>Ga0137372_10005229_pt1 | contig 12671 bp, 10 predicted proteins | sample SagtaG_6_FD_104911 | JGI IMG/M metagenome (GOLD analysis project Ga0137372, IMG submission 104911) | Vadose zone soil microbial communities from Sagehorn Ranch, Mendocino, California, USA - Sage1_R_60_16 metaG | ecosystem: Environmental > Terrestrial > Soil > Vadose zone | place: USA...
CGATCTGGTTCACGCTAAGAATACGCCACAACCAGCCGATCAGTTCACTCCAATTTACGGCTGAATTTAAGGGATTCGGTAAACTTTGCCTTTGTGTACGATAAGCACCTCGCCGCTAAACTGCGAGGCAATTGCACGGACCGACGAATCCATCTCCCTAAAGGCCTCTGAACCCCGAGCGACCGTGATTACCGGCATCGATGATTTGAGCTTTACATCCACCCATGCGCCACCTTGTTTGCGAAAGGTATGCCCGCCGGCTTTGCGCTCTTCGGGAGTCGCCTCACTGACGGTACCCGCGAGGCCTTGATTGCGACTTTGATCCTGCGAATCCGATGCAGACTTGTCCCGGCGAGCCGTTGAAGACTCCGGTCTCGACGAGCGAGATCGGCTTTCCGTTTCCTGCTTCTCTTTGGCTATCGCTACTCCCGATCGAACACGATCAGTCTCGGGTTGACGGCGGCGGGCAGCTTCATCAGCTCCACCGCCTCGCTCCATCACCTTAAATGCGCCGGCGGCCGACTTGGGTGCGGGTTGTTCCGGTGCGGCGGTGCGCAGATCCTTTAAACGCTTTTCTTCCATTGGCACAGGTTCGTTACGCTCTCCCGGTGGCGGCGGCGCGTATGATGGCGCTGCTTGCGCAACTTCGTTTTCAGTTTTGTTTTCACGGCTGTACACGTTCCTGGCCACCCCGGATTCCGCCGTCGGCTGTGCGATCGCCGTAGAGGCCTTATCGGCCGAACCGGGCTGAGAAGGCTGTTGCCTGGCAACATTCGCATTTTGGGGTGCTGGCGCGGCCGTGCTCAATTGCGGATTGTCGATTGGTTGATTCTGAGAATGAGTTCCATCGTCCGTCTTGAGCGCGCTTCCCCTTGCCGGTGCTGCTTCGTCATTCTGAGCAATGAGCGTGCTCGCACGATCTTCGGCGCGGCGCCGCAAGGCGACGAAGGTAATTCCAACCGCCGCGATTGCAACCAAAGCGAATGCTGTATAGCGCAATTTGCGCGGAGCAAACAGATTGCGCAGACTCTCCAGGAAGGAGATTCGGGCCCGCGCGGTCGCCATTGATTCACCGTCGGCCGAAACACTTCTGCCCGCTGCCAGCGTCAACTGCGTTGCCAGCTGTCTACAATGATCGCAATCCGCGAGATGCGAAACATATCTGGCCCGCGCGGCGGATGACAATGCGCCTTCCGCGAATGCGTTCAACTCGTCAGCATCAAGATGTCCTTCGATGTTCGGCTTGAGGCCGGCCAGCTCCGACGCTGATCTCGATTCGGTCTTTTGCGAATTTCGCCGCAAGAGAACATCTATTTGTGCATCATTTGGTGTCATTTCAATTACTGCCACGCCGGTTTCGAGTCGCTATTTCAGGAACGATTGCCTAAGCGATAACTTGCGAACCTGTAACTCTGAGTCACTCATCGTTTACTCAAGCCTGCGAACTTTGTAAATTAGACTCCGGCGACGAAGTCAACAGCGGTTCTATGTCCCCCTGTAAGTTAACGGCAACCGCGGCCAGGCAGGCTGTTGTTTCAGCCTCAGTCCAACCATGTTCTTCCGCCAGAATGCGTCCGACTTTTGCGCGCACGTCGGCCTGGATTCGAGTCAAACGACGACTCGCCGTGGCTTCGTGAACGCCGAGAACGGCGCCTGCCTCCCGTAAACGCAAGTCGTCAAAATAGTAAAGCTTTACCAACAAACGATCTTCGTCGCCCAGTTCCCTGAGAGCACGTGCCAGCGCAGTCTCAACGTCGCTGGCCGCTAAATTATTAGCCAGCGCGTCCTCAGGACTCACGGTCGCATGCAGCGCGTCGAACGCCGCGAACGGCTCGTGCGTATTGCGCGACAGCCGATCAATTTGGGCGTCTTCCTCAGGTTGAAGCAGCCGCGATTGCTTGCGATGCTGATCGATAGCTAGCTGGCCAACGACAGCACGTAACCACCCTCCCAGGGATCCCGCGCCCGAATAGAAAGCTAACTTACCTGAAGGCCGTCCATCGTTACGAACTTTCAGTCCATGCAACTCGGCCCAAATCGATTGCGTGAGATCTTCGGCCATCGACTCGTTCGACGAAGCTGAGCGCGCGGCCGAACGGACCGTGGCGTTGTATCCTTCGACGAGATCATTCCAGGCGGACTGGTCGCCGGTTTCGCAGGCGATCACCAGGCAGAGATCATCGGCATGCAGCCCGTCACAGAAACGATTGATGTCAGTATCGGTAGCCGCCGGCGCATCCCTGAGAACATATTTCTCGATCGCCGCCCGCAGGCGTCCGGTTAATGGCGCGGTATCCAGCCCACGCGCGTTCTCAGCCCGCGCCAGCAACCGCCCGGCAGCTCCAAGCACTAACTCGTCAATTTGCTCTTCGCGCTGGCTCAAATGTTCTCGGCCTCTGCTTCAATGCTATCACGATCTTCGAGCAGTACTGCGATCCGATGAAGCTCCGACACGACATTTTGATGACCGATTGCCGGTTTGGTTGCCGGCAATCAGGCGTCCTGGTTCGAATGAGGAGCCGGACAGGCCAATTCCTGCCGCCGGCGGCGCTTTGGCAGTTCCCTAATCGACAATCCAAAATCTAAAATCTAAAATCTTAGCCGTGCTCCGGGTGACCGAAATCTTTCGATCGATTCAGGGTGAATCAACGCATGCCGGTCGGGCCTGTACGTTCGTCCGGCTGACGGGTTGTCCCATGCGCTGCACCTGGTGCGACAGCGAATACACCTTCACTGGCGGGCAACACTTTTCGATGGAAGAAGTAATGAATGAAGTTCGCAGCTTTGGTTGCAACCTTGTCGAAGTAACCGGCGGGGAGCCCCTGGCTCAACGCGAGGCGTTCGATCTAATCAAGAAACTGTGCGACGAAAACTACGAAGTCCTGATTGAAACGGGTGGATATGTTTCAACCGCCGAGGTCGATAATCGGGCAAAGATTATTCTCGACATAAAGTGCCCTGCGTCCGGCGAGGCCGAACGAAACCACTGGCTGAACCTGACCACACTCAGGGCGGACGCGGACGAAGTAAAGTTTGTAATTGCGGATCGCGGCGACTGGCAATTTGCCCAGAAAACCATCAAAGAGTACGACCTGGAAAATCGAGCCAGGGCGGTGTTGATCTCACCTGCCTGGGGACTCGTCGATCTGAAGGAGCTCGCGAACTGGATTGCCGAAAGCGGTCTGAACGTTCGCCTGCAGTTGCAGCTTCATAAATACATCTGGGGCCCGGATGTACATGGTGTTTAATGCGATCATTTTCCATTCGTCATTTGGCATGTTTCATTTTGCATTCTTTCCTTGAGTCGCCGCTCATCAATTGCGGAGCGGGCAACTGTGGCATCAACGGCAAATGACCGGTGCCAAATGATAAATGGAAAATGATATGGGCGGCACGGTTGAACTCATAGATGAGCCGGTGACGGAATCGGATTCGTCCCTCGATCCTTCACACCTGGCCGTTTGTCTCGTCTCCGGCGGAATGGACTCGTGCGTCACGGCGGCAATTGCGAGCAAACAGAACGATGAACTCGCCTTCGTTCATGTCTCTTACGGACAAAGGACGGAGGCCCGCGAGCACCGGGCATTTCTCGAATTGGCGGATCATTACCAGGTCACTAAACGTCTGGTAGCCTCGATCGCGTATTTGAGCCGAATTGGCGGATCATCCCTGACCGACACAACTATCGATGTCTCCGAAGCGAATCCGGCAACGCTCGAGATTCCTACCAGCTATGTGCCATTTCGCAATTCGCATTTGCTGTCGATTGCCACCAGTTGGGCTGAAGTCCTCGGCGCAGATCGAATATATATTGGAGCTGTGGCAGAGGATTCTTCCGGGTATCCGGACTGCCGGCCGGCGTTTTACGAAGCGTTTCAGCAAGCGATAGATATAGGGACCAGGCCCGAGACCCGGATTGAGATCGTTACTCCTGTGATCAACTTGCGCAAATCCGAGATCGTCCGGCGCGGCATCGACCTGAACGCACCGCTACAGTTAACCTGGTCCTGTTATCAGCGGCAGGACCGGGCGTGCGGGCGTTGCGATTCATGCGCGTTGAGGTTGCGCGCGTTTAGAGAAGCGGGTGTTGTAGACGCGATACGGTACGCGTGAGCTCGACAAATTGCCAGGGAGGCGGTGCTTGACACCATGATTACAGCCGATTAACTTAAGCGCTGGCTCGACTGAAATTGCAACGGGAGCTGGAGACTTACGCATCCTAATTCGTGCGTACCTGTGATTACCTGAAAGACTTTTGCGGAGGATTCATAAAATGCGTTTCAAACATTTCTTTTCACTGATCATCCTGACCTTGGTGCTCGGCGCGAGCCTGACAGCCTCAGCCCAAAGCGCGCCGCTTCGGGGCAATGTAAAACTGGTTGGAAAGGATGGTCAGCCGGCGGCCGTAGCTGGTGCAATCGTCGACGTTTATCGAACCGACATCAAAGGAGACTGGCACACCAAGACTGAAAAGAACGGTGATTTTGTTTTCGCTGGTCTTCCGCTTCAGGGGACTTACCTCGTCGCGGTCAGCGCGCCGGGCGCCCAACCAAACGCTAAGAGTGGCGTCAGAGTCATAAATCTGGAAAAACCAATCGACATTGTGCTGATGCCGGGTGACGGTAAGCACCTGACTCTGGAGGAAGCCAAGATAGCCACGTCCGGTGGAGGTTCGGCGGAAACCGGAACCGGCACTGCTGAGAAAGCGAAACGTGAAGAACTGATTGCCAAGAACAAAGAGATCGAGGAAAAAAATAAAAAGATTCTCGCTTCGAACGAGGTAGTCGCGGCGTCATTCAAAGCGGGCGCCGAAGCGTTGGTCGCCAAAAACTACGATGAAGCTCTAAAGCAGGCAGATGCCGGCATCGTTGCTGACCCCGAGCAAGCGGCGCTATGGACCTTGAAGGCGAACGCACTCAAGGCCCGCGGAGTTGATCGCTACAATGCCGCGGTCACCGGCAAAGAGGAAGCAGCGAAGACTGCGGGCATCGAAAGTGCGAAGTCCGATTTTAAAGAAGCTGCCGACGCTGCGACTAAAGCGGTAACGATCGCCAAAGCTGAGCAGGCCGCTACTGATCCAACCGAGCAGGCGCGGCAAGCCAGCAGAAAATACGTGGCGATGAGCGTGCGGGCGGAAGCAATGCGATTGTACGTAACCAAGGGAGATCCCTCTCAGGTCGACGCCGGCATCGCCGCTTATCAGGATTTCATGACCGTAGAGACCGACCCAGTCAAGAAATCACGGGCGCAGCTTGATTTGGCGCAGATGTTGCTCGATGCGGGCGCGGGCGATAAGGCCTACGCCGAATTCCAAAAGGTTCTCGCTGAGAAACCTGACGATCCAGATGCCAATCTTGGCGCCGGTCTTTCTTTATTCAGCACCGGTGACAAAGCAAAGTACCAGGAGGCAGCCAATTACCTGCAGCGTTTCGTCGACAAGGCCCCCGACACTCACAAATTCAAGAATGACGCCAAGGCAATTCTGACTGAATTGAAGAATACTGAAAACGTCGTTCCGGAAAAGACCACGACCCCGGCGCGGCGCAAGCGGCCTTGAACGCATTTGCCTGAGGGTTTCTGAGGCGGGTTTGCGGCCCGCCTTTTTTTTTACCGGAGTATTTTGACGGCTCGTTGTACTTTTACTTTTAGTTTTGTCGGTTAATGAAAATCGTGCGATGCGGTGCTCTCGATTTTCATTTGCAGGGGCTCAACCCGTCTCGCTTTCACAGAAACCACATTGTCCTGATGCTGCAAAATTCCATCGATAATCAGAAACGGATAGTTAACCAGGGCGAGTCGATTTATTTCAAACAGTTGCGGTGTGACAATTATGTTCGCGATTCCGGTCTCATCTTCCAGACTCAAAAACACGAATCCTTTAGCGGTGCCCGGCCGCTGGCGGACAATCACCCAGCCCGCGACTTTGACTCGCCTTCCGTTGCGCATATTTTTCAAATCGCCGGCCCGCGTTACTTTCATCGTGTCGAGCGACGCGCGCTGGTGGGCCATCGGATGCCGCCCAATTGTTATTCCTGTGCCGCGCAAGTCTGCGTTTAGTCTTTCATTCAGCGTCATGGGCACGAGCGGCGAACTCGTGCCTTCTTCAAGCTTTTCATACAACGGCCCGGCATCCCGCGATACGCGCTCGACCTGCCACAGCGCGTCGCGGCGATGCGCAAAGCCTGCGTCCAATGTCCCACGTCCAACGTCCAATATCGGTTTCGGCTTTGGACTTGTGGGCTGAACAAAATTCAACGCGCCTACGGCTGCTAATTTTCGCAACTCATCTTTTCTTAATTCCGGCACGCGACCATGCAAATCATCGAGACTGGAGAACGATCTTTCCGAACGCGCGCGAACTATTGCCCGGCCCGCTTCTTCCCGCAGACCTTTCACGCACAGCAAGCCAAGTCGCAGACAGAGGTCAGTAGTTAGTGGCCAGTGGTCAGTTGGAAATCGAGCACCAGGGGTTTGGTTCCGACGTCTGACATCTGACCTCTGACATCTGACGTCTGACATCTGTCTTTCTGACCGCTGACCACTGACTTCAATCGTGCATTCCCAATTCGAACAGGTCACATCAACCGGCTTTACTTTTAATCCATGACGCTGCGCATCTTTAATGATTGTGAATGGTTGATAGAAACCCATCGGTTGATTATTCAGCGTCGCTGCAGTAAATGCCGCGAGGTAATGACATTTCAAATAAGCGCTGGCGTAAGCGAGTAAAGCGAAACTGGCAGCGTGTGATTCAGGAAAACCGTAAAGGGCAAATGAAGTTATTGATTGCACGATCTCTTCCTGGGCCTGGGGCTTAATTCCATTGCGCGTCATGCCGCGTCGCAGCTTTACTTCGATCTCCTTCATCCGTGCTTCAGATCGCTTGAACCCAAACGCGCGTCGCAGTTCTTCAGCTTTACCGCCGCTAAATCCTGCGCAAATCATCGCCATCTTTAATAATTGCTCCTGAAAGAGAGGCACGCCGAGCGTGCGCCGCAGGACCGGTTCGAGCGAAGGATGGGCGTACTCGATAGGCGCGCGACCCAGCCGTCGCTGTAAATATGGATTCACCATATTCCCGACAATCGGTCCCGGTCGAATAATGGCGACCTGCACGACAATGTCGTAAAACTTTTGCGGTCGAAGGCGCGGCAAACAGGACATTTGGGCGCGGCTTTCAATCTGAAACATCCCAATCGTGTCCGCTTGTTGTAAAGCGGTGTACACCGTCGGGTCATCTGACGGCAGGTGAGCCAGGTCTATTTCTTCATGGTAATCGTCGCGAATGATTTGAATCGTCTCTTCAATGACCGCCATCATGCCCAGGCCCAGCAGATCGACTTTGATAATGCCGAGGTCCGCACAGTCTTCCTTGTCCCATTGCACCACCACCCGCCCGGGCATCGCTGCCGGCTCAAGCGGCACGACCGAATCGAGTTGTCCCTGGCAAATCACCATGCCTCCCGAATGCTGGCCCAGATGGCGCGGTAGATCCTGCACTGCCAAATAAAGCTGGAAGAACTTCCTGATGCGCCGGTTGCGTAAATCCAATCCTGCATCTCGGAACTGGCGTTCGGTTGTGTCTTTTGGATCTTTCCACTCCCAGGTATGAACGAGACCCGACAAGCGGCCAAGTGTTTCTTCGTTAAAGCCGAGTACTTTGCCAACCTCGCGCGCCGCTGAGCGGCCACGATAAGTAATCACGTTTGCGGTCATGGCCGCGCCACGTTTTCCGTATCGTTCGTAGACATATTGGATTGCGCGCTCGCGCTGATCGCCGCTCGGCAGATCGAGATCGATGTCCGGCCATTCGCCGCGCTCTTCCGAAAGAAATCGTTCGAACAGCAGTTCCATGCCGACCGGATCAACGGCGGTAATGCCGAGGCTGTAGCAAACTGCGCTGTTGGCAGCCGAGCCGCGTCCCTGGATTAAAATACCGTTGCGTTTGCAGAACTCGACGATGTCCCAAACAATCAGAAAGTAACCTTCGAGTTTCAATTTCTCGATCAGTCTCAATTCATGCTCGATCTGTTTCTGCGCGCGCGCGAATGCGCCATTGCCATAACGCAACCGCGCGCCTTCGTAAGTCCGCTGCCGCAGGAATGAAGTCATTGTCTCTTTCGGCGGCACCGGATACTTTGGGAATTCGTAACCCAGGTCTTTCAGAGTGAATTCGAGCCGCGACGACAGCTCTGAGGTGTTGGCAATCGCTTCTGGCAAGTCGGCAAAAAGATCGACCATCTCTGCCGGAGATTTCAGGAAGCGTTCCGAATTTATCGAGAGCAAACGGCCGGCCGTTTCCAGGTGCACATGGTTCCTGATACAAGTGAAGACATCAGCAACTTGCCGTTGCAAACGCACGGCATAACAAACTCCATTCGTTGCCAGCAAAGGCAAATGCAAACGCCGGGCAATCTCGATTGCTGCGTGATTACGGGCTTCCTCTTCCCGTTTGAAATGGCGTTGCAATTCGGCGTAAACATTTTCTTTGCCAAAGATATCGATCAGGCATTCAGTCGTGCGCTGTCCTTTTCCGAGTCTGCTGTACTGATTATCCCTCGCCAAAGGTCCGTCTGTTCCACCGGTCAAACAAACCAGGCCTTCGGCATACTGGGCCAATTCATCGCCCGTGACGGCACACTCTCCCGCCTTCGCGTGCTTCGGCACGCGCAGTTTCATCAACGTAATCAGGCGACAGAGGTTTTGATAGCCGGTCCGATTGCGAACTAGGACAGGAAGCGTAAATGCACTCCCTTTCGAAGTTGAACGTTCTTCTCCAGGGCCCAACGTCAAAGGTTCCGAGGTATTTCGACTTTGGATTTTGGCCTTTGGCCTTTGGACAGTTATTTCCGCACCGATGTGAGCTTTAATGCCAACCTTTTGGCCCGCGAGATGAAAACGCGCCGCTCCATATACACCGTCATTATCCAGCAGCGCCATCGCCGGCATGTTTAGCTCAGAGCAAGCCGCAATTAATTCTTCCGGCGTCGAGGCGCCGCGCAGAAAACTAAACGCCGACCTGGCGTGGAGCTCGACGTACTCAGTCATAAATCCCCTCAACAAACCATTCTTCGCTTGATAGATCGTGATAGATTCGACAAAGGACTTCGTTTTGGGGAAATGCTGAATCAATCACTGCCACATCCCATTCATCTCTGGCCCACATATCGGATCGCCACCAATCGCCCGACCTTCGCCATGGCCCGGCCGCGCAAACCACTTTGCCACGAAGGGCATTCGAGGACTTTGCGCTTCGAGTATTGATTCGCGCCGGTCGTCCCCGGTTCATTTGCACGTCCGCGCGCCAGGCTGGACGAAAGAGTCTAAAGCCCATCACACATTGTCGATTGGCAATTTCCGATTTCCGATTTGAATTTTTCTTTCGCTTGCCGCTTACCAGGGTGAACCGTGTCATGCGAAAGGCATCCGGCCGGTGCGTATCGAGAAGTTGCGGCGAGCCAACGTTGTCTCGGCCAACCAGCTTCGCCAACCGCGCCAGAGTAATTTCAAGTCTTTCCGGCTCAGGCGCTAACGGAATAAACAGTCCCGCTTGCGACGCGCGCGGCTTTACGGGTTCGGCGCTGATCCTGACCTCCATGATCGGTGATGTTGGCGGCTGGGCTTCAATGTCGAAGAGGAGCAATCGCAAAAGCGTCTTTGCATTTCGCATTGGCACAGGCAAAGTAATGACGCGATCATGTTTAGTCTTGTCTTCGAGCTTTAGGTTTAACCGTAATTCATTTGTCGCCAGCGCTGACTCATGCAGGTTGGCGCAAAGCTGATTGAGCAGACGAGAAAGAATGAAAGAAAGCGGCTCGATCTCCGCGACCGGATGCTCCAAGGCAAGCGACTGTTCGAAGCCGGCCGGTGGGCGAACCAAATTAAGATGGCGACTGGTTCGCCCCTGCGCGAGTCTTTGCAGGCGCACGCCCTCCTGACCCAATCTTTCGGCTACCCCTGTTAACGGCAGCGCGGCCAAATCAGCAAACGTGCGAATCCCCCAGAGAGCAAAAGTCTCTTGAATCTCTGCGACGCGATCCGCAGCAATTCCGACGAGAGAAGAATCGAGCTTGTCTATGGTGAAACTCCCAAGCTTTGCCAACTCCTCCCCGGCTCTAATAATCGTCACCTCCTTGAACAAGCGAGCAGCGTGAATTGCTACATCCGGTGCCGTGGCCACAGATACATTTACTCTGAACTTCAACGCAGTTGCCCGCCGAACGATTTCATTCGCCAGGTTACGTGCAGAATCGATTTCGGCTTCGTTCGTGGTTGCTTGAGGGAAAGCTACCGGAGAGGCAAACAATAAATCCTGGCCGGAAATATCCAGCACGACTGTATTCGGGGCCGCCTGCTCAACCAACGGCGAAAAAGTAAACGCCAAATTGAGCAATAAACGGCCATCAACTTCCGGCGATGAAGCCGTTGACTGAGAGACACCTCGGCCATAAACGCAGGCAAACATAAACCCCCTTCCCCTGCAAGGATGAATCGAAAAGATTAAATTGATGTTTCGAATATTAGCGAATATCTTCGAACATCGCAAGTGGTAATTTGGTTAGTGTAATTGAGGATTGAAACGCACGACTGCCTCGGACCATTCGACAGGTCGTTCCCGATTCACGCGAACACGCGCTCCTTGAATGAAGTGAGCGTGCGCTAATGGTGAGGTATTAAGCAACTGCGGCAGCCGAGCTCCGACCAATGAAAGATGCCGCTTTTTTTCCTTTCCCGCATTCGTGAGGCTGCCGTTAGAATTTTCCGAAACTAACGACAAACTGCTGGGCCATACTACCTGTTCCGTGGCTAGTTCTAAAACAAGTGAAGCACATGAACGCACGCTGGCGATGGGCGTGATCACCATCAATACCGTCGGCGTATTTTCCACCGCGCGGCGAAAGCGAAACCACCATGATGAAATAATGCGGCGAGCTGTTTTCGCCGGCACGTCACCAAGATTAAGCGCGATCAAACCAAACCCTCCGCTGTGTAACAAAAGATCGACCGCCTTAAAAGCGCGCTCCAGATTATGGTTACAACGCACCCACAATAAACGATCGAAACTGATGCCCGCCCTTGCAGCGGATGAAAGATCGAAACTTTCATTACAATCAATCAAGGCACAGATCTCTTCGTGCCGGGTCGCCAGGGCCAGGCTGGATAGCAATAAGCTCGTTCGTCCTGACGATGGCGCTCCATGGATTTCAGTTATTGCGCCTCGAGGAAAGCCATTGAAGAACTCGTCAATCTCGGCAATTCCAGTCGGCAGAACTTCCAGCAGATGCTTGTCGCGTCGCTCAAAAACATCGCCGAAACGACTTAGCAACGATGACACGCTCTCCGTTTTTATAATTGCACCCTTCATAGTCACTGATTATGACCAGCCAGCGAAAGGCTTTTAATGAAAGCCAAATCTGAAACGTCGGCCGCAGAGTTTTTCCCTGAGCGAAAAAGCCTCAAAGCTTTTCGTGAAGCGGCGGCCGATTGCAAAGGCTGCGATCTTTGGGAACGAGCTACCCAAACCGTATTTGGCGAAGGAGCTCGTCGCGCTGAAGTAGTTTTCGTCGGGGAGCAACCTGGAAACGAAGAAGATCTCGCCGGCAAACCCTTCGTTGGTCCGGCCGGAAGATTACTTGACGATGCTTTGCTTGAAGCAGGCATTGCTCGTATCCAAACTTACGTCACAAACGTGGTTAAGCATTTCAAATGGGAACCGCGAGGCAAGCGCCGCATCCACAAGAAACCGAACGCGCGCGAGGTTGCCGCCTGCCGTCCCTGGCTGGAAGCCGAGATTAGTTTAGTTAAGCCAAAAGTCATCGTCTGTCTCGGCGCTACTGCTGCTCAAGCGCTGTTAGGACCGCAGTTCAGAGTAAGTAAACAACGCGGCCAATTCATCGAATCAACGCTGGCGCCATATATCGTTGCCACCGTGCATCCGTCTTCAATCCTGCGCGCGCCGGACGAAACGCGGCGTGACGAGAAACGCAAATTCATCGATGATCTGAAAAAAGTCGCGCGCGTTCTGGCAAAAAGCTGATCGCTTTTCACTGGTTATATTTCCGAATTACACCAACTACTACGCCTTGAATCTGCACCCGCTCAGGAGGTCGAATGACTATTGGTTTGTAATGCGGGTTTGCCGGCTCAAGCCGTACCTGATGGCGGCCACCGAAAAAACGTTTAACGGTGGCATCGCTCCCGTCCACTAAAGCAACGACTGTTTGGCCATTTTCAGCCGTTTGTTGCGAGTGCAAAATGATCAAATCGTTCTCGCGAATCTGCTCATCGATCATCGAGTCACCGCGCACGCGCAAGGCAAACATTCGTCCCTGGCGCAACATGTCCCGCGGAATACAAACAGTTTCATAATTCAATACAGCTTCGATCGGCGCGCCCGCGGCTACCACTCCGAGCAAGGGAATTTCGTAATTTTGTTCGCCGGTTCCCGAGTCAACCAATTCGATTCCCCGACTGACATTCGGAATTCGGCGGATTAGTCCTTCTCGTTCTAAAGTGGACACAACGTGATGCGCACTAGCGGAAGAGCTAAGATCGAACTCTTTTCCAATCTCAGCAATGGTCGGCGCTTCCTGATGAATATCGAAGTAATGCCTGATGTAATCCAGTACCCGTTTTTGTCTGGCGGTAATCGGCACGGACGAACTCCTCTC
>Ga0137372_10005241_pt1 | contig 12649 bp, 16 predicted proteins | sample SagtaG_6_FD_104911 | JGI IMG/M metagenome (GOLD analysis project Ga0137372, IMG submission 104911) | Vadose zone soil microbial communities from Sagehorn Ranch, Mendocino, California, USA - Sage1_R_60_16 metaG | ecosystem: Environmental > Terrestrial > Soil > Vadose zone | place: USA...
CACCGCCTTGGCGATGAGCGTCTTGCCGCATCCGGGCGGACCGTACAGCAGGACGCCCTTCGGCGGCTTCAGCTGATGCTCGACGAACAGCTCCGCGTACAGGAACGGAAGCTCGACGGCGTCTCGGATGTCCTCGATCTGCTTGCCCAGACCCCCGATGTCCTCGTAGCTGATATCGGGGATCTCCTCCAGGATGGCTTCCTCGACCTCTTCCTTCGGCAGGGCCTCCAGGGCGTACCCGGATCGGGGGTCGTACAAGACGGCGTCACCCGCCCGCAGCGCTCCTCGAACCTCGGCCGACAGCATCGCCACCATTTCCTCGTCCCCTCGGCCGATCAGCACGGCCCGGTCCTCGCCGAGCAGCGACTTGACGGTGGTGACCTCACCGAGCACATCCTGGTCCAACACGTCGACCACGTTGAGCGCCTCGTTCAGGATGACCTCGACGCCGCGGCGAAACCGCTTCCGGTCGAGTGTGGGATCGACGTTCACCCGCATCTTCCGGCCGGCGGTGAACAGGTCGACGGACTCATCTTCGTTCTCTCGGAGGAACACGCCGAAAGTGGCCGGGGGCCGGGCCAGCTTCTCCACCTCTTCCTTCAAGGTCTCGATCCGTTCTCGCTCGGCGCGCAGAACCGCGACGAGCTTCTCGTTCTGGGCCACGGCTCGGGAAAGCTCGCCCCGGCTTTGGAGAAGTTGCTCCTCGAGCACCTTCACCTGTCGAGGGGAGTTCGTCAGACGGCGCCGAAGCAGGGCAGTCTCGTCCTCGAGGAACTTGATCTGGGTCTGGAGTTGGTGGATGTCTTTCTCGTAGCGTTCCAGCTGCTGCTCGTGGTCGGGCATCCTCTGCTGCGGCATCTGGCCTTCGCCTACCTTCCTGGGTGCTCCCACCGTCCAATATATGCCTGGCTCTTGCCCTTTCGACGCAAGCCGCGCCGGGGACCGTTCCTTTTTCTTACGTGGAGTCTCGGCCCGGGGGATGTCGAACCTTAGACCTCGGAGTACGACTTTCGGCCAACAGTGATGAACCCGGTGTGTGCCACCATCCTATGATCCGGTCGAACGCTTCGTGTGGTGACGTGCCACGACCGCCGCAGGACCTCGAACGTCGTGACTTCGGTGAACCCTGCGGTCTCCAGAGCAGGGACGCACAACTGAATCTGGTTGGTGGTGGGGAGGTACGTGCAAAGGATCCCCCCCGTCCGCAGGACGCCCGCCACCTCTGGCAACACGACCCAGGGCTCAGGGAGGTCCAAGACCGCCCGGTCGAACGTCTCTCCTGCCGCCCTGACCTCTCGCACGTCGCCCAGGCGAAGGTCGACCCACGGCGGGACTTTCCCGAAGAACGCCTCGAGATTCGCGGTCGCTTTCTCGTAGAAGTCCTCTCTCGCATCGTAGGAGACGACCTTCCCTTCCGCCCCCACTGCTCGGCACAGCGCGATGGTCAACGCGCCCGAGCCTGTGCCTGCCTCCAGGACCCAGGATCCCGGAGCGATGTCCGCCTCCACCACGATCGCTCCCATGTCCTTTGGATAGATCACCTGCGCGCCGCGTGGCATCTTCAGTACGAAGTCCGCCAGAGTTGGTCGAAGGCAAACCAGTCCCGCGCCGGTGGTGGAGTGCACCTCGGTGCCCTCCTCCGAGCCGAGGATGAGGTCGTGCGGGACAGCGCCCCCATGAAAGTGGAACGTTCCTTCTGCCTGGAGCCTCACGAGGTAACGGCGCCCCCTGGAGTCGACCAGCAGGACACGCTCTCCGACCTCGAACGGGACGCTCATCTGTTCCTCCCGATGGAGCCCGCCCTTCGGGCGCCCTCCATCGCCAGGGGGACTGCAGCAGCCTGATCCGCTCCGCTTCGCTCGGCGGTGCTGCTGCCCCCCTGGACCCCCACTGCTTCCCCGTACACTTCGGCCGCTAGGACTTCATCGGCCAGCTCCCGCGAGAGTTGGTCGTCGGCCGTTGGACCGAGGCGCTCTCCCAGGATCTGAGCCCGGGCCCGGCAGAACGCACAGAACCGGCCCGTTGTGGGCTGGCCGCAGCGCGCGCAGGCGATCAGGTCGCCCTCCCCCGCAGCCTCATCCCGGAACCGATGCGCCGCGCGTTCCAGGTAGCCCAGGTAGAAGGCGGCCTTGACGCCGGGCGAGCCGGCCTCGAGGTGATTCAGCGTGTCCTTGTATTTGAGCTGGGTGTTTCCTTCCACCAACGGGCACTCCTCGACCACATAGTCGATCCCTTGGAGGAATGCGTAGGCGGCGGTCTCCCGCTCCGACAGCCTGTGCAGGGGTTTGATCTTCTTGACCAGGCCCTCCCTCGCGCTGAGCGCGGGGAACTGGCGAGCCATGTATTCGGTCTGCCAGCGGAGCGTATTGCCGAGCAGCGTGGCGGCTCATCGTCCAGATTGTGGCCGGTGGCTACGACATCGAAGCCGCGGTCCAGGGCAACACGGTTGAAGGTGTATCGCTTCGACAGCCCACACACCGAGCAGGTCGATCGAGATCCCTTCGTCCCCGCCGAGGGGATGTCGAAGCCGTATTCATCTCGGAGGTCGATGTGGAGGAGATCGGCTCCCCGGTCCTCCGCGAATCGACGGGCTGCCTCGCCCGAGCGGTCCGAGTAGTCACCGTAGTCACCGATCCCGAGCCCGAGGTACATGCCCGTGGAGCGGTACCCGAGGTCGAGGAGCACGTCCCACAGCGCCAGTGAGTCCTTGCCCCCCGACACGGCCACCAGCACCCGATCCTCGGGCTCGAGCATGTCGAAGTCCTTGATCGCTCGCTTCACCTGATCCTGGAAGTGTTTGATGAAGCAAGGCTGGCAGAAGGCCGCGTTGTGCCGTCGGAGCTCGATGACGGCCGGCTGGCGACATCGCCGGCACTTCGTATGGGGCCGGCGGCCACCGGCCCCCCCGGAGATCACGGGGCGGATCTCGATCCAGGTGTCGTCTTCCACACGCTCGTCGCGGGTGAGGAGGGTGCGGTCCTTGATCACCAGCACCGTGTCCGGGTCGATGGCGAGCTCGGTGAGGAGGTCCTTCACCGTTCGGCCGCCGGTCACTTCCACCTCTCGATCCGGATTCCGCAGCCGAACCTTCACGCTTGAAGGCTACCGCACTCATCACGGACGGCTCTGCGACGGCCCGGCCCCGGGTGGCATCCGGTGGAGGGACGAACGCTTCGGGGAGGGATCAGCCAGACGGAAGGGGCCGGACGCCCAAGGTCACCGGTACCGTGTCCTTGCCCCCACCTCGGCCGACCACGTTCACCGACACGACGTCTCCGGGCTTGCGGTCCAGGATGAGCTTGCCGAGGTCGTCGGAAGTCTGAACGGACCTCCCGCCGAACGCCACGATCACGTCGCCGGTCTCGATCCCGGCCTCGTCCGCCGGACCCTTCGGAGCCAGGGCCAGCACGAGCGCCCCATGGTCCACAGCGAGATCGAATTGAGCGGCCACCCCCGCGTCGACCGTCTGCGAGGACACCCCGAGGTAGGCCAGCGCTACCTGCGGATGGCCGATGGCGTGACTGATCAACGACTTTACGGAGTCGGTGATGGCGATGGCGAATCCAACGTTCTCGGCCTGTTGGTTGCCGGCCGTATTGATCCCGACCACGTTACCCGCCAGGTCCACCAGAGGTCCGCCGGAGTTCCCCGGGTTGATGGCAGCGTCGGTCTGAAGAGCGTCCTGATACGTTCGGGTTTCCCCCGAGGCTTGGGGATCGGTGGCCTGCACGGTCCGGGCCAGGGAGCTGATGATGCCCGAGGTGACCGTGGGGCCTCCAGGAAGGGCTAGTGCGTAGCCGAGCGCGATGACCCTCTCGCCGAGCTGAACGTCCTTGGCGTTTCCCAGCGAGACGGTCGGAAGACGCGTCGCGTTCACCTTGAGGACGGCCAGATCCCGGTCCTGGTCGGCGCCGATCACGCGGGCACCGAACGACCGATTGTCGGGAGCGGGCATGGTCACCTTGATGTTGAGCGCGCCTTCCACGACGTGGAAGTGCGTCACGATAATCCCGTCCGATCTCACCACGAACCCGGTGCCGACTCCCTTACCGGTCTGGCCCCCCAGGATCGAATCGGGGTTCGGCACCGCGGTTGTGACGTTTGCCACTGCCGGGGCCACCCGCTTCACCACCGAGACGATGGGATCTGCCGTGCCGGGGGTGTTGAGTGAATTGGCCGACGGGAGGGGCGGGGCGGGGGTGGAGGGGGAAACCCCCGTCTTCTTCCCCGCCTCCCCGCCAGTGCACGCCGCCAGAGCGAGTACAGCTGCCGCGAGGAGCGCCATGGCTCCCCGTGAGACCCTCACACCGCGGCCTGCATGTGGTGCCATTGCTTGCATCATACGAACGAATCTAAGAACACCCTGAGATGCGGGCAGCCGTCGATGCGAGGTGAGTCTTGGTCTTACCAGTAGTACCAGCGCCGCCCGGTCGGCCTCACGAGCCACCCGGCGACCCACAGGATCAGAAGCACGGCGGCCAGGATGAAAAGCCATTTGACCACGAACCCCAGTCCGAACAGGACGGCGACCAACAAGAGCAACAAGAGGACGGCAACCAAGCGACTCCCTCCTCATACAGGGGGCGCCTGTTGGTCCAAGGAGTACCCGCCAAGGAAGGCACGAAAACTCCTCCAAGGCCGGAACCCAGGTCCCCCCGGGGTGGAGCACTCAGCATGTCCTCGCCCACTCCGCAAGGTCCACCGGTTCGGGCGGGCCGGGGACGAGTCGGACGCAGTCGAGGTGGGCCAGGTTGTGTGAGTGATAGTCGGACAGGTCTCGCCCCTGCCCGAGGAGCATGGCCGCGAGGAGAGAGGCTTCGTGGGTGACGCCCAGCACGAGCTGCCCAGGATGGTGGACCTCCGCCTGGTGGGCCCACGCCAGGACTCGGCGTCCGGCTTCCTCCAACGATTCCTCGATTCCCGCGGAGCCGGGATCCCTGGCGTATGCCTCGAGGAGCTCGGGGTCTCGCTCCCTAATGCTGCTCCACGGCAGGCCCTGCCACTGCACCCAGAAGGACCACTCAGTGAGCCGCTCGTCCTCTCGGACCGGCAGGCCATGCGGCCGGGCGAGAACGGCCGCCGTCTCCTTGGCCCGGTCGAGCGGGCTCGAGTACACCGCCCCAATGGGCGCGGCGGCAAGCGCCGCGGACAGGGCCTCGGCCGCGGTCCGGCCGTCATCGGAAAGGTGGAATCCAGGCAGCCTGGCGTAGACGAGCCCCTGCGGATTCCACACCCGAGCGTGGCGGATCCCGACGATCACGGCGGGGAACCTTACCCGGTACGGTGCGATCTCCGGCGGAGCGGCCGAGTGCCCCGACCTATGATGGGCCCGTGAAAGCCATCGAATTCCGCAGGCACGCTGAGCGCGAGAAGGACGTCGACGCCCTCAGCCCCCAGGGCCGCTCACACGCCGAAGACGTGGGCAGAAATCTCGGTACGGACTTCGCCGTTGTGTTCGTATCTCCCGCCCGGCGGACTGCCGAGACGGCCGCTTGGTTCCTGCGCGGCTCTGGGCAGCGGCTTCCGGAACACGCGGTCGTTCCCGGGCTGCTGTCGGAAGAGGAGGATCGCTGGCGGAGCGCCGGGAAGGCGGCCGGATCGAGTCGTGTCGACGTCATCGCGGCCGAGGCTCCCGACCTGGTGGAACGCGAGTCCGACCGCCTGAAGGCCGTGATCGAGGAGCTCTTCGACCGGGTTCCGGAGGACCGCGTGGCGCTGGCGGTGGGCCACTCCCCCTTGATCGAGGCGGCCGTATACGGTTTGACCGGAGTGGTGATCGAGCCGCTTTCGGAGTGCCAAGGGGTGGTCCTGGCTCGATACGGTTCCGGCGAGTATCGGCTTCACGAGGTTCGCTCGGGCTGACGCGCGGCTGTTCGACCAAGTGATCTCCCCCGCCCCTGATCAAAACGGCTGGTGTGGACGATAATGAGGCATGACCCTGGAGCCGCCTGGCTCGAGGAGGCCAGGATTCTGGGCAGCGTCGATCGGAGCTGCCATGGCATTGGCAGTGCTTGTTTCAGCCTGCGGTTCATCCAGTCTCTCCTACGTCAGCAGCTCGGATCGAAATGCGTACTTCAAGGTTCCCAGCAACTGGCGCTTCTTCGACAAGAAGTACATCCTCGTGGCCAGCGGACAGAGTCTGTCCGCAGAGTCCAACCGCCAGCTCTCCTGGCTCATCGGATTCGATGCCGACCCCCATCCCTCGGTCCAGCACGTCATCGACATCACCGATGCTGCGAAATATCCGGTCGTCACTGCGCGAGTGCAGTCCCTGCCCGCGCAGGTCCGGGACGAGCTGTCGCTGGGCGCCATCCGGAACTGGGTCTATCCGGTCGACAGGCTCGTCCAGGCCAACGCCGGCGAGATCCTCACCTACAAGGACGTCGTGCTGCCTGGAGGGCTTCACGGCAACAAGGTCACGTTCGACGTCATCCTGCAGGGCATCTCCAATCCAGCGAGTGGGAGCAGCGTGATCCGGGTAACCCAGATTGGGGTGGCGGATCCGGCCACCAGAAAGCTCTATCTGTTCATGATCCGTTGCGAGTCACACTGCTACCGGGACAACAAGACCCTGATCGATCAGATCGTCGACTCCTGGACCGTAAAGGAGCGTTGACATGAGTGACGACCAGACGCCGGCCCCTGCCGCCCCCAAACAGGAAGGGGCACTCGCTCCTCTTCCGGAGTACAAGAGCCGGCAGCGTGATAGGGATCGTCTTACGCGGAAGCCGCTGGATCTGTGGGACCGGATCAAGCTGATCCTCCTCTTCCTGGGCTCGTGGGTCGTGATGTTCTGGGCGGCATTGGCCCAGTTCGACCCACAGATGAGCAACGCTCAAGCCTTCAACCAGACCCTCAGGTCGTACTGGTGGCTTTTGGGGCTGGCGGGATTGGAGGCACTGCGGCAGATCCACTACTTGGTTAGCGAGCACTCGAGGCCCTGGCACAAGGTCTGGACCGGTATGTTCAGCCGCATCGAGAAGCGCACTGGGCGCGTAAAAGCCTGGACCCGCTACCGGATCAGCCGGGTGATGAAGGTTCTGTTCATCCTGTTGATCGTCGACCTCGCCTTGGCCAAGATCTATCACCTTCCAGCCGCGACTGCCCTCATTCAGCTTCCCATCATCGCTACCAGGGCGTTGCCGTGGGCCTTCCAACTCGCGTTCGCTTTCTTCTTCATTGCTTTTCAGTTCATCGGATTGTTCTGGCTCCTGTCGAAGGGCGGAAGCGAGGTCTTTCGGCCAGATGAGATCGAGACTCGCTTCGATGACGTGAAGGGTCAGGACAGTGTCCTTCGCAAGGTCAAGGAGAGCGTTCTTTTCCTCGAGAACCCCGAGTCCATTGAGGCTCGCGGTGGCAAGGTCCCGAAGGGCATCCTCCTCTGGGGCCCACCGGGAACGGGCAAGACCATGATGGCGAAAGCCGTGGCCGGCGAGACGAGCAAGCCCTTCATCTTCATCGAGCCGGCAGCCTTCATGAACATGTTCATGGGGGTCGGGGCGTTGAAGGTGAAGGCACTCTTCCGAAAGGCCCGGAAACTGGCCCTCCGGCACGGGGGCGTCATCATGTTCTTCGATGAAGCGGACTCCCTTGGGAACCGCGGCATCGCCACGGGCCAAGGTCCACTCGGGCGGAGCGCCTGGGGAGAGCACCCGTCGTGCAACGGACTCGGCTATATGGGGCCGCAGTCGCAGCTCCTTCTCTTCAAGGAAAGCATGACCGCCCATGCTCTGGGCCCAAGGAAGGACGGCATCATCGCGGGCTTCGGAGGGATGGGCGGGGGTGGTCTCGGTGTGCTGCCTTCGCTGTTGAGCGAGCTCGACGGAATGGAAAAGCCGCGAGGATTCATCAACCGCCGGATCCGCAGGTTTCTCGGCATGAAGCCTCGGCCGTCGTACAAGTATCGGATCCTCACGGTCATGGCCACGAACCTTCCCGAAGCACTGGATCCGGCCTTGCTCCGGCCAGGCCGGATCGAGCGAATCTACAAAGTCGGATATCCGTCGAAGAACGGCCGGATCGAGACCTACAAGAAATACCTGGGAGAGAAGAAACACGTCCTCACCGAGGAGGAGATCGACAAGATCGCCACCATCACTCCTTACTACGGCGGGGCAGCCATCGAGGACCTGGTGAATGCTGCACTCATCAACGCGATCGAGGAGGGCCGTGAGGGCATCGAGTGGCGCGACATGGTGAAGGCCAAGCAGCTGAAAGAGCTGGGTCCTCCCGAAGACGTGGAGTACATCGAACGGGAGCGCCACGCCGTCGCCGTGCACGAGGCCTGTCACGCCGTGGCTGCTTATCGGGTTCGGCACCACCTCACGATCGACATCGCCACGATCGAAAAGGGCGGCAGCTACCTGGGGATGGTTGCGTCCATCCCTCCCGAGGATCAGTTCACCCACTGGCGGACCGAGTTCGAAGCGGACGTGATGGTGGGCCTCGCTTCGCTGGCCGGGGAGAGGATGTTCTTCGGAGGTGACAGCTCATCTGGAGTGTCTCAGGACCTGGAGAGTGCCACCGGGCTGGCCACCTTCATGGAGGGCTACTGGGGCATGGGCTCGACGGTGAGCGTCCACGGTGTCACCAGGACCCTGGGGGTAGGAGGAGCTGGGAAGGACGACGAGCGGGAGAAGGACCGGTCGGGACTCCACCTGGGCATGCGGATCGAGGGTAAGCTCCAGGAGCTCTTGCAACGCACCGAGGCCCTCCTGCAGGACAACCGCCGCGAGATCCTGGCCGTCGCTCACGCCCTGGAGGCGAACAAGACCCTCACGGGCGAGGACGTGGTGGCGATCATCGAGGGACGGCAGGGCCCGCTGCTGGACGGGCGTCCGTACAGCACTCCGGAGTTCATGGAGAACGCGGAGAGCTATCACGGGCAGGTAGTCTCCGCTCACAAGAACCATCAGAAGGTCAGCATCCCGCTACCGGTTCTGGTTGCAGTGGGTTCCGAGGACGGCCAGGGGAACGGGGAGGTCAAAGTGGAGGAGCCCAACCCCAACGGACCCTCCCGGCCTGCCGCCGAGAAACCGGTCGAGGTCGGCGTCGCCGAGCCACCGGATCCCGAGCCGGACGAGGAGGAGCGTTAAGAGCCGCTCAGCTGCCCGGCCAGACCTTCAGCCCGTGGGCGGGGCTTTCCTCACGCACCGGGGGCGGCCCTGCCAGCGCCCGGAGGTAGGCCTCGACCACGAACGTGCGACACCCCTCCATCGCGTGCCCGCCCAAGGCCGCTCCGTCCGGCCCGGACACCACCAGGTGCAGGTGGATGAAGGGCTTGCCGTCGCGCAGGGAGACGTTCCCCACCCCCGAGGCGATCTCCACGTGTCCTGTGGACACCGTCCGGTATTCCTTGGTCCCTGGATCGAAATAGCCCAGGGTCGCCTCCTCGAGACCCCCTATCACCTGCAGCGTCGCGGCCTTCAGCCCGAGCTCCTCCACACCGCGATTCAGCCCATCCAGAAGGTCCTCTCCTGGCTCGAGGCTCACGAACGAGGCCGACCGGTCGTCCGACGGATAGAGCCTCACGCCGGCTTGGATGCGGTGGCCTTATCCACCCGATCGAGAAGCTTGCGGGAGGCCTGAGCGATCTCATCCACGGCCGCTTCGAACGCTTCTTGGTTGGCTCTGGAGGGCTGCCGGTACCCACTCACCTTCCGAACGAACTGCAGGGCCGCCGCGTGGACCTCCTCGTCGGTGGCCGGCTCGGCCGGCCGGCGGAGAGTCTTGATACTTCTGCACATGCAGACACCATACCGGAGCCGACCCGAGGGAGGAGACCGCCCGGCGCGGGAAAGGTCGACCCCGGGGAGATCGCCACTCTTGATCTGGGCAACCTTGAGACAATGAGAAGGTGAGCCCCACCCGGACCTCCACAGCACCAACCGAGATCGAGACGCCCACCGGCCGCGAGGTGACCGAGCGGGCCCGACCATGGCTGGTCATCGTGTGGAACGATCCGATCAACCTCATGAGCTACGTGACGTGGGTCTTCCAGAAGCTCTTCGGGTACAGCCTGCAGAAGGCAACCAAGCTCATGCTGGACGTGCACACCAAGGGCAAGGCGATCGTGTCCAGCGGGAGTCGCGAGAAGGCCGAGTTCGACACGTATCGGCTTCACGCCCACGGCCTGTGGGCCACGATGCAGCGAGACTCGTGACCGTCTCCCGCGGAGTGGGGCAGCTTCGATGAAGGAGCCATCGGTCCGGGTGAGGCGGACCCGGCGAGGGGATTTCGAGCTGCGCCTTCCTTCTGAGGAGCGGAGCTTGCTGCAGGCGCTCCCCCAACAGCTTCGTGACTTGCTCTCTTCAGACGATCCCGCCCTCGAGCGGTTGTTCCCGCCGGCCTATCCCGAGGACTCTGACCTGCAATCCGAGTACGAGCAGCTCGTTCGAGGCGACCTGTTGCAGCAGCGGCTGAGCTCGGTCGACGTGATGGAGCAGACGATCAGGGCCTCGCGTGTGAGCGAGGAGCAGCTCCTGGCCTGGCTGAGCGCGCTGAACGATCTCCGGCTCATTCTTGGGACCAAGCTGGGAGCCACCGAGGACCTGGACCCGGAGGACGTCGCCGAGGATGACCCGTTGGCGCCTTCCTACGCGCTCTACTACTACCTCGGGTGGCTCGAGGAGCAGGTGGTGGAGGCACTGAACGCCGGACTTAGCCCAGAAGGGCCGGAGCCAGCTCCCTGAGCTCGGCGAGAGGGATCTTGATGGGATCCTCCGTGAGGACCTGCACGCAGACGTGGTCCGCTCCGGCATCGAGATGCTCGGCCACCCGCTGGTGGATCCTCTCGACGTCGCCCCACCCGACGATGGCGTCGACGAGCCGGTCCGTACCTCCTTCGGCGAGATCCTCCTCCGTGAAGCCCAGGCGGAGGAGGTTGTTGGCGTAGTTCTCGAGCTTGAGGTAGTGCTGCATGTGGCCCCGGGCGACGGCTCGGGCCTTGTCCGGGTCGGGCTCGAGCACCACAGCTTGCTCGGGAGCAAGGATCGGGCTGTCTCCCAGAGTTTTGCGGGCCCTTGCCGTGTGTTCCACGGGGACGAAGTAGGGGTGTGCACCCGCCGCGCGCTCGGCCGCCAGACGGAGCATCCTCGGGCCGAGCGCCGCCAGTACCACCGGAGGGAGAGCAGGCCCGTCCCGCACCGGGTACCGGGCCGAGTCCAAGGCCTCCAGGTATCGCGACATGCGGGCATAGGGGTTCTCGTAGTGGAAGGCACCTCGGCGGTCGACGCTGGTGCGATGGCTCACGCCGATGCCCAGGACAAATCGATCCGGGAAGGTCTCCGCGAGTATCCTGGCTCCGTTGGCCATGGCCACGGGGTCGCGGGCCCAGATGCTGGCGATCCCGGTGGCGACGACGATGCTCTTCCCCGCCGGTAGGAGCAGTCCCGCATGGCTGAGAGCATCCTTGCTGCCCAGTCCCTCCGGTATCCACATGGCCGGGAACCCCAGGGATTCGATCTCGGCCACAGCTTCGCGCTCCCTTCCGATCGGGTGCCGCTCCAGCGAGAAGCTCCACACTCCCACCCGGCCGATGGCCCTTCTAACCCGAGTTCGTAGGCCTTCGTTGGTCTCCGGCACGTCGCGCCTCCCTGTGGATGTCTTGGTCTCGTCGCCGCAAGTATGCGCCAGTGTCCGATTCTGGCGGGTTGCTAAGATCGGGATTTCCGATCGCCAAGGAGACGTCATGTCCCGCTTCGTCGTGAAGCACCACACCTTGTACCTGATCCTGGACGCCCAGGAGCAGGGCAAGGTCGAGGAGTACATGGCCCCGTTCTCCCAGTTCGGGTCCGTTGAGGTGCTGCCTGCTTCCCACTGCGAGCAGGTGGTAGCCAGGGCGGCCTGCTGACCGCTCGGACCCAGCGCTCAGACCGGGCGGACCTCCACCGCGTCTCCGTTCACCCTGGCCTCGTACACGGCCTGTCGGGTCGAAGCGGGTCCCCTGATCACCATGCCGTCCGTCAACCGGAAGATGCTTCCGTGCACCGGACAGGTGACGGTGGGATTGGGGCCAGAGGCCTTTACCACGCCCTTGTGCAGCGGACCGCCCTGATGAGAGCACCGATTGGCCAGGGCGAAGATGCGGTCCCCCAACCGGTACAAGAGGACGTCCACACCGTCGACAGTCACGCGAACGGCCTTACCCTCGGGGAGGTCGCCGGCTGACCGAATGGCCGTCCAGCCCTGCCCCTCTGGAGACTCCATCGATCAGCCCTCCCTGCCGGCCCGAGATCGTCGGGATCCCAGACTACGATGCTCGAGCCGCGGCAGATTGGTCACCATCCACTATTGACAATCGAAGGGGGCCGCTGCGAATCTCGCTGGCGCATGGGCGAGGGGGAATCGAGGCCGATCAGCCGCCGAGAGCTGTTCCGCGTGGCCTGGAAGGCAGGCCTGGTCGGATCGTCTCTGCTCCTTCCCAACGCCCTTCAAGGGCGGGTCCTGGCTGCCCCGCTCTTGCCGGGGAAGAAGGAACGCGACAGCATCATCGTCCGATGGAACGCCGCCGTGTTGCAGGGCGTCAGGGAGTCGAAGCTGGGACCCCCGATGGTGTCCAGGGCACTGGCCATTGTCCACACCAGCACGTTCGACGCCTGGGCCGCCTACGACAAGGTGGCTGTGGGGACGCGCCTGGGAGGGGCCCTGC
>Ga0137372_10005250_pt1 | contig 12638 bp, 9 predicted proteins | sample SagtaG_6_FD_104911 | JGI IMG/M metagenome (GOLD analysis project Ga0137372, IMG submission 104911) | Vadose zone soil microbial communities from Sagehorn Ranch, Mendocino, California, USA - Sage1_R_60_16 metaG | ecosystem: Environmental > Terrestrial > Soil > Vadose zone | place: USA: California...
ATCCCAGAGGCTGTGCACGAGCATCACTGGCACTTTCAAGGGTTGAGCTGCCAGAATCTGGTCCATCGCCTGATCGCGCCAGAAGGCGTCATAGCTCGGATGCTGCAGCAGTTTCGGCCAGAAACCGACCTGTTCGAGCCCATGGTTGCGCCCGAGTTCGCCCGCCGATCCCGTCTGCATGTACAAGTCATAGTCATCGAAGTTGCTGGTCCACCACTTTTCTTCGGACTTGCGCGTCGCCTCTTGCTCGTAGATGTAAGGCATATTCTGTTGGCGGAAGGCGCCGTTGTGGAACCAGTCGTCACCCATCCAGCCATCCACCATGGGATTCATGGGCACCGCCACTTTTAGCGCCGGGTGCGGATTGACGAGCGCCATCAAGGGCAAGAAACCGTCGTACGAAATGCCGAGAATTCCGACCTTGCCATTGCTTTCCGGAATATTCTTCACCAGCCAATCGATGGTGTCATAAGTATCGGTGGAATGGTCCACCGGCGTCGGGTTCAGTGGGCCGTGCAACGGGCGAGTCATCACATAGTCGCCCTCGGAGTGGTGCTTGCCGCGCACGTCCTGGACCGTGCGAATGTATCCTCCTTCGACGATGACTTCAGTCGCGTTGTCATAGCCATTCAAGATTGGGCCAAGGTGGCTGCTGTGAGCGTGACTCGTCAGCTCCTGGGCATCGTAGGGCGTGCGCGTGAGCAGAATCGGCGCATGCTTCGCGCCCCGTGGGACAAGGATGACCGTGTAGAGCCGTACGCCGTCACGCATCGGGATCATTACTTCGCGCCGAATGTAATCGAAGCTCTCGCCCGCTACGTGAAACTGCGCCGGAGTTTCGCTCGGGAAATCCGGATATGAAGCTTGTGGCGGCGTCGTCTGCGCCGAGCCAGGTACGACCAGAAGCAGAAACGTCGCAACACATACGACTTCGACAACTCGATGGCGAATCGTCACGGGTGGAGCTCCTTTTGGAAGAAACTGGAAAGATTACACTACTCGACGTGATTGGTGTGGACTCATTGCCGCATCGCTGAGTTCAGTACCGAGGCCTTAATTTTCACTAGGGGACTGCAATTGCGCAGCGCGGCCTGTCGAGAGCGCCTTTACTGGTCGTATAGGCAGTTGGATTGCTGCTGGTCTGCGGAAAATTCGATTCCGTATAAGTAGATTGCGCGGTTGCGTACCACTCCGCTGCGCGAAAGCGGCTCATCGGATTCGGAAGCGGGGTATTCAATTCTGATCTCTTCTCCAGGCGCCAGATTTGCGAGCGCGAACAAGTAAATGCCACCTTCGCTCAAGCGGATGCTCCGGCCATCGATGACCGTCGAATCGGTGAATAGACGGATGGGGGCATTCAACCAATGACGTTTCCAGCGCCGCCGTTCTGGTCTTTGCCTGATCAGTTGCATCCCAAAGGCCCACCATCTTGAAGGGTCCAGTGGTGGCCCAGCTCTCGGCTTAACTTATGACATGTGCTCAGGCTGGAGCACGTTACGGGAGTACACGGGGGTACCTTGGACGCGAGGGAATCGCGCACTCTTGATCAACTAGAGCAGAAAACCATACAGGCGGTCGTGCTACGAAAATCGTCTCGAAAAGTATTAGGAGTGTTGAAATCTCCCTCGCAGCAAGTCTTCGATGTCTCCGATCTTCTCACCCAACAGATTCAACTTGCGCGAAAGACCCTGAATGTCGGATGCAGCGCGGCGGTTGACATCAAAATCGAGTTCGCTACGCAGGCGGTCTTTGGTATCTTGCCGGTTCTGGCTCATCATGATGACCGGCGCCTGAATGGCTGCCAGCATGGAGAGGAACAGGTTCAGGAGAATAAAAGGATAAGGATCCCAAGAAGATTTTCCCAACACATGGTTCGTGGTGACGTAAGCGACGATCGCAACAGCGAAGAAGATGATAAAAGTCCACGAGCCACCGAAACGAGCTACGGAATCAGCGACACGCTCACCGAACTTTGTTTCCTCTTCGATAATTTCGTTGGGATGGCGATTGGCGCGGACGCGCACTAGTTGTTGCGAGGCGTGGAACTGGCGGCCGAGCACGGTGAGCATGTCCATGCCGGCGTGCGGCTTGCGTTGCAAAAGGACAGTTATGTCCTGGCGGTCCACTTCGAGGCAAACAGTTTCTTCCAGCGAGATGGCTTCGGTTTGATGCGGCGTCTGCTCGAGCATGGAGGCGAAGCCAAAGAATTCGCCAAACGTAGGCTCGTCCACGACAACTTCCTGATTATCTTCGTCAATGGTGGCAACCCGCACACGTCCGGATACCATGACATAAGCCCGGCCACCGGGGTCGCCGATTTTGTAAATGCGCTGGCGCGGAGCAAACGTTTTAAGCTCGACCTGCCCAGCCAACACGGCGGTCTCTTCGTCATCAAGGAGTCCAAACAGGGGAACGCGTCTCAGTATTTCAGGGCTGCACGCCATCGGTCACCTCCGGCAAATAAGTTGATCGTCGAGTCAGGATTGCATAAATCCAGTTTGTGCAACAGCCCGGGTATCTTATGGTGAAATCCGTCTACTCAGCCAGGAGGATCTATTCACGCTCTGTCATCGGCTATACACAACATCAGAGCAGCGTCTGGAGCGCAAAAGTTTGCCCAGTCAACGATAGGTCGCGATGCCGAGTTGATTTTCTCCTCCGGGCGTGTGCAGGGCGTCATTTCTCGGCCAAGACGCAGCGGAAATAGAAGTAACCTTTTAGCGCCTCTCTCATCTCATAAGCTGGGAGAAGCTTGCCCGGGGAGCCTCACCATGCTTGCCACCGAGAGCAATGTCGAAGTTCGCCACGAATTTTTGCAGCGCATGACGCAAGCGCGCTCAGAGACCGACAAACTCTTCGAGCTTGTAAAGTCTAATTCTCTGTATGCGCGTCCAATTCCTGAGCGACACCGGATCGTCTTCTATATTGGCCATCTGGAAGCGTTCGACTGGAATTTGCTGCGTGAGCGCGTGGTTGATGCAAGAGTATTCCATCCCGACTTTGACCGCTTATTCGCATTCGGCATCGATCCTGTTGGCGGCGGGCTGCCTTCGGACCAGCCTGGGGATTGGCCATCCATTCCGGAGGTGCAGAGATACGTGCACCACGTGCGGGAGGCACTGGATACGGGGCTCGCGACCGTGTCGCCGTCCGATGCAGCGGGCGACGGGTTTCCTGTATCAACACTGCTCAATGTGGCCATCGAACACCGCCTCATGCATGCGGAGACGCTGGCGTACATGCTGCACCAGTTGCCACTCGACGCGAAGGTTCGCCAGGGGCGTAAACCCAAGCTCGTTGCAACTTCGATTAGCTCAAGCATGATCGAGATCCCCGCGGGCTCAGCAACCCTGGGAATTCCCCGAGCGTCCGGAGATTTCGGCTGGGACAACGAATTCGAAGAACATTCAGTGGAAGTGCCTGCGTTCGCCATCGACAAGTACAAGCTTACTAATCGTGAATATCTGGAATTTCTCAATGCAGGAGCATACGAGAACCGGGAGTATTGGACGGATGCCGACTGGAATTGGAAGACGCAACAAAGCATCACACATCCCGTCTTCTGGCGTCGCGAAAACGGTCAGTGGTTTTTGCGCACGATGTTCGATGAACTCCCGCTGCCGCCGGATTGGCCTGTATACGTGAGTCGCGCTGAGGCGAGCGCCTATGCACGTTGGGCGGGCAAGCAGTTGCCCACGGAAGCGCAATGGCACCGCGCAGCTTATGGTACGCAGGACGAGAGAGAAAATCCGTACCCGTGGGGTAGCGCAGCGCCAGGCGACAAGCTGGGGAATTTTAATTTCGAGAGATGGGATCCAACTCCGGTTGGCACTTTTCCGCAGGCGCAGAGCACCTTTGGTGTGGCTGACCTGCTCGGCAATGGTTGGGAATGGACTTCGACTCTGTTCGCGCCCTTCCAAGGTTTCGAGCCATTCTCCTTCTATCGCGGGTATTCGGCGGATTTCTTCGATGGCAAGCACTACGTCATGAAAGGCGGTTCGCCGCGCACTGCCGCCTGCATGCTGCGGCGCTCCTTCCGCAATTGGTTTCAGCCACATTATCAATATGCATATTCGGGATTCCGCTGCGTGAGCAATTAGATGAGAAGACAAAATTTCATGCTGACGCACGCGATCACCGCCGATCCGGTCTACGAATTTGCCTCCGAGGTGCGGGCTGGCCTCATGAAGCCCGGGCAAAAGGAGCTTCCTTCGAAGTATTTGTACGATGACGTAGGCTCCGCTCTGTTTGAAGTAATCAGCGTTCTTCCCGAATACGGTTTGACGCGGGCTGATGAAAGACTCCTAGGACGCTACGCCTCTGAAATCGTCGAGCGGCTGCCTTTACCGTTAATGGTGGCGGAACTCGGCAGCGGCAGCGGCAAGAAAACGCGTTGGATTCTGAAGGCATTATGCCGCCGTCAGCACACTTCCTATTTCCCAATCGAGATTTCCCGCACCGCGCTTGCTATGTGTGCACGCGAACTCGGCGATATCGAGTCGATGAGCATCGTGGGGTTCGAGCGCGAGTATCTAGACGGCCTACTCGAGGTCGCGGCGCGCCGGCGCAACGGCCAACACCTGCTCGTACTGTTCCTGGGAAGCACAATTGGAAACTTCGATCGGCCGGCTGCCTCAAAATTTCTGCGATCGGTACGAGAGATTTTGAATCCTGGCGACTCTCTGCTGCTCGGAACCGATCTGGAAAAGCCTATTCCACAATTGATCCAAGCCTACAACGACCCACTCGGGGTCACGGCCGCGTTCAATGTAAACCTGCTGGCCAGGATCAATCGTGAACTAGACGGCGATTTCATGCTAGACCAGTGGCGGCATGAGGCCCGCTTTAACCCAGACGCGCGAAGCATTGAAATGCATCTTCGATCGCAGCAGAATCAGACGGTTAACATCTCTCGCGCTGATCTGTCCCTGGAATTCTCACAAGGCCAAACGATCTGGACGGAAAGCAGCCATAAGTACGCTCCTCGTGAGCCACTTCGGATCGCCAGGGATGCTGGATTCCGTTGCGTCGCTCAGTGGGTGGACGACGAATGGCCCTTCGCGGAAAACCTGTTCATTGCCGAGTAATTTTTTTTATCAATAGGCCTCATTCCTGTAACCGTGCTGTAAAAAGATTGTCAACAGTTTGTCGGTGTGGCTGTCCACCCGCCGAGTGGTAGTAAGCTTGTTTGGGATTGTTATCCTCCTGTTTACGGAGTGCCAATGATTAGAGTAGAGACAGCGCGATCAACTCCCCGTCCGCAAGCGATTCCTCGTGCAGATTGTCCGTACCTGGGAGCTCCAATGGAACGAATTCTAGTTGTGGAAGACGATCGCGCCGTGCAGAAAGCGCTGAAGCGTTTGTTCGAGTCGGAGGGATTCGCCGTGGAAATCAGTGCGGACGGAAAATCCGCTCTTGACGCGTTTCGGGCCACGGGGCCTGCCGCCATTGTGCTCGATCTGCGGCTGCCATCGATGTCCGGCCGGGATGTTTGCCGCGAAATCAAGCAGCAGTCGCCTGCCGTTCCGGTCATCGTTCTGAGCGCCGCAAGCGACGTTTCCGACAAGGTGCTTCTCCTGGAACTCGGCGCCGATGATTATGTCACCAAACCTTTCAGCCCTCGCGAACTGCTCGCACGCGTGCGTGCAGCCTTACGGCGCACCACACGTACAGGCGTAGGCGAGGTGTTCGCTTTTGATGCAATTTCCGTTGACTTCACAAAGATGGAAGTCACGCGCGATGGTCAGCCGGTCGGGCTGACCGCGCAAGAATTCAAGACTCTCAAATTCATGGTCCAGAATGCGGAACGCGTGATTTCACGCGATGAGTTGCTGAACGAGGTTTGGGGCTATCAGAATTACCCTTCGACTCGCACCGTGGATAATCATATTCTGAAACTGCGCCAGAAGCTGGAACGGGATCCGGCGAATCCAGTACATTTCCGGACGGTTCACGGGATGGGTTACAAGTTCGTGCGTTGAGAGTTGACCGGGGAGAGCGGGCATGTCGAGACTGAGGTTGCAAACCAAATTCCTGCTCTCAATGCTGCTAATCTCCGCCGGGCTTACCTGCACCAGTCTTCTGCTGGTGCGGCGAAGCGTCCACAAGCAGGTCAAAAAAGAAATTTTCGCCGACCTCCAGAATTCTGTCAGCACCTTCCAGAATTTTCAGCGCGAGCGCGAGCTGAGCCTGAGCCGCTCGGCAGAGCTTCTGGCAGATTTGCCTACTCTGCGCGCGCTCATGACGACTCAGCACGCCGTCACTATCCAGGATGCATCCGCTGAGCAATGGCGGCTGGCAGGGAGCGACATTTTCGTACTGGCCGATAGGGCCGGAAGAGTAGCCGCGCTACATACAACATCGCAGGGGTTTACCCGTGAAATGGCTCAGGCATCTCTCAATACTTCGTTCAGTCAGGCTGCCGCGAGCCACTGGTGGTATGGCGCGCAACATCTTTATGAAGTCTGCTTAAAGCCCATCTATTTCGGACCTGCGACTGAGAATCGCCTCCTCGGATTCCTGGCGATTGGTTACGAGATCGACGACAGAGTGGCTTCGCAGGTCAGTCGCATCGCGGCAAGTCAAGTGGCGTTCTACTACGGTGATGACATCGTGAGAAGTACGCTGGCGCCGGCACAAGAATCTGAACTTGCCCGGCATTCGGCTCTCCGCTCTACTCCCGGTGTTTCAGAACCGCTGGAAATGCAGTTAGGGGACGAAAGTTTTCTCAGCACCTCAGTGGAATTGGCACGCCGGGAAACACCTTCAGTGCGGTTAAGCGTGCTCAAATCATACGACCAGGCTACGGCATTTCTTGATCGCCTGAATCGCTTGCTGCTGGCCCTGGGACTGGCAGCGGTGGTGGGAGGCAGTATTCTGGTTTTCCTGATTTCGCACACATTCACCCGTCCTTTGGGAACACTGGTGAATGGCGTGCGAGCGCTGGAGAAATGTGATTTCACTTACGTGCTGGATGTGCACGGCGGCGACGAAGTCGCGGAGGTGACCGGCGCATTCAAGCGCATGCGGGACAGTCTTCTGAAAACTCAACAGAAACTCTTGGACGCGGAGCGACTGGCGACTATTGGACGCATGGCCAGTTCCATCTCGCACGATTTGCGGCACTCGCTGGCGGCGATCGTCGCCAATGCTGAGTTTCTTTGCGAAAGCCGCCTATCATCCGACCAGCGGGAAGAGCTCTATGGAGAAGTGCGCATCGCGGTGAATCAGATGACCGATCTCATCGACTCTCTTCTTGAATTTTCGCGTACGCGAGAATCACTGCGGCCGAGCTACGGTAGCGTTCGCGATTCAGTCGAGCATGTAGTGCAGGCTATTCGCTCGCATCCTGAGTTTCATCGGGTGCAAATTGCCATTAGCGAGCAGGGCAATAGCATCGGATGGTTCGATCCCAAGCGGTTGGAGCGGGCCTTGTATAACCTGCTGTTGAATGCCTGTGAAGCCGTGGCTTCAAATGCCGGCAGCATTCTGGTTGAGCTGCGGGAAATTCGCGATGGCGCCGAGATTCGCGTCAGCGATAACGGTCATGGCATCCCAGAGTCGATTCGCGGCAAGCTCTTCGAACCCTTCATTAGCCAGGGGAAGGAAAACGGCACCGGGCTGGGGCTGACAGTGGTGCAGAAGATTGTTCAGGATCACGGAGGTGACGTAACCGTCGAGAAGACCTCCCCCGAGGGCACGGTATTCCGGGTGATGCTCCCATTGGCTTCTGCGTCGGAGGTTTCCCCTGACGACCGGGTGGGCAGGAGACCCGGCCCGCCGCTTTTGGCTCGGACAAAACGCGCTCAATCGGAGTAGGATTTTCAATCAGGGCGGGCGCATCGCTCGCTCACTCCCGCGGGATGCATCGTTGGGAACCCAGAGTCACCTTCCGGAGGCGAATTGTGAAGCAGGGGAATAGTTTGCCCGTCTGGATTTGGAAATCCGCAGGTTTCTTTGCTTTGCTGGTAGGCTTACCTGCCTGGAGCCAACAGGCGAGCCCGCCACCAGCACAGCAAACTGAATCCCTCACCACAGCAGTGCATGAGCTTCAAGACCAAGTGCGCGAACTGCGGGCGGCGGTTGTAGAGGTGCGCTCCGAAGCTGCGCAATATCGGGCGGAAACTGCGGAGTTACGCAAAGAACTGCAAGTGACCCGAAGCCAATTGGTTTCTTCGGGGGTGCCTTCGCAACCAAATTCGTACGCCGGACCGTCCTCAGCTCCGGCCAACTCGAGGGCAGGCGAGGAGAGCGCCAAGAGCGTAGGTACGGTGGAGGATCGCGTTGATGCTCTTGAGGAAACGACCCAGCTTCTGAACAGCAAGCTCAATGATCAGTATCAAACGAAAGTTGAGAGCGCGTCGAAGTATCGAGTCAGACTGTCCGGCTTGGTATTGCTGAATATTTTCGATAACCGAGGGAATGTCGATAATCAGGACTTTCCCACCTGGGTGACACCGGGAAGCGGGTTCAGTTCCAGCGGTGCTCTTGGCGCCAGCCTCCGCCAATCGGAGCTAGGACTGGAGGTCTTCGGTCCTCGCCTGGGCGGGGCGCGCACGTCGGGAAATCTGCAAGTGGACTTCTCCGGCGGATTTCCTAACACGTTGAATGGAGTGAACTACGGTTTGCTTCGCTTGCGCATCGCCAGCATGCGCATGGATTGGGCGCGTACGTCAATAATCGCAGGCCAGGATAATGCTTTCATTTCGCCGCTATCGCCCACTTCATTCGCTTCGCTTGCTGTACCCACGTTCGGATATGCGGGAAACCTCTGGGGATGGATCCCACAGGTACGGGTGGAACATCGGTTCGACATTTCCGATGGTCATAACGTCACGGTGCAAGGCGGGATCCTGGACAATTTGGTGGGGGAGCCTCCATACACAAGTTTCAATCGCGACGCGCAAGCGGGAGAGCGAAGCGGGCAGCCCGCCTACGGAACCCGGGTCGCGTGGACCCACAATTTATTTGGCCGCGCGATGACTTTGGGCGCCGCGGGATACTACAGCCGCCAGGATTGGGGCTTTAACCATCACGTGGATGGTTGGGCGGGCATGACCGACTGGGATATCCCTATCGCGCCACGCGTCAACCTTTCTGGCGAATTTTATCGCGGTACTGCTGTGGGTGGTCTTGGAGGAGGTGTCGGTCGCAGCGTTTTGTTCAGTGGAATTCCTGGTCCGGCTACGCAGATTCGCGCTCTGGATTCGATTGGCGGCTGGTCACAGCTTAAGCTCAAAGCTTCGAGCCGGCTGGAGTTTAATGGCGCGTTCGGGTTGGATAATCCTTATGCTGAAGACCTGCGGGCCTTCTCCGCCCCGATAAGCTATTTCGATCCGTTCCTAGCGCAAAATCGGAGCGGGCTGGTCAATTTTATCTACCGTCCGCGTTCGGACTTGCTGTTTTCCGCGGAATACCGGCACTTGAGAACCTTCGATCTCGCAGCTCACAGCCCGACTGCGGAGCAGGTAAATCTAATAATGGGATTTCTTTTTTAACATGCGGCTGACTCGCAATTGCTGGCCACTGCTCCTGCTGGCATGCACTGGGTTGGTTTGCGCCGAGGACGTGACCGTAACGGCGCGCGTCGCTCTTGTGAATGGAGCGGACGGCGGGCGATCGCACGAAGCGGTTAACGTGGTGCTGTGGCTTACGCCGGCGTCAGAGACGCCGGATTCTCCGGCTGCCGAAGCAATGCAGCGGGCGCGGCTGGCTCAGCACAACAAGAGTTTCGAGCCTCATGTAGTGGTTGTGCCCGTCGGCTCCGTGGTTGCGTTTCCTAATCACGATCCTTTTTTCCACAACGTATTTTCGCTATTCGAAGGCAAACGTTTTGACCTCGGTCTTTATGAGGCGGGCACCACGCGTGATGTGCACTTCGATAAGCGGGGAATCTCATACATCTTTTGCAACATTCATCCCGAGATGAGCGCGGTGGTGGTTGCCGTTGACACGCCTTATTACGGCATCTCCGATCAGCGGGGGCAAGTTGTGATTCGGAATGTTCCGCCTGGCCGCTACGTACTTCATCTCTGGTACGAAGCGGCGTTGCCGGAGTCACTGAAGAACTTGGATCGGGACGTTACCATTTCTGAAAATACCTCGACGCTGGGCCTCTTGCGTCTGACCGAGGTGTCCCTGCCTCAGGGCCACAAGAATCTGTACGGCCGCGATTACGATCCACCAGCCCCGGACAACCCTGCTTACGAGCACCCCTGACTTGGCAAATGCTCCTAACCCAACCCGGTTTTTGCTGTTACAAAAAAATGACAATTGTTTGAAAAGGCCGTGACAATTGGGTTTCAGCCGGGCCTTAGTCTCTCCTCACTGTGAACGGGTGGCCGCTGCTGGCCCGTTCTACACGATCGGTCCCGGGACCTAGTTATTCTGACTTGGAACTCCCGTCCTATGCCGAGACGGCATTGCGACGCATGACGTGGTGCATCGCCCTCAATCTCTTTCTCAGGAAGGTAGCCTTATGTCCTCGACTTCTCTTTTGCGCATAAAATTCTTTATGTTCGCGGCCGTTTTGTGCATTTCGAGCGCTGCTTTTGCGCAGCGTTACTCGCAAACCAATCTCGTTTCTGACATTTCTGGTCTCGCGGCTCACACGGATTCCAGACTAGTGAATCCGTGGGGAATCTCCTTCGGTCCGACCAGCCCGTTTTGGATCGCAGACAATGGCACCGGCCTCAGCACGCTGTATGAACTCGATGGATCTGCCGCGCCGTTTCTGCAAAACGGGGTTGTGATTCCGCCTCCCGCAGGTGGGAGCGGATCTGCTCCCACGGGAACGGTTTTCGATAGCACAGGGCAGTTTGTAGTTTCAGCAAACGGGCTGTCCGGCGGTGCCATCTTCTTGTTCGCGACCGAAGACGGCACGATCAGCGGTTGGAGCCCGGCAGTTGACTTGAACAACGCGATCCTCGCTGTGGACAACTCGGCTTCCGGCGCGGTGTACAAAGGATTGGCGTCAGCGCAGATCGGCTCAGCCAATTTTCTTTACGCCACCAATTTCCATAACAACACCGTCGAGATGTACGATGCCAGCTTCAACCTGGTGAACACCTTCAGTGATCCCAACTTGCCGCCGCGCTACGCGCCGTTTGGTATTCGCGTTATCAATGGGAAGCTCTATGTCACTTTTGCAGAGCAGGACAAGAGAAGCATGACGACAAGGCCGGCCCGAACCACGGCTTCGTCGACGTATTCGAGTTGGACGGCAGCAACCGTCATCGCTTGGTTTCGCGGCACGGTCTGAACTCGCCGTGGGTCTTGGCTCTGGCGCCCGCGAACTTCGGAAAATTCAGCAATGCCCTGCTGGTGGGGAATTTTGGCAACGGCGCTATCAGCTCCTATGATCCGAACAGCGGAGCATTCCTGGGACACTTGCAGGATCAGAATGGGCGAGTATTGACGATCGACGGACTGTGGACGATTACATTCGGAAATGGGGGTCTCCACCGGGCCTACGAACACACTCTTCTTTACCGCCGGAATTGACGACGAGTCTCACTGGCTCTTCGGCAGACTGGACGCAATTTCAGTAACGGTCTCTCCTCTCTCCTAACGCGCTAGCGGGGCTGGCTTCCGAGGCTGGCCCTTTTTTTCATGTGATTTTTTTTGTGCGACGACCAACTTAGCCGAGATCCGTGATCAGCATATGTTTTAATAGGTAGCGTTAAAATCTATCCCTTCTTGTGAAGTAGAGGGGACGCCGCTACGGGCACACAATGATCACACAACAATCAGTGCAGGAGATCCTTTCCAGATATAACGACAGTGCGCCGCTTCCCGAAGCCTCGACGATTCCGGCGCCCTGGTATGTTGATGACCGCATTGCTGAACTGGAGGCGAAGACCGTCTTCGGCAAAACCTGGCAGATGGTTGGCCGAGTCGAGGAGGTGGAAAAACCAGGCCAGTTTGTCACCACAAATGTCGCGGGTGAACCCATCGTTGTAGTGCGGGGGAACGATGGCCTGCTGCGCGGATTTTTTAACGTCTGCCGCCATCATGCGGCCGCGGTTGTGACCGAGCCATGCGGCCAAGCGTCAATTCTGCATTGTCCCTATCACGGCTGGAATTACGGACTCGATGGCTCACTGAAAGGAATGCCAGAATTCGAGGGTGTGAAGAACTTCGAGCGTCAGCAGAACGGGCTTGTGCCGGTCAAGGCTGATACTTGGGAGAAATTTGTTTTCATCAATCTCGATCCTAAGGCAGCGCCGCTCAAGGATTTTCTCGGCGGCCTCGTAAGACGGGTTTCGCCGCTCGAAGTTGCCAAGCTGCATTATTTCGAATCTCGCACCTACGACATTCACTGCAATTGGAAAGTCTTTGTCGATAACTATCTCGATGGCGGCTACCACGTTCCGCATCTGCATAAGGGATTGAATTCGGTTCTCGATTACAAGGAATACACGATCGAGAACGAAGACCGTTACTGCCTGCAGTCAAGTCCCATGGTCTCTTCCAACGGAGATGCCGCGACCGGCGCGGCCCGCAAGGGCGATCGAGCCTGGTACTTCTGGCAGTATCCGAATCTGATGATTGACTGCTACGAGGGCTACATGGACACGATCCTGGTGCTCCCAGTCGACGTCGACCATTGCCATGTGATTTTTGATTTTTTCCTTGCA
>Ga0137372_10005252_pt1 | contig 12638 bp, 13 predicted proteins | sample SagtaG_6_FD_104911 | JGI IMG/M metagenome (GOLD analysis project Ga0137372, IMG submission 104911) | Vadose zone soil microbial communities from Sagehorn Ranch, Mendocino, California, USA - Sage1_R_60_16 metaG | ecosystem: Environmental > Terrestrial > Soil > Vadose zone | place: USA...
ACCTGCTTCCCGGGTACTGGTGCAGTTTGAGTGATCATCCTTTCTTATTAGCACCGCGGCTTCAGCCCGGTGACCAGGGATCCAAGTTCTGAACTGAAACCGTTTAAACGCTATATATGAAAGGGCGCCCCAACCAATGGTTTCCAGGTCAGCCGATCTCGTCAAGCACCGCGCTAAAGCGCCGGTGCTAATGAAAGGAAACGGTTGAACCTGAACCAGCACCTCCTTCCCAGGTACTTGGTGCAGTTGGTTAGGCACATCTCTCATTCACGCCGCGGCTTTAGCGCCGGCGGGCATGCGCCGCAATGTTCGAAACCGTTTCAACGCGGCACGGTCTTAAAAAGTGAACCGAAGCACCACTCCGCGACTGTGGTATATTCGGCCGCAAGAGCTCATTAGGATGACACTAAACCTGTCAATCGTTGTTCCCGCCTATAACGAGGGCGCGCGCCTCGCCAAATCCTTGCGCGCGATCGTGAAGTATTTGAACGAATACGCGCCGGAGTCAGAATTGATTGTGGTGGATGATGGTTCAACTGACGACACGGCCGGTACTGCGCGCGCAGAATTAGCAAACTCGCAAAGCGTCCATACGTCGGTTATCAGTTATCAGTCAAATTTGGGAAAGGGCCGCGCGGTCAGACTCGGTCTCCTGGCCTCGCGCGGTGAGATCGCCTTATTCACCGACGCTGACCTTTCCACTCCGATTACAGAAACTCCTAAACTGGTTGACCCAATCCTGGCAGGCGAGTGCGATCTGGCGTTTGGTTCAAGGGCGCTTGATCGCAGCTTGATTGGCGTTCACCAACCATGGCGCCGTGAACAGGGTGGCCGCGTGTTTAATCTGGCCGTCCGACTGGCCACCGGTCTTCCCTTCTGGGATACGCAGTGTGGGTTCAAAGCTTTTCGCATGAGTGCCTGCCGTCCAATTATTGAAGGAGCAACGATCGATCGTTTCGGTTTCGACGTGGAGCTGCTGTATGTCGCTTATCGCGCGGGTTTGCGTCTCAAGGAAATTCCAGTGCGTTGGAATCATGCTGAAGGAAGCAAGGTCAACGTCGCGAGCGATAGCCTGAAAATGCTGAGCGAAGTCGGACGAATCCGCCAACAAGCCCGCCGCGGAGTGTATGATCGAGCCATTAAAGCAGTCGAAGGACTGCGACAGATGTAACGCAAACTGTTAGTTTGCGAGGTAATGTTACGACAGCAACTTCACGCCGGCGCTTCTCACGCAAACTAACAGTTTGCGTTACAATTCGAACTCAATGACTGCGCGCCTCAACGTTAATATCGATCACGTCGCTACAGTAAGGCAGGCCCGGCGCGCGCTGGAGCCGAGCGTAGTCGCCGCCGCTATGTTGTGTGAACAAGCAGGCGCCGATGGTATCACCGTTCACTTGCGAGGCGATCGCCGGCACATTCAGGATGCAGATCTGCTGGGCTTGCGCGCGAGCGTCACGACTTATTTGAATTTGGAGATGGCGGCGACTGAAGAAATGTTGAAAGTCGCTCTCGAAATACGGCCCGATGCGGTTTCACTAGTGCCGGAGACTGCAAACGAGATAACTACCGAAGGTGGCCTGGACGTGAAGGGCAACATCGCGATCGTACGCGCTGCCGTGAGTCGTTTGCGACAGGCGGGGATCCTCGCAAGCCTTTTCATCGATCCCGATGCAAAGCAGATTGAAGCAGCGCATGACGTAAGCGCCCAGCAAGTGGAACTGTGCACGGCACCTTATGCAGATGCCACACTCGGCGGTCGTGGCTTTCATGGCGAAGGGGCATTGCGCGTAGGACAGGAATTGAGACGACTACGGGAAGGCGCTACGCTGGCGATGCAATATGGATTGTTGGTTGCTGCCGGACACGGGCTAACTTACAGAAATGTGGGCGCCGTAGCCGCGATCTCCGAAGTCGCAGAATTCAACATCGGCCATAGTATTATCGCGCGCTCGATTTTCATTGGATTGGGACGGGCGGTGACGGAAATGCGCGAGGCAATCAGAGTTGGAAGCAACAACTGAAGTTGGAGACCTATGTTGTCTGACTCTAGCCCCTGGAGGCGCCGGCAAGTTGCAGACGAACCATCGAACGTTCCAGTTTCGCGCGCGCTTGTTCGAAGTCCTCTTCAGTTCCAATCCATGCGGTTAACTGTTTTTCCACGTGCTCACGAGCCAGGCGCGCGCGCGCAGCATCAATCTCTTCCGGACGTTCCGCAATCTCAGCCAGGACAGAAACATGATCGTCTTTCACTTCGATGAAGCCGCCTGAGACATGCAGTTGCAGGGTTTTCCCGCCGGTGGTGTAGGACAGAACGCCGGTTTGCAATTGCGAGATTAACGGCGTGTGCCCTGGGAGGATGCCCAGCTCGCCGCCTAGGCCGGGCGCAGTCACTGCGTCAACAGATTCGGAAAGCACGCGACGCTCCGGTGTCACTACTTCAAGTTGGAGTTGTTGAGCCATTGGTAAGCCATGAACTCTGAATGATGAAGTCTGAACGATGAATTTTATATTCATCATTCCGCGTTCATCGTTCCTAATTTCCTATTGCGCGATCGTCTTCCCCTTTTCTACCGCTTCTTCGATTGTCCCAACCATGTAAAAGGCCTGCTCCGGCAGATCGTCATGCTTGCCGGCAACGATCTCGCGGAAACCCTTGATCGTATCTTCAAGCTTCACATACTTCCCTTCAAGGCCGGTAAACTGGGCGGCCACGAAGAATGGCTGCGAGAAGAACCTCTGAACTTTGCGCGCGCGAGAGACGATTAGCTTGTCTTCATCAGACAACTCGTCGAGACCAAGAATCGCAATGATGTCCTGCAAATCTTTATACCGCTGCAGCACGCGCTTCACATCCTGCGCAGTGTTGTAGTGCTCTTCACCGATGATTCGTGGATCCAGAATGCGCGAAGACGAAGTTAACGGATCAACCGCCGGATAAATTCCCAGCTCCACGATCTGTCGCGACAAAGCCGTCACCGCATCGAGGTGGGCAAAGGTAGTTGCTGGCGCCGGATCGGTATAGTCATCCGCCGGCACGTAAACCGCTTGAATCGACGTAATGGATCCGGTTTTGGTTGAGGTGATGCGTTCCTGCATTTCGCCCATTTCCGACGCAAGATTTGGCTGGTAACCGACCGCAGAAGGCATCCGGCCAAGCAGCGCCGACACCTCAGAACCTGCCTGCGTAAAGCGAAAGATGTTGTCGATGAACAGCAACACATCCAAACCTTTATCGCGAAAATATTCGGCGACGGTCAGGCCCGACAACGCCACCCGCAGACGCGCACCCGGCGGCTCCGTCATCTGTCCGTAGATGAGCGCCACCTTCGACTGCTCCAACGCCTTCATGTCGACCATTGTCATGTCGAACTCGCCGGTATCGTGGAAGTGCTTATTAAACTTATCGCCAAACTGAATGACCTGCGACTCGACCATTTCACGCAACAGATCATTACCCTCGCGCGTCCGCTCGCCAACTCCGGCGAAAACCGAGAACCCCGCACGAGCCTTCGCAATGTTATTGATCAACTCCATCACGATGACCGTCTTGCCAACGCCGGCTCCACCAAAAAGACCAATCTTGCCGCCGCGCACGAACGGCTGGATTAGATCGATGACCTTGATTCCGGTTTCAAACATCTGCAATTCCGTCGACTGCTCTTCGAACGTCGGCGCATGGCGATGGATGGGATACCGTTCGGTGTGTTTCACGTCACCGAGGTTGTCGACCGGCTGTCCAATGACATTGAGTATCCGCCCGAGAGTTCCCTCGCCAACCGGCATTGTTATCGGGCCGCCAGTGTCGATGGCCTTCATGCCTCGAACCATGCCGTCAGTCGGCAACATGGAGACGGTGCGAACGCGCCCTTCCCCAAGGTGTTGTTGCACCTCCGCTATGAGATCGATTGGTGTGGGAACGTCAAAACCTTCGGAGACAATTCGCAAGGCCTGGTAGATTGGCGGTAATTGTTTTGCGGGAAACTCAACGTCAACTACCGGACCGATAATCTGCACTACACGGCCGGTTGGTTGACCGTTGGCAGCTGTATTTGCGCTGGACGTAGCCATACTTTCTTTCTGCTCCTCTTTCGTAGCCCTGGAAGGCGGAAAAACGGGAAGGGTAAAAGCCAGTCAAGATAACATAGTGACGAAAGTTGCGCCAAGCGCGGCAGTTAGCCTTTTTTTTGATGCCATGGCTCAATTATGTGAGGGCAGAAATTACGGGCACAAACCTGAAAACTCGACCCGGTCGCCGGATAAAGGTGGTCGCACTGATACGAGCAAAACGCAGCGCTTAGAATTACACTGGAAATCTTATTGTACGCCTCGGCAAGTATTGTTAGCATTGCAGCCCGGCAAGTCATGGAATCTTTCGAGCTACTCCGAAGATCCGTTTCCGCGAGGTTGGTTCTCTGAGCAGCCGTCGGATGATAGGTTGCATCTGAGTCTGGGCGCGAGGCACAGATAACTCTGCAGTAAACGCGGAGCCTTTAGATTAACAACCATCTGCGCGCTACCCTTGTCCTCCCGACGGGCATTCAGTTTTCGCCAGCAGTCCCTTCCTTCAACGAGGAGATTTGAGTAGTGAAGAAATATCGTTCCTCCCTGCATGCTTCACCTGGTCAAAAGCGTTCTACTAATCTTGCGCACATGCGCGCAGCGCTGATTTTCGCACTAGTTGCCTTACTTTCATGGCTGCCATTCCATGTTCTCGCGCAGAATGAAGTTCCGGTTAAGTCAACAAAATCACACACATTCACCGTGTTCACCGATGGCGGCGCCTTCCTCGTTTACCAGGGCGCTAACGGCGATACCGTCTGCCGCGACGCCACCAAAGATGAGACCCGCGCGCTGAGGGCGGGAGCAAGCGACTTTGGGCTTCGTCAGATTAACCACCTCAAAAATCAGCAGTCGGCAGCGGCCGGCGCAAACACTGTAGAATCAGCCACCGGATTGACGATCGTATTGCAAGCGACTGCGCAACTCGACGCGAATCCCCAAGCTAAGGCAGCGTTCATCGCGGCAGCGGCCAAATGGGAAGCGCTGATTAAGGACCCAATCACGATCATCATCGACGTAGACTTCGGCACGAGCTTTTTTGGTCAGCCGTTCGCTGACGCGAATGTCCTGGGGGCGACTTCCACTCAGCAACTCTCCTTCGACCACAATTACACCGACGTTCGCAATCGCCTGGTCAATCATGCGTCTAGTCCTCAGGAGTTCACGCTGTATTCAGCACTGCCGACAACCTCTGTCCCCACCGACATCGGCAGCACAGACACGGTGGTCGTCGCGAGCCCGCTCCTCCGCGCCCTAGGAGCCATTGCTACGGTCGCGGATCCCCCAAACGAATCAAACTTCGGGCCGCCACCGATGATTGGTTTCAACTCAGCTTTCGGCTTCGACTTCGATCCGAGCGATGGGATTTCAAGTAACCTGACTGACTTCGACGCTGTAGCGGTCCACGAGATGGGTCATGCGCTCGGGTTCAATTCGGAGGTCGGTGCGAAAGAGCTTGATCCTACCCAACCCTTACTTGCGACAATGTGGGATTTGTATCGCTTTCGACCTGCAACTGCAACCTTGAGCAACTTCGCCACCGCGCAGCGGATACTTTCTTCCGGTGGGACACAGGTACAATTCAACGGTGGGCCAGAGCTGGGACTCTCGACAGGGAAGCCGGACGGCACCGGTGGCGACGAAGAGCAAGCCAGCCATTGGAAGGACGACGCGCAGAACGGCGGCTTTTTTATCGGCATCATGGATCCTACTATCAGCCGGGGTCGGCGCGAGATGATGACGGCTAACGATCAAGGCGCCATCGACACTTTCGGCTATTTGATTGCCGCCAGCCCTCCACCGCCAAATGACAACTTCGCTAATGCGCAGGTGATAACCGGCACCTCAGGAACGGTCAACGGCACAAACGCGTTCGCCACCAAAGAGGCTGGCGAGCCGAGCCATTCACCGGACGAAAATCCCGGCGGCAAGTCAGTGTGGTATCGCTGGACGGCTCCCGGCAGCGGGACTGCGACCCTCAACACCTTAGGCAGTAACTTTGATACGCTGCTGGCCGTCTATACCGGTTCAAGCGTCAGCGCCCTTACACCAATCACAAAGAACGACGACGTCGACCCGGGCGTCGTCACCATCAGCACCGTGCAGTTCAGCGCGGTGGCTGGCACGACTTATCAAATAGCGGTCGACGGCTTCGATGCTAGCCAGGGCAACATCTCTCTCAACTTCACGTTGCCCGCGGGACCGAACACAGTTCAGTTCAACACCAACACCGCCAATGCCACTGAAACTCCCAACGCGACGACCAAGCTTGATTTACTGGTCACGCGGACGGGAAACACGACACTAGCGGCGACTGTTAACTACGCGACCAGTGATGGGCCACCCCCAACTGGCGCTAGCGACAGGTCCGACTATCTGGCGTCCCGCGGCACCCTGCATTTCGGCGCCGGTGAAACCGCGAAGACAATCCCGGTTTTCATCATTAACGATGTGTTTGGTGAGAATCCGGAGACATTCAATATCACCTTGAGTAATCCGGTAGCGTGCACACTCGGCTCGCCGGTAACGATGGTTATAACCATCAACAGTGATGAAACTGACAGTGGACCGAACCCGGTCAGGGATCCCAGCTTCAACAGTGACTTCTACGTCCGCCAACACTATCTTGACTTTCTTAATCGCGTGCCCGACCAGAGCGGTCTCGATTTCTGGAAAAACCAGATCGACCAATGCACCACCCAAGAGTGCCGCGACATTCGCCGTATCAATGTCTCGGCTGCCTTCTTCCTCTCGATCGAGTTTCAGGAAACTGGCTATTTGGTTGAGCGCCTCTACAAAGCGGCTTACGGCGACGCCGTGGGTACGTCGACGTTGGGCGAGCCTCCATTGGTGACACATCAGGTTTCGGTGCCTATCGTCCGGTTCAACGACTTTCTGGCCGACACGCAGCAGATTGGCCTCGGCGTGGTAATTGGTCAGCCAGGTGCTAATGAATTATTGGAGAGCAACAAACAGGCCTTCATAGCAGAGTTTGTGCTGCGCTCGCGCTTCACCACCGCCTTCCCCCTCTCGGTGACGAACACGCAGTTTGTTGACACGCTGAATAGCAACGCCGGCGGCGTGCTGTCGCCAGCAGAGCGTGAACAGTTGATTAGCGAGCTCAACTTCGGCACGAAGAAGCGTGCACAGGTTCTTCGCGCAGTCGCTGAAGATCCGGACTTGTTTACCGCTGAAAGCAACCGTGCCTTTGTATTGGTACAGTATTTCGGCTATCTGCGCCGCAACCCAAATGATCCGCAGGACACGGACTACACTGGCTACGACTTCTGGCTGCGCAAGCTCAACGAGTTTAATGGCAACTTCGTCAACGCCGAGATGGTCAAAGCCTTTATCCTCTCGAGTGAGTATCAGGGCCGCTTTGGACCATGAGGAATTAGGTGCGGGCCAGGGATCTGCTTATTTCTTGACCTGAAGGATTGCAAGTCATCTCGATCACATGATAACGCTTGCGCAAGCTCGCCAGTTCTTTGGCTTGTCGCTCAAGAATCTCCTGGTAATCCTCGGGAGGATTCCCCCAGCAGCCGACGAGTTGGTAGAAGCGGATCTCTGTTCCTTTGGCATCAACTAGTTTGCCTTTCCGGCAGCGTGCTCGCAGTTCCTTTAGTTTCTCGGCGACTGTGATCGTTTTGACTTCGTTCCTATCAGACCCTGGTTTCGCCGCTTGAGCTGAAACAACATCCGAAGGGTTGATCCCAGAGGGTAAGCAGCCAACGCCGGCAGATGCAGGCGTTGACACGAGGGATAGGAGAACTGCACTGACAAGAAATAATAACGACATTGGGTCCTCCGTCGAAAAAGCATTTTCAAGGTAAGTCTACCGGTTAGCCGTCCTTCAACAAAAGGCCCCATCACTTAAGCGATGGAGCCATTCATTGAGAATTGCGTTTTAGTATTGAGTTAGTATCGAGGTCTTAATGCTTTTCTTCGGGGTCTATCCGGATCTTCATGCGCTGAAGTACTTGCACGTCCTCATCAGTTAGCTCGAGGCTTGCTTCGCCACCTTCTTCGTTGCCTGAATGAGGCCGCAAACCAATCTCCAGGCGCAGCGTCAACTCCATTTCGTAACCTGCATCTCGAAGTCGTTCTATTGCCTCGGCTACCTGGGGTGAGTTTTCTACCGACTCATTGATCGCCGTGCCAATTTCTCGAACAATTTCTTTTGCGTCGTCGTCTATTTCCAAGCTGCAACGCCTCGGTTCCGAAAAACTATCACCTTGAAAACTGAAATACTCATCACGCCCTGGTAACTGCTCACATGCTACGCGAGGCTCCGGTAGAGGGTCAACCACCAACATTCGAAGTCTGCATTGGGAAGAGCGGGAAGCAGTTCGGGTGTTTCTGTCTGTAGCAAGCATGGATTTTCCACATCTGATTTAACATTTCTCAATCACCATCTGAGAGACGGTGGTTCGAAGGTACTGACGCAGTTTGGAGAACAACTAGAGTTAACCATTCCGACTCATGCGTGGTGGCATGAAGTCAGTACCACCACGCGGTAGCGGGTGGGTAGTTCGATGCGCACTCACTCTTGTCGCAGGCCCATGAAGTCAGTACCACCGCGCGGTAGCGGGTGGGTTCTGCATGCAGAAGCTGTATCCAATAGTTTAATTCCTTTTGCCAAAGCGATCTCGCTCGCCGGTGGGCGCACCCACCCGCTACCGCGAGGTGGTACTGACTTCATGACAGGGCAACGTTGAGTTTCACCCTAGCGCGGTAGCGGGTGGGTTGCGGTACCCGGAAACGCCTATGCAAGGAAGTCAGTATCCATCGCCGTATCGCATCGGGCGTCCGCCCATTGACGCGGGTTTGATCGCGCTGCAAGCATGGCGCCATCTGGACCGCCAATGTGGAATGACACTGACACACCCCTCGCGTACTTCATATCGTTCCGTACTCATGGCACCTGGTTGCACGGAGACAAGCGGGGATCGATTGATCGTTTTCACAACGCGTATCGATCACCCTATATCCCGCAAAATGAGAAATGGCGTCATTACAATGAGCAACGACTGAAAGCCAAGCCGTTGATCCTTAAGGCGAAGCAGCGCAGGTCGATAGAAGCCGCGATTCGAGCAACATGCGGAATTGGTTGTTGCAGGCAATCAACGTCCGTACAAATCACGTTCATACCGTAGTCTCGGCCACTCGTAAGGCTGGCCTCGTGCTAAATGCATTTAAGGCGAATGCGACGAGGCAGTTGAGAGAAGATGGCCTTATTCGTTCAGTCCGTGGGCAGATAAAGGTAGCAAAAGGAAGCTATGGAACGAGCGAAGCGTTGCCAAAGCCGTCGACTATGTACTGAATGGTCAGGGCGACGACCTGCCGGACTTTGATGATTGATCATTGGTAGCTGTGACCCACCCACTACCGCGAGGTGGTACTGACCTCATGGGACCGAGACGAGAGTACCTATCGACCGGAACCCACCCGCTACCGCGTGGTGGTACTGACTTCATGTCGCTGCACCGAGAGCGACTCTTCGCCTTCCATCATTGTGCTGATGGTCAAACGCATCAGTACGGCGGTCCGAATTCAAGAAGCTTGTTGCAACCAACTATCCAGGCTCGTAAAGGAAAAAAAAGGACGACCGGTGGATTCGACTTTGAAGTGCAACCTTGGGGTTTTCAGAAATATTGTTGCCGGAGAGGCGAGTACGCGATATGTTGCACTTCAAACTTGAATCCACCATTACAAAATGATGAACGGACAATCTTCCGTTTTAAAGAGTTGAACTCTGAACTCCTCTCCATTACTCTTAACGTGAATACCCAATCTAGTCTGACAAAACCTGGAAGGGAGGGAGTTCTCTATGCCTGAAGTTGGAGATACTGCCCCGGACTTTGAGCTGCCGAGCCATTTGGAAAAAGGAAAGAAGGTGAAGCTCTCGGATTTCCGCGGCAAGAACAATGTTGTGCTGTCGTTTTATCCGCTGGCCTGGACGCCTGTCTGAACCGCGCAGATGCCTGCGTACGAGGCCGACCTCGAACGCTTCAAAGGCTATGATGCTCAGGTTCTGGGCATATCAGTCGACAGCGTTCCCTGTAACACCGCGTGGGCCAAAAGTCTCGGCGGTTTGTCTTACGATCTTTTAAGCGATTTCCATCCCAAGGGTGAAATCGCCAAACTCTATGGAGCCTATCGCGACAGCGATGGCATCAGCGAGCGCGCGCTTTTCATTGTGGACAAGGAAGGCAAACTTGCCTACAAGGACATCCATAACATTGCAGACCAGCCGGACAACGAGGACCTATTCGAAGTACTTCGCAAGCTGTAAAGAGACAGAGAACAGGGTCAGGGGTAAGGGGACAGGGAAGAGGTCACACCCTCGGATTAATGCTGCTTCGGTTAGCTTCGAAAGCTTTTTGAGTCTCTATCCCCTATCCTATATCCCCTATCCCCTGTCCCCTGACCCTCGGGCTTTCACATATGTCCTTCTCGAGAAAATGTGTTCCATTCACGCCGTTCGAAGGTAAGCTCGCCAAAAGCACCGTTGCGCTCGTGACGGCCGGCGGTGTTCACCTCAAGGGCCAGGAACCTTTCAATATTGCCGACGAGCTCGGCGATCTGGGCTACCGCATTCTTCCTGAGGACGTCGATTCTTCTGATCTGATGGTTACCCATCATCACTACGACCACAGCGATGCCGACGAGGACATCAACGTTGTGTTCCCGATTGATGTGCTTCGCGATCTGCAGAAGGATGGGTTTATTGGCGGAGTTGCGCGGAAACACGTCGGCTACATGGGCTACACGATGCAGCTCAAAGCTATGTATGAAGGAACAGCGCGCGAGATCGCCAACGAAATTGACAAAGGCTCGAAAGCTGACGTGGTGGTTCTGACCGGTGGTTGACCAAGCGTCTGCCACCGCACGGTCGTCGCGGTCCAACGGGAAATTGAAATGAAGGGGATTCCAACCATCTTGATTACTGTGAGCCCGGAAGTTTCAGCCCAAATGCGGCCACCCCGAGCCATCTACCCAAACGGTTTTAAGATCGGTAACAGCCTTGGCAAACCAGGTATGCGTGATTTGCAAAAAGCAGTATTGGGCGACGCACTAACGCTGCTGACGGAAAACACGCGGCCCGGTCAGATCATCACGCGAGAGTATCCGGAGTATGGCGAATTTCATGAACCGCCGCGGGTCAGGAAGTAGTTTCGAGTTCCGAGTTGGCTCGTTCGCTAGACACACGTTGATGCCCGAAGCATTGAAGCCATAGAACCCATAACCCGAAACTCGGAACTCGAAACTTTACTGAGTTTATGTACAGCACCATTGGAGTATTAACCGGCGGCGGTGACGCTCCCGGTCTCAATGCAGTAATTCGAGCCGTCGTGACGACAGCCACAGGACATTACGGGCTGAAAGTCATTGGAATTGAAGATGGCTTCGAAGGCTTGTTAGGCGAAACGCAGACGCGTCTGCTGGCTCCCTCTGATGTCCGTGGATTACTGCCACGTGGCGGAACAATTTTGGGAACCCGCAATCGCGGCAAGTTTGTCGAACGCAACGAACAAGGAGTCGTTATTAAGCCAAAGGATGTTTACGACGAGGCGGTTAAGAATCTTCGCTGCCTGGGCATCGATGCACTAGTGGTGCTGGGCGGTGAAGGAACGTTGACGATCGCTGCGGACTTTGACCGCCTGGGTATCCCCGTCGTCGGTGTTCCCAAAACCATCGACAACGATCTCGCCTGCACGGAATTAACATTCGGCTTTATCACAGCGATGGATTTCGCGACTGATGCACTTGATCGTTTGCACACCACGGCCGAGTCACACGAGCGCGTTATGATCCTTGAAGTAATGGGTCGGCACACCGGCTGGATCGCCTTGCATTCGGGGATTGCAGGTGGCGCGGACGTGATTCTCATTCCCGAAATCCCGTTCACCATGCAGTCAGTGGCAGAGAGAATACGCGCACGTGATGCCGCTGGATATAACTTCAGCATTGTCGTCGCCGCCGAAGGAGCAATTGAAACAGGCCACGAACTCATCTACCAGGACAAGGGCGACAAGCAGCACGCGCCGCGCCTCGGTGGCATCGGAGCTTACTGTCAGCGAGAGCTCGAGGCTCTTACCGGCAAAGAAACACGCTGCGTTGTGCTGGGACACCTGCAAAGGGGTGGCAGACCCAATGCTTTCGATCGTATGCTGGCAACGAATTATGGCTCGTGCGCGGTGAGGACTTTGGTGGAAGGAAAACGTGGAATGATGGTGGCGCTTGAGGCAGGCGACGTCATCACGGTTCCCATTAGCGAGGCAATCGCCAATGTTAAGACGGTGCCGGCAAACGGCCAGCTGGTGCGCACCGCCCGGGATACGGGAATCTCTTTTGGCGCTCCCGATGAAGCGAAATATCACCGTCAGGTCTGACAGGCTGGAGTCGACAGTCTGGAGTCGACAGTCTGGAGTCGACAGGCTGGAGTCGACAGTCTGGAGTCGACAGGCTGGAGTCGACAGTCTGGAGTCCACAGTCTGGAGTCCACAGGCTGGAGTCCACAGTCTGGAGTCCACAGTCTGGAGTCCACAGTCTGGAGTCCACAGTCTGGAGTC
>Ga0137372_10005255_pt1 | contig 12632 bp, 13 predicted proteins | sample SagtaG_6_FD_104911 | JGI IMG/M metagenome (GOLD analysis project Ga0137372, IMG submission 104911) | Vadose zone soil microbial communities from Sagehorn Ranch, Mendocino, California, USA - Sage1_R_60_16 metaG | ecosystem: Environmental > Terrestrial > Soil > Vadose zone | place: USA...
GCTTGGGCAGACAAACCCATCGCCCCATCGCAGCCGCTCCAGGTAGGCCACACAGGCGGCGTCATCAGGGAACCAGGCAGCAAATTCCGCCCATGTTCTCGGGGAATCGACCCCACCTACCGGCCTCGGGTTGACCACAGGATGTTGTGGTCACTGTAACGAAGGGGATAGCCCCACGTGCCCGAATGGCAGGATGCGCCCGTCGGTGACACGACCATTCGTGCCCGAATGGCGGGGTCTATGGCGTGAGGACGATCTTTGTCGCCTCGCGGGCGTCGAACATGCGGTAGGCCTCCTCTGCCTCCTCCAGCTTCATGCGGTGGCTGATGATCGCCTCCGGGCGCAGCCGCCCCGCCGCGATCAGGTCCAGCAGCGGCCGCATGTACGCCTGCACGTTGCACCAACCAGCGCGGAAGGTGAGTGACTTGAGCCACATCCGCAGGTAGGGAAAGTCGCCCTGCACAGCGCTCGGCACGCCCACCACCGAGATGGTGCCGCCGCCCCGGACGCAGTGGATCGCCGTGTCGATCGCCGACAGCAGGCCGACGCATTCGATGCTGGAGTCGGCGCCGATCCCGCCGGTGGCGCTTTCGATGGCACCCACGGGATGCACCTCCCTGGCGTTGATCGGAATTCCGCCCAGCTCCTGCGCGACATCCAGCCGTGAGTCGACCATGTCGATCACGAAGGTGCGCGAAGGCCCGAAGAGCTGCGCGCACATCGTCGCCATCAGGCCGACTGGGCCGGCGCCGACGACCGCGACCACGTCGCCCGGCTTGATCTCCGCGCGCTCGGCGCCGAAGAAGCCGGTGGCCAGGATGTCGCCGACGAAGATCGCCTGCTCGTCGCGCATGCCCTCGGGGATTCCTTCCATCGTGAGGTCGGCGTTGGGCACGACCACGTACTCGGCCTGACCGCCGCCCAGGCCGCCGAAGTATTCGCCGTGTCCGAAGGTCCCCTTGTCGACGCACTGGTTGAACCATCCCTTCCGGCAGAGGGCGCAGCGGCCGCAGGAGGAGAAGAAGCTCGAGACGACGCGGTCCCCCGGCTTGAACCGCTTGACCTCGCCGCCGACCTCTTCGACGACGCCGACGAACTCATGGCCGAGCACCGCGCCCGGGTTCATCGGCGTGTGGCCGTGGAGGATGTGCAGGTCCGAGCCGCAGACCGAGCCGAGCGTGACACGGATCATTGCGGCGGTCGATGAGGCGACCGAAGGCTTGGGTACCTCGCGGATCTTGACTTCGCCTTCACCCTGGAAGGTCAGCGCCTTCACTGATCGCGATGATAGGCCGTCATCTCTGCCAGGCTTCCAGCAGCTTCTCGAGCTGCTGGGCGTTCTTGACCGAGTAGTTCGAGCAGTTGTTGTTTTGGTCGTGGCCCAGCGTGTGCTTCGGGACCGTTCGAATACGGCTGCGGTGGACGGCGCACCGCGGTTTATGCCGACTGAAAAGCGTAGGTTTTGGGGCGGCGACGTACCGGCCCCGCGGTTCATACCTCGAGGCGACTCACGTCGCGGACGCTTGCCCGCGGGACTCCGGGTGATGGTTATTGCGAGTCAAAGGCTCCAGGATATATACCCGTCCCCACGGAGAACGTTGGCGGATTAGAAGCTGGAGTCCAGCCTCCAGATCCATTCGCCAGTTCAACTAAGGTCGCGCCCGTAAAGAAGTTGTACAGAAAGAGGTCGTTTGACGCGTTACGGTCGAGTGACATTGGATAGATTGACCAGTTAGTAGCAAAGGGCTGCGCGCCACCCGATTGCCAATTTCCGGTACCGTCAGCGAATTTCACGTAAGCGCTGCTGCCCTGGTAGTCATACAGAAATATATCGGTAAGGGCATCCCCGTTGAAATCACCTGGGTAAAGGCCCCAACCAGCGCCAAATGAATTGCCAGCGTGACTGGTCCAACCGGCGTTTCCGTTCGAGAACTCGATAGTCGTTGCACCCGTGGAGTACACATAGAATAGGAGATCGGTATACACGTCCGAGTTAAAGTTCCCGATGCTGACCGACTGCCCCGTAGAAACTGCGGGCCTGAATGATAACTCCAACCTCCGGTCCCATTCGCAAGTTCAACACCCGATAGTCCGGACGAAAAGGCGTATAGGAATAAATCCGCATAGACATCGTTGTTGTAGAGGCCGACAAAGAAAGACCAACCTGTGGAAAATGTAGGGCCACCAACTGAATTCCAACCGCCACTACCATTTGCAAGTTCGACGGCAGATTGGCCCGTAGACTCCATATATAGGAATAGATCTGTCAGGCCATTACCGGTGTAGTCACCAACGTAAACCGACCAACCGCTTGAGAATTGCGGGCCGGGAGCCGAGGACCAACCTCCAGAGCCGTTTGCAAGCTCGACATACGACTGTCCATTAGAGGCGTTGTAAAGAAACAAATCCGTGAGTCCGTCGCTGTTGTACTGGCCAGGATAGACAGACCAGCCCGCTTGGAATGACGGACCTGGCGTGCTTGTCCAACCCCCTGTGCCGTTGCCTAACTTAACGTAGGTCACGCCTCCACCTGAATCGTAAAGAAACAGGTCGTCGAGGGCTATTGGACCCGGAGTCTTGCCATCGTTATAGATCGATTGCCCAAGTAGGCTTTGAAAGCAGGTTCGAGCTCCTGTAACCACCTGTACCGCGCATCCCTGATATTCCTGTGCCCCATCTGTCCAGACGTAGCTTCCAATTTGCTCCTGCCATCCGCCCTGGCCACCATGGAGCCCTTGCCAATCAACGCCATATTGAGTGCATCCAAAGCAGAACGTGCTGCCGCTTGGAACGAACCATATCGAGAAATGCGTGTGGTACGCCGATGCACTGCCAAAGCACGACACGTTCTTGTCTGTGACGCCCAATGGGTCGCCTCGATGTATATCAGCACCCTCCCCAACGAGGGTCCGTGTCATGTGGATATATGTTGTCTGCCAGCCATTCCCTTCATCCACTCGCACATAACCGCACGAGACCGCCCAGCCGTCTAAATGAGCCTTGCCAGGGGTTGCAGCACGGACCGTGTCGTGCCCGCGGTCGGTGCCCTCCAGGTCCAGCGAGTTCCAGGGGCCCAAACCGTTGCCTCCCCAAGTATGTGGTCCATTGAAAAGCCATGAGGTTCCTGATGCCCATGGGAGACTGAGGCGTCCGGTTGCGTTGGAAGCCTTAGCCGATGTCAGATGGGCGCTGAATCCAACGATGACTCCCAGGATGACGAAAACCGTCAAGAAAGCGGCCCTCGTCGTGAGACGTTTGCTGAACAAATCCGGCGTGTCCTAGCTTGTCGCAGAGGGTGAATAGCCGGGTGGCGGCAGGTTATGCGCATACGTAACCGATGCCAGGACACCCTTCGCGTCATGAACAGCTCGCTTGTCTACCCCGCCGGTTCCCTTTAGTTGCAGCAGATACGCGTCGCCGAAGTGCAGCCAAAGGACCATGAATCCCACCATGTCGCCACTTGTGAAAGACAAGAAAGCGGCTGCATCGCCTCCCACGCTGCATGCCTGTGGTGCAGCGCTCACCACGAGCGGCTGATCTCCTAACCAAACCCCTTGAGTCATGCGAGCCAGAAAGGCGCTCGCGGTTTGACCCGGATCGGCCGGTAAGGGCGCGGATATAGACATGCTCGTGGGGACGTATTGGTACGAGGCAGGCGCAGTCATGAAGAAAGGAGAGTCGTCCTGCGACGAATCGTCTAGCGTCCATCCCGACGGAACCGTGATCGTGGTCGCGAACGTGTCGGGTGCAGGTTGGGACACCGTTCCTCCGCTGGGCGGATAAGTGCAATCGCCGGACTGGAATGTGTCTGGAGCAGGTGATGGAGCGGCCGACGGAGAGGTAAGTGGCGGAGATCCGCTCGGACTCCCCGAGGGGGTGTCAACGCCGGGGACTGGGACTGTGCCACAAGCAGCGAGCAGCGCTGACATCAGCAGGACGCTCAACCACGCCAGACGTGCCCTTCCTCCCATCGGCGACGCTCGGTCACTTTACACGAATTAACACGGTGCGACACGTCTGCCGAAGCAGGATTCGGTGGCTGGCTTCCGGCCATGGATAGCTGATCCCCGCTGGAGCCTCCGCCTCGCCGCTTGCGGCATACGGCAAACTCTCAATCGAGACGCACGGCCGATGCGAGCGTCTTTCCTAGGCGCTCTCGTCCAGGTCTGATAGCGGCAACCAGTTCTGGCCCAACCCGAGCCACGCCGCCGTGCGCGGACAGCACTCCTCCAGCCAGCGCAGGCGCTGGTCGGGCGGCAGGGGGCGCAAGATGAGGAGCACTAAGTCGAGCACCGGGTCGTCGGTCGATGTGAAGGGCAACACCGTCAAGTGCGTTGCTTGCGACTGCCCGTGCGGCCGGCGACCAGGCTCACCCCGCGCACGTCGAGCTCGATAGACAGCAGCCGCGGCGAGCCCGCCTCGACGCGCGACCTCGCTTCGCATGAGAGCGCCATGCGCCCGTCCACCTAGACGCGAGATTTCCCTGAGACGTTCGGGCGTCAAATCCCGAAGTGCCATCAGCCTCGGTAGAACTCAACCGGCGACACTTCGCCCTGACCGCGTTGAAACCGCTGCACCGCTCGCTGCGACGTTCTCACTCGCGCTGACGGGCGATGAGCCATCGGCGCTTTCTGCATCGGTTCTGGCAGGTCACGCAGCGATCCCGCTAACGACTCGATGGTGTCGGTTGACGCATCGACCACGAGCTTGTGCGTGACCGCGTGCACGTCGTCAGCTTGAGGTGGTTCCTTGTCGCCACGCACGCTCAGCGGAACGTATGGCCGCGTCATCGCTTGGCCTCCTCGTACTTGATCAGACACGCATCGATCTCCGCGATCAGCGCCCGGGCTGGTGCCGCGATGCCTACCGCGTGCAGGGGCGAAACCAGGTTCCGGCCGAAGTCCTCGGTGGCGACCGTCATCGACAAAACGCCCTGCAGCCTTTGAAAGGCGAGCGAGCGCGACGAGGGCAGGAACCACGGCGGAAACTGGAAAAACACCGCGCCCAGCTTGCCAGCCGCCCGCAGCGGCTCGATGGCCGCCCGGAAGCGCTCCCAGGCCTCGTCCAGCAGGTCGTCCGGCATGTGCTCCAGGTAGACGTTCTTGCGCTCACGGATCTTGGCGGGCAGGTCTTCCCTGATGTCTGGCGGCAGGGAGGCCGGCCGCGTCGGGTGGCTGGTGAAGAGCGAGAACGACTTGACGTCGAACACAAAGCCGGCCGGCGTCTGGGCTGCCCAGGCCTCGGCGTTGTCCGGCTTCGGGATGCCGTAGTACGTCGAGTCGACCTCGACCAGCGGGAACTGGCTCGCGTAGAAGCGCAGGCGATCGCCCGAAGTCTTGACCGCCAGCGGATAGAACAGGCGGGAATCGATCAGGGACTTGTCGACCCAGCCTGCGATGCCGCAAATCACGCTCACCGCGGATATGATCCGTCCACACTTTGGGCCGCCACATCCGCTACTGGTACACCTACCGAATCGCCGTCGCGGTCGTCATCGCGCTCGTCCTTTCCGGTCTCATGTTCTGGCTCTACACCCAGCAGCTGACCTGCGACGCCCACGGCGAGGGCTGCCTGGTCAACCTCTCGGTCCACCCGGAGGACCGCTTCGCCGCCCAGTACGACCCCGGCAAGCCCTACGACGGGGTCGTCATCGTCGGCATCGACAACGAAAGCATGAAGTCCCTACAGCACTTCCCCATCTCGCGCGACAGGTACGCCACAGCACTCCAGAACCTGGAGGCGGCCGGAGCGAACGTGGTCGCCTTCGACATCGGTTTTCCCGACCAGGGGACGGCGGAGGGCGATCAGAAATTCCACGACGCCCTGGTGACCAGCAAGATCCCCGTCGTCCTCGCCTACGGCGCGGGCAAGCTCGACCCGGGGAGCGGCAAATGGGTGCAGGACGGCGTCGACCAGATCCCGATTCGGCAGTTCCGCTGCGTCGACGGCACAGGCGACCCGAGTGGAGCCTGCAGCCAGCCGCTCCCCAACGTGCTCCTGGCCTCTCCCGACCTGGTGCTCGACCAGGACGGAGTGGTCAGACACGTGCCGCTTCAGGTCGAGCCGGTGTGCGCCCGGACGCAAGCGTGCAGCTCGGCGGTGATCGACACCTTCGGCTTCGCGGCCTACCGCGCCGGACAGCTCGGCCTGGACTTCAAGACCGGGCCCGACCTGCAGATCGCCAACGGCGCCGCCGGCTTCGGCGCCGCGTGGACCACGCCCGTCGACGCCTCGGGTTCGGTCCTCATCAACTTCTCGGGCCCGCCGGGGAACTTCGAAGACTTCGGCCACTACGTCAGCTTCGGCAAGGTTCTGGACGGCTCCTTCTCGGCTGACTCGGTCAAGGACAAGATCGTCCTGGTCGGCGCGTACGGGCTGACCGGCGTCAACGACGAGCAGCTCGTCACGACGAGCTTCGGCGGCAACGCGACCCTGCCGATGGCCGGCGTCGAGATCCACGCCAACGTCGTCCAGATGCTTCTCAACGCGATCTCGACCCCCATCGCTCCTTCGCGATTCCTGAAGGCCGAGCCGCCGTGGGTGCTGCTCGTCCTGCTTCTGTTCCTCAGCCTGGCCACAGCGGTGGGCGTGGCAAGGGTGACGGTGCTCTGGGGCCTGATCGGGACGATCGTCGCGCTCGTCTTGTTCACGTTCGGGATGTCGGCGCTCTCGTCGTTCAACAGCTGGGTGCCCGACCTCTTCCATCCCTGGCTCGCCATCGCGCTCACCTACTCAGGCGTGACGGCCTACCGATTCCTATATGAGGACCGCGAGAAGCGCAAGGTGACGGCGCTGTTCGGGCAGTACCTCAAGCCCGAGATCGTCGCCCAGCTCGCCAAGACGCGCGGCGGTGTGGATGACATCCTTCGCGGCGGCGAGCGGCGCGACATCTCGCTCTTCTTCGTCGACATCCGCGGCTTCACCTCGATGTCCGAGTCGATGGCTGCGAGTGACGTGACCGAGGTCGTGCAGATGTACCTCGACCACCTGAGCGGGATCATCTTCACCTGGGATGGCACGGTCGACAAGTACGTCGGCGACGAGATCATGGCCTTCTGGAACGCACCTCGCGAGCAGGAGAATCACGCCCTGCTCGCCGTCCGATGCGCATACGACTGCGTCAACCGGGCCCACGAGCTGCAGGAGAGACTGCTGGCCAAAGGCCTGCCCCCCGTCCGCTACGGAATCGGCATCAACACAGGGCCGGCCGTCGTGGGCAACATGGGCTCGCGCAGCCGGCTTCAGTACACGGCGCTAGGTGACACCGTCAACACGGCCGCCCGCTTCTGCGCCCACGCGCCCGCCTTCCAGGTCCTCATCGGCCAGGCGACATACGACGCGTGCCGCGACTACATCGCGGTCGACCTGGTTCCCGGGGTCCAGCTCAAAGGCAAGTCCGCAGAGACGTTCCGCATCTACGACGTCACGGCGATCCGCGAAACGCCGGACGCGCCATGGGTCCAGTTCCCCACCCAGATGGCGACCCAGACCCACCAGTCCTACACGGCACAGTACACGCAGCAGACTGTGATCGCCGCAGGCCAGTCGGGGTCGCGCGACATCCTGGTCGGCGCCGAAGCCGAGGAGGCCCTCGCGCGCCAGGGGCAGTCCCCTAACTAATGGATCAGAGCCGCCGCTAGAGCTCCCGCGGCCATCGCCACCGTCACCAGAATCCCGAGCACGCTCAGGCAGCTGATCGATTTCCTGGCGACCGGCTTGACCGGAGGCGTCGGGTTGTAGACCACGCGGGGCGGCGCGACCGCAGCCTGGGGATGCGCGACCGCCATCCCGATCGGGGTCGACGGGATTGGGTACGCCGGCGTGGCGCGAGGCACCATCTTCGACAGGTCCGCGCCCGGCTCGAGGCTGCGCATCCAGCCCGGACACATCTGGTCCGCCACGCGCGACACCGCGTCGTCGAACTCCTGGCCCGACTGGTAGCGGTCCTCAGGCCGCTTGGAGATCGACTTGAGGATCACCGCCTCCAGCTCGGGGTTGAGCCCGGGTTTGAACACTGAAGGAGGCTTGGGCGGCGCCTGCACGTGCTTGGCCATCAGGGTGAATGGGCCGTCGGCGTCGCTGGCCGTGAACGGGGGCTGGCCGACCACCAGCTCGTAGAAAACGATGCCGGCCGAGTACAGGTCGCTCCGCCCGTCAACCTTGCTCGAAGCCACCTGCTCGGGGGACATGTACTGGGGTGTGCCGACAGTCGTCCCGGTCTTGGTCGCCGTCCCGCCCACGCCGGTGTCGTCCAGAAGCCGGGCGATGCCGAAGTCGGCGACCTTCACGTTGCCCTCGTCCGAGATGAGGACGTTCTCCGGCTTCATGTCGCGGTGGACTATGGCGTGGCGGTGGGCGTAGTCCAGAGCCTGCAGGATCCCGTGCATGACCGCGAAGACCTGGGGCGGCGGGATCGGCGCCCCGTTCAGCCAGTCGCGCAGCGAGCGGCCCCGGACGAACTCGAGGACCAGGTAGTTCACGTTCCCCTGGAGCTCCATGTCGTGGACCTGGACCAGGTTGGGGTGGCTCGTCCGGGCCATGACCTGGGCCTCCTGCAGGAAGCGGCGCAAGGCGACCGGATCGGCGGACTGGATCAGCTCCTTGATGGCGACCTCGCGGCCCAAGCCGGGCTGCTCGGCCAGGTAGACGGCGCCCATCCCGCCTCGACCCAGCTCTCCCTTGACCCGGTACTTGCCGATGTACCTCTCGCCGGGGACCTGGGGCGGCGTGGTGATCGACGCCACCGACGGGGGCGGCGTGTTGGGCGGCGGGACCGGGATCATCCGCATGGTGGCGCCGATGTCACCGCCGAAGGGGAAAGCGTCGCCTGGCGGCCCCGCGGGGCGCGCCTCGGGATCGTCCTCCTCCTGGCGGTAGGGTGCCCATCGGGGCACCTGCGGCCGGGGCGGGTTTGGGGGCGGCTGACCGGAGTCAGTCATCTCGTCGGGAGCCTACCAGAGTACGTTCGAACCCAGTACGCGATCCGAGGTCCTTTCGAGTATGGTGTTTTTGAGGCATTACGCCGATAATCTGGCCGCAGCCGCCAGCCAACAGGGAGGAGATTGATTCATGTCGCAGATGCCCCCGCCGCCACCCAGCCCGGCACCGATGGGTGGCACGCCCGCCTCGAGCGGAGTCGGAAGCAACAAGAAGACCTACACGATCCTGGCCTACCTCGTGGGCTGGATCACGGGCCTGATCTTCCTCTTCGTCGGTAAGGACGACCCGGACGTCAAGTGGAACGCCGCGAACTCGCTGGTGTTCTTCGGTGGCCTCTCGATCATCAGCTTCGTCGTCGGGCTGATTCCCATCGTCCAGATCCTGGGCCTGGTCATCTTCATCTTCGGCTTCGTCTACTGGATCCTCTTCATGGTCAAGGCCCTGCAGGGGAACGGCGAGCGGATCCCGGCGCCGGGACTCGGCGGCTTCCTGAACCAGTACGTGGACCAGGTCGCCAACGCCGTCAAGTAACCAGGAACTTTCCGGATAGGCCTCGCCTGATGGCGGGGCCTATTTCTTTTATGTCTCGGCGCTCAGCTGCCCCAGCGCCCGTTCGATGCCGCCGCGCCGGTGGTCTCGCTCCTCGCGCAGGTTTGTGACCTCGGCCCGCGCCGACGCGAGCTGGTACCGCAGCCTTTCGACCTCGTCCTTGAGCTCCTGGACCTCGCGCGCCCGAGGGTCGGCACCACCACCGCCCGCCGCCTGGACGTCGGCGAGCTCGATCTTCAAGCGCTCGACGGCGACCTTGAGCTCGCGACGCTCGGTCAGAAGCTCCTGGACCAGCGAGTCAGACGGCCTGGTCGGCTCTTTCGACATAGCGGCAAAGGCCGGGTTGGAACTCGCGAAGTCGCAGGTGCTCCATCTCGCCGCGCAGGAATCGCGCCTTGATCTCCAGGCCGCGGATCCCCTTGGCGGTCTCGTAGGGAAATCGGTAGAGCTTGCCGGAGTCGACGAGCAGACAGACGGCCAGCCTCTCACCGTCCTTCTCGATGACGTGCTTGTAGCAGGGGACCGTGCGCCGCGCGACCTCCATCTTGGTGAAGCCGCCGACGCGGCCTTTCAGGACGTCGATCGGGCTGCGCACTGCTCGATGCATCCTAATCCAGCAGAGTCAGCTGCTCGGGCTCGGGCGGCGGTTTCAGGACGACCCGGCGCCGGTCTGAGACCCTGTGCAGGGAGCGCAGCCGCGCCACCTCGTGCATCGTCCTCTCGCCGAACGATTGCGGCAGGTACGCGCGGTCGCGGTACGCCTGCTCGTAGCGCGGCACCAGCTCCGGCCAGTGGCGCGCGAGCGTCGAAAGGAAGTGCTCGCGCGTGCCGTCCTTCAGGTGCAGCATGCCCGCCCAGAGCCCGATGGCGCCGGCGGCCCGGGCCGCCTTGACCACCGCCTCCAGCAGGTCAGGCCGGTCGGAAAGTCCCGGCAGGATCGGGGCCAGGCCCACGCCGACGTCAATTCCGGCGGCCACCAGCTTCTCGATGGCTCGCAGCCGCTGTCGTGGATGGGCCGTGCCCGGCTCGGTCTTGCGCCAGATGTCGTCGTCCAGCGTGGGGATGCTGAATGTGATGTGGAGGTTGGCCCGGCGGGCGAGCTCGCTGAGGACGTCGATGTCGCGAACGATCATGGGACCCCTGGTGATCATGGACGCCGGGTTCGAGAAGTCACGCAGCGCCTCCAGGCACTGACGGGTCAATCGGTAGCGGCCCTCGGCGGGTTGATAGGGATCGGTCGCCGCGCCGATGACCACGGTCTCCTTGCGCCACGTGCGCCGCGACAGCTCGCCGCGGAGGACAGATGCCACGTTGACCTTGACCCGCACCGCGCGCCCGTAGCGTTCGTCGGAAGGCCGGTCGGCGCGCAGCTCGAATGCACGCACGTAGCAGAACGCGCAGCGGTGCTCGCACCCGGTGTAGGGGTTGAGCGACCAGGCAAAGCCCATGTTCTTGACCGGGTTGAGCGCCGACTTGCACTCGACCTCGAGGTAGTCGACGTCGACGAGTCGGGGTTCGGGCGCCGCCGCAGCCATCCAACCATGTTAGAACAAACGTTCGATGCTGCCTACGCCCTGACCAGCTTGATGTCCGAGTTCGGGGCCTCGCCGATCGGCTTGCCCTTCCGCAGGCTTCGCCCCGGCCGCACGAGCGAGGAGGGGCAGAAGTCGTTGAGGACGCACTCCTCGCAGCGTGGGCGACGCGCGTCGCACACCCGCCGCCCGTGCAGGATCAGGCGAAGCGACAGGGCCGTCCATTCCTCCTTCGGGACCATCGCGCCGACCTGGTACTCGATCTTCACCGGGTCTCGCGTGGCGACCAGCCCGAGGCGATTGGTCAGGCGCGTCACATGCGTGTCGACCGCAAAACCCGGCTCATCGAAGCCGGCCCCGAGGATCACGTTGGCCGTCTTCCGGCCGATGCCCGGGATCTTGATCATGTCTTCCATCGTGGTGGGCACGTCGCCCCCGAACAGCTCGACGATGGCCCGGCTCGCGCCGATGATGCGCATGGTCTTGAGGCGGAAGAAGCCGGTTGGCTTGATCAGCTTTTCGACCTCCGCCGGGTCCGCGGCCGCGAGGTCGTGCGGGGTTGGGTAGCGGCGGAAGAGCTCGGGCGTGACCAGGTTCACCGAACGGTCGGTCGTCTGTGCGGAGAGGATCGTCGCGATCAGGAGCTGAAAAGCGCTCTCGTGGGTGAGCTCGGTTGCGGCGGCATAGAGGTCACGCAGCCGCTCCACGGTGAGCAAGGCTCGCTTGCGCGCGCCACGCGGCGGCGGAGGCGCCGCCCACGAAGGCTTCTTCCTTGTCGCGCCCTTAGCCAAGCAGCCTGCGCGTCACCTTCGCGATGTCGTTCCCGTCCGCGCGGCCGGCGAGGCGAGCAGTTGCGGCTTTCATCACGAGCCCGAATCCCTTCGGCCCCTCCGGCTTGACCTCGGCGATCACGGCGCGGACTTCCGCCTCGACCTGCTCCTCGCTCATCGAGGCCGGCAGAAAGCCGCGGAGGATCTCCATCTCGGCTTCCTCACGGCGCGCCGAGTCTTCGCGGCCGGCCTTCCGATAGACGTCGATCGCCTCTTTGCGACGCTTGACCTCCTTGCGGGCCACCCGAACGACGAGGTCGTCGTCGATGCGCCCCGCCGCGCTCGCCTCTTTGCTGGCTCGGACGAGTTCGCTCTTGAGGAGCGAGAGAGTGCCGAGGGCGGCGTCGTCGCGCTTGACGCGAGCCTCGATCATCTCCGACTGAACGCGGTCGTAAAGGGCCATTTCGGCGATTGTCACATATCAACAATGTCCGCCCCATCGTCGATAATCGGCGTCTATGGCTTACCTGGTGGCGGGGCCGTTGGTGGCGTTGGTGGGCATCGTGGCGGTCTTTTTCGTGCTGCGGAGGAAGTCGGTCGAGAAGCGGTCGATGTACTCCGCAAGGCGCTCTCAGTTCGAGCACAAGGTCCGCGCGGCGCGCCAGCGCACGCTGACTCCGAGGGGCAGGTCCGGCAAGCCTGTCGCACCGGCGCCCGAGGCCGCCTCGCCCTACGCGCCCGGACAGGTCCAGCCGACCATCACGTATGACGCACCCGCCTACCAGGCTCCGCCAGTCGCGCCGCCACCTGCCCCGAACCAGTGGCAGCAGCCCGCGGGGCC
>Ga0137372_10005256_pt1 | contig 12630 bp, 12 predicted proteins | sample SagtaG_6_FD_104911 | JGI IMG/M metagenome (GOLD analysis project Ga0137372, IMG submission 104911) | Vadose zone soil microbial communities from Sagehorn Ranch, Mendocino, California, USA - Sage1_R_60_16 metaG | ecosystem: Environmental > Terrestrial > Soil > Vadose zone | place: USA...
CGCGGGCTTTCGCGACGCGCTCGGCATCTCGCGCCGGGTCGCGCAGCTCCTGCTCGAGCGCTACGACGCCGACGGGCTGACGCGCCGTGTCGGCGACGAGCGTGTGTTAAGAAGAGCGGCGAGAGGATGAACGAACGAGAGCTGATCGAGCGCTACAACGACGCGTGGAACGCGCACGACCTCGACGCGATCGCGTCGATGCACGCACCCGACATCGTGTTCCACAACTATTCGGCGAACGAGCGCGCCGAAGGCGCGGACGCCGTGCGCGAGCACATCGCGCAGATCTTTCGCAACAACCCGGACCTCCAGTTCCGGGGCCGCCGACTCTACGCGCGCGACGGGCTCGTCGTGAACGAGTGGACCGCGACCGCGACGCGCGACGGCAAGACGGTCGAGTGGGACGGGATCGACGTCTTCCCGATCGAAGACGGGGAGATCAAGCGCAAGGACGTCTACTCGGGCTTCGGCGTCGCGCGCGAGATCGGCTGAACGCTCAGGCGGAGCACGTCGGGACGCGAGTAGTGGCCGGCGGCGTCGAACCGCTGCCGCTCCTCGTAGAGGCGTTTGGGATCGAGCTCCGCGTAGATGATCCCCTCCTCGTCCCACAGCGGTCCTGCGAGGTACGCGCCGTCCGGCCCGAGGATCGCCGAGCCGCCGCGGCCGATCAGCTCCCCGCCGTCGCCGAGGGGCACGTCGTCCGGGTAGCTCGACGCGCGCTGGAAGACGCAGCACGAGAGGACGAACGCACGTGACTCGCGCGCGATGTGCCGGATCGAGTCGTGCCATTGCTCGGTGTCGTCGGCGGTCGGCGCGAGGTACACCTCGACCCCCGACTCGTAGAGGGCGGCGCGGGCGAGCGGCATCAGGTTCTCCCAGCAGATCAGCCCGCCGACGCGTCCGAGCTCGGTCTGGATCGCGGCGAGACCGGTCCCGTCGCCCATTCCCCACACGAGCCGCTCGTGGTTCGTGGGCATCAGCTTCCGGTGGTGCAAGTCGAGCTCGCCGTCGGGCGAGTAGACGAGCAGGCTGTTGTACAGCGTGCCGCCGGCGCGCTCGTTCACGCCCACGGCGAGTCGAATGCGCTGCTCGCGCGCGATCGTCCCGAGACGGTCGGAGTGCGGCCCGGGGATCTCGACCGACTCCCGCGCGAGCCGCGCGAAGATCGGCTTGCCGTTTCCTCCTCCGACAAGCTCGCGCACCCAGCGGCTGGACGGATACACGGGAACAAAGGTCTCGGGGAAGAGCACGAGGCGCGCCCCGTCTGCGGCGGCCTCGGCGGCGACGGTCGCGACCTTGTCCAGCGTCGCCGCCCGGTCGAACGCAACGGGCTCGACCTGCGCGCACGCGACCTTGACCGGCGCGTCCATCTCAGTCCGTCGCGACGACCTCGTCTCCGACCGCGATCTCGCCGTCGGAGAGGATGTCGGCGTTCAGTCCGCCGCGATGCGCCAGTCCCTTGATCACGCCCGGCTTCGTGACGCTCTCCAGGTGCTTGCACGGCTCGCACAGCTCGACGCCGATGCATTCGACGGCGCCAACGCGGAAACGCTTGCCGACGAGGGCGTTGAGATCGATTCCCCGCGTGAGGACGTTGCGGCGTGATGCCGCAGCCGTGATCTCGACGCCGTGCTCAGAGGCCATCGCCTCCAGCGCCTCGGCGGCGATCAGCGTCAAGGCCCGCCCCGCCTTCGCACCGTCCTCGAAGTAGTAGCGGTTGCCGACGAGACCCTTGCCCGCGTCGGCGCGCACGCGCTCGACCGGCGCGGGCAACTCGCGCAGCGGCCCGATGTTGATCGCCTCGACGCGGCCCATGCGCCTAGCCTAGCCGCCGCCGTGGCCATGCCCGCCGCCGCCCGGCGTCTCGATCGTCAGCACGTCGCCGGCGCGCAGCTCCGTCGTGATCTTCGCGGGGAGCTCGTGCCCGTTGAGGCGGTTGCGCCCGGGCGCGGCATCGCGGCCGCCGCTCGCGCCGCGCGGCGCGCGTGCGCGGCGCTCGCTGAGGATCGAGAGCCTGCAGTCCTCGAGCGCCAGCAGCTCCCGCACGACGCCGTCGCCGCCGCGGTGCGCACCGGCTCCGCGGCTGCCGAGCCGGAGCGCATAGCGCTCGACGCGCAGCGGATACGACAGCTCGAGCGCCTCCACCGGCGTCGTCAGCGTGTTCGACATCGTGACGTGGACCGCGGAGGGACCGTCGGCGTCCGGGCAGGCACCCTGGCCGCCGCCAATCGTCTCGTAGTACGTGAAGCGGTCGTTGCCGAGCGTGACGTTGTTCATCGTTCCCTGTCCTTGCGCGGGGACCGGCACGGCCTGTCCGAAGGCAGCAAAGACGGTGTCGACGATGCGGCTGGAGGTCTCGACGTTGCCGCCGGCGACCGCTGCGGGTGGACACGCGTTGACGAGGCAGCCTTCCGGTGCGCGCACCGCGACCGGGGCGAACGCGCCGCCCGAAGCCGGCACGTCGGGCGCGGCGAGGCAGCGGACGACGAAGTAGCAGGCCGAGCGCGTCACGGCGAGCGGGCAGTTGAGGTTGCCGTCTTGCTGCTGGGGATCGGTTCCGGCGAAGTCGAGCTCGATCGCATCGCCCGCGATCGTGAGTGCGACGTTGATCTTCGTCCCGTCGTCGAGGAAGTCGGTCGCTTCGTACCGGCCGTCGGGCATCGCGGCGATGCCCGCGCGGACGAGCCGCTCGGAGTAGTCGTAGAGCTCGTTCATCGCCGCCGCGACGCGCTCCCGCCCGCGGCGCGCGCAGACGTCGTCGATCCGCCGCGCGGCGAGAGCGTGCGCGGCGAGCTGCGCGCGCAGGTCCCCGCGACGCTCTTCCGGATTGCGCATCTGCGCGACGAGCGTTTCGAGGGTGTCGCCGTCGAGGCGCGTCGGCGGGATCACCACGCCCTCCTCGGCAAGCGTTCGCGACGTCGCCGGCATGCTCCCGGGCTCGTCGCCGCCGACGTCGGCATGGTGTGCGCGCGACGCCGCGAACCCGAGCGCGGTGCGCGACACGAGCGTGATGTCCGGGAGGTGCGTGCCGCCGGTATACGGATCGTTGAGGATGAAGACGTCGTCCGGTCCAGGCTCGCAGCGCATCACCGCCGCGACCGCATCGGGCATCGCGCCGAGGTGGACGGGAATGTGCTCGGCCTGGACGATCATGCGCCCTGCATCGTCGAAGAGGGCGGTCGAGCAGTCGCGGCGCTCCTTGATGTTCGCCGAGAACGCGGAGCGGATCAGCACCGCGCCCATCTCCTCTGCGATCGCGCGGAGGCCGCTGCCGATGATTTGGAGCTCGATGTTCACAGTCTCGTGAGCACCAGCGTGGGACCATCCCTAACCCCCACCCACCCGGGGGGAAGCCAGCAGGTCGAACCGTCCAGCTCCACGACCGTGGGGCCCGTCACCCGGAGGGGATCCCCCGGCGGCAGCTCGAACTCCGGCGCGGGACGAACGTCCGCCGTGCGCACCGCAACCAGCTCGATCTCACGGCCGCGATCCGCGTATCCGTAGACGGTCTCGTGCGCTCGATGGAACGCCTCCTCGAGTCCAGGCTGCAACGGCACGGTCAGCTCGAACGACTGCCCCGCGTAACGCAGGTCGGCCTCGCCGTCGCGCGGCAGTTCACCGGCCTCGCGCAGCGGCACGATATAGGAGCGGACGCGATCGCGGCGCTCGTCGCTCGCAACGAGCCCGAGCGCGGAGAGCACGCCCGCGCCGTCCGGGACGAGCACCGTGCGCATCTCGAGCTCCTCCGCGAGCGCACACGCGTGCAACGGGCCGGCGCCGCCGAACGCGACAAGCACGAAATCGCGCGGATCGTGGCCGCGCTCGACCGAGACGAGACGCAGCGCGTGCAGCATCCCCGCGTTCACGACCTCGAGCGCCTCGGCAGGGTCCAGTCCTGAGAACGCTCTCTCTGCGACCCCCGCGTCGAGCTCGATGCCGCCCGCGAGCCGGGACGGCAGCCGGCCGAGCAGGAGGTTCGCATCCGTGACCGTCGGACGCGTGCCGCCGCGGCCGTAACAGGCCGGACCGGGATCGGCGCCCGCGCTTTCCGGACCGACGTGCAACGCTCCACCGGCGTCGCGCTGCACGATCGACCCGCCGCCGGCTCCCACCGTGTGGAGATCGACGCTCGGAAGCCTCACGGGGAAGCCGCCGACGTCGCGCTCGGCCGTGTGAGCAGCTTCGCCGCCGACGATCAGGCACACGTCAGTCGACGTCCCGCCCATGTCGAACGCGATCGCGTTCTCGTAGCCGGCAGCCCGCGCGATGCGCGCCGCGCCGACGACGCCCGCCGCGGGCCCCGAGACGAGCGCGACGGCCGGATGCGCCGCCGCCTCTTCCAGCTCGGCGACACCACCGGACGACCGCATCACGAGCGGCGGCGGCAGTCCCGCGGCGACGCACCGCTCGGCGAGCGCGCGCAGGTACCGGGAGACGACCGGCCCGAGGTAGGCGTCGATCGCCGTCGTCGATGCGCGCTCGTACTCTCGGAACTCGGGAGCGATCTCGTGCGAGGCGACGACGTGCGCCTCCGGCTGGCGACGGCGTACCGCGGCCGCGACCGCACGCTCGTGCGACGCGTCCCGGTAGGCATGGAGCAGGCAGATCGCAACCGCTTCGGCATCGAGGTCCGGGAGCGAGTCGAGCTCGAGCGGCGTCAGCTCGCCCGCCGGGCCCATCCGGCCGCGCACGCCGACCGAGCGCTCGAGCGGGATGAGCGGTTCCGGATGCGTTGCGCACAGCCGGTAGAGCGAGGCGCGGTTCTGCCTGCGCAGGTGGAGCAGGTGCTCGAAGCCCGCGTTCGTGACGAAGGCGGTTCGCGCGCCCTTGCGCTCGAGCAGTGCGTTCGTCGCGACTGTGGTCCCGTGGGTGAAGCGATCGACGTCCTCGGCTCCTGCCGCGCGTGCAGCCGCGATCACGGATTCCTCCTGCTTCGCCGCCGTCGGCACCTTCGCCGTGCGGATCTCGCCCTCGCGGAAGAAGACGGCATCGGTAAACGTTCCTCCTACATCGATGCCGAGCACGCGCACGCGCTCAATGATCACGGAGTTGCCGCTCGTCGGCGCCGGCGGCGAGCCAGTCGATTTTCGCCGCACGCTCGCCTCCCACGGCGTCGCGTCGCTGCCGCCGTCGTACATCGACGAGGACGCGTGGACGCTCGAGGTGACTCTCCCGAGCGGCCGGGGCGCTCGTACCGCCCGCGTCTCGGAGGGTCGTCCCGGAGTCGCCCACGTCGAAGGCGCGACGAGCTCGATCCTCACGCAGCTCCGGCACATGTTCCGGCTCGACGAGGACCTTTCGGTCTTCTATGCCGTCGCGCGAGACGATCCGGAGCTCGCCTGGGCGGCCGCCGGCGCAGGGCGGATGCTGCGCAGCCCGACGGTCTTCGAGGACGTCGTCAAGACGATCTGCACGACGAACTGCGCCTGGGGCGGAACCGTGCGCATGGTGACCGCGCTCGTCGAGCATCTCGGGGTCGCTGCGCCGACGGGCGCCCGGACGTTCCCGCGTCCCGCTGCCATGGCCGAGGCGAGTCCGGACTTCTACCGCGACGTCGCTCGCGCCGGCTACCGCGGCGCGTACCTGCGCACGCTCGCGGAAGACGTCGCGTCCGGCGCGCTCGATCTCGACCAACTGAACGATCCCGAGCTACCGGTCGAGGAGGTCGAGGCGCGCCTGCTCGCGCTGCCGGGTGTCGGTCCCTACGCCGCCGCGCACGTGATGCTCACCTCGCTCGGCCGCTACTCGCGCCTCGTCCTCGACTCCTGGACGCGCCCGACGTACGCGAAGCTCGCCGGCCGCAAGGCGAGCGACAAGACGATCGCGCGCAAGTTCCGCCGCTACGGCGATTTCGCAGGCCTCGCGTTCTGGCTCCTGCTCACGCGCGGCTGGGTCCCGGACAAGCCTTTGTGACTTTGTGGCTCTGAGCCACAACCTCGAAGTTGGCTCTGATCTTTCACACGAGCGGCACGCGCTCGAGCTCACGCTTGTCGCGTGATTCCGATCGCGCCCCGGTACGACGCGCGCATCTGTGAGCTCGCCGCGGCGCTCGACGATCCCGCCGAGCCGATGGCGGAGACGTGCCGCAGAGTCGGTGCGGTGGCCGAGTCGCTCGGCCTGTTTCGGCCCAGCTACGCGCATCTGCGCCGTTTCCTCGCCGAGAAGCGCGCACAGGACCGAGCCGAGCGCGCGCGCCGAGCGGAGCTGCGCCGGATCGCGACCGACGTCTACCTCGACACGATGCGCGGCTACAGGGTCAACCCCTACGAGGTGGCCAGCCGGGTGCAGGATGCCGGCCGTTGAAAAGGGCTTGTGGCTGTGAGCCACAAGGCGATTTAGGGTCAAGAAGATGCCCGTCCAGGACCTGCACGTCGAGGAGCACGGCTCCGGCGACACGCTGTTGCTCCACCAGGGGCTCGGGCAGGGTTCGTGGGCGTGGCGGTACCAGGTTCCCGTCTTCGCCGAGCGCTTCCGCGTCGTCGTCTTCGACACCCGCGGCACAGGGCGCTCGGCGGTGCCGGACGCGCCCTACGGCATCGACGACCTCGCCGACGACGCGGCGCGGGTCCTCGACGGTCGCCCGGCCCACGTCGTCGGCTTCTCGATGGGCGGCTACGTCGCGCTGACGCTTGCCCTCGCGCACCCGAAGCTCGTGCGCTCGCTCGTCCTCGCGGGCACGGGCGCGGGCGGGCTGGAACGTGTGCCGAGACCCGACCACGTGCGCGAGGTGTTCGAAGCAGCGCTCGCTCTGCCGCCGGAGGAGCAGCGGCGCATGACGCTGCCGTACACGTTCTCGAGCGGCTGGACCGAGGCGAATCCGGAGCGATTCGAGAAGATTCTCGCGGCAACGCTCGAGCACCCGACGCCGATCGAGACCATCCAGGCGCACATGGCCGCGTGCTACCGCTTCTACGACCAGGGGCTCGAGGTCGAGCGAATCGACGTGCCTGCGCTCGTCGTCCACGGCGACGAGGACCTGATCGTGCCCGTCGAGAACGGGCGCATGCTCGCCCAGCGCCTGCCGAACGCGCGCTACGTCGAGCTGGCGCACCGCGGGCACAACGCGATGCTCGAGGACCCCGACGCGTTCAACGCCGTCGTGCTCGGCTTCTTCGAGTAACGGCTAGCTCAGGACTTGCCGAACGCGGCGCGGCGCTCGACGTCGGCCGGATCGACCATGTGACCGTCGCGCTCGACGTAACCGCCCTTGCCGCCGACGACGAGCATGACAAGCGGCTCGTCGCCGACGCACGACAGCTTTCGCGGCGTCGTCGACTCCACGTGCACGAGACCACCGGGGCCGAGCTCACGAACCTCGTCGCCCACTTCGACGCGCGCGGTACCGCTGTGCACGAAGTAGAGCTCGTCCTGCGTGTCGTGGTAATGGTGAAAACCCTCGTAGCCCGGCGGATAGACGACCGCGTTGACGCCGAAGGCCGTGACTCCGAGCGCGCGCCGCACCTTGCGAAAACCGAAGCCCTCACCGAGCTCGTCGATCGAGCCGAAGGCGTAGCCCATGGCGAGACTCTAACCCGTCCGCTACACGGCGGCTGTGATCGTGATGCCGCCGCGCGCCTTCTGCTTCAGCGTCACGTGCACCTTCTCGCGCGCCAGCTCGAGGGCCTCGGCAACGTCGTCGCGAATGCGCACGGAGAGGGCCTCGCAGAACGCGCCCTCGTTGCGGAAGCGGCTGAGGTAGATCTTCACCGACTTCGACTCGAGACAGAGCGGCCCCGGCTCGTACGCGATCGTGGCGAGGTAGAGATCCGGCTGACCGGTGATCGGACACACCGCGGTCAGTTCGTCGCTCGTGAGCTCGACATGCGAGACGCCCGGATTGGGGAACGTCTCCAGGCCGGCGTAGTGCTCGGAGCCCGCGTGCCCGAGCGCGACGAATTCGCCGGTCTCCGTCATGGCTCTACTGTAATCCGGTGGCGCTGGGCTAGCGTTCGCCGCGGAGCGGCATGGGCCCGGTGGCCCAGCTGGTCTTCAAAACCAGTGCGGTCGTGTAACCCACGGCTCGGTCGGTTCGACTCCGGCGCCGCTCCGTTTCAGCTTCCGCGGATGAGCCGCGAAGGCGCGGAAATGACCGTCGCGACGCGGTCTTCGGGATAGACGACATTGGGTGCGGCGCGCTCGACACGGAAGACCGGAAACAGATTCGCCGTCGAGTCGCCGTTTCGGTCGAACCCGAAGGATCCGAAGATGCCGTTGCGGATTTGAACGCGCAGCAACTCGCGCGTGACGGAAGCACGGGTGCCGTTCGAGTGCGCGATCGCCTGCAACAGCACTTCGGCGGCCTGAGCGGCGTACGGCGCGAAGAAGTTGACGTTGCGCCTGCTCTGGGTCGGGCTGAATTCACTCACGAACCGCCGGCCGGCGGGCGGGAGCTGGTTGGACGGATCGGTCACGACACCGCCCGTCACGAACATCCCGACCGCGGCCTTCCCGATGGCGTGCACCTGGTTCGACGCCGGCAGAAAAGAGTCGGGCCCGATCAGCACTAGGCGCGGCCCGATCGCCGCGCGCGCCGCGCGAATGAACTGCGCCGAACGCTCGTCGTTCAGGCTCGCTAGGTAGATCCCGTCGATGGCACTGGTTCGCATTCGCCGGGCCAGCGACGCGTAGCCGTCCTGCCCGGGAGAAGGGGCGTGCGGACCGTCGACATCGATGTCGAGTGCCCGCGCAGCATCCGCGAACGAATCCGCAAGGGTGACCCCGTACTGCTCGTTCGGATCGCTTTCGAAGACGTACACACGTTGCACGTGACGCCGCTTCGCGAGCACTGCGCCGGCGGCGCCCTGGGCATCGTCCGGCGGATACACGCGCGCGAAGTTGCGGACGCCCGTCGGGTAGTACTTCCCGGGATCCTTGGGACTGACCCCCGGCCCGGTGCGGGTCAGCCCGACGTACGACGCCGTCGGGGACACGATGGCCAGCGGGCCTGGCCGCGCGCTATTCGCGATCGCGATTTGCGAGGAAGCACATCCCGAGTTCACCGGACCAATCACGCCGATGACGGCGTCGGCGGCCACATACGTCCTGGCGTTCGAGGCGCACTTCTCGGCGGTGTACGACCCCGCGGCGACGGTGGCGTCGTCGCAGGCCTGGTACGCGATCCTGTGACGGCCCGCCCGAAAATGATGCTTGCGGAGCACGAACTCGATCGCCTGCACCATCGACAACGTGACCGGAGCCTCCGCGGCCTGCGTCGGGAGGTCGGACACGATGAGCGCATCGGGTCGACCCGAGCCGGCGTAAACGGCCTCGCTGCACGTGCCGGCGGGAAGCGTCGCGAGGCCGCCGAGCTTTGGTGTGGCGGCGACCGAGGCTCCGCCTGCGGCTGCGACGGCAATCCAGACGCCCGAGGGCGAGATGGAGACCGCAAGAGGCGCGTTGCCGAGAGGGAACCTCGTCACCTTTTCGGTCGAAACGTCCACGCGAGCGACCTGGCCGTCGATGCCGCTCGCGACCCAGATCGAGCCGTTCCCGAAGGCGACGCCCGACGCGCCGAGCCCGATCGGCACCGTGTGCGACTCGTAGGGCGTCCCGGGGCGGACCCGCCAGAGGACGCCCGCGAGTGGATCGGCGACCCACACCGAGCCCGCCCCGACTACGAGAGCGCCGACGCCGGGAGTCGGAAGGGGCTCCCGGTGCGTGACTCGCGCTTTCTCAGGGTCGACGCGGACGACCAAGCCCCGGCCCGCGCTGGCCCACACAGCTCCCAGCCCGCCGGCGAGACCGAGCACGGGAGCGCGGAGCCGGAGGGATGCGGTGACGCGGCCGGACTCCGGGTCGATTCTCCGCAGGCGGTCCTCCGGCCCCGACACCCAGACGGCACCCGCCGCGTACGCGACCGCCGGAACGTCCCCGGAATTCGGCGCGATGCCCGGCAGCATCGTCGGTGTCCGCGCTGACAAGGTCGACGGATCGAGTGCCGCGAGTCCGAACTTGTTTCCTCCGCGCTCGCGCTCTACGAAGGCGACCCACAGGAGACCCCCGCCGAGCGCCAGGCTCGTCGGCGTTCCGGGAGCGGCCTTCGTCAGCGGTCGTTCGCCATTGGGGTCGATGCGCGAGATCGTCTGGCCGTCCGCGTCGAGCGTCCACGCCGCCGAATCGTCGGACACGACCGCGATCGGCGTCGCGCCGACCGCAAACTGCGAGATCAGACGTCCACTCGACGCGTCGAGCAGCACCGCCGAATCCCCTACCGCCTCGAGCGCATTCCCGTCTCCGCCGCGCGCGATCACAAAGACGCCGATCGCAACAACTGCGATAGCGAGGGCGGCCGCCGCCGCCAGCGCCAGGCGCGTGCGCTTGCCGGTAAGCCGTCCAGACGCAGGCGCGATCGCGGGGACGGGCGGAAGGTCGAGGTCGAACTCAAGCCGGCGAACGCGGACAGGCTCACTCACACCCTTGACGCGGACACGACCACGTTCGGCGTAGACGATCCCGGCGACGCGGCCGGCCATCAGCACGATGCCCTCGCCTGCCAGCACTTCGCCCGGGCCGGCGAGTGAGCAGAGGCGTGCGGCGAGATTCAGCGCAGCGCCGCGGAACCCGCCTTCGACTGCCACCGCCTCGCCCGCGTCAATGCCGATGCCGACACGCATCGGCAGCGAGGGGTCCTCTCGGGTCGCATCCGCGAACGTGTGCTGCAGGGCAACACCCGTCTGCAACGCCTGCCGCGGCGAGTCGAAGACGCAGAGCGCCTCGTCGCCGCGGAGCTCGACGACCCGGCCGCCGGCAGCATCGACGCACTCGCGAACGAGTTTCGCAAACCTGCTCGCGAGCCGCGCGGCCTCGACGTCGCCGCGCTCTTGCGTGAACGACGTGTACCCCCGGACATCCGCGATCAGGAACGCCCGAACGCCGCCGCCGATGTGCTCACCCGCCAATCGAGTGAGTGTACGAAAGCGCTTTCCCAACGCAAAGGTCGGATCTGCAGCCGACGGCTCGGAGTTGGACACGGGTGTCGCTCCGCCGGCGCCGAGTTGGTACCGAACTTGGTACCGATCTCAGCGGACCGAAGCGCACGCAACCGTACTGGAGCGACAACGAAACGCCGCTCCCGTACTCGGATGGGCCTCGCTCAGCAGACCTTCAAAACCAGTGCGGTCGTGTAACCCACGGCTCGGTCGGTTCGACTCCGGCGCCGCTCCGTTTCAGCGTTAGCGGATGAGCCGCAGAGGGTCAGAAATGCAGGCTGGTGAAGGCAAGTGAGTCGCAGAAGGATCGTCCCGGTGTCATCGCCGTCTTTCCGAACGGAACCCCAAGCGGCAGCGCATCCCGCCACCCGGCGATGCAGATTCTTCTGAATCACTTCGGCTCGTAGGTGCTCGGCGGCCTCGACCGAAGAACCTAGAAATTTGCACTCCCGGCCCATATCCTGCACAGGTCGCAGTCCAGACTTGGGGGAACACATGAGGGATCGGCGCACGTCCGCACACCGGCGCGTCAAGGGCACGCGTCTCTTCGCGTTCGCAAGCATCGTCGCGTTGGCGGTGCTTCTGCCCGTCGCCGCCTCGGCGGTGGACTCGACGGCGAAAGGCTCCGCGCTTTCGACGACCGTCGTCCACAAGAAGATCCACGACCCGGCCGTGCATTACGACGTGTCGCCCCCACTGCGCGATCTCGTGCCGGCGCCAGTGCCGGCGAAGATCAAGAAGGAGAAGGAGCCCAAGCAAGGACCGCCCGCGCCCGCGGCGGGAGGAACCGACCCCGTCATCCAGGCCGCCCCTGGGGCCGCGGCGGCGCCTTCGCTCGGCCTCGGCTTCGAAGGCGTCGGCCAGGGCTTCAGCGGACCGGCCGGCACGTTCAGCGTCGACTCCGCGCCGCCCGACCCGAACGGCGCAGTCGGACCGAACCACTTCGTCGAGGTCGTGAACGAGAGCTTCGCGATCTTCAACAAGTCCGGCACGCCGGTCTACGGGCCGGTGCGGACGAACACGCTCTGGAGCGGCTTCGGCGGCGGCTGCCAGGCGTACGACGACGGCGACGCGACCGTCGCGTACGACCGGCTCTCCGACCGCTGGATCATCAGTCAGTTCTCCGTCAGCACGACGCCCTTCCTGCAGTGCGTCGCCGTGTCGAGGACCGGCGACCCGACCGGCGCCTATGCCCGCTACTCGTTCCAGTACGCCAACTTCCCGGACTACCCGAAGCTCGGCGTCTGGCCGGACGCGTACTACACGACGTTCAACATGTTCAACAGCAGCGGCACTGCGTTCCTCGGGCCGGAGGTCTGCGCGTACGACCGCGCGAAGATGCTCGCCGCACAGGCGGCGACGCAGCAGTGCGTCACGCTCAGCAGCACGTACGGCAGCCTGCTGCCGGCCGACCTCGACGGCGCGACGTCGCCGCCGAGCACATAGATAAGATCGGGTTTGGCCGCGACCAGCTCGCGCGCGAGCACGGGCAGGCGCTCCGGCTTGCTTTCGGCGGATCGCGGCTCGAGAACGATGTTCTGGTTCTCGACATAGCCGAGCTCTCGCAGGCCCCGGCGGAACGAGCCGTAGTTCGGGTCGGTATCGCTTGTGCCGTAGAGCAGCACCCCGACCCGCGGCACAGGCTTGGCGGCGCGCTGCGCGCGTGCGGCCAGCGGCCACGCCGCCGCGCCGGCAAACAACG
>Ga0137372_10005258_pt1 | contig 12625 bp, 14 predicted proteins | sample SagtaG_6_FD_104911 | JGI IMG/M metagenome (GOLD analysis project Ga0137372, IMG submission 104911) | Vadose zone soil microbial communities from Sagehorn Ranch, Mendocino, California, USA - Sage1_R_60_16 metaG | ecosystem: Environmental > Terrestrial > Soil > Vadose zone | place: USA...
CCCGCTCGAAGAGGTAGCTCTGCACGTCGTCACGCGACCAGCCGACCTCGGCCATGGTCACGGCGTGCTCGGGGCAGAGCACGACGAAGATCTCGGCGCTGCTCACGGGGGCGTTGTTCGAGCCGAGTTGGGCGACAACGGTGGCCATCTTCTCGAGGATCCCCTCGGGTTCCCGACTCCACATGTCGTGGACGTTGTGCGGGTTCTCCGTGCAGGCGACCGTGATTGCGCTGTCGGCGGTCACGCCCTTCGTCCAGGGATATGGAGGCCACGGCGAATCCGCCGCGTTCTCGGCGACGCAGAACGTGTACTTGCTGGGCTGCCCCGGCGTACTCGCATCCCCGGCGCCCGGGCGCGCGCCCCCCACGTGAATGAGCAGGAAGCGGCACGCCCGACCAACGGACGCATTGGCCCGCCACCCCGGGCCGAATCCACCGAGACCGGCGTTGAAGCCGAGCTCGTCCACGGCGCGACCGTGCACGACCACGAGCGGCGCGACGGGATGGGTTGTCGCCTGCACACCTTCGAGGTTCACCTCCGGGCGGGCGAGCGCTCGTACTGCGGTCACGAGGACGGGCAAGACCTCGGGTGGACAGCCGGCGAGCACGGCGTTGACGGCGATCGCCCGACCGGTGGCTGCGCCGTTGCGGGGCGGGAGGGCTGCGACGGCCTCGTCGGGATCGGCGCCGAGCGTCTGCAGCATCCGGTCCACGCGCTCGGCGGTGGGCGCGACGACCGGTAGCCCGTCGCCCCACCCGCGCTGCTCGAGCAGCTCGAGGAGCGCCTCGGGCGCGTCGTCGACCTCGATCCACTCCTGGTCGGCGTCGCTCACGAGGCCTCCCGGGTTCTCGTTCTCGTGCGAAGACGATAGAACTGACTCCATCAGACGCCGCCGGCGAAGGCCGCGGGGGAGAGTCGGATGGGACGCTACGGGTACTACGTCGTCGACGCCGACGGGCACGGCGGGGAGCCGCTGGGCTGGCGCAAGCGGGTGCCGGACCGGTTCCGGGCCCGCATGGTGGAGTACGTGCGCGCGACCAAGGAGCACTACGGGCGGGCGGCGGCGGCGGTGCCGGGCGGCGGCATGCAGATCAGCGGCCGCAATCCACGCAAGCCAGTCTGGGCCGAGGACGAGTTCGAGGTCACGCCGCCCGCAGGCATGCGGCCCGGGATGTACGACCCCGCGGCGCGGCTGGACGACATGGACCTCGAAGGCATCGACGTCGCGGTGCTGTTCCCGCCGGGGGCGGGCGAGGAGTTCGCGCTCCACGACCGCGAGTTCTCGATTGCCCTCTGCCGTGCGCTCAACGACGCTCGGGCGGAGTTTGCCGCCCGCGCGCCGGACCGGCTGAAGCTCGTGGCGAAGCTGCCCATGATCGACCCCGAGGCGGCCGCCGAAGAGCTCGAGCGTTGCGTGCACGGGTACGGCTTCGTCGGGCTCGTGTGCGCCCAGCACATCCTCGACAAGAACCTTGACCATCCGTCGTTCGAGGTGGTCTGGCAGACGGCCGAGCGGCTCGGCGTCGCGGTGTGCGTGCACGGCGGCGGCCAGGCGCCGGGTCAGGTCCCGTTCGTCATCGAGCGTCTCGACTCGATCCTGACGGTGCATGCGTTCACGCACCCCGTGGGCGCCATGCTCGCGCTCACGTGCTTCACGGTCGGCGGCGTGCTGCACCGATTCCCCGAGCTCCGGGTGGGGTTCCTGGAGGCCGGTGCGGGTTGGCTCCCGTTCTGGCTCGAGCGGCTCGACGAGCACTGGGAGCACGTACCGGACCAGGCGCCGCTCATCGACCGGGCGCCCTCCGAGTACTTCGAGGGCAGATGCTTCGTCAGCTGCGAGCCCGACGAGCGCACCGTCCCGTACGTGCTCTCGGCGACCGGAGAGGTCGTCTGCTACGCCTCCGACTACTGCCATTGGGACTGCGCGTTCCCTGACACGGTTCGGATCATCCACGACCGCGACGATCTCGACGACGAGCAGAAGGTCGGCGTGCTCGGGCGCAATGCGGCGCGGCTCTACGGCATCCCGATTCCCGCCGCCGTGTGATCGTCGATACGCACGTCCACGTCGTCGCCGCCGACAAAGAGCGTTATCCGCTTCGTCCCACCGGCATCAGCCTCGACTGGTTCCGCGAAGCACCGGTCACGGTGGAGGACTTTCTGGAACTGATGACCGCGGCCGGCGTCGACCGAGCCGTGCTCGTCCAGCCCATGAGCGCGTACGGCTTCGACAACCGTTACGTGATCGACGCGGCCCGGGCGCATTCCGAGCTGCTGGCCAGCGTGGTGATCGTCGACACCGTCGACGACCCGGCTCATCGCCTCCGCGCCATGGCAGACCAAGGTGTCAGCGGGGTGCGGTTGTTCGCGATCGGGAACCCGACTCTTTCTCGACTCGACGACCCCAATGCCCTCGGGTTCTGGGAGGTGGCAGCCGAGCGCGATCTGCCCGTGGTCGTGACAATCCTCTCGAGCCAGCTTCCCGAGGTGCGCACCATGCTCGAACGGTTCCCCGAGGTCACGGTCGCGCTCGACCACTGCGGTTTCCCCGACTTGAGCGACGGCCCGCCCTATGTCAAGGCGGCTGACCTGTTCGAGCTGGCGACGCTGCCAAACCTCTGCCTCAAAGCGTCGTGTCATTTGCTGGAACAGGCCGAGGCGACGGGCGACCCCCGCGACCTCGTCGACCAGCTCGCGGCGGTATTCGGCGCCGATCGTCTGCTCTGGGGTTCCGACTACCCGCAGACTCACGACCGCTCGTACTCGGCTCTCGTGGAGATGGGGCGTACCGCCTGCTCGCGCCTTTCGCCGGCGGACCAGCGCGGCTTCCTCGGCGAGAATGCGCTGCGCCTGTGGCCACGGCTCGGCGGTGGCGCGTGATCGCAGACCTCGGGTTCGACGTCTTCGACGTGCACCACCACGTCGGGCGCGCCTTCGACGCGCTTGGCGGTGGGCTCGACGAGGCTGCCGGCGACGCGGCGGAGATCGCGCGAGTGGAGCTTGCCGAGCGGCTCCGGATCATGGACGAAGGCGGGATCAGGCAGGCGCTCGTGATCCCCGGCCATGGCTACCTTCGCCCGAACGGTCTCGCCGACACCCGGCGAGTCAACGACGAGATAGCCGGGTACCGCGACGACACTCCCGACCGGTTCCCGGTTGCATGCGGCATCGTCGAGCCGCGCGACGGCCCCCATGCACTCGATGAGATCGAACGAGTCGGGTCGGACCTCGGGCTCGTCGCCATCAGCTTCCACACGCGCTTCCAGGGCGTGTCGATGGACAGTCAGTGGATCCTGCGATACCTCGATCACATGGGAGAGCGCGGGCTCGTGCCGATCATCCACGCCATGGACGACACACCCGAGGAGTCACTCTGGAAGCTCGCATCGATCGCTCGGTCCCTCCCGGACCTGACGATCCTGGCGCTCGACGCCTTCTCGTCGTACGAGGCCACGCGTCAGTGCTTCTTCGTGGCGGACGTCGCGACCAACATCGTGTTCGACACGAGTCTGAGCTACAACTTCGACTTCATCGAAGAGTTCGCGGTGCGTTTCGGTCCCGAACGCGTGGTGTTCGGCACCGACTTGTACTCGTGGCCGGTGGGCCGGCGCGTGAGTCATCTCATCCCGCAGATCGTCGAGTGCGACCTACCTCGCGACGCCAAGGCCGCGATCCTCGGTGACAATGCACGGCGCCTCTTCGGGGTGCGCGTCGGCGCCGACGACCCGGCCCCTGGGTGAGGGTCTACCTCGTCGACGACAAGGTGGTGGCGAGTCGGCCTGTCAACCCATTGTCAACACTCCCTGCGCCAACGACTGCTGACTGGCACCTACCCGGGCACACTCTCGGTTGGCCGAAGTGCCGCCTGAAGCAGCAGGTCAGAGCCGGTGCGAGAGCACCGGCTCTTTCTGTTCTCGGGCGATCTTCTACCGGATGACCCGCCATCGCATGGTGGGTGGTGCGATCGGACGAAACGATCGGGCCCGGTTCGCGAACCGGGAAAGCCGAACGGGGAACAACGTCAAGAGAGGCGAGCACGAGACCCGCATGAGGAGATGACATGACAACGACGCCATCCATGTGGCCACCAGGAGCACTCTGCGCGCCACTGCGAGGGTGGCTGTGATCGTTCATCAAACCCCTTGATTGAGAGGCCTCCGTGACCGACGCAACCGCATCGACCGATCGGCCACCGCTCGTGCTCGCGCCCGGCGAGGGACGGACCTATCCGATGGGTCGCATCTCGGCGGTCTTCAAGGCCGACGGCGCCGAGACCGCCGGCCGCTACTCGATCTCGGAGTGGTGGCTCGAGCCGCACACTCGGGGACCGGGCGCCCACTCCCATCCCGAGGATGACGTGTTCTTCGTGCTCGATGGCACGATGAGCTTCTTCGTGCGCGACGAGTGGGTCGACGCCCCGGCCGGCTCGTTCGTCCTGGTGCCGGGAGGCGTCACCCACGACTTCGAGAACCGCGGCGACACCCGGGCCGGCGCGCTCAACATCTCGGCGCTCGGCGAATTCGAGGCGCGCATGCCCGGCATCGCCGACTGGTTCGCCGAGCACCCTCCGGGCGACGCTGGCTGCTGAGCGGTTCGGCTCCCTCCCAGCGCGATTGAACACGCCGGCCGGCTACCGGTCGCTGCTTGTTCCTTCCCAGATCGGCTGCATGCTCGGGGCCATGCGAGCGAGTTCCTCGAGGTGTTGACCGGCGAGTTGGCGGAGGCAGCGCCTGCCCCGCTCGGTGAGGGAGACGCGCACCACGCGGTGGTCCTCGGGATCCTGGCGCCGCCGGACGAGGTCGGCGGCTTCGGCCCGGTCGACGAGCTCGACGACACTGTGGTGGCGCAGGAGAAGCTCGGCGGCGAGGTCGCTCATGGTCGGGTCGCTGGGCTGCGTGCGCCCGCGCACCGCCAGGAGGAGCTGGTGCTGGGCGGGGGTGATGCCGGCCTCGGTGGCGCGTTCCTCGGCCCAGCGGAGATACCGGCGCAGGCCGGTGCGGAAGGCGAGCAGGCGCTGATAGTCCACGTCGGCGAGCACCACCGGCACAAACGTATCGTAGCACGATAGAATATGCGGTATGCAGCTCGGGATCCGTCGGATCGGCTTCCTGGTCGCGCTCGCCGTTCCGATCGGGCTGGCGTCGGGGGGCGCCGCGTGGGTGCTCCTCCGGCTCATCGGCCTGGTCACGAACCTGGCGCTCTTCCACCGGGTGGGCTGGTCGGTGCCGTCCCTCGCGCATCTGGCGCCGAGTCCGGGGCTCGTGGTCGCGGCGTTGCTCGGGGCGCTGGCGGTCAGCCTGATCGCCCTCTGGGCGCCGAAGGTGCGCGGTCACGGGATCCCGGAGGCGATGGAGGCGGTGCTCTCCCGTCAGAGCCGGATGCGGCCGCGCACCGCGGTCGCGAAACCGGTGTCGATCGCGGTCGCGATCGGAACCGGGGCGCCGTTCGGCGCCGAGGGTCCGATCATCGTCACCGGCGGCGCGCTCGGCTCGTTGCTCGGCCAGGTCGTTCCGGTCACACCGTCGGAGCGCAAGATCCTCCTGGCGTGCGGTGCGGCCGGGGGAACGGCGGCGGTGTTCGGGACGCCTCTCGCCGCGGTCGTGCTCGCGATCGAGCTCCTCCTCTTCGAGTTCTCGGTCCGATCACTGTTGCCGATCGTGACGTCGGCGAGCATTGCCGGTGGCGTGCACGTCGCCCTCTTCGGCACCCAACCGCTGTTCCACGTCCCGCCGCACGAGTTCAGCGGGGCCGGGCAGCTCTGGCTGTTCGCGCTCCTCGGGCTCGCGTGTGGGCTGCTCGCGGTGGTGGTGTGTCGGGGGCTGTTCCTGGTCGAGGGTTTGTATCGCCGCCTCCCCTTCGGGGAGTTCTGGCATCCGATGATTGGCGCGCTCGGCTTCGCGATCATCGGCCTCTTCGTCCCGCGTGCGCTCGGCACTGGCTATTCGTCGATCGAGGACGTGCTCTCGGACCGCCTCACGATGACGACGCTGGCGCTCGTCCTGGTCGCCAAGCTCGTCGCCTGGTGGGTGGCGCTCGGGTCGGGCACGTCCGGCAGCATCCTTGCGCCCATTCTGCTGATCTCGGGATCGTTCGGGGCTCTGCTGGGTTCGCTGTTCGACGCGGCCGCGCCCGGTGTGGGTATCTCGGTGGGCGCGATGGCGCTCGTCGCCATGGCTGCGACCCTCGGATCGACCACCAGCGCGAGTCTCACCGGCATTGTGTTCGCGTTCGAGCTCACCCGCGACTACGACGCCATTCTTCCGCTGATGCTCGCAACCGTCCTCGCAAACCTCGTGGCGATGCTGCTCCTCGAGAACAACCTCCTCACCGAGAAGCTTGCCCGCGGGGGAGTCGGCGTCCCGAAGCGATTCGAGCCCGACGTGCTGCGTAACACGCCCGTGAGTGAGGTGATGTCGAGGCCGGTCACGACGATCAGAGCCGACACCACGATCGGTGACGCACGCGTGCTCATCGAGGCAGGGACGCACAGCGCCTATCCGCTCGTCGACGGGGAAGAGCGCTGCGTGGGCATCGTGACGCGAGGCGACCTGCTCGGCGCTCGCGCCGACGACCACGAGCCCGTTAGACACGTGGCGAGCCTCGACGTCGTGACCGTTACCCCCGACGACTCGATGCTGACCGTCCTCGAGCGCATGGTCGAGGAAGCAGTCGACCACCTGCCCGTCGTGGCGGGGGATCGGCTCGTCGGGGTCTGCACCCGCACCGACGTGCTCCGGGCGCGTGGTCGTCACCTCGACCACGAGCGGGCTCAGCAGGGGTGGAAGCCGTCGTGGCTACAAGCGATGCGACGCACTCGTCGCATGAACGACTGATTCGTCAGCCCGATGAAATCAGTACACACGCCACGCCGAAGTCTGTAGTCCGGTCCGCGCGGCGAGATGTGAGCGTCTGTGTGTCGAACTGTGCTGAGCGCCGCGCCACAAACACCGCCACGGGCGCGAGGCGGGCTTCGGCCTTATCCTCCCGTCGTGGACCAGCTACGACTTCGCTGGAGGTGGCGGCGGCTTCCGCGCTGGTTGCAGCGGCTCGCCGAGATCGGCGTGGTGTCCTCGGATTCAGAGGAGCTTCGGGTTCGCAAGGCGGTCCTGACGCTGTCGTCGACGTTGATGGCGAGCCTGGCATGTATGTGGGTCGCGACCTACGCCACCCTCGGCCTGTGGGTATCGGCAGCGATTCCTTTCGGCTATCAGCTCGCCTCGGCGGTCAGCATCTACACGTTTGCGCGGACTCGCCGCTACCTGCTGTTCCGCAGGAGCCAGCTCTGGATGAGCCTGCTGTTGCCCTTTGTCCTGCAGTGGAGCCTGGGCGGCTTCAAAACGTCCTCGGCGGTGTGTCTGTGGGCCTTCACGGCACCGGTCGGTGCGCTGCTGTTCGTGGGCGCGCGTCAGGCGGTGCCCTGGTTCCTCGTCTTCGGGGGGCTCGTCGCGGTATCGGGCGCGATCGATCCGGCCCTCGCTGCTGGCGCGCCCGACATCCCCAACGGTGTCGTGATCACGTTCTTCGTACTCAACGTTCTTGGCGTCACGACCACCGCGTACGTGCTCCTGCAGTACTTCGTGCGGGCGCGCGAGCGGGCTCTCGTGGACCTGGCCGACCAGCACCACGCACTTGAGGTCGAGCAGGCGAAATCCGAGCGCCTGCTGCTCAACGTCCTCCCGGAGCCCGTGGCGAGGCGTCTCAAAGACCAAGAGGGGATCATCGCTGACGCGTCAGCAGCAGTCACCGTGTTGTTCGCGGACATCGTCGGCTTCACCCAACTCGCCGCGCGCCTCTCTCCGCCGGATGTCGTGGCCGTGCTGGACCGCTTGTTTGCGCGCTGGGACGCGCTCGCCAGCCGCTACGGAGTGGAGAAGATCAAGACGATCGGGGACGCCTACATGGTGGCCGGCGGCATTCCGCTACCACGGCAGAACCACGCCGAGGCGATCGGCGAGATGGCGCTCGCGATGCTGCCCGAGGTTGGGCGCTGTGCGGCGGAGACCGGACTGCCACTCGAGGTTCGGATCGGAATCGACACGGGGCCAGTCATCGCCGGCGTGATCGGCCGGGCCAAGTTCATCTACGACCTGTGGGGCGACACCGTGAACACGGCGAGCCGCATGGAATCCCACGCGGATCCCGGCACGATTCAGGTCACCGAGAGAACCTATGAGCGTCTGCGAGATCACTACGAGCTCCGCGTGCGCGGGACAATCGACGTCAAGGGCAAAGGGTCGATGACGACCTACCTACTCGTCGGAAGGCGCCGCTCGGAGCCCAGGGCCCGTCGTGATCTCCGTGACCGGACCGGGCGCTGAGATCCGGCGCCATCCTCGAAGCTCGACCGTGAGCGAGCGTATCTGCCGGTCGGCTTGGAATTGGTGGGGTCAGTCGGGTTTGCGCATGGTGACGCGCCAGAGGCGGCGTGGGAGGTCGCCCTCGGTGAATGACGCCACTTCGATGAGCTCGAATCCTTCAGCGAGCTGTTGGACGAGCTCGTCGTCGAAGAAGTGAACGATAAAACCGCCCTGCTCGAACATCTCGTCGCCGTGGGGTACGCCGGTTCCGTAATGCGCGTCGCCGGTGTGTCGGACCGTGTAGATGACCGTGCCTCCCGGACGAAGAACGCGTCGGGTCTCGTCGGCGAGGCGCATGATCTCGGGCGTGGTCAGTGCCATGCAGAACAGCATGTGGCTGTAGGAAGCGTCGAAGCAGGCGTCCGAGAAAGGGAGTGGCTCGCGGACGTCGTGACGCCTCGCGGTGACGTTGGCGAGTCCAGTACTGGCCGCCTTCGCGTGGATCGTGGCGATGGCGTCGTCGACGTAGTCCAGGGCTACGAGGTCGAAACCCTGCGCGCCGAGGAACATCGTGTCGCGCCCTTGGCCGGCTCCGAGCTCGAGCACGGTGGTGACTCCCCGCACAGCAAACTGCTCCGCGGCGTGGATCGCTGCGCTGCTGGGTTCGAGCCCGTACATGTCCGGGTTGGCCGCCAGCACTTCGGACCAATGGCGTTGCTGACCCTCCCGAAGAGCGGCAGGGTCGTCAATGGTCATGATGCAATCCCGCTCCGCCCATGGCGAAGTTGCTTCACTCCGGATTGCGCGCAAGGAAGGAATAGCCGAACACGTCGTATGCCCGGGCCTTCTCTTCACCCTCCGAACCACCGAACGTGTCGATGGGCGCACCGATGCGGACGTCGACGAAGCCGATCTCGTCGAGCATCGCCACCCAGCCTGCGCACGGCAGGCCACCGGCAATTCAGCCGGTCCACAGGTCGATGTCCCGTAACGCCTCGGGGGGGACCGGCTTGCCGTTGACGATGTCGGCGAACTGCAGATACCCGCCGGGTCGAAGCACCCGGCGGATCTCACTGAACGCGGCGCGCTTGTCGGGGCACAGGTTGATCACCCCGTTCGACATGACGGCGTCGGCCCAGCCGTCGTCGACCGGCATCGCCTCCAGGAGCCCCTTCCGAAACTCCACGTTCTCCAAGCCGAGGGCCTCTGCCGTCGCGCGCGACTTGTCGAGCATCTCGGGCGTCATGTCGACGCCTACGACGTAGCCGTTCACGCCGACCTGGCGGGCGGCGACGAACGAGTCGAAGCCGGCTCCCGAACCCGCGTCCACGATCCGTTCACCCGGTTCGAGCGCGCGGAGCTCGAACGGATTCCCGACGCCCGCAAAGGACTCCACGGCCCGCTCGGGCAGGGAATCGACGAGCGACATGTCGTACCCGAGACGCCCGGCTGCCACCCGCCCGGTGTGGAAGTGGTACGTCGCGTGTGGCGCCGTCGCGACCCCCCGGTACTTGCTCTGGACCTCGTCGCGAAGTTGCTCCGCGTCGACCGGCATAGCCTCGGTCATGACCCCTCACTTCCGGGTGCTGCGCCGACCATCACCGGCAGCCCGGCCCGTTTCCATTCCGGGAATCCATCCTCGAGGCGGCGCGCCTCGAACCCCTGGCGACGCAAGAGCCGCACCGCGTCGTCGGCGAAGACGCAATACGGCCCGCGGCAGTACGCCACGAGCTCGCCGTCGCGCGGCAAAGAGTCCAGGCGTCGCTGGAGCTCGCTGATCGGGAGCGACCGGGCGCCCTCGACGTGCCCGGCTTCGTACTCGGCAGCCGGACGTACGTCGATCACCGTCGCTTCGCCGCGACGGAGACGCAGAACGAGCTCATCGCGGGTGATGGGTTGCACGCCGTCTCGCCGCCCGAGATAGGCCTCCACGAGTCGATCGACGTCCGCCACGTGCTCGGCAGCGACCTCGCGCATCACGGCCCACAGCTGCAGGACCTGGTCACTCGCCAGTCCGTAGATCACGCGCGTGCTCTCGCGACGAGTGCGCACGAGGCCGGCCCGAGCGAGGTTGCGGAGATGGTGCGAGGTGTTGGCGACGCTCTGTCCGAGCTCGGCCGCCACGTCCTCGACCGAGCGTTCCCCTTGTGCCAGCAGATCGACGATCTCCGCCCGTCGTCCGCTCGACAGCGCCTTGCCCACCGAAGCCAGCGCGTCGAAGAGCGCGTCCTTGGCTTGTCGAGAACCCACGCCCAGCAACCTACGACTGGTGAAGCAGCCTTGTCAAGTATTCATTTGAATACTATAAAAGCCCAAGGACCACGTAGTCGAGAAGCTCAGGCGCCGCTCCCGCCGTCGCTGACGCAGAACTCGTTGCCTTCGGGGTCGCGTAGGAGCACCCAGTTGTTCCCGTGCTCGGAGCGCGCCGCCGGCTGGACGCGTGCAGCGCCCAAACCAACGAGCCGCGAGGCTTCCGCCTCGATGTCGGCGGCGTGCATGCCGAAGTGCATCCGGTCCTTGGTCTGCTTCGGCTCGGGGACTCGCTGCAGCAGGAATTGCGGACCCGGCTCTCCGCCCGGGGGAGCAGCAGGACGTAGCTCCGGGGCACCGCCGATCAGGTCGTAGCCGAGCGCTTGCGACCAGAACGTCGCCAGCCTCTCGGGATCGTTGCAATCCAGAACGAGACCGAGCCGCGCGACTACCACCGCAAGCCTGCCATCTCACTCAAGCGCGCGTCGCTACCACCAGCCAGGCAGCCGAACCGAGCCACACACCTTCCGGCTGCTCCTGGGGTTCGAGCACGTCGCGCATCGCGTCGACGGCCTTCCGCTCGGTATCCGCATCGACGCCCTCGAGCAGCCGGCGTGCCATTCCGGTGCCGCGCAAGAACGCCGTCGATCCACCGGCGAGGCGCTCACGTGCCGCGCTTCGTGGCCGTGCCCTCGTACATGTAACCGAGCGACTTGGGGCCGCGCAGGTAGTAGTTTTCGAGACGCGACGGCGGTAATGCCGCGTCGCGCAGGAGCTGATCGATGGGCCGGTTGAGGTGACAACCGCCGCCGATCCGCCGCTGGAGCGGCGTGAGCCGGTCCTGCCAGCTCGCCACCCGAGCGTCCGGCGAACGACCGTGCGAGGAAATGCAGAGCTCCACCCGGTCGCAGCACCCGGCGGATCTCCGTGAGGGCACGGCCGACGTCGGGAATCGTGCACATCGTCCAGGTCGTGAGCACGTGGTCGATGCAATTGTCATCGAGTGGCAGCTGCTGACCGTCGAGCCCGATGTATTCCACCGGAATCGAGCTTGCCTCGACGCGCTTTGCTGCCAGCTTGCGCCCGACAATGGCGGGATCCACCGCGCGCACCCTTGCGACAGCAGGCGGATAATGGGGGACATTCCGGCCCGAGCCGAAGCCGACCTCCAAGACTTCACCGCTGAGCTCGGCAGCGACTCGACCGCGGAGGGGAACGAACTCCTTGCGGCTCAGTGCCACGTCCGTGATGTAGGGGAGGATTCGCTGCTCGTAGAAGCTCACGCGTTGCCTCCACCGTCGCAGACACAGAACTCGTTGCCTTCGGGGTTGCGAAGCAGCACCCAGTTGTTCGCATGCTCGGAAAGTGTCTCGGGCCGGACCCGCGCGGCGCCCAGGCCAATGAGCCGCGACGCTTCAGGCTCGATGTCGGCGGCGTGCATGTCGAATTGCATCCGGTCCTTGGTCTGCTTAGGCCCGGGGACTCGCTGCAGCAGGAATTGCGGACCCGGCTCTCCGCCCGGGGGGAGCAGCAGGACGTAGCTCCCGGCACCGCCGATCAGGTCGTAGCCGAGCGCTTGCGACCAGAACGTCACCAGCGTCTCGGGATCGTTGCAATCCAGGACGAGACCGAGGCTTGCGACCACGACCGCAAGCCTGCCACCTTCCTTGAGCACGGGTCGCTGCCACGAGTCAGGAAGCTGAACGTCAGGCCTGGCTGCCACGCGGTCTCGGCTGCACGGCCGTGTTCTGCACGACCTGGTCGACGATGTACGCCGCGTCGTTCTTCACCCAGTAGATGAGCGACGACCCCCGCGAGTACTGGTTGGACATGCCGAGGAAAGAGAGGCCGGGATCATTGGTCACACCTCGCCGGTGTATTGGCGCACCGTGCTCATCGAGCACGGGCACTCCGATCCATGAGTAATCAGAGCGGTAACCCGTCGCCCACACGACCGCGTCGACCTCGATCTCACGGCCGCCTTCGAGCCGCACGATCCGGCCGCCGGCATCGACGACACGAGCGACGACTTCGATTCCGAGGCGCCGCTGCAGCTCGCCCAGGCTCGGTCCGACGAC
>Ga0137372_10005266_pt1 | contig 12619 bp, 8 predicted proteins | sample SagtaG_6_FD_104911 | JGI IMG/M metagenome (GOLD analysis project Ga0137372, IMG submission 104911) | Vadose zone soil microbial communities from Sagehorn Ranch, Mendocino, California, USA - Sage1_R_60_16 metaG | ecosystem: Environmental > Terrestrial > Soil > Vadose zone | place: USA: California...
CGTGCGCCGCACGACGTACCCCGACTACGAGATCGTCTGCGTCGTCGACGACGACACCGACGACACCGCCCGCGCCGAGCTCGTCGCGGCGGGCGGCGAGCGACTCCGGATCGTCCCGTACGCCGAGCCGTTCAACTTCGCCCGCAAGATCAACACCGGTGTCCTCAAAGCGCGCAGCAACGTCGTCGTCCTCCTCAACGACGACACCGAGGTGATCACGCCGGGCTGGATCGAGTCGCTGCTCATGTTCGCCCGAGACCCGGGCGTCGGCGCCGTGGGCGCCAAGCTTCGCTTCGCCGACCGACGGCTCCAGCACGTCGGCGTCGTCGCTGTCGGAGGGAACGTCGGCCACCCCTACTACGGGTTCCCGGCCGATCTCGACGGCCATCTGGACAACGCCCGTACCCCGACGAACTGCATCGCCGTGACAGCCGCGTGCCTGATGACCCGGCGCGACTGCTTCGACGCTGTCGGCGGGCTGTCGCTCGAGTTCCCGCTCAATTACAACGACGTCGACTACTGCCTGAAGCTGTACCAGGCGGGTTACCGCAACGTGTTCGACCCGTACGCGGAGCTGTTCCACTTCGAGACGTCGAGCCGCGCGACCGGGAGTGTGAGCGAGGAGGAGCTCGAGGCGCTGCGGGCGCGGTGGGGTCGCATCCTGCGACGCGACCCGTACTACAACCCCGGCTTCGGGGACCGGCCCGACTTCGTCCTGCCGGTCAGCCTCGGCGCCGCCGCGGGCTGAACCGCTGCTGGAGCTTGGCGGCCAGCGCGCGCCATTCGCGCCGGCGGGCGAACCGCAGCGTCTTGTGGAGGTCGGCCCGCCATCCGATGCGGTCCCACATGCCGGTGCCCAGGCTCCCGACCATGGCGGCGGTCTCGGGATCGACGAGGTCGGGGGCGCGGCTCGGCGCCCGGCAGAACTCGAGCAGCGGCTCGAGCACCGTCGACCACTGATACGAGGGGACGACGCGTTCGATCGCCGTCCGGCACGACCGGTTGAAGGCGTCGTCGTCGAGGAGCCGGAACAGCGCGGCTTCCAGCGCGTCGACGTCGCCGGCGGGAACCGTGACCCCGATGCCGCTCGAATCGATCAGCGCAGCCAGTGAGTCGCCGGACGTCGCCACGATCGGGAGCGACGCCCAGAGGTAGTCGAGCAGGCGCGTCCGGAACGAGAACTCGGTCTCGACGTGATCGAGATGGGTGCTCACCCCGATGTCCGCCTCGAGCAGGTAGTTCTGGCGGTCGTCGTAGTCGACCCAGTCGTCGTTGAAGAACACGTGCGTCCCGACGAGCCCGAGCTCGTCGGCGAGGGCGACGGCATCGTCGGCCATCTTCATCTCGCCGACCTGCGGGTTCGGGTGCCGGAGGCCCAGGAAGTACAGCCGCACCTCGGGGAGGCGCCGGCGCAGCTTGTCGACCGCCCGCAGCAGCGTCAGCGGGTCGAACCAGTTGTAGATGCCGCCGCCCCAGAGCACGACCTTGTCATCCTCGCCGATGCCGGGCAACACGCCACGCAGCACCGGCCGGGCGTGACGCGGCGGCTCGTCGCTCACGCCGAACGGCGCCACCGCCAGCAGGCGCTCGAGGTTCTCGCCCCGGTCGTACGTCGCCGGATTGATGCGGCCGACGGACGCCAGCTGCCCCAGCCAGAAGTCGCGTTGCTTCTCGCTCGCACAGAGGAAGAAGTCGCCCCGGCGGAGCTGCTCGTTGAGCACGTCGGTGGAGGACTGGACGGCGAGGAGCCGCGCCGGCGGGTCGAGGTTGCGCGCCTGCTCCAGCACCTCCAGGTGGAACGGGTCGTAGATGTCGGTGACCACGATCTTCTGGGTGTCGCGCAGCACCGCGTGCTGGCGCATGAGGTTGCCCTGGAAGATCAGGACGTCGCACCACGCCTCGAGATCCTCGATCTCGCGCTCGTCGACCACGCGGACCGGGAAGTCGGGATGCCAGAGGTTGCACTCCTGGGTGCTCGCGAGCTGGACTTCGTGCTCGCGCGCCAGCGTGCACGCCATGTGCCAGGCGCGGATGGCCGGACCCGCCATCTTCGGCTCCAGCACGTCGCCGGTGAGGATGACGACGCGGTGCCGCTGCGAGACGATCCGGTCGACTCCCAGCGCGTCGACGGCGGCCAAGAACGACGCCACGAACGCAGGATCGCCGACGTTGGAGAACAGCGGGAGGCGGAACAACCGCGTGATCTCGTGGTCGGCGCGCCTCCGCGCCGCCTGGACCTCCTGCCGGTCACGGGTGAGCTCGGGAAGCCGCTCCACGAACGCGTCGACGGCGTAGGCGGGCGCCAACGTGCGGGGATCGACGGCGACGCGGTCGTCCTCGTCCGGCTCGCGCGCCGGTGGACGACGCTGGGGATCGAGCACACCGGTGTCGTCGCCGCCGCGCACGGTCCCGCGTCGTACCGCGAGCATGAGGGCGGCGCCGAGCGCCCGGTCGAGGTTCTCGTCGTCGTAGTTCTTGAAGATCGTGAAGAGAGCATTGCGCTCGAGGAGGTAGTCCTCCTGCGCTGCGCTCAACGCGCCGACGGAGCGATGGTGACGGTGGTACGTCAGCGACGCGGGGACGTAGCGCACGCGGTACCCGAGCAGCCAGTAGCGCCAGCCGAGGTCGACGTCCTCGAAGAACAGGAAGTAGCGCTCGTCGAACCCGCCCACCTCGCGGAACGTCGACGCCCGCACGACCATGGCGGCGCCGGAGGCGAACAGCACGTCGGCCTCGCGGTCGTACGCCGGGCTGTCGGGCTCGCCGGCGTGGAGCTTGAACCCGTGCCCGTAGAAGCCGAGCCCGGCGTCGACGAAGTCGACGAGCTCACCGTCCCAGTCGAGCACCTTGCTCGCCACGCAGGCGACCGACCCGTCCCGGTCGAGCACCGCCGCCGCCGCCGACACCCACTCGCGATCGGGGCGGGCGTCGTTGTTCAGGAACGCGATGTACCGGCCGCTCGCAACCTCGGCGCCCGCATTGCACCCGGCGGCGAAGCCGCGGTTTTCCTCGAGCACCACGACCCGGACGTCGGGGAACTCCTTACCGATCCGCTCGACACTGCCGTCGCCCGACGCGTTGTCGACGACGATCACCTCGAGCTGCTCGCGGGGCCAGTTGAGGTCGCGCAGGCCGGCGAGCGCGGTGCACGTGTCGTCGGCGCCCCGGTAGTTCACGACCACGACCGAAACGACGCCGGGAGTCTCGGGCTGGGCCTTGAGGCGGGTCACCGAGGGCCGTCCAGAATGTCGCCCTCCCAGTTGCCCCCCAGCGACGTGAAGCCGTACTCCTCGTGCGGATGGCCGAACTCGACGTCGAAGCGCAGAACACGGTGGCGCATGTCCCACACGTGGGTGCCGGCGTTGTTGTGCAACGAAGCGCTGATGTCGTATGTGCCGGGGAGCAACAGCAGTCGGTCGATCCTGAGGTCGACGTATCCCTCGGCTCCCGCCTCGAGCTGGTCCGGAACGAGACCGACGTCGCGTGTGCTGGGGCCGGTCACCCGGACCCCGTCGAGGGTGTAGATCGCCAGCCCGAAGACGGGCTTCTGGATCGCTTCGTCAGCCTTGTAATGAAAGCGCAACACGACCGTGTCCCCGGTGCACACGCGCTTCACCGGCTGCTCGGAGACGTCCAGGAGCTCGATCTGCTCCAGCCGGCCCTCACCCGAGCCCCAGCGCGTGCCGTAGGCGCCGTCGGCAGCACGGTCGGTGTGCGAGTCGGTGAGGTACTCGTCGATGACGTCCGACGCGACGCCTAGGCGCCGGAGCGTGCCTCGTTCGAGCCAGGCGGCGGTGCCACAGAGGTTGCGAATGGAGTCGAGGGTGTGCGACACGATCACGATGGTCTTGCCGCTCGTACGCAGCTCGTCGAACTTCTCGAGGCATTTCTGCTGGAACTCGGCATCCCCGACTGCCAGCACCTCGTCGATCAGAAGGATGTCGGGATCGACGTTGATCGCGATCGAGAATCCGAGACGGACGTACATCCCCGACGAATAGTTCTTCACCGGCGTATCGATGAAGTGCTCGAGGCCCGCGAAGTCGACGATCTCGTCGAATCGCTGCTTCAGCTGCCTCTTGCTCAGGCCCAGGATCGAGCCGTTGAGGAAGATGTTCTCCCTACCGGTCAGCTCGGGATGGAAGCCGGCGCCGAGCTCGAGGAGCGCCGAGATCTTGCCGGCCGTCGTGATGCGACCCTTCTCGGGCCGCAGGATGTGGGCCATGCACTTGAGCAACGTGCTCTTGCCGGAACCGTTTTCGCCGATGATGGCGAACGTCGCGCCCTCGGGCACCTCGAACGACACGTCCCGCAGCGCCCAGAACTCCTCGTACCTCACCCGGGCCCGCCGCATGAGCGCAGCCTTCAGCGACTGGTTGCGCTCGTGGTAGAGGCGGTACTCCTTCGAGACGTCGTCGACGGTGATGGCCGTGGTCACACTTCCTCCGCCAGCCGTCGGTCGAGGCGATGGAACACGAAGAGCCCGAGTGCGAGCACCGCAACCGCCCACACCGACACGTACGCGACGTCGTTGAAGGACGGGAAGCGCAGATCGTAGAGCACGGCGCGGTAGGCCTCGACGAAGCGGACGAGCGGGTTCAGCTGGTACACCCGCAGGAGCGGGAAGGAGGTGCGGCTGGCCGCATCCTCGACGAACCGGACCGGGTACACGATCGGCGCCGAGTAGAAGAGAGCCTGGAGGGCGACCGCAATGAAGTGTTTGACGTCACGGAAGTAGACGTTGAGCACGCTCAACATGAGCCCGATGCCGAGCACGAACACGCTTTGAATGGCGACGAGCGCGAGCACCATCGGGATCCACGGAAGGATCATGTTGCCGAGCACCAGGAGGATCACGCCGAGGACGGCCAGCTCCACGAGGAAGGTCACGAGCAGCGCGCCGACGGTGGAGACCACGAGTACTTCGCGCGGGAAGTACACCTTCCGGATGAGGTTGCTGTTGGCGAGCAGCGCGTCGAGCGACCCGTTCATACCGTTGGACAGATAGTTGAACGGCAGGAGGCCGCACAGCAGGAACATCGGGAAGCTGTGGAGCCCGCTCGGGTGGCCCGTCGGCGGGTCGATCTTGAGGAAGAACGCGAAGACGACCGAGAAGACGATCACCGTCGACAGCGGGTTCAGCAGCGACCACGTCCAGCCCAGCGCCGACCGCTTGTAGCGACCCCGGAGCTCGCGCAGCGTGAGATTGACCGTGAGCTCGCGCGCTCCGGCGTACTCGGCCAATCGGGTCATCGTGCGTCAGCTCCACGCGCAGGGAGATTCGGGGCGGAATCGATACGGTACCGAAGCGTTCCATCACTGTGCCATGCGCGCGACACATAGTGCGCGCATTGGGCTCCGGTCACGGTGCGAGCACGGCTCGCGCGATGAGATCCATGCCGAACCCGGTCAGGATGGCCAGATAGAGGAGACCGGTCGCGGCCATCACCGCGGAGTAGTAGCGCTCACGCAGCGCCAGCCACGTCACGCCGAGCAGTGCGATCGTCGTGACCGCGCACACCACCCACGTCCAACCGAGCAGCCCGTCGAAGCCGTCGTCGATCGTCCCGTCGAGCACCTGGGCCATTCCGACCGGCCACAAGAACGCGACCAGCTCGAACGGCCACACGATCGCAGCCAGAACGACCATCTGCTTGATCGGGCCGCGCGGGAGACCCGGCTGCACGAGGTACCAGTGACCGAGGAGCATCGCGTCGGTCAACGCGCCGAGGAACAGCGCGCCCACGACGAGACGGAAGGCGGTCAGCGCGTACGGGCCGCCGACGACGGCCGCTGCGCCGAGAAGGCCGGCGAGGCCGCCCGTCACGGCGAGGAGGTCGATCGCGGGCGGGAACTCCACAACGCCGTCCGCGCGGGCGTCCTCATCGGCCGGTGCGGCGCGGCCCGCCATCGCGGCGACCTGCTCGGCGCGGGCGGCGCGGCGCGCTCGTTGACCGCCGACCCCAGCGCGACGGCGCGTGATCGAGACCACCAACGCGACCACCGCCGCGGCCGACGTAGCAACCGCGCCGGCGGTCCGCACGACGGCGCCGGCACCGCTCGCGTCGCTTACCACCAGAACGACGGCGGCGATCGCCGCCAGTACGAGGTACACGCCGCGCAGCAGCCAGCCGTAGCCGAGGCCGACCTCGCGGCGCCGCGTGGTCACCCACAGGAAGAAGAGCCCGCCCGTCGCCCACTGGAGCAGGACGGTTCCTGCGTCGAGGCGCATCGCGGCGGGCTACTCGACGACGGCGAGGTCGCGCGGCGCCTGGTTCAGGCGCTCCGGTCCGTCCGGTGTCGCGACGACGATGTCCTCCACGCGCAGTCCGAAACGTCCCGGCAGGTAGATGCCGGGCTCGACGCTGAACGCGTTCCCCGGCGCGAGCGGCGCCGTGTTGCCGGACACGATGTACGGGTCCTCGTGGGTCTCGACGCCGATGCCGTGCCCGGTCCGGTGGATGAAGCGGTCGCCGAAGCCGGCGTCGGCGATGATGCGGCGAGCGGTCGCGTCGACTTCCTCGCACGGGGTGCCGACGGTCGCGGCGTGCACGGCCTTGTCCTGCGCGTCCGCGAGCACCGTGTAGGTGTCGCGAATCTCCTCCGACGGCTCGCCGACGACGAACAGACGGGTGATGTCGGAGCAGTAGTGGCGCATGCTGCCGCCGAAGTCGCACACCACGACGTCACCGGGCTCGATGGTGCGACTCCCGGCTTCATGGTGCGGGCTGGCCCCGTTCGGCCCCGATCCGACGATGGCGAAGTTGGCACGCTCGTGCCCGGCGTCGACCATGCGCTGCACGAGCTCGCGGTGGACGTCGGTCTCGGTGCGCCCGCCGAATGGCCGGGCGCGCATCTCCCCCACGATGCCGTCGACAGCACGAGCCGCCGCGCGCAGCGCCTCGACCTCAGCCGCGTCCTTCACCATCCGCAGCGGTGCCGTCACCTCGCTTCCCTTGCGGAACGCGGTGCGCGGGAGCACGCGCTGAAGCTCGATCAGGAAGCGCGCCCACGTGTGATCTCCGATGGCGGCCGTCGCGGGCGCGCCCGCCAGCTTCGCGACGTCGGCGACCGGGTCGTCGGTCTCGTCCCAGGCGCGGATCGAGAACGCGTCCGGCTGCTCCTCCACCCGCGCCGCCTCGAGGCGCGGGACCACGAGCGTGGCGTCGCCCTCTCGTGGCAGGACCAGCATCGTGAGCCGCTCGGTCTCGAGCGCCTCGTATCCGGTGAGCCACGGCAGGTCGGCGCCCGTCGACAGCAGCAGCACGTCGACACCCAGATCCTCCATCCGTGTCCGAACGCGCGCGATGCGGTCGGCGTACATCACGCGTCGCTGGCGGAGAGGCCGGGGAGCCCGTCGATGCTGGCGGCGTTCTTCTCCCGGCGGTACTCGACGAGGCCGTCCGGACCGCGGCGCTCCGCCCACTGCAGCAGCTGGTCGCGCTCGCCTTCGTAGCTGAGGAGCGGCACGCCGTAGCCGCACGACGTCGACACGCGGTCGACCTCGACGCGGATCACTGATCGCGCCCCGGGATAGTCGCCGAATCGGGGCAGCAGCGCGTCGGCCTCGGGCTCGCCGACCGGGAACGCGTCGCCGTGCCCGTAGAGGCGCACGATGTTCGGCTTGCCGTCGAACGCGCAGAACATGACCGTGATCCTGCCGTTGTCGCGTAGGTGGGCGATCGTCTCGACGCCGCTGCCCGTCAGGTCGAGGTAGGCGACCGTGTTCGGGTCGAGGACGGTGAACGTGTCGAGGCCCTTGGGTGAGAGGTTCACGTGGCCGCCGTCGCTCGGCGCGGTGGCCACGAAGAACACGCGCTGGGCGGCGATGAACGCGGCCAGCTCGTCGGTGATCGCGTCGAGGACCCGACCCATTACGAGAAGCCCGCGGCCGCGGGCATTCGATGCGTCCCACGGGGGACCATTTGGGCCCCAGGGGACGCATCGTGAAGGGTCTCGGTCGACTCCACGGCCTGGCGGGCGTGGTAGCTGGAGCGCACGAGCGGGCCCGACTCCACGTGGGAGAAGCCGAGGCCCCGGGCGTACTCGCCCAGCGCGGCGAACTCCTCGGGCGTCCACCACCGAACAACCGGGAGATGGCGTGCCGATGGGCGCAGGTACTGGCCCAGGGTGAGGATGTCGACGCCGACGTTGCGCAGGTCTGCGATCGCGCCCCGCAGCTCGTCCTCGTCCTCACCCATGCCGAGGATGATCCCCGACTTCGTCGTCAGCCCGGCTCCCTTCGCGCGCGCGAGCAGCGCGAGCGATCGAAAGTACGCGGCCGACGGCCGGGCCGCGCGCTGGAGCCGGGCGACCGTCTCGAGGTTGTGGTTGAGGACGTCGGGCCGGGCGTCGAAGATCACCGCCAGCGCGTCGGGGTCGCCCTTGCAGTCGGGGATCAGCACCTCGACCGCGGCCCGCGGCGTGCGGGCCCGCACAGCGCGGATCGTCGCCGCGAAGACGGCCGCGCCGCCGTCGGCCACGTCGTCGCGGGCGACACTCGTGATCACCGCGTGCGCGAGGCCGAGCTGGGCGACAGCATCCGCGACGCGCGCGGGCTCGTCCTCGTCGATCGGCAGCGGGTGCCTCGTGTCCACGAGGCAGAACCCGCACGCCCGCGTACACCGCTCGCCGAGGATCATGAACGTCGCGGTCTTGTCGGCCCAGCACTCGTAGATGTTGGGGCAGCCCGCCTCCTCGCACACGGTGTTCAGCGACAGGCTGTGCATGATCCGCTTCGTCTCGCGGTAGTTCGGGCCCAGGTCGGCCTTGACCTTCATCCACGCCGGCCGCCGGAACGCAGGGTCCTCCACCGGCGCCTCGACGCCTGCTTCGGCGAGCCGGCCCAGCAGGCGCACCGGCTCGTGACCGGGCGGCGCCGCGGCCCGGCTGGATCGGGGCGCCGCAGCGGCTACGTCGATCCCGGACGGCGACGGGGCCCGGGCCGAGCCCCGGCTCCCCTCGCTCGCTCCGCTCGCTCGGGTCGGGTCTTCGACCTGGGTCTCGGCCCGCCCATCGCCAACGTCCGGGATGCGACGCACCCCTGCGCCGCCCCGGGCGTTGCGCCGGTCCCCGGCGCCGCCCTCGCGACTGAACCGAGAGAGATCTGATGCCTGCTCGCGCCAGACGACGTCTTGGCGTTCAATGGCGGCGTACGGGAACTGGTCGGTGAAGCGGGCTGCGACCGAGTCGACGACGGCGCGCATCTCGGGTGCGGAGCCGAGCTGCGCCGCGAGCGACGTGACGCCGCGATCGGGGATGCCGCACGGGACGATGTGGTCGAACATCGAGAGGTCGGGGGCGACGTTGAGGGCGAAACCGTGGCGCGTGCGGCCACGGGAGACCCTGACGCCGATCGCGGCGATCTTCTCGCCGCCGACCCAGACGCCGGTGTAGCCGTCGTCGCGGCGGGCGGCGATCCCGAAGTCTGCGAGCGCCGACATCAGCACGTCTTCGAGGTGGCGCACGTAGGCAACGACGTCGCGCTGGCCCGCGCGCCACTCGGGCAGCGTCACGATCGGGTAGCCGACGAGCTGGCCGGGTCCGTGGTAGGTGACGTCACCGCCCCGGTCGGTGCGCACGAGGTCGGCGCCGACCGACGCCGGTGGGACGAGCACGTGAGCGGGATCGGCCGACTTGCCGAGCGTGTACACGTGCGGGTGCTCGAGCAGGAGCAGGTAATCGTCGGCGGCGCGCTCGAGCAGCGCCCGCTGGAGCGCGTCCGCTTCGCCGTACGGGACCCGGCCGAGCCAGCGGACGCGCAGCGCGCTCACGCCAGCTCCGCGTCCCAGTCGCGTCCCTCGAGCTCGTCCTTCATCGACTTGAGGAACGCGGCCGCGTACGCCCCGTCGAACGCGCGGTGGTCCCACGTGAGCGCGAGGACGCCGACGTGGCGGATCGCGAGCGAGTCCTCGCCGTCGGGGTCCGTGACGACCCACGGCCGCTTGCGGATGCCGTCGGTCGAGAGGATGGCGACCTGGGGCTGGTTGATGATCGGCAGCGTCATGTACGTGCCCCACGGGCCCGGGTTCGTGATCGTGAACGTGCCGCCCATGATCTCGTCCGGCATCAGCTGCTTCTTACGAGCCCGCGTCGCGAGATCGTTGATCTCGCGGGCGATGAGCCGCAGGCGCTTGCCATCGGCGTTGCGGATCACGGGGGCGATCAGACCCTTGAAGTCGAGGTCGACCGCGATGCCGACGTGGATGTCGTGGTGGACGACGAGGCTTTCGCCGTCGACGCTGGCGTTGACGTTCGGATAGTCCTCGACCGTGTCGCAGAAGGCGCGCACGATGAACGGGAGGTACGTGAGCGGGAAACGCTCGCGTGCTCTCCATTCCTCCCGGATGCGACGCCGGGCCCGGTCGACGCGCTCGTAATCGACCTCGATCGAGGTGTAGACGTGCGCGCTCGTCTCCTTCGAGCGGACCATGTGCTCGGCGGTGCGCCGGCGGATGTTGTCGAACGGGATCGTCTCGTCGCAGACGAGCTGCTCGCGCCGCGCCGGCTCTGGCTCGGCCGTGGGCACCGCGGGCTCGGCGGACGGAACCGCCGGTGGTGGCGTCGGCTCGGGCCGCGGCGGTGCGGCGGGCGGCGGTGCGGCGGGCGGCGGTGCGGCGGGCGCCGGTGCCTGCCGGCCCGACGCCGCGGTCAGCACGTCGTTCCGGGTGATTCGCCCGCCCTCGCCGGTCCCCGTGATCTCGTCGGGGTCCAAGCCGTACTCGTTGATCAGGCGCCGGACCACGGGCGACATGAGTTGCCCGCCCGTTCCTGCTGGCGTCGGAGCCGGCGCGGGCTCGCGCGGGGGTGGCGCCGCCGGCTCGCGCGGGGGTGGCGCGGGCTCGGGCGCGGGCGCGGGCGGCGGCGGCGCGGGCGGTGCGGGCGGCTCGCTCGGTGGAGCCGCCGGCGCCGGGGCGGGTGCGGTCTCGGCCTCGGGGGCCGCTTCGGCCGTGGGCGCGGCCCCGTCGGAGATCACGGCGAGGCGCGCGCCGACCTCGGCGGTCTCGCCCTCCTGCACGATGATCTCGGTGACGGTCCCGGCCGTGGGCGCCGGCACCTCCGAGTCGACCTTGTCCGTCGACACCTCGAAGAGCGGCTCGTCGGCGTCGACGTGATCGCCGACCTGCTTGAGCCAGCGGGTGATCGTCCCCTCGGTGACGGTCTCGCCCAGCTGAGGCATCTGGATGTCCACGGACGTCCTCCGTCGTCAGGCGTGCAGGCTGCGACCGGTCAGCGCCAGGGCCGACTCTCCGAACAGCTCGCTGAGCGTGGGATGCGGGTGGATGAACGCGCCGACCTCGGCGGGCGTCGCCTCCCAGTTGACGGCGAGGTAGCCCTCCTGGAGCAGCTCGGTCGCCCACGGACCGGCGATGTGCACGCCGAGGATCGGGCCGTCGCGCTCGGCGACGATCTTCACGAGCCCGTCGGGCTCTCCGATGATGAGTGCGCGGCTGTTCCCTCCGAAACGGTGGACCGACGTGACGACGTCGTATCCGAGGTCGCGAGCTCGCTCCTCGGTGTGCCCGCTGAACGCGACCTCGGGATGGCAGTAGATGCCCCACGGGACCTTGTCGTACGCGACGGGGACTGCTGCTTCTTCGAGGATCGTCTTGATCGCGACGATCGCCTCGGCGAACCCGACGTGCGCGAGCTGCGGCGAGTCGACGACGTCGCCGACGGCGTACACGCCCGGCACCGTCGTGCGCATGAGCTCGTCGACCTGGATGAATCCGCGCTCGTCGATCTCGACCCCCGAGCCCTCGAGGTTGATGCCCTCGGAGCGCGGCCGTCGCCCGATGCTCACGATGACCTTGTCCACGACGACCTGCTGCGCGCCGTCCGGCGTCTCGTAGCTGACCGTCAGCTCCCGCGCGCCGTCGATCCCGGTGACACGCACGCTCGTGTGCAGGCTCACGCCGCGCTTCCGGAACGAGCGGGCGACGATGTCGGCGGCTTCGACGTCGACGCCCGGGAGGATCCGTGGGAGCGCCTCGACGAGCGTCACGTCGCTGCCGATGTCGCTGAGCAACGACGCGAACTCGCACCCGATCGCGCCGGCACCGATGATCAGCACCCGGCCGGGCACCTCGTCGAGCATCAGCACGTGGTCGGAGTGGAGGATCCGCTCGCCGTCGAACTCGAGTCCCGGGAGAGACCGCGGGAGCGATCCAGTCGCGAGGACGAGCCCGTTTCCCACGAGCTCGGACCCGTCCGACACGCGCACGTGACGGGCGCCGGCGTCGACGATCGAGCCGGTGCCGGGCACGACGGTCACGCTGCGGTTCTTGAGAAGACCCTCGAGCCCGCGGGTGAGCCGATCGATGACCTGCTGCTTGCGGGTCTGGCTGGTGCCGAGGTCGAGCGTGGGCTGCTGCCCGGCGTCGACGCCGAACTCCTTGGCGTTCGACACGGTCCGCAGCACCTCGGCCGTCTGCAAGAGCTCCTTGGCCGGGATGCACCCGCGGTGGAGGCACGTGCCCCCGACCCGCTGATCCTCGACCATCGCGACGCGCAGACCCGCGGACGCGCCGTAGAGCGCGGCGGCGTACCCGCCGGGTCCGCCTCCGAGGACGACGACGTCGAACTGCTCGGCCAGTGTGGACACCCCTCTCGCTGTACC
>Ga0137372_10005267_pt1 | contig 12617 bp, 14 predicted proteins | sample SagtaG_6_FD_104911 | JGI IMG/M metagenome (GOLD analysis project Ga0137372, IMG submission 104911) | Vadose zone soil microbial communities from Sagehorn Ranch, Mendocino, California, USA - Sage1_R_60_16 metaG | ecosystem: Environmental > Terrestrial > Soil > Vadose zone | place: USA...
CGGCACGACGAGCGCGGAGGTCCGAGAGGCCGTCCGTCTCACGACGGTCCGCGGGGTCTTGCCCGAGCCGCTCCGAGTCGCCCACCTGGTGGCGGCGGGAATCGTGCGCGGCGAGTCTCGCGGGCGCGCCTGATCCGTCCGCCGCGACGGCTCATTTGATCGGGAACCGAAGGAGGGCCGCGATCCCTCCGAGGCCCTCGAGCTTCTGGCCGGCCTCGTGGTGGCGGCTCACCAGGACGACGGTCCCCCGCGCGGACTCGACGGCTCGCATGAGGTCCTCGATCCCCGGGTCGCGGACGACCGCATCGCTGACGAGAAGCGTCTCGACCGCGCCGGCATCCCCTGCCTCGGAAACCTCCGCGACGCCGTAAGCGCACGGCCGGTCCGTCGCGATGGCCTCGAGGAGCTTCTCGACCAGCTGCGTCTCGTAGCCTACCCGGGTCTCCCCGAACACCTTCGCTCCGACCCCGGACCGCAGGGCCTCCTGGATCCCCTGCATGCCCGCGTGGGCGGTGCCGTGTGTGTGCACCTTCGAGGCGACCGCGGCGTCCCGCGCCTTCACGTACTCGACGAAGGCGTCCCGCGTGAAGCCCGGCCCCACCACGACGAGCGCCTCCCCCAGGTCGGTCGCCCGGAGCTTCCCGAGGATCTCGTCGAAGAAGCCGGAGGCGGCATCGCCGGACGGGAACATCTTCCCATGGCCCGGTGCTCGGATCGTCGCGAGCTCCCGCACCCCGTACTGGCGGAGGTGCGCCAGCAGGGCCTCCTCGTCGTCGAGCGACAGGAACGAGACGAGCGGCTTCTGCGCCGCCGCGACGGCCTCCTCGATCCGCTGCAACTCGTGCGGCTTCCACGTCTTGATGACCGAGAGGACGTCGTCCACGGCGACGTTCAGCGTGTGGTGCCGGCCGAGATCCTGCGGCCCTTCGACGATGACGCCCGTAATCCGGAGTCGGTCGGAGAACGCCTGGAACTCCACGCCTTCCACGCGGATCGTGAGCGTGACGCGCACCTTCTCGCCACGCTCCGGCCGGACCTTGTCCGCCTTCACGTCCTCGCGGCGGTACGTCGAGGCGCGCACGTGGTCCCCGGGGAGGACGAGATTGTGGAGGTGCCACAGATCGTCCGCGTTCTCCACCCGGATCTTGATCTCCCCGGTCTTCGGGTCGCGGTGGAGGACGCGCATGGGTCCGCGGGCCATGGAACGGGACCGTATTTCTCGATATCGACCGAACCGGAGGAGTCCGCCTGCCCCTCGCCGTTAACATGTTAACGGGAGCTCCTCGGGGACGCGGTGGCCTCCGACGGCGTGTCGCCGAATACTTTCTCACACCCCTCCGAAAGGCTATAATATGACTTTTGTATATACAAATGGACATGGTTTCAACCGACGGCCAACCGGAGATGCTGCTTTCCTACGATGTGCCCGCGACCGCGCGCTCCGCGGCCGTGAAGGTCTGCCATCTCATATTCGGCCGATCGGACTCACCGTACGACAGGCCCGTCCCGTATCTGCACCGCCGCGGCGTCGTGTGGGTTGGGCAGTCCGTCTTCCTCCTGCCTCTCGACGAGGCAGTGTCGATGGCCCGAGACCTCGAGGCGCTGGGAGCCCGGGTCCGAATGGCCCGCGTGCGGATCGAGGCGGGCGAAGTGGGCCGCCTTCGGAAGCGCTAGCGGCGGATGCTCGTTAACATGTTAACGAACGTCGGATGCCCGCTCACTTTATGACGCCGTAGCCGATGAGCCGCCACTTCCCGCCGATCCGGCGGGAGACGGCGACGCGCTGGCCGTTCTCTGCGACGACGGGGATCTTGAGCGCCATGTCGGCCAGGTTCTCCCGCGCCGACGTCACGACGCCGACCGTCGTTGCGGTGCCGACGGAAACCATGAGCGGTTCCGACGTCTTGATCCCCTCGACCTTCAGCTCCTCCGGCACGCCGACGACCCGCTCGAGCAGGTTGACCTCGACGGACATCTTCATCACGATCTCGGGCAGGCTGCCGGGCGGCCCGACGACGCGCCCGACGAGGCCGTCCGATTTCGTGAGCACGGGGTCGAGGTTCGTGCCAATCGCGATAAGGCCGCCCGGCCGGACGTCCTTCCTGGCGGCGCCCCCGGTATGCAAGGACCGGATGCTCGTCGTGATGTTCTTCCACTCCGTCTTGTTCCCGATCGTCACCTGGCGCCCCGGCGAGATCTCGATCTCCTCGCCGACCTTCATGTGGCCCTGCATCAGGCTGCCCCCGAGCACGCCGCCGACGATCTTCTCCGGCGCGATCCCCGGCTGGTTCACGTCGAACGAGCGCGCAACGTACATCTTGGCGGACTTCGATTCCTCGTGCGGCTTCGTCGGGATGACTCTCTGGATCATCATCAGCAGGACGTCCAGGTTGACGTCGTGATGGGCACTGACGGGGACGATCGGGGCGCCCTCCGCGACCGTGCCTTTGATGAACGCCTGGATCTGCCGGTAGTTCTCGTCCGCCTGTTTCGGGTCGACGATGTCGATCTTGTTCTGGACGATCACGATCTTGTCGACGCCAATGATGCCCAGCGCCATCAGATGCTCCTTCGTCTGCGGCTGCGGGCATTCCTCGTTCGCCGCGATCACCAGGAGGGCGCCGTCCATGATCGCCGCGCCGCTGAGCATCGTCGCCATGAGCGTCTCGTGGCCCGGCGAGTCGACGAACGACACGATGCGCTGGAGCTCGCCTTTCACGTTGTGTGTCTTGCAGATCTCCGTGTTCTGGTACGCCGCCGGCTCCTCGTCCTTCGGGCACTTGTAGATCGCCATGTCGGCGTAGCCGAGGCGAATCGAGATGCCCCGCTTGATCTCCTCCGAGTGGCGGTCCGTCCGCTCGCCCGTGAGCCGCTCCGTCAGCGTCGACTTGCCGTGGTCGACGTGGCCGACGACGCCGATGTTGACCTCCGGTTGGCCCGGGACCTTCATCGCGCCTGCTCCTGCCACGCGTCCTCGATCGACTTCGGCCCGCGCTGGACGATCCGCAGGTTCAACTGCAGGATGTCCGGGCTCACCGTGTTCCCACGGACCGTCTTCTTCTTGCGCTTGCCGGGGCGGTCGGGGTGGTACCCGACGCCGCCGCTGAGGAGGAGCCGCTTCCGCCGCGGCCCGGGCAGGTCGGACCGCATCGGGAAGCCGTCCTTGTCGCTCCCTCCCGTGATTGCGAGCTTGTATCCCGGCAGGCCGAGGTAGAGCCCGTCGAGCTCGTCGCCGATCTTCTTGCCGATGAGCGCGTTCGCGTAATGGCCCGTGACGTCCCGCTTGTACGCCTTCCCGGACTTCGGGTCGGCGATGACCGCTTTGAACTCCGCCATGGTGTCTCCCGGATGAGTGTGCGTCCATGCACGCGTTTCGCATAAGACTTCCGACTAAGTCGCGAAGAAGGGAGCGCCCCGCTGAGACCCGGAATGCGTTCACGATTCACCGAACGCCAGCGGTTGTTCGAGTGGGCGCAGGACGTCGTGAGACCTTCTCCTCCAACTCTCGTCGAGAGTCAAACCGCTGGGGAGGTCGCGGAATGTGGTGCAGAAGGCAGTTACTCGTACGGAGAACTCCATTCCAACCGCAAGGCGAGCCCCTGAGTTGCCGCCGGGCCTGTAAGCCGACGGTTTTCGACCGACTACCAGCGGAAGGAGGGGCGACGCATCGTGTGCCAGCGTTGCTTGATGGCGCTCCACGAGAGCGGGCCTACAAGGATTGCGTACAGCGCTGCAGGCATGACGACGCCCGCTACGATCGCATACACTGCGACCAGGTACGGGACCATGTAGAAGCCGGTGGGAACTGGACGGACCAAGAGCGCGAACGTGAGAGCGATTCCGCCCACAGCAACGATCGTCCGTTGAAGCCGGGCCACGATTCTTCGCGGTATCATCGCATCGGCTCAGCCGGGACGGGAGGGACACGGCGGGACGGTCTGCTGGGAGCACGTCGGCGTCACGTGAAAGGCCCCGGGCGTCTCGGAACCGGAAACCGGCGCGGACACCTGGACGACAGTGGGACCCGCCATTGTCGCGACTGCAGCGACCGTAACTCCCACCGCGACGACCAGCAGGGCGAGACCGATCGCAATGGCCTTCTTTCTATTCATTGAAGGGGCCAAAGGCAAGGACATATTAATACTCCACGTGCACTTGTTACGAAAACGCTTCTTGCGAAAACAGACCAAGGATCTGGCCAGACTGCTGGTACAGCCCCGCAATCGCGCGCCCTTCCGAGGATGATACGCCGGCCATGTCTGCAAGCGCCTCCGTCAGCTGCTGCAAGCGATACACCGCGTCCTTCGTGTTGAGGTCGTCGTCCATCGCCTTGAGGAATTCGTCGCGGGTGTGCGTCACGAGGGCGTCGACCTTTCCGCCGGTCCCGGGACCGCGCGCGGTCGTCGCGGCGTCGATCGCCGCGCGCATCGCCTCGTACTCCCGCCGAGACCGGGTGAAGCACTCGCGGTCGTACTCGACGTCTTCCCGGTACTGCGCCTTCAGGAGGCAGAGCCGGATCACTTCGCCCGGAAAGTCGGCGAGGACTTCGCGGATCGTCACGAAATTCCCGAGGCTCTTCGACATCTTCTCCCTCTCTAGCGTGATGAAGCCGTTGTGCATCCACGTCCGAGCCCACTCGCCGCCCCACGCGCCCTCGCAGATCATCGCCTCGCTCTCGTGGTGCGGGAACTTCAGGTCGACGCCGCCGCCGTGGATGTCGAGCGGCGCGCCGAGGTACTTGTACGCCATCGCGTTGCACTCGACGTGCCATCCCGGCCGGCCGTCGCCCCACGGGCTCGGCCACGAGGGCTCGTCCCCCTTCGACTCCTTCCAGAGGGCGAAGTCGAGCGGGTCCTCCTTCCGGCTCTCCGACGGGGTCGACGCGACGACGATGTCTTCGAACTTCTGGTGCGACAGGATGCCGAACGAATGCTTCGCCTTCTTCGTCCGGAAGTACACCTCGCCGTCGACGGAGTACGCGAAACCGCGATCGACGAGCCGCCGGACGAGCGCCGTGATTTCGGGGATGTGCTCGCTCACTTTCGGCATATGGTCCGCCGGCCTCACGTTGAGCGCGCGCATGTCCTCCAAGAAGCAATCGATATAGTGCTGCGCGTACGCGAGGGGCTCCTGGCCGACCTCCTTCGCGCGGCGGATGATGACCTCCTCGATGTCCGTGAAGTTCTGGACGTACACGACGCGGTTCCCGAGGAACTCCAGGTAGCGGCGCGCGGTGTCGAAGTCGATATACGACCGCGCGTGGCCGAGGTGGCTGTGGTCGTACGTCGTCGGGCCGCAGACGTACATCTTGACGACGCCTGGGATTCGGGGCGAGAACCGCTCCTTCCTCCTCGATCGGGTGTTGTACAACTGGAGAACCATGGTCGCCGCGAACGCGCCCACGGGGACGGCGCTATTAAGGCCTTGGCCCGCGCCCGGCGGGACGCGCCGACTCCGTCGCAGCTGCAGTGCCGGGGACGAAACCTATATGTCGCGCGCCGATGTGCACGACCGCGCGGGCCGATAGATCAGCGGAAGATCGCCGCCTTCGCAAGGCGGAAGCCGTGGGTTCAAATCCCACTCGGTCCACTCGCTCCCTTACCAGCGCTCTGAATCGAGGTCGCGCGGCCCAGCCGGACCTTACCGGGCGACATTGCCGCGGGTCAGCCGAACTCGTGACGCGCGCGTGGGCCGACTCGAGACACAGGTGTGTACGCAAAGCAAATATTCCAGGATGTAACAACTCGCCCGATAACGCCGCGAGGCGATGGGGACTTGGTGAGGCATACGACCGCGACTGGCGTCCACAACGATTCGGGAGGCGCCTTCGATCGGGCGTCAAGCACACAACGCTCGGCCGGACCGAGTTTTGCAGGCGTATCGCGAGGACGGGCTCGGTCCTCCGCGTGCTCCGTCCCCCGGTAGGTGGTGGGGCCACATCCGTTGGAAGGGCGATCAGGCACACGCGATCGTAGAGAAATATTCCGGGTAAGGACCATGACGGGGACGGCTGAGCCGGTGGGTCCGGCGGGAACGGATCGGGCCACCACGGAGGTGGCTCGGGTGATGACGAGGGAGTTCGCCGAGGACATCCTCGGCCCGCTCGTGCTCGGCCGACATGGGTCGGTCGGGGACGTCGCGATAGCCGTCATCCACCGCGCACGGGAAGGGCGCGTCACGGTTCGGTATTCGTTCGACTCGGATCACGTCGTATACGGGAAGCTCTACACGAGGGGCTCGGGATCCCACGCTTGCGGAATCCTCCGCGAGCTATGGGGGGACGGATTCGGGGAGGAATCGAGCTATCGCGTGCCCGAGCCGATCGCGTACCTGCCTCACCCGGAGTTCTTGCTCACGAAGGCCGTCCCTGGAACGCCCCTCGTTGAACGCATCGATAACAACGACGTCGACGGACTGACTCGCGGCTCGCGGGAGGCCGCCCGTTGGCTCGTCCGGCTCCACCGCCATCCAATCCGCGTCGGCAAACGAGAGCCCCTCTGGGAATCCGCCCGCATGACCGGAATCCTAAAGAGGCTCACCCGGTCCGCCACCGCCGCGCCGGACGCGAAGGAGCCACTGTGGCGGCTCGTCGAGTCGCTCCTGGAGGAGGCCAAGACGGGGTTGCGGGAACGGGAGCCCGTCCAAATCCACGCGCGGTTCCATCCGGAACACGCCTTCAACGCGGGCTCGGTCACCTCGCTCATCGATTTCGATGAGAGCGTCCCCTCGGATCCGGCGAGGGACCTGGCGGAGTTCCTGACCATGATGCGGATGAGGAAATTTCGGAACGCGGGTTCGGTCTCGTCCCTCGACGCTCCGACCCGCGCATTCCTCGACGAGTACCTCTCCCTCCTCCCGCAAAACGGGGCGAACCTCAGAATCCACTGGGGCGGGCGGCTGCTCGTGAGCGTCCTCCACCTCGTGTCGGAATGCAAGGACGACCCGGAAGCTCTCGCACGGGCTATCGAGTTCGGTTCCGAGGAGCTCGACCGCGTGATGTCGGGTGAATTCCTTCCCGGCGGGTACGATCCGGTCTAGACCGACTCGTCAGGATGGGTGCGGGCCCACGACCGGTGGTGCGGTCGATCAAGACGCGTACCTGCGCCGGACGATCGTCGACGCGGTGGGTTCTGGGCCTCGACCAGTCCGACGCCCACTCGGTCCACTCTTCGCTTCGCTCCCTAGCACGCGGCCCGGTGACAGCGTGCACCCTGTTCGGATTCGGGCCGATGCGGGGAGCTTCGGGGTGTAGCCCACCACCGAGGTCGCCCATCCGAATATTTGCGTTCGCAAACAATTTACCTTAGCATCGACATGGACCGAGCCGAGGAACTGCATGAGACCGAAGAAATCATCACGCGCCGCCCACGTTGAGGAATGGGGCAAACTCTCCGTCGCCGAACGTGCGGCATGGATCAATCTCCTGCGGGTCCATCGCTCCGTCACCGATCGGCTGAACTCGGTGCTAGCAAGAAATCATGGTCTCACACTCGCGGAGTGGGATGCCCTCGTCCACCTCGCCGGCGCCAAAGAGGGAATCCGGATGGGGGACCTCGCGGAACGAATCCTGCTTTCCCCGAGCGGGATGACGCGGATGATTGACCGCCTCGAGGCCAAAGGGCTCGTCGAGCGTCGAACGGGCAAGACAGATGCACGAGAGGCCTTGGTCGGGGTTACCGGCGGCGGGCTCAATCTGCTGGCCGAAGCAGCTCCGACGCACAATCGGGCCCTGGAGACCCACTTCCTTCGGGTGTTGACTCCTGCGGAAGTCCGTCGCCTCGCAGCGCTTCTAACGAAGGTCGCAGACAGCATCGAGTCGGCCGGAGGCAAGGAACCGAGGTGATGGTTGCTTGCGCAAACAACTTAATATATAGGCGACGCCATGCCCTTGCCATGTTCCCGAACAGGGTACACGAAGCGGAAAGGGAGTTGCGACGAGCAGTTGCGAGCGCTCTGCGGACGGCGGCGAAGGACCCGGAACTGGCGGCTTACATCCGGACCGAACTCCGCGGCGACGCCTCGCGGATCGCGGTTCTCGGCTCCCGGGCGGCTCCGCGCGCCCGCGTGAGGTACTGGCTCAACGGCTTCCGAGGGTTTGCGGTCCTCGACCTCCGGGCTGAGCGCACGACTTAGGAGACATGGTACCATGGCCGAAACCAAGACGATCCTCGTTGCCGGAGCGACGGGACAACAGGGAGGCGCCGTGGCTAGGAGCCTGGTGGGTCGGGGACATGAAGTCCGGGGCCTGACTCGGAAGGCGGACAAAATCAAGGACCTCAGTGCGATCGGAGTGGAAGGAATCCGGGGCGACCTCGCCGACGGTGGGAGTATTCAAGCGGCTCTCCGCGGCGCGGACGGCTTTTTCATCGTGACCACGCCGTTTGGCGAGGACTTTTCCGTGGACACGTCGAGGGAGGCTCGCCTGGGGGCCGCGGCGGTGGATGCGGCGAAGGCTGCCGCGGTCCCCCATGTGGTCCTGTCCTCCGTGGCGTCCGCGGACGAGGACACCGGCATCCCCCACTTTGAGTCGAAAGCTCGAGAGGAGCAATACCTGAAGGGCTCAGGCCTTCGGTACACGATCGCACGGCCCGTCTCCTTCATGTCGAACTTCACGAGCCCCTGGATGCCCTGGATGGCCTCCGCCATGCGAACGGGAATCGTGGCGTTGCCGATGCCCCCGGAAATGCGCCAGCAGATAGTGGCCGTCAGGGACATCGGGGAGATCGTGGCCCGGGCCTTCGAGAGGCCGGATGCGGCGGCCGGGAAGACCGTGGAGCTGGCGGGGGATACGTTGACGAATGCCGACCTCGCCAGCCGGCTCTCCAGGAAGCTCGGGCGTCCGGTCGAGTACGTCGAACTGACCGACGAGGAAGCGATGCAGGGAACGGGCGGGGACCTCATCCCGCTCTACGCGTGGTTTAGGACGAAGGGCTTCCACGTCGACATCGACGCCCTCGAGAAGGCGTGGGGTTACCGGATGACTCGCTTCGACGAGTACTTAGCCACCTTCGACCTGGTGCCTGGGGCTGGTGGCATCCCTTCGCCCGTCGCGGGAGGCGCTTGAACGTGGCAGCGGGCATGGCCCACCAGGTAGTCCAGGCCGTGTACGACGGCCTTTCGCCGCTGAGGATCAGGAACCTTCGGATCTACCTCACGGGGCAGGTCGTCTCTCTCATCGGCGTATTCATGCAGCAGACGGCGCAGGGCTGGGTCGTGTGGGAACTCACCCGGTCTGGAGCGGCCCTGGGGATCGCGGCGATGCTGGGCCTCTTCCCCCTGCTCGTCCTCGGCCCATGGACCGGGGTGTGGGCGGACCGACTCGACCGTCGCCGGCTCCTCCTGGCCACTCAGGGCACCGCGATGCTCCTTGCCTTCGCCTTCGCACTCCTCGTGCAGGCCGAATTGATTGCCCTGTGGCACGTCTACGCCCTCGCCCTGCTCCTCGGGATCGTGACGGCGTTTGACTTCCCCGCGCAGCAAGCCTTCGTCGGGGACCTCTCGGGCATGGAGCTGGTCCGGAGGGCGGTCGTGACGAATGCGATGATTGTCCAGGTCAGCCGGACACTCGGCCCCGCCCTTGCGGGCTTAGTCATCGCGGAGATGGGGGTCGCGTCTGCATTCTGGATCAACGGGGTGACGTTCCTAGCGGTAATCGGCAGCCTTCTGGCGGTCGCCGGGAACCAGGTGCGGCGCCCGTCGACCGGAAGCTCGTTGGGCGAATTCTGGGAAGGCGTTCGGTTCATCCGGTCCGAGCCCCGTGCTCAAGACCTGCTCCTCCTGACCGGTTGCGTCGCCTTCTTCGCCATGTCCACCATCTTCGTGTTCCCCGTGGTAGCGACGGACGTGCTCCGAAGCGGCCCCGAGGTCCTCGGCTACCTCGTGGGCGCGTCGGGTGCGGGCGCCCTCTTCGGGTCCCTCGTCGCTACGCCTCTCGCACAGGCCGCGCGACGAACCGGGCTCGTCCTTGGCACCTCAGCCGCATGGACAGGGGCGTGGCTCACCGGGTTCTCCCTGTGGGCTTGGTTCCCGTTCTCGCTGCTCGCGATCTTCTGCATGAGCGTCCTCGTTCCTGTAGTCCTGACCTCCTCGGCCGGGCTCCTCCAAGTCCTGTCGCCACCTGAGATGCGCGCCCGCATCCTGAGCGTGCTCCTGATGGTGAGCTTCGGGGCGACGCCGATTGCGTCCGTCCTGACCGGGATCGCGGTGGATGCATTCGGAGTGATGGCGGCCCTTCGGATCAACGGCGTCGCCTTGGTTTTTGCTGCTCTTCTCCTGCTGGGGGGCCGTCGCAGCTTCCGCGGATGGTCCATCGAGCGCCGGTCCGTGCCGCAAAGCGCCCCAAGGCGGCGATGGGAGGTATCGTGATGTCGATACCGATGGTTGGTAACCGGCGCGGGCTGGCGATCGCCGGCACTCTCGCCGGGGTCGCGCTAATCGGCGAGTTCGTCTTCTTCGGACTGAGTGGCTTTCCTGGAAGCGGCTTCAATGACCCGGCGGTCGCGCTGCCGTATCTCGAGAAGGGCGGCGCATTGCTCCGGGTCGCGGTGCTCTTCGGCGCGAGCGGGGTCGGTCTCTGGACCGTCTTCGCGATCGGCTTGGCGGCGCGACTCCAACAGCGCACGCCGGGGCGCGCGCTTGCGTCGCTGTATCTCACGCTGCTCGGCAACGCAGGCGACGGTCTCGTCGCGCTGACCTTCTTTGTCGGCAGCACGATCTTCAGTCAGCTCGCCTCTGCCGATCCAGCTGCGGCCGTGAGCGCATGGCCCGCGTTCGCCGCGGTGACGGCGGGCTTTCAAGTCTTCGGCAACTTCTTCCTGGGGCTCTCGCTGCTCGCCGCCGGATCGGCCATGTGGTCCAGCAAGGCGCTCTCGCGCGCGCTCGGCGCCCTCGGGATCGTGACTGGGATCGTCACGCTCACGGGCGTACTGGCTGTTGCTACCGCCTATCTCGTCGCAATCTTGCTCGCGGTCGTCTTCCGGCTCTGGGCGGGGGTTGCCCTGCTGCGCAGCGAGGTGCCTCAAGAAGCCTCGGTCCAACGGTGATGACAGCCAGACTCGACCGCGTCCGTCGGCGCCTTGATGCAGTCCGAGTCAGTTCCGGCGGAGAAGGGCACATCGTCATCCTCTTTTTCATGCACGCCTCCCAAAGATCGAAAGAATAGGACAATCCTTCCAGACGTACGCGGGCTAGCATGCTCTTCCATCAGCCGTCGTCTTGACAGTACACCTCTGCCCGGAATTCCTCGGAGAAACGCGGCGGTTGGGAGCGGGCTGGATCGGAAGAGATTCTGTACCCGTGGCTGCCGTTGCGCATGAACACCGCGAATCGTCCGGTCTCCAGGCGAAGATAAGGGAGGTTTCCGTACCCGAAACCACCGCCCGAGTGGCCCCAAACAAGTCCGCAGGCCAGCGACTGTGCCATGATCCCCAACCCGTACGCTTCAGGAGCGGGCGGATCATCCGGGACGACATACATCATCTGGTGTAGCTGCCTCTCGGGAAGCAGCGTTCGCTCGACGAGCAAAGCCCGAAAGAACCGGGCAAGATCGGGAGCCGTGGAGAGCATCGCACCGTCCCCTCGCCCGAAGAAGACGTTGCTGCATTCGCGCCAGCCGTCGGGCCCTCGCTCGTATCCCCGGATATACGGTTCGGGCAGACTCAGATCCTCTTCGGGCGGATAGAAGGTGTGTCTGAGTTGAAGGGGCCGTAAAATCCGGCGATCGAATTCCTCGGCGAGCGGATGGCCAGTGATTCGCTCGACGACGAGTTCCAAGATGCAGAAGTTCGTGTTGCAGTATGAGTACTTGCTCCCGGGAGGGAAGATGGCAGGGTGCTTGGTGCCAAGGTGGATCGCGTGGCGGAGGCTCACCGGTGTTCGATGCGCCTCCAAGTTTCCGAGCAAGCTTGGGTCGTCCTCAAAGTCGAATAGCCCACTGCGCATTCGCATCAGGTGTTCGATGGTCAAGGAGTCAGCCTTGGGGATCGGAAGGTCGGGCAAACAGTCCGCAAGAGCGTCGCTTAGCGCGACTCTCCCCTCGTCGACCAACTGCAGCGCCACCACGGCGGTAAAGACCTTTGTCGTGCTGCCGATCCGATAGAGGCTGTCAGGGGTCATCCGGCGCTGCGACATGAGGTCCGCATATCCAGCGGTGTAGAACTGCGCGCGACCATCGGCATCCTCGACGTAGACGAAGGCGCCGGGCAGGCCGGCGCCAACCAGTTGGTTGAGCTCAATCTGGATTGGATGCATGGGTGCTGGTTCGACCCAATCAATGATCGCGGGGCAAAGTACTTTCCCGCGGATAGGTGGACGGAGCGAGGTGCACCTCGACGCAACGACGGTAAGCAGAACCTGGGCGTGCCGAGGGGCGCCTCCGTGAGGAAGGGCAGCACGACGGCCGGGTTCCGGGCGGCCTGTGCTGCTCACGTCTCAAGTCGTGACACGCTCCGGGAGCCGGAGGCGGAATCGGCCGCCGATTCGGACATGCCGGACGCGATGCCTGGATTCCCTGGCGGGCGCGGGGTCGGGCCACGGCGTGACCGTAGCCGACGCCGGCAGGAGGACGTCGGGGAGCTAGCGGGCCACATTCGATCGGGGATAACCTCACGAACGAGGAG
>Ga0137372_10005268_pt1 | contig 12617 bp, 8 predicted proteins | sample SagtaG_6_FD_104911 | JGI IMG/M metagenome (GOLD analysis project Ga0137372, IMG submission 104911) | Vadose zone soil microbial communities from Sagehorn Ranch, Mendocino, California, USA - Sage1_R_60_16 metaG | ecosystem: Environmental > Terrestrial > Soil > Vadose zone | place: USA: California...
CATGGCAACGAGGTTGTGATGAGTTAGCATCACGCCTTTTGGAAATCCAGTCGTGCCGCTGGAATAGGGCAACGCGGCCAGATCTTCGTTGGGATCAATTTTTACTACCGGTACTGATCCATCGACATCCAGCAGCGAGGCGACAGAAGTTGCGCGCTCATTATCGCCAATGACAAAAATCTCACGGATGCCGGCGCCGCTCGCCACGGCTCGCGCCTTGTCCAGCAACGACGGAATCGTGAGAAGGTATTTAGTGTCCGCATTCTTTAGTTGGGCGCTAATCTCATCGTCGGTGAAAAGCGGCGGGACCATCGTAACCACGCCCCCCAGCTTTGCAACCGCGTGAAAAGCCAGCGCAAATTCGGGTGAGTTCGTACTGTAGATTGCCAGTACGTCGCCTTTGCTTAACCCATGACTGGCCAGGCCGGCGGCGAGGCGGGGTATTGTCTCTGTTAACTGTGCATAGCTTATAGTGCGACCAGATGGTCCATCAATGAGAGCTGGCTTCTCGCCAAAATCCGGCGCCCGCCCGAGCACAAAGTCCGTGAGCGAGATATCAGGAATCGTGACAGCGGGGTGAGGACTGCTGAAGATCATAGTTATTAGAAATGCGGCACTCGTTTGTTCGTTTTCTTCATATGGACGGAATTGTCTTATCGGCGAAAGGTTCGTCTCGTTCCTTGACGGCTTGTTTGAAACCCACTTCTGTTGCGCGTTTTTGAAAGGCATAGCCTTCCTTAGTGTGACGAGCTACGCCGTCGAAGATCGTCCCTAGTAGTTGAGTCGTATTCAGACCCTGGCCCAGCATCGTTTGATTGATCAGAAGTTTCATCATGACTAATTGATTGACGGGAAGCCGGGCGACGCGTTCAAGCAAGTTCTCAAATTGTGTGTCAAGCTGGTCGGAGGCCGGGGCTTCAGTCGCCAGGCCCCATTCAAATGCCTGGGTGCCGGTGAGGCAGTCACCGGTAAACAGCAAACGCTTGGCTTTCTCAACTCCGATCCGGTAGGCCCAAAGTGCGGTGGTAGGAGCGCCCCAAACGCGTGCCGCTGGGTAACCGATGGCCGCCTTATCTTCGATGACCAGGAGATCTGAACAGAGCGCCATGTCAGTACCGCCAGCCACGCAGAAACCATGCACTTTACATAGCACGGGCTTGTCGCTGTAAAAGAGACTCATGAAGCCACGCACATTTCGGCTCATCATCGCGTAGTCAAGCATGGGATCCCACGTCTCGTCTGGATCATGATTTGTCAACTGGATCTTCAGGTCCATGGCTGAGCCGCTGGGCCAGCTCGTCAATCCTTGTTCCACGCCGGGCCGCTGTTCCGCAGTGACAACCAGATCATAACCGCCGCAGAAGCCGTTGCCGTTTCCGGCCAGTGCAATTACATGAACGGCCGGATCAAGGTTGGCGCGCTCGACGCACGCGGCTAACTCGGCGGGCATCTCAAGCGTGATTCCGTTACCTCGCTCGGGCCGGTTTAGCCTGATCCGTGCAACGCGGCCGGTCACTTCGTAGGTTAAGGTTTTCAGTGTGTCCATTCAATCAAACCCGGGGGCCAGCATGCGCGTTATGGCGGCGGTGTTTTTGATTTTCTGATTTCGCATCCAGGCATCCGCTTCGGCAATAAGTTGACGACCACGATCGCCACCAAGTGCTTCGCCTAATCGCCGCCTTGTGGCTGCCGCGTAGAGGTCGGTATCTGCTCGATCAAAACCATCAACAGCCTCAGAAAGAAGGCCCGCGACTAGCGAGGTATCACCCTGTTGATGGGCTAAGGCCGCGCGCACGAGGCTAACGAAAGGAGTGGCCCACTCGACTTTCTCATTCACGATTCGCTGCGCCATTCGGGCGGCGACCTTATGACGAGAATCTCGCTCGTTGCTGCTTGACGCTGAAGCGAGAGCGGCACGTGCTTGCAGGTGCATGGCTTCAATTCTCAGGACCTGGAAGCGAAGCAGCATAGAGTCTTCCAGAGCTTTCCATTGGCCCCGAATGTGCTTCCAGGCTACCTCAGCAACTCCTGTGTAAAGTTCTATTTGCGCCAGCGCGAGCATTGACGAGTAATGCTGCAGATGGAAACCCATGTGCGGCCAGGCTTTTAGAGCCTGAATAACCTCAGCGCGGGCCCGATTGGGATCATCGGCTGCCAGCCAGATTAAGTTTAGCCGCGTACGGAGATCTGTGGCGGCGAAAAGATTCCCTTGTTCCAGGGCGGCCGCTAGCAGAACAGGAACGCGCCGCGAAACTTCAGCAATGTCGCCAAGGTAGAGAAGGGCGCTGAGCATGAACCGGTTGGCCATTGTTAATTCCCAGGTCACACCCGTGCATTGATCGCGCAAAACCTCCGCGGCTCGTTCGCTCAGTTCTGCTGCTTTCTTCCAGTTCCCAACGAGATAAGCGGTGACTCCACTGGCCCAGATCGAAAGGCCGATAGCATGTGGGTGGCCGACTCTTTGGGCCAACTCTTCGGCTCGCCGCGAGATCTCCAGGGCACGCTTTCTGGTCGGACTTCCCTGCGAAGCTGTTTGCGCTGCTTCAAAAGACATCGCGCGAGCGACGCGAAAGGGTTCACCGGCACGTAGCGCGAGCAGCAGATGGCGGCACTGAAAATCCGCGCCCCGGATCAGATCCACTGCACCCAGACCGGCTGCTACGGTCCAGCAGAGATCGATACGAAAAAGGTCTCCTTCCGCAACCTCGCTGGCCTCTCTCTCAGTGAAATTGAGTCCGCGCAGGCGAATCTGAATTCTCTTTAGAAACAAGGAAAGCAACGCTCGTTTAGGACCGGCGGGCAGAGTAATCCCGACAGCTGAAAGCACAGACCGAAGTACCTCAAGGCCTTCTTTAATGTGCCCGCCCATCAGCAGTTGTTCCGCTGCGCGTCGTTTAAAGTCGAGACTGTGCGCTGCCGTCGTGTCCTCGGCGACGTCGAGGTAAGCCTGCGCTGCCTCTGCAGGGCGACCAGCATTCACCAGGGACTCAGCGAGACCTCGCTTTGTATCAATGAGTTCCCCGCCGCTTATCGGAGCAAGATCGAGGACGCGACGATAGAAAGCTGCGGCGTGATCAAAGGCCAACGCCCCGGCTGCTTTCTTCGCAGCGACTGCGGCGTGGGTTGCGGCTCGCACTCGCTCACCCGCGCCCAGGTAATGTTCGAAGAGTGCTTCCGGGTCGTCAATGTCGCGGTCCTCGAGGGCATTGGCCAGACGCCGGTGAATCTGCTTAACGCTTGCTTGATCGAGTTGGGACGCAAGTGTTTCCCGGATACGATCGTGATAAAGCTCGACCGTTCGATCTGAACCACCGCTCCGCAAGAATTGCGCGGCCCGCAGAGAACTGACTAAGGAAAGCTCGTCACCCGATAATCCCGCCGCCTGGTAGGCTACTTCCTGACTGATGGGCCGGCCGGCAACGGCGAGAGCGTTGACAAATTGCTGCGTGCCAGGAGGCAGCTGCCGCAGTCGCGAAACCAGCATGACACTAAGGCTGATGCCCGTGGTCGCCGCCTGGTCACTGGTGGCGGCATAGCGTGCAAGCTGCTCCAGCAGGAAGGGATTTCCTCGCGCCTCCCGTACAATCGACCCAATTACAGACTCATTCGCCGGGACAGTCGAGCCCAGCAAGTTGGTAGCGAGTTCACGAGCTTCGTCTTTGGTCAATGCGGTTACGCGCAACTCCCGGCAATCATCGCTGCCCGTATTAGTGAGCAGCGACCTGAGAAAGGACTTTGTCTCAATCTCTTCACTGCGAAAACTTGCCAGCAGCAGGAGTGGCGGCGCATCGGGCGGTCGAAGCAGATCCTCCAGCAGAGATGTGCTATCGGCATCGGACCACTGTAGATCATCGATGTAGAGCACGAGTGGTTGCCGGTCTGAGATGCGCCGGAGAAGTTCGCGCAGTGCCGCAAAAGCGCGACGTCTTAATCTAAATGGATCGGGAATCTCTTGTTCGCGCTGGGGAGCGTTGAAGACGCAGTAAATCTGCAGCATGACGGGAAACAGGCGAGCGAGCGCGAGTACGTCGCGTGGCATCAGTGCCTCGGCCTCCCCCTCGGGCAGTGCCAGCAGGTACTTAGTTAAGCTGTCGACAACTCCGTCAAGCGCTTTATAAGGGACCGATTCGCGTTCATAGCACCGCCCTTCGAGAATTACTACATCACTTTCCCGATCTTGCAGGGCGTCAAGAAAATGCCGCACCAGGGCAGTTTTGCCCATGCCCGAACTGCCATGAACGTAGACGGTCGTCGTTTGACCGCGGCGCGTAGCGTTAAAGGCGTCTGTGAGTTCCTGAAGATGAGTTTCACGGCCGACGAATGGCGCGGCTTGAAGGGACGACGAACTTGGCTCGGGCGTTAACGGTGGGCTTAAGGGACCAGTTTTGCCGTGTCCGAGAGTGCGCAGAACCTCTCGACCGGAGGGGCGCTGCTCCGGATCGCGCCGCAGCAGTTTGACACAAAGATCATTGAGCTCTGGAGGTACGTCACGAGTGATTTCCGCGGGCGCTGGAGGATCGGCGCTTTGTTTGTTAATCATCACTTCGTAAAACTTGCCCGCAAAAGGCAGGCGGCCTGTAAGCGCCTGATAAAGCATCACACCAACGCTGTACCAATCGCTGGCCCGGGAGACAGGAAGCTGTGCGCCTTGTTCGGGAGACATGTAGTCTGGCGTACCGGCTAGATTAATGCTCTCGGGTCCTTTGCTTTCTGCTTCCGTGACGAGACCAAAATCGAGAATGACTACCCGGCCTTCTTTGCTTACTAAAACATTTGACGGTTTGATATCCCGGTGGAGCTTTCCCGTTTCATGAAGTCCATGGAGACCTTCGGCAAGCTGTCTCAGGGCGTTGCCAAGGCGGTCAAGGTCCAGCGTTGAGGTCCCGGACAGGTCCACAGGCGTGGCTGAAAGCTCTTCGCCCGAATCAGCGGTGGCTGCATCCAGTTGCTGAGTTACGGCTTCGTAATCCACCAGAGGTTCCAACTCTTGATTACTTTCGCCGAGAGACTGAATCAAGGTCGGCGTCATTGAAAAATGACTGCGGTGAGGGTTGTAACCGGGGCGCACATACTGAAGAAAATTTACTCCTCGAACCAACTCCATCGTGAAAAACCAATAATCTCCATCCGACATGAATTCGTATAGCGTTACAAGGTTGGGATGAGAGACATCCGCTAACGAGCGAAATTCATTTCTAAAACGCGAGATGTGCGTTGCTTCAGTCTGAGTAAGGGCTTTGAGGGCTACCACTTTGTCGGTTTCGCGATCATGGGCTTCGTAGACCACACCCATGCCGCCGGATCCGAGTCGGCGGCGAATCTTAAACCTTTCTGTGCCGAGAAAATCGTCGGTTGTTTGCGTCATTTCCTGATGATCAGAAGGAACCATAACCAACACCCCACGTGGGCTGCCCGCGTGGGGAACCCATCGGAATCCGCGATGAAGATTGAATTGTAAGACGTGCGATAACAAAGCACCAATGCAGACTAAATCCGGGTCGGCTTTATTCCCACTTCCGTTCCAGGTCGCCATGTAATACAAAGGGAATCAAATCTCCATCGCGAAAGAGAGCATGAAAATGGATTGGCGCGTATTCCTAACCACGTTTGGCGTGATATTTCTGGCCGAGATGGGCGATAAGACTCAACTTGCAACAATGACGTTGGCTGCCCAGTCGAAGAAGCCCTGGACCGTTTTCATCAGTTCCGCGCTCGCCTTGGCGGCAGTATCCGCGATCGGCGTCATGGCCGGGTCTCTGCTCGGTGATTACATTCCGCTCAATTGGGTCAAGCGTGTGGCTGCGCTCGCCTTCATCGTTATCGGCATTCTTATGCTTCTGGACAAGTTCTGAGCTGACCAACTACTCACCGCGCGAGTTACTGCCAACGCCTCATCACGAGTGTTATCATCAGCTTCAATCGAGGTTTGCTTGCTTTACATGCTCATCAATTTGCGGAGACTGCATGCCCCAAACACCGCACATCGAACGCCACTTCACGGCAAGCGAAGTCGTCCGCGACGTTGTGATTGGAATGTCTGACGGATTGACCGTTCCTTTTGCGTTGGCTGCGGGCCTTACGGGAGCAATCAGCTCGACCCGGATTATTGTGACAGCCGGCCTCGCGGAAATCGCCGCGGGAGCCATTGCTATGGGACTCGGCGGTTACCTGGCCGGGAAGAGCGATGCCGAACACTATGTGAAAGAGCGCGAACGCGAAAAGCGCGAGGTTGCTGAAATTCCGCACGAGGAAATGAGGGAAGTCGCGGAAGTATTTCAGTCGTACGGCCTGACGGAAGCAGAAACCTGGCCCATCGTGGAAGCATTGCGCAAGCAACCCAGGCAGTGGATCGATTTCATGATGCGTTTTGAGTTGGGACTTGAAAAGCCGGACCCGAAGCGGGCTCTGACTAGTGCATTCACAATAGGCGGGGCCTACGCCGCGGGCGGATTCGTTCCCCTGGCGCCCTACATTGCTACGAACAACGTTTCCGCAGCGTTGCTTTTCTCAATTCTTTTCACACTCGTGACATTGTTGATCTTTGGATTCGTTAAAGGACGCTTTACCGGCATGAAGCCTATTCGAAGCGCACTACAAACTGCTCTGATTGGCAGCGTGGCCGCCGGCGCGGCGTTTTTGATTGCCAGGCTTATTTCCGAATAGTCGGGACAGCACAAGTGTAATAGCGGGCGGCACAAATAGTGACCACCCTTTGGAGCAGAGCAGTGCGCTGGCCCGGCAGCGCTTTGGTCCTCGCATCCGTTAAAGATATCGTTCAGGTCGCCAGGTCGAAAAGCGGCGCCGGGCCGCCGCACTCCAAAGAGAGGCTCAAGTCACTAAGAACATTCTCGCACCCGCTGCGTATACTATTTCCCGCAAGCTTGATCAGATCGGGAGACACAATTCAGGCGTCCCTGCTACCGCGATCTGGGGGCGCCCACTGAGGTGAGGGACGCCCCTACAAAGTCTCACCAATCCGCGCGCCACAGCCGCCGCACTCCCAAGGTTGGCTTGAACTTCTTTTCCTGATTACTCCACCGGGAGATCTCGTCTTTTTCCAGAGAGTCCAAGACTTCTTTGTAACTTTTGCCGCACTCGTGTGTTTTAGTTAGTGTAGCCGCAGTTTATGGCGAGTGAAGACGAAGACTTCACCATGTTTTTTAATGATTTCTACCCCAGTCTCTGCAGGTTTCTCGAATGCCTGCTGGGCGGGCGTGCCGCGCTCGCGCAAGACCTGGCACAGGAGAGTTTTCTCCAGCTCCATCGCACTGCCTGGAGCACACTGCCACCGGGTGAGGCGCGCTTCTGGCTCTACCGGGTTGCACGAAACTTCGCCATCAACGAGTTTCGCAAGGGACAAACGCGCCACAGGCTATTTGATCGGATGGCTGAGGTAATGCGGCCGCGAACGCGCAATCCGGAAGAGGAGTACGAAACGAAGGAGCGGCACAAGTTAGTGCTTGACATGTGGCAGAGTTTGCCTGAAGACCAGCGCACTGCTCTGCTGCTGCGCGAACAGGAGCAATTGAGCTATCGCGAGATTGGACAGGTGCTTAACGTTTCGGAAAGCAAGATCAAGGTTGATATCTTTCGTGCGCGCACGGCTTTGCGTGAGCGGTGGGCCAAACGTTCGCACGCCCACGGCGCGCGCGCGCACTGAAGAGGCATGTTAAAAGGTCTGAGTTTATGAATTGCGCTCAAACGGAAAAGATTTCTTTGCTGATTGATGGCGAATTGCCGCCCTCTGAAGTGCGCGCGGTGGAGCGACACCTGGTAGGGTGCGAAGCATGCCAAAGCGCTCGCGCGGATTTCTTACTCCTGCGCAGCCAGATTGCAGACTACAGCACCTTGCTCGATCCATTAGTGTCGCAGCGCGCCCTTGCTCAAGTCATCTCGCGTCGTGGGCCAGCTACACAGAATGCCAGGGCCCTTATCGGTAGTTCACGCGGCGCTGTACTTGACGCATTCCGCAAGCTTGGCTTCAATCCTGCTCTGGCAACGATCGCACTGTTTCTTATCGCCGGCACCGTCGCTTTAGTGCTGTATCTCGCTCAGCAGGACAGCCATGATATCGCAAGTCTTCCGCAGCAGAACGAGCAGGCGCCGCCAAACGTGACGGCCGCTGCAGCACCCTCGCCAATCGTCGCTGTTAACGAATCGTCTAATAAAACTGGATCCGGGCACCAAGTTGCCGACAATTCACGACGCAAGTCCTTGAAGGGCGAGACTCGTGAAACAGGTCCCAACCAACGGAAGCCAGGTTCGCGGATCAAGCCGACTCGCGAGCGCAGTTCGCCGAAGCCCTTGCCGCAGCCGTTTTCCGCGGCGCCACCCACATATGCAAGCACAAATGATCGCGCTGTGCCGGTGAACGTCGCAACTGTGCTCGCTGCCGATTCGGAGACGCTGACTGCCCGGCACCTCGAACAGTCAGAGTTGTTGTTACGCGCGTTCAGGAATATTCGGGTTGGCAGGAAGGGTGTCGGGGGCGAGCTTAGCTACGAGCGGAAGCGCGCACAAGAGTTGGTGAACCAGAACATCATGTTGCGGCGGGAAGCTGATGCAGCGGGCGACGTGCAGGTGGCGACACTGCTCGGCAGTCTTGAGCCCATTCTGCTCGACATTGCCAATCTGCGCGACAAACCGCGCAACGACGAAGTGCGCACGATCAAGGACCGCGTGGAGCGCCAGAGTCTCGTGGCTTTGCTGCAAGTTAACTCCGTCGCGGTCGCTCATGCTAATGAGTGAAAGTGTTATTCACCATAGAGGCACAGAGAACCCGGACATGGCACAGCGAATCTTGTCACCGCTCGAATCCTGCGCTTGCTCTCGCGTTCTCTGTGCCTGTGCGGTGAGTTCCAATCACGTGAAATTCTCCCGTTTAGAGAATGAATCAAACGAAGGAATAATCATGACGGCTATGATTCGCTTACTTAATTGCTTACGCCACGCTCGTAAGATCCTGGTTGCGGGCATTGCTCTGATTGTTTGCCTCGCCGGAGTGTTACGCGTGCAGCTTGCTTACGGCTTGGACCAGGACGTTCAGAAGCTGAATCGCTTCGTGCAAACTGCCAGAACCAATACGCCGGCGATGACCATGTTTCGCGAGGGACGAGACTTGATCGAGCGCGAAAACTGGCAAAAGGCAGCGGATAAGTTTCGGGGGTTTGTCGCCGAATTTCCTAAAGACCGCGACGTGGATGCGGCGCTCTACTGGTATGCATATGCGTTGCAGAAGCAAGGCAGGAAAGACGATGCCGCTGCGCCACTGTTGCGACTGATCAGGAATTACCCGAACTCCAGTTGGCGACGTGAGGCGGAATCCATGCTCGTTGTATTAGGCCGCGGCGATGCCGTTCAGCAGGCGCTTGATCGCAACAACTGCGAAATCAAGATCCTCGCTCTGCAGAGCCTCTTTCAGGCAAACGAGGATCGAGCTATCAGCTTCGTCACCGAGGTAGTCAAAAGCAGCTCCGAAAGCTGCCCGGGGCTTAAGGCGGCGGCGGTTTCACTCGTCGGTTCTCATGGTGGATCGAGAGCAGTGCCACTGCTACTGGAAATTGCGCGCAATCAGGGCGACCTGAAACTGCGACTGACCGCGATTAAGCGTTTGGGGGAACAAAACAGCGATGCCGTTGCAGACGAGCTTTCGCGGGTCTATGACGCGGAGAAAACCAGGGAGATCAGGGCGCAGATTTTGCGAGCTTTTGCTGAGATGCGCAGCTCGCGAGCGGAGACAAAGCTGATCGCAGTTGCGCGTAGTGGCGATGAACCGGCTTTGCGGCAACTCGCAATCCGTTACCTGGGTGACGTTCAGGGTGGGGCCTCAATGGATGAGTTATTGCGTATTTTCGATGCAGATCGCACACCTGAGATTCGGGCGCAGATCCTACGCGCCCTTTCTGAGCGGGAAGACCCTCGCGCCCGGGCCAAGTTGCTCGAGGTGGCTCGCCAGGGGGAAACACCTGAATTGCGCGTCGAAGCTATTCGTAATTTGGGAGGCCGCGGCAAGATAGCGATCGAAGACCTGTTGCAGCTTTATTCGACTGAAACCAATGCCGGAATTAAGCAAGGTCTGATTCGCGCGTACGCCGATATGAAGGATCCTCGGGCTACAGCCAAACTCATTGAAATTGCCCGCAGCGGAGACACACCTGAATTGCGCCTGTACGCTATCCGCCGTCTGGGAGATAAAAATGACGCCCAGATAACAGACCAACTCATCGCCATGTACGACGCGGAAACGAACGTGCAGATCAAGGCAATGTTGATCCGTGGATTCGGCAACTCGAAACAAAAGAACGCCGTCCACAAGTTGATGGCGATCGCGCGCGAGGGCTCGTCGGTTGATTTACGCAAGATGGCCGTGAGGCTGCTCGGCGAAAGTAAAGACCCGGAGGCTTTGAAGTTCCTGGAGGAGTTACTTAAATGAGGACGAGGAGTGAAACAATCGAAAGGGTGTTCTGCTAGAGCCTCCTTTTGTGGATGCTGACTGACACTCAGGCTTTGGTAAAGACCGGAGAGGTTCATCATGCAGAAATCTAAAATGCTTCAATCAGTTATGTTGAGTCTCGCCATCGCGATCACCGCCTGCGCCCACGGCGACCACGCCAGCGCTGCGGCCGCGGCCGCAGAGTCTATGCAAAGTCAAACCCCTGCCACGACCGTACAGAGCTTTACCGCGGTAGAGGGCGCTGATTTAGCGGCCCGTCTGGAGGCGGCAAGTCGGCGCGGCCGCGCCGGACAAACGCCCTACTGGTCGGCTTATGTCTTTGACGTGCGACCCGGCGTAGCTATAGATCCAGCGATACATGAATTTCACGGCTCCATGAACACGATTGGGGACACAGCGGTTTTCGTGGGTACGACCGCCAGTGGCATGACCGTGGAAACCCGCAACCTGGCGGTTTTCCTGTTACGCGAACCCGGCAACAATCAGATTACGCGGATGGAGGTCTATAACCTCGAGCGCAAGCGCGAGTACAGCGGTTATCCGGTCTATTGGCTAGGTCGTTCGAACAATGAAGAGAGTCTGAATTACCTGCGGGCGCTGTCTGACGCAGCTCCCATGAACATGTTGAGCGAGCGGGCGGTGCTTGGTATCTCGCTTCATGATGATCCGCGCGTGACCTCTCTGCTTAAGAACTTCATCCGTACGTCTCAGAATCAGCGGATTCGTTCTTCCTCCATCTACTGGCTTGGTCAAGTTGGCGGTGAACAGGCTTTTCTCGCCGACCTCGTGCGCAGTGAGACAGAAGAAAAAAAGCTACGGCGTCAGGCCGCGCATGCGATCGGTGAAAGTCGTGACCGCGGTGCTCTGGTCACTCTGCAGAATCTTTATGACGTGGTGAAGGATGTGGAAGTACGGCGCGCAATAATCCAGGCCGCCGGCAACAGTCAGGAACAGGACGCCGCCGTTGCATTCTTGCTGAAAGTTGCCAAAACCGATCCTGAGCGGCAAGCGCGCCGCACAGCAGTGCAGCAACTGGCAGAGTTCGATCGCGCTAATGTCGTCGAAGAGCTAATGAAGATCTACTCATCAGATCCAGACGGGGAAGTGAAGCGCGCCGTCTTACATGCGCTTGCCGAGACGAAGAGTCCGGGAGCCCGGGCGCGTCTGCTTAACCTTGCGCGTACGGAAGCCGATCCGGAATTGCGCAAGCGAGCCATCCACATGCTCGCCGAGCGCGGCGAAGCGGTCATCGGAGACTTGATTAGCCTGTACGATGCGGAGCGCGTGTCCGAGGTGCGACGCACGGTGCTGCAATCGCTTTCTGAGATCAGGGGAAGTCGAGTTGAGGATAAACTGTTTGAAGTGGCCCGCGCCGACGAGTCTCTCGACCTGCGGCGGCAGGCGATTCGCCTGCTGGGCGAGCGCGCAGGCAAGCGTAGTCTCGAATTCCTCAGTGCGACAGCCCAAAGCACTGACGCTAATACTGAAGTGCAAATACAAGCTGTACGCGCGATTAGCCAGCGCAAAGGTGAAGAAGCAGTGCCGCTGCTGATTAAGATCGCCCGGACTCACGCAAACCAACTCGTCCGCAAACAGGCAATTCGAGCGCTTGGCGAATCTGGCGATCCACGCGCGGTTGAGTTTTTCCGTGAGGTCCTTGCGAAGTAAGCTCGGCTAAATTCCAAGCTCACTCAAAGTGGGGCCAAGTCTGCATCGCGTGCGTCACGCCCCACATTGTTTGAACCTGGTTTCACCGCGAAACCGGGGAGTCAGAAGGTTTAAATCACTGCGCTACACCTTCTGCACTTTCGTTTCTGCGGTGAACTTTTGCTTGCGGCACTAACCATCCATCACCAACTATCCCATCACCTTCCACTGCGATCTCAGATCTCCCCGGCCTCTTTGAGCCAGTGTGTGCCTGATGAGCAGACAGCATCGCCCCTCTTAGAAACAAGGCTCAACCCGAGACTCGGCTTTGCCGCCGGATGTGAGCCATGTCGATTGAGCCTTGTTTCTTAAGGAGACGGCATAGCCTTAGCTTCGCACCCATATCAAAGTTCAAACTTACAACGTAAAGCCCGGATGGAGTCTGGCCCAAGTGACCAATCGACAAATGCCCTCCTGAGTTGGTCTCTTAGAACCATTTGACCGCAAGTCTTCCTGG
>Ga0137372_10005272_pt1 | contig 12615 bp, 10 predicted proteins | sample SagtaG_6_FD_104911 | JGI IMG/M metagenome (GOLD analysis project Ga0137372, IMG submission 104911) | Vadose zone soil microbial communities from Sagehorn Ranch, Mendocino, California, USA - Sage1_R_60_16 metaG | ecosystem: Environmental > Terrestrial > Soil > Vadose zone | place: USA...
GCCAACCCCTATTGCGAGCGGTGAACAATCTGCCGGCGCCGAGCGAAGCGCCGCCCGCAAGTCCAATGCCGGCGAGTGCGGGCCCCGCCCCAAGCGCGGCGACGGTGCCCCGTGAAAATACGCCTCCGAGCGTGGCGCCCGCGGCCGATATGGCCACGAACCGCACCACCCCCGAGCTTCGCGTGCAGGTGGAAGCGCCCTTTGTATTCCATGCCAAGGGCCCTCCGCCGCCTCCCATCGAAGACGTCCGCGCATTGCCCGTGGAATCGCGTCCGCTGACCGCACCCGCGTTGAGCGCGCCGCTCCCTCCGCCTGCGAAGGGAACACAGAAGCCTACCGGCACCGAAACCGCGCGCGCGAAGCCCGCGCCCGCGCGCGGGTTCTTCCGCAAACTGGGCCGTTTTTTTTCCGCCATATTTCGCTGAGCATGTTTCGTTCGGTCCGCAGGCAAAGATTCCGGCCACAATTGCATCTATTTCCATTTGACAGTGATCCAAATACAACAGCAAAAACCAGCACAAGGAGAAGTAAGATGCATAGACGGTGGACTGTTGTTTTGTCATTGGCAGGGCTGCTTACCATCCTGGCCGGGAGTGCCGCCGCCCAGATTCCCACCAAAGGCAATGTGTTTTTCGGCTACTCCTACAATCGTGCTGAGATCGTTTCCGACGACGGCAGGAATCTGAACGGATGGAACGCGTCGCTGGAGGGTAAGTTCGCGCCCTGGGTTGGCTTGGTCGCCGATCTGGGCGGGACCTACGGAAGTCACATCAGCGAACACAACTTTCTGTTTGGGCCGCGGCTTTCCGCAGAAGTCAAGGGAGTACGTCCATTTGCGGAATTGTTGATTGGCGCCGGACACATTGGCATTGACCGGGGGCCTTCCGACACTTCTTTTGCCAACGCCGTGGGCGGCGGGGTTGACTACCGTGTGGCGGGACCGGTCGCAGTCCGCGGACAGCTCGATTGGATTCGCACCCGCTTCTTCGGCCACGATCAGAACGATTGGCGATTTTCAACGGGACTGGTGGTGCACTTCTAGTCAGACAGTAGCGGAAGTTGAATTGCGGCCGCCGTGTGCTCCGCGCATTTCTCCAGAATCATGGGCACTTCAAGCAGCGCCCGATTGGAATATTCGTTGGCTTTGCGACGGAATTCGTTGCAAGCCGCGCTCTGGAGTAAGCGTTGCACGGCGGGTGCAATCTCCCGGAAGCTGCGCACGACGATCCCGAAACCATTCTCCGTCACCCATTCCGCGTTGTAGCGCTCTTGCGGAAGGGTTCGTGAATTGCATTCCACGATCACGGGCAGGTGAAACTGCAACGCCTCGCTGATGGAACCGGGGCCCGGCTTGCCGATGAAGAAATCGGCCAAGGCCATGTAGTAATCGACCCTCTGAGTAAATCCGACAATGATGATTGGTTTCGTGGTCTGCAGGTTCTTAAGTTCAGCGGCGAGCTTTTGGTTGTGGCCGCAAATCAGGACTAACTGGACGCCGCTGCCGGCTTCGTTGAGGTTCCTGGTGATGTCGACCATCACCTGGGAGCCATGGCCTCCGAACAGGACAATGCCAGTTGGACAATCGGGTTCCAGGCCCAGCCGTTGCCTTTCAGAGATGCGATCGACGGTGGTCTTCTCGTAGAACCTTGGCTTCAGGATCATTCCAGAAGTTCGGAAGATATGGCCGGCGGGATGACCCATCGTTAAGGCTTGTTGGCGAGCGCGTTCGGTGCCGGCGATGATGTATTCCGATTCCGGCTCGATCCAAAAGTGCGGCGGGTAATCCGCTAAATCCGTGATGAGAGTTACAAAAGGCGTTCGTTCGCCATCGGAGCGAAGGCTGTCGGCGATCGCGCGATTAAAGTGCGGGATTACGGAGAGCACCAAGTCCGCCGGATGTTGCGCCCAGTAAGTTCGCAGTGCTTTCACGATCGGAGAGTGGTAGAGACGGATGGTCCCCACCAGAAGCATCAGGAGTTGGGGCGTCAGGCGGGTCCAGCCTCGGCGGAGGATCAGGTTGTAGCTGTCCTGAATGCGCAGGCCGGTGGCGCGACGCACCAGGTCGAGGGGATCGAGCAATTCCTGTAGGTCCAGAAGGCTGACGTCCCAAGGATGTTCCTGCCCGGCGAGCGTGTCTTTGAGAGCCTCGGCTGCGCTATGATGCCCTCCGCCGGCGTGGTGGTAAATGATGGTCAGCTTGCGCAAGGGTCACCCCGCCTGGGCGTTAGATTTGGGCCGCTCACGCATCGAGAGCGACCGCGTGCTCTCGGTGGAGTTGCCGTCAGCAGCCAACACCCTCGTATTCGCCATGTTCAAGTGGTTCCGCCTCGCCAGCGAATTCAGCAAATTCGAATTCCGCCGGGCTGTGTTGTTCTCCGGCCTGTCGATCCTCGGATCGCTCGACGTATTCCTGGATTTGGACTCCGTCTTCACCGACAGTGATATAGGTAGGATGCGCGTCAATCCAGCTTCCACAATTGAAATAGTCGACGCCGGGCTCGTGTTGGTGCAAGGCGGCATGGGTGTGTCCGCAGAAGATACGCGCCGCTTTGTGATGACGTGCGTGGGCTAGCGCACCCGCAGCCACCTTGGTGGTGAGACGCAGCCAGCGTGTGTTCAGCCGGTCGAGAAAGCGGGTCAGGGTCTTGCTTTTCGAATCCCATTTCTGCAGTTGCAGATAGAGCAGCGTGCCGAACAGGTAGTTGAAGCGCACGTTGTTCACTACGAAGCCGTCGAACTGGTGACCGTGCACGGCGATATGGCGCAGCCCCTGGTAATCCCAGCGATACTCCTGAAAAACGCGGACGCCGACCAGGTGCGACATGATCTCGGTCAGACCGTGATCGTGATTGCCTTCGACCCACACGACTTCCACATTGCGTTTGGGATTGGAGAGTTTGCGAATAAAGCCGAGAAATTTCCAGTGCTCTTTTTTCAGACGGCCGAAATTGAGGTCGGCAAAAATGTCGCCCAGAAGGATGAGGCGGCGATAACGATTTCCCTGGAGCACCCGCAGGGCTTCGCGTGCCCGGCTCATGTCCGCCCCGAGGTGCAAGTCGGACAGGATCAACGTGTCATACACCTGCGAGTCCACAGCTCAATTGTTTCGCATAATTGTTACGAGGTGATGAATTGGGGAACAGCAGACGGGAAAGAGGTAACTCTTCAGTAATCAGAAGGCAGGGACCGGTCTCAGGTCTCAGAATGGCATGCCCCTGTGATAGCTTCCCGGATTCGGGGCCCTTTCAGTTGTTAGTGTGTCGGCGGAACGTATTGAGCCGGTGGCCCTGCGCTTTCGCCGAAGAACCGTTCCATCTGCTTCACGATGACTTCCTGGTCCTGTTTGCAGGCGGGGTTCAGGCGATATTCGTTGAGCAGCATCTTGCAGTATTCCGTCCATCGATCCCAGGCTTTTTGCGAATCCGCACGTAGACTTTCCTTCCCGGGTCGGTGTCGAAGGAGGGCTCGGCGAGGCCGGGCAATTCCTGTTTCAATTTTGCGCAGAAGACGCAGAAGACTTTGTGGTGCTCTGACATAGTCTGCAGTCTTTTCTCGGAAATTATCGTACACGGTGAAGGGCTGACTCGGTCGGGCGGTCAGGAGAGTTGCGAGATCCGAATAAGCCGCGACGAACTTTTCCGCTCGGGAGGGGCACGAAATCGACCAGTGGGGTGCAGGGCACGAGATTTTCATTGACAAATTGTATTCGAGTGGCAATATCTTGTGGTAGGAGAGCTGCTCATACCAGAAGTTGAGTAGCTTGGGCATCAAGGTGCCCGGTTCGAGAACCTTGGGAGAATAAATCGTTCGAACGGAGGAAACACATAATGGCAACCAAGAAGAAAGCCGCCAAGAAAAAGAAACACTAAGCGAGCGGATGCTCGTACAGAAGGTCCCCAAAAGCCTCACACGAGAAGCACCTCTTGCGAGGCTTTTGCTTTGGCGCGATGGGTGTGCACTTTTGGGGGTTGTCGGGCGGGCGCGGCTCGTGCTAGAAACGCGTATACAGCGATGTTGAAGACTCGTCCGAGTCCGGTGAAGAGAGCGTCCAGAAGGACGGCCCGGCACGCGGAAGTCATCATTCCCGACAAGCTCTATTTCCGCATCGGGGAAGTCGCAAGCCTGTGCCGGCTGCCCGCGTACGTGCTGCGATTCTGGGAGACGGAATTTCCGCAGCTTAAGCCGGTGAAGAGCAGCACCGGACAGCGCATGTACCGCAAGCGCGACGTGGAATTTGTGGTGCGCATCAAGAAACTTCTCTACGAAAACGGGTTCACGATCGCAGGCGCGCGCGCGCAATTGCGCGAGGAAACGAAGTCGGAGCGCAACCAGAACGCCTTACCGTTTCCAGTCCGGTCGGTCAGCGTCGCGCACCTGCGGCACGAACTGCAGGAGATCCTCCACATTCTCTCTGCGCGGCATTGACGCGCTGGAAAGCGCGGGGCTCTCCGGCCCGCGTGAGCTTGACCGGAACCCTCCACGATCCGATCAGTCGGCGGCGCTGCGCCGGATGGAGTACATCTCGGTAATAAATTCGACTCGCGGCTGCCCCTTCACGCCCGCGCTAGCCATCCTGGCCTTGAGTTCATCGGAAGTCATAAACGTGCGCGCCTGGTCGAGGGTCTCCCATTCAAACAGGAGGGTGAGGTCGTTGAGGTTGCCGACGGTGTGGAAGATACGGGCGCTGCGCTCGCCGTGTTTGTGGCGCCAATCGAGAGCGGCGTCGAACGCCGCTTTCCATGAAGGATAATCGGCGACTTCGTGATGGACAAGAACGTTAACCATGAGGGCGCGTGCTCCTTTCCGCGTACAGGATTGCAAGAAACCAGCCGGAAACGCAAGAGTAGCGCCGCCATCTCGGCGGCTAGCTTACCCTGAGCGAAACGAAAGGTGGGAGTGGCCCGCCCCCACCTGCGAGGGCAACGCTTATCCTGAGCGGAGCCGAAGGGTGCGCTCGCGACAGCCGGCAAGATGCCGGCGCGACGTTTAGTGGCGTGCTGCCGCATCGATCAGTTTCTGAATCGGAGTCGCCACCATGAGCAGCAGGTTCGCCCGGGGGTTGTTCGAGCGCGCCACCACTGCCAGTTGCTCGGTCCGCCAGGCGTCCGGCAGCGACTGACTTTTGTCCAAGGCGTCGAGTGCCTGTAACCCAGCCACTGCCAAAGCCGAGAGATCCTCGGAGAGCGGTTTGTCTTCCGCCAGAAGCATCGATTGATCCAGTAGAGGCTGGAGGGCGGCGTCATTGTCCCGCCACGCCGTGAGATAGAAGCGCATCTGCTCTTCCGCAGCCGATTTCCCTTGATCGTTCTGGAGATAAGTGTTCACCAGATCCGAAAACTCTCGAGCCTCATGACTTTCCGGCCGAGCGGCGTCGGCCAGCCGGTTGAGGGGCGTGGACTTGACCGGGGGCTGGGGGAAAACTTCCGTGCGTGTGTAGTCCTTGGTAGGCTCGACCACATCGGCCAGGACGCGAAGCGCCGCAATGTCCTCCTTGCCCGCCACACGGCGAAGCATGGGCACGTAGCTTGATTCGTGGTTCAGGCCCAGCCACCCCAGACGCCAGCTGATTTCCTCCATGCGCTGATACATGGACTTGGGGTCGGTCACGTTCTGCGGAGACCAGAAGCGTTCGGCGATCGCGGCAAGGCGCGGCCAGATCCGAGAATCAATCGTCTCCGGCGTAATGAACTCGGACCACATGCAGGCCTCGCCACCGAGGATGCGCTGCTGCTCCTCAGGGGTGAGGGAGGCCGCGCCCCCGGACATGGGATCGACGGCGTAGTGCCGGGCAGCCGGCCAGATCAAATCGAGGTAGTAGCCATAAGAAAGCAGGCCCCGATAACCCTGCTTGGCGGCGGCCGCCAGAGATTCCTGGCCGCGCCACGATTGCACCACGACCGTTTTCGGCAAGTCGGGATGCAGCACCTCGTCCCAACCCATCATGATCTTTCCGTGCTTGCTGACGATCTTCTGCAAGCGCCGATTGAAGTAGGCCTGCAGATCGCGGTTGTTCTTCATGCCGTGCGCGCGGATGAATTCCTGGATTTTCGGATTGGAGTCCCATGGCTTGTCGTCAACTTCGTCTCCCCCGATGTGGAGGTAGGCGTCGGGAAACAGCTTCGCCATTTCTCCGATGAGCTTGTCGAGGAACTTGTAAGTACTTTCCTGCGTGACGTCCAAGGCCGGTTCCGCCTGCGCAACTCGGCCGGCCTTGTAAGGACCAGGCTCGCTGGCCAGTTCGGGATACCCGACCACCATGGAGCGGCTGTGACCGGGCATCTCGAACTCTGGCATCACGCGAATCCCACGATCGCGCGCGAAAGCGACAAACTCCCGGACTTCCGCCTGCGTGTAGTACTGCCCCTCGGAACCCAGCTCATGCAGCTTGGGGAAACGCTTGCTCTCAACGCGGAACCCCTCGTTGTCGGAGAGATGCCAGTGCAACACATTCATCTTCATCGCCGCCATGCCATCGAGGTTGCGCTTCATTACGTCGAGCGGGATGAAGTGCCGGCAAACATCAATGAGGAGGCCGCGCCAGGGAAAGCGGGGCTGATCATTGATCGTCACAACCGGCACGGCGAAGCCAGCGGAAGTGGGCGCCACCAACTGCAAGAAAGTCTGCAGCCCGTGCAGCGCGCCGAGAGCGGACGGTGCGGTCAGAGCTGCGTGCGACGCGCCGATTTCGAGCGTGTAGGATTCGTCCTCGCCCACCTCCTGGACTTTGCGGCCGGCGCTTTGAGCGTGGATGGTAAGCGTCGCGTGGGACGCATCGGATGGGCGGACGGTCAGAGGCATTCCCGTCTGGCGGCTCAAGTCGTCAAGGAATCTAGCGATCCCGCCTTCCAACCGCGCGTCGCTCGTGCCGGTGGATGCTGCCGTGAAGGACTGATCGATGGCAAGTTGGCCGTTTCCGACTTGAACCTTCGCGGGAACGGGCATCAGGCTGAGGGTTGAGGGTATCTGCATCGCCGCCATAGATGGAGAGAGAGAAAGTGCAATCACCAGGGAGTGTAGGGTTCGCATGATGTAGGGAGACGACAAATATCTTGGCAGGAACCGGCGCGGTTGTCGATCAGCGACGGGATTTGGATTGGTGGGAGGAGGGAATCGCCGGCCCCAGCAGACGATTTCGTTAACTCTGCTGGGTTCCGAGATTGTCTCATTGGGCTGGTCGGAATCGCTCCGCAGTTGGTGAGATGGGACTCTGCAACAGGGATCGGGATTGCAACGACTTCTGGGACGCGTTGCGCTTCTTCCGTGGTTGAGTGTGGGCAGGTTTCAAGCATTACGGGCCTGCTAATTTCGAACCATGATGATGTTCGGCGGTATCCGCCTCCGCCGATGCAATCGGCTTATCCATCCGCTTTTTCGGGTTGTTTTCGTCTCGATTCGGCAATTGTCCTGATTGTTGAATCGGGCAGAATCAACCACTATGCCTGAAGTGCCGAGCTGAGTGGGTGGGAGGAGCCGCTCAGGATGGGCAATCACTTGCGCCACCGTGTCCCAGCCTGGGCCAGGACACCCCAGCCGGCTGACCGATTCCAGAACGAGGGGAACAACCAGTTGACTGTGTGTGCCGCGTTGGGCGCAAGCTGCTGCGGTATTGGCATAGCCGCCCAGGCAGTGCCGACTGCAGAACATGCGCATCGGTTGTTTACGAGATCGCGCGGCCCGAACGTCACAAAGGATTCAGACCATGGGCTCCCTGGAAACAACCCGCCCCCAATTGGGGCCCTGCACACGGCCCGCAATGTGGCTTGGCGAAATTCGCGCGTGCGTAGTGGGCATGCTCGCCCTCAAGCGCGCAGCGCTACAAACCTTCTCACTTCCCGCGGTCCGGTCATTCTTCAGCGACCTGGACGATCGTGACCGGCTGCTCTCGCGCTTGGGCTGGGCGCTGGTGTGCGTCGTACCCATGTTCGCAGTCTTGGCGTACTTCGTCCCGGGAGCGGTCCAGACGGTAAACCCTTGGATCAAACCCATCAAGTTCTCCATCTCATTCGCGACTTATGTCTGGACTGCCAGCTTGTTTTTTCGGTTCTTGAAACTTCCGTCGTGGCAGGCAACGCTGGCGCGTCGCGCAACCGCGGTCAGCGTGATCGTAGAAATGTTCTTGCTCGGTGTGCAGGCATGGCGATACACGCAGCCGTACCCGAGCCAAAGCTTCTCGGATATCGCGATTTCCCAAACGGTAACGGCGATGGCCTTTGTCCAGACCGTGGTCATGCTGTGGATTCTCGCCCTGTGCTGCGGTGATCGAGCGCGGACGAAGTTGGCAGACCTCACGCTGGTCGCAGCCATCCGGAACAGCATTGTCATCTTCCTGGTTGGCAACGCAGTGGGCGGGTACATGTTGGCGCGCGGCTCGCATACGGTTGGCGCTTCCGATGGCGGTCAAGGCCTTCCCTTCGTGAATTGGAGCGTGATTGCTGGAGACTTGCGCATCGCCCATTTCATTGCGGTCCATGCGATTCAGATCGTGCCCCTATTTGCCTACTTGCTGTTACAGATGGCGCCGATACCGGCTTTGAGGCGACGCAGGCTGGCAGTGTTCGGGATGAGTGCCGGAGTGATGCTGGTAGTTCTTGCGACCTTCATTCAAGCGGCCCTGGGCCATCCCTTGTTGTCCGTCGGCCGTTGAGGTCCAAGTAACCTTGGTGCACGCTTGCGCGAGACCATATCCGTCCTAGCGTCTGGCCTTTGTGTCTTTTTAACATTATACTTCGTGCACAGGCGGTAGCCTGGGGTCTGAATTCCGTCTGGCGGAATCCGGGCATGGGAAGATACTATGGGTCTCAACTCAGCTTGCCGTCAAATTACCAACGCGATTGTCATTCTGGTGTTTAGCGAACTATGTGCAGCCCAGATTTACAGCCTTGGGCCGCATAACCTCAGCGGTCGAGGATGCCCGGCTTGTCATGTTCTCCATACCAGCGGTACGCCGCTGGTTGATGTGGCCGAGTCCGACGCGCAGGTACTCTGGGGCAGCACCCTCGACCATGTTGCATTTACGAGCGTGTCCAACCAGACGATCGAAGTCCCGGCGTCGATGACGGACCCGCAAGACCCTTTGTTTCACACCGCGGTATGCCTCACTTGCCACGACGGCTCGGTCGCCATTGTTGGAATGATCGGGCGCACCTTCGATTCCTACGAAGCGGTGGCGCAGGTCTCAGTTGAGAACCTGGAACTGGGAAAAACCTACACGGTCCATCCGGTGCATGTCCCATACCTCCCAAATACCGGCTGCGGACTACCGACTCCGACTTGTAATCCGAATCACTGGCCCAGTAAGGTCGATGCGCAAGGCGCTCTGACCTGGGTCACCGATAATCTGGGCAAGAAGAATACGGAGAACTTCGGACGCGCTCTTCGGTTTTATTCGGCAACGTCGAACGGGGGGCAAGCGATGGTGGAATGTTCGACATGCCACAACCCACACTCGGTGGATTTCGCCGAGACCCGGCTAGGAAACGGGCAGTGGGCCGTGACCAAATCGCGGCATTTTGTCCGCGGTTGGTACGACGCCGAGGACAAGAAGAGCGACTCGGTTTCCAGGTTCTGCCGTTCCTGCCACTATTCAAGCAGTAACGAGTATGTGGCGATGAGGGATTAGTTGCAGCGACGCAAGGCCGTTACTTGCTGCGTCGATACCAGAATATTGTCTCGGTTTCCCCGCGCTTCGATAGAGCCACGGTGGTCCGCCCCTCCTGCCGCAGCTCGGATAGGCCCTCTCCCGCCAGGAAGTTGTTCGATAACAAGAAACCTGCGGGCCGGACCATCGACGAGAGGTTGGCACGAGCGAGGGCCTGCTCGAAAGGCCCATAGTAAACAAAAATGTTTGTGCCAATGATCATATCGAACTGGCGCGTTTCGGGTAGAGGTTCTCGCTGAAACACCACATTCATGTCTTCTGGTGAGACTTTTATGAGAAATTCCGGACGAATGCGCACCGCTCGGATCTTTAACTCGGGCGTCTCTTGGGGAACCGGGAAGGCTTTGGCTGGGGCACCGATCTGGTCGCCGAATTTATTCCAGTAAGCAGTGAATTCGGAACTCCAGATTTTCGTGCCGTCGAGCGGCAGTTGAATGGTGTATCCGCGATTTGCCGCGGCATTTCTCCTGGCACTATGGATGTGCTGATTCACGCTTGAACTAATGTCATAGGTGACGATCTCCAGCGTTGTCGGATCGGCGAGACCATACCGAAGCAGGCTATCCATTACGGCAAACGGCTGGATGGTCTGAGGCGGATAGAAATCGGCGCCCTCTTCTTTGTTCACAAAGTCAAGCCCCGGCCCGATGATTGCCACTCGGTACACCTTTCTTGTTTTGAGCAGACCCCGGCCGGCAAGGTCCCGAAGTGCCTGATCGATGGCGAAGTTTGGGCGTATGTTGGTGTCGAGTGAGATGCCTCGTTTCTCGAACAAGTGGGAGTCCAATTCCATGAGCTTGGACTCTTCCGCTTTACTCGCTTGCAGGGCCCTCATCTTTTCACGATAGCCCGCAAATTCGGCCTGCATTCGGCTCAGATTCGCAAGCAAGTACTTCCTGACTCCGTCCCGCTCCCGGGCTGTCTTAAAGGCGAATCCCTTCTTCTCCAGAAACGCGCGCATGGTCAGAAAGTGCTCATTCGTGCCCGGGTTCGCCAGAATGCGAATCAGATCGTCGGTTCGCTGCTGCGCCATGAAAGTGATGCCGGCGTTTTGTCCGTACTGGAAGAGGCTGGGCCAATCGATCCTCGGTTGTTTGGTGTAGGTGACGCCGAAGCGCAATAAGTTCGTGAGCGTGTCTTCTTCACCTTGATCCAGCCTGGCTCGGACCTCGCGGTCGCGATTCTGAACCCACATGGGCCAACTGCTCATCATGCGCTCAGAATCGAGTTTCTGAAGTTCAGCCGGCAGCTCGTTATGGAATATCTTCAGCACCGGCAGGGCCTGCTCATAGGTGATAAATCGCAAGTCTGCGGAGCCGCCCGCTGCCCAGGCGAAGCAACCTATCGAAATGATGAACAGCCACGGAGTTCTGAGTCCAATCTTCGCCATAGGATTCACTTCTGCGTCTCCGACCGCATTTTCAACAGGCGCGGCTACCTCCTGTTGCCATCGGCGAGTTTCAGTTCCTGCGCCTTGAGTCTTGCTCTCTCGGCCTCGCCAGGTCTCTCGCTGAGTTCATAGAGACTTGCCAACTCAAGCCATAGTTCACTTCGATCAGGGACGAGTCGCGTGGCGCGTTCTTCGAAAGCGATGGCCTGCGGATTGTTACCCAGCGCGCTCCAAGCCGACGCTCTCCCGCGTGCGAGATCGAGCTGAAAGGGTATATTCTCCTTCGCTTCGGACGGCGCCCGCCGCTCAGCTTCGTCGAATGTTCTGAGTGCTTCGGCGGGTTGCTCTTCGCGCAAGTAGGAATAACCCAGGTTCGTCAACATGAGGTGCGGGCGCGACGAAAGAGCGATAGCCCGGCGCATTGCGTCCACCGCTCGGATTTTATCTCCTGCCCCCCAGTAGAGATCAGCCAACGACGCCCAGGTAACGTCGTTGGGCTCGAGTTCGAGCGCGGCAAAGCATTCCGCCTGCGCCTGGCGCGCGCGTCCCAGGGCCGTTAGGATCTTTGCGCGAATGAAATGCAAATTGGCGCTGTCCGGGAATATTCGCAGCGCGCGCGAGGAGGCATCCAATGCCTCCGATTGTCGCCCGAGGACGTGCAGCACCAGCGCAGCATTGGCCCACTGTTGGAATTGAGTGGAGGAGGTCGAGCTAAGGGCCTGGGCCGGCAGTATCGCCGTTGAGCACCCGGCCTGCAGTTGTCCAGCCAGCGAAGGTCTGTCGGATGTGCGCCGCACGAACACAGCTGAGACCTCATCCAAATAGGCCAGACGCCAGGTCCCGCTGTTGCACAGAGGCCCGAGAAATTGTACGGCGCCGTCATATCGAGCCAGCGTTACAAAGATCGTATTGAGACCGAATCGGTCGGCTTCCCGCTGCCAGTCCGGTGCATCTGGAGAGAGTTGAAGGAGTTGGTCCTGGCGTTCGAAGGCGGCCAAGCCGAAGGGAATTGCCCGGCCATCGATGTAGTCGGGATAGTTGGGCCCGAGTCTCCACGTGAGATAGCCGCCCAGATTGTAGTTGTTAAAGATTTGTCCTGGCAGGTTGTTTCGTTCGATGAACTCTGCGGCACGCTCGGGGAACCACCAACTCAAGCCAGTGCCGAAGGTGCCGGTATCGGTTCCGCCAAGATAGTGGCGGTTCGACACCAGATCGGAACACCGCGCGATGACAAGAAGAACCAGCAGACTCGCAATCCCGAATGCCAGGATCGAGCGCACCCGAATATCGTTCCACTTGGAGGATAGTCCCGCCCACGCTGTCGAGAACACGCTTCCCGCGACCACGACGACAACTGCGGCAAACAACGCCTGAAATCGCACATGTCGAATTCCCATGCAGGCTGCGCCAGTAAGCAGCAAGGCAGATCCGGGCTGTCGTTGCCAAAGCGCAACCAGCGCAGCCAGGCCCGCGAGGGCCAACAGCGCGAAGAAGGCGCCTTTGGTATCGCGCACTGTGAAAATACCCGACGCTGCGGCCCAACTCAGTGGTGCAGGCGCCCACTCAC
>Ga0137372_10005273_pt1 | contig 12614 bp, 15 predicted proteins | sample SagtaG_6_FD_104911 | JGI IMG/M metagenome (GOLD analysis project Ga0137372, IMG submission 104911) | Vadose zone soil microbial communities from Sagehorn Ranch, Mendocino, California, USA - Sage1_R_60_16 metaG | ecosystem: Environmental > Terrestrial > Soil > Vadose zone | place: USA...
CGGCCGCATCCAGGGCCGCGCCAGGGTGGCGCTCCTCTCATGGGGGCCGTCCGTCCCGCGGTGGAGCCGCCTCTTCCACGCCGCGACGCACTGGCGCGCCTTCGCCGTTTCTCGGGCTCGGCAAGCGCTTCACAGGCGAGTCAGTGGGATTTCCGGGCTTGCTACGCTTCGCTGCGCAAGCCCTCAACCTGGGGGGAGCGAGGGCTCCCCCCACCACCCGGAATCCCGGCGCGGGGTGACGTAGACTGGGTGGCCGTCTCACCTGCCCGGAGCCGCCGATGCGCCTCTTCCAGTTCTCCTACAGCCCATTCGCGGCGAAGGTCCGCAAGTGCCTCGAGCTGAAGGGCCTCGCGTACGACCTCGTCGAGGTGCCCTACCTCGATCGCCGCGAGCTCGTCGGCCTCACCGGCGGCTACGCGCACATCCCGGTCCTCGAGGACGGCGGGCGCGTCGTGACGGAGAGCGCGCGCATCACGGCCTACCTCGACGAGCGCTACGCCCCCTCGTTGCGGGCCGATCCCGTCGCGGCGCTCGTCGAGGGCTGGGCGGACGGCGTCCTCGAGGACGTGCTCTTCCGCCTTGCGACGCCCGGCGTCGAGGCGCGCTTCGCGGAGCTGCAGGGCGGGCGCGAGGACGCGCGGGCGCTCTTCCGGATCGTGAAGGAGCGCAAGTTCGGGACGGGGTGCGTCGACGCGTGGAAGCGCGACGCCGACGTGCTCTCGGCGCGCGTCGCCGAGCTGCTCGCGCCCGTCGCCGCCGCGGTCGCGGACCGGCCCTTCCTGCTCGGCGCCCGGCCGTCGCTCGCCGACGCAGCGGTGTGGGGCGAGCTCTTCATGCTGGAGCTGGCCGTCCCCGGCTGGATCCAGACCCGCGTCCCCGGCCTGCGCGACTGGTGGGAGCGGATGCGCGCCGCGCGCTCCTGAGCGGCACCCCGGCGGAGCGCGCCCCATGACGCGGGATCAGTACTTCGCGTCCTCGGTCTCGATCAGCCGGTAGATCTCGGCGGCGTCCTTCGCCTTCATGATCGAGTCGCGGAAGGCGGGGTTCTTGAAGATCCGGCTGATGCGCGCGAGCGCCTTGAGGTGGGCGCCGGCCGAGTTCTCGGGCGCGAAGAGGGTGAAGAAGAGGAACGTCGGCTTCCCGTCGATCGCCCTGAAGTCGACGCCCGCCTTCGACCGGCCGAAGCTCGCCATGAGGACGGGGAGCCCCGGCACCTTCCCGTGCGGGATGGCGACGCCGTCGCCGATCCCGGTCGAGCCGAGCTTCTCCCGCTCGAGCAGCGTCTCGAGCAGGCGCTGGGCGTCCGTCTTGTGCGTCGCGGCGAGCGGCCTCGACAGCTCCGACAGCACCGCCTGGGCGGTGGTGCCCGCGAGGTCGTCCAGGACTGCGCCGGGGTGCAGGAACTCGACGATCTTCATGGGGTCGATCGCCTCGCTAGCACAGGTGGCAACGCGCTGGCAACAAGGCAACCAGCGGGCCGGGTGCGGGGCGCGCGTCCCCGCAGCCGGCGCGCGTCGCTGGCCTACCCCGCTCGCGCCTGGATGAGCCCGAGGTTTCCGTCGTCGCGGCGGTAGACGACGTTGATCGCGTGGTCCTTCGCGTTCTGGAACACGAAGAACTGGCTGTTCAGGAGATCGAGCTGGAGGATCGCTTCGTCGAGCGTCATCGGCTTCGCCTGGAACGTGCTCGACTTCACCACGCGATCGGACGGCGCGCGGGCGATGTCGAAGACCTCGTGCTGCACGTCGATCGCGGCGCGGCCGTTCGTCCGCTCGACGACCTTGTGGTTCTTGAGCTTCTCCTTGTGCTTCTTGAGCTGTCGCTCGATCTTCTCGGCGGCCGCGTCGATCGACGCGTACATGTCGCTGCTCTTCGCGCGGCCGCGCAGGAGGAAGGGGCCTGCCTTCAGGTTGATGTCCGCCTTGTGCTCCAGGTTCTCCACGTAGAGCACGACGTGAGCCTCGCTCGGCCGGTCGATGTAGCGCTGGATGTGCTCGACCTTGCCGCGTGCGTGCGACTTCAGCGCTTCGGTCGAATCGAGGTGCCTGAAGGTGATGTTCACCTGCATGAACCGCCTCCTGTGATGTGAAAACACATCGGCCGCGACCCGCGCGCCCCACTCCCGTGAGGCCCGCAGCGCCGCGGCCGCTGTCGCTCTGGGCGTCATGCCCAGGATCATTCTAGCAGACCTCCCGGCACGCGATCCGGAGGCCCCGGGGAGGGGCGCACGCGCGCCTGAGGGTCACCTAACCGGGGGTTCGCCCGCCGCCACTCGATCGGCGCTAGAAGTATTTTTTGCGCTTGCTCGACGGCAAGATCCCGAGCACCTCGCGGTACTTGGCCACGGTGCGCCGCGCGATCTCGATGTTCTGGCCCTTGAGGATCTCGACGATCTTCTGGTCCGAGTGCGGGTGCTTCGGGTCCTCGGCGGCCACGATCTGCTTGATGTGGTTCTTGACCGCCTCGCTCGCGATCTCGTCGCCGCCCGTCTTGTTGATGGCGGAGTTGAAGAAGAACTTGAGCTCGTAGATGCCTTGCGGCGTGTGGACGTACTTGTTCGTCGTGACGCGCGAGACGGTCGACTCGTGCATCCCGATGTCCTCCGCCACGTCGCGCAGGATGAGCGGCTTGAGATACGCGATGCCGCGGTCGAGGAAGTCCTTCTGGAACTTCACGATCGACTCGGTGACCTTGTAGATCGTGCGCTGCCGCTGGTGGATGGAGCGGATGAGCCACACCGCGCTGCGGAGCTTGTCCTGGATGTACTCCTTCGCGTCGCCCGCCTGCCCGTTCTTGAGCGCGGCGCGGTACATGCCGCTGATGCGGAGCTTGGAGAGGCCGTCGTCGTTCAGCACCGTGACGTACTTGTCGCCCATCTTGTGGACGTAGACGTCGGGCGTGATGTACTGCGGCTCCTCCCCGGAGAAGGCGCGCCCCGGCTTCGGCTCGAGGTGGCTGATCACCTTGACCGCCTTCACCACCTCCTCGATCGAGATCTTGAGGTCCTTCGCGATCGCCGCGTAGTTCTTCGACTCGAGGTGCCTGAGGTGGCGGTCGATGATGGCGACGATCTCGGGCGTGTCGGCGTTGATGTGCCGCACCTGGATGAGCAGGCACTCGCGGAGGTCGCGCGCGGCGACGCCGATGGGGTCGAGCGTCTGCACCTTCTTCAGCACGTGCTCGCAGAACTCGAGGCCCTTGCCCGACTCGAAGGAGACTCGCACCAGCGGATCGCGCGCCGCGCCGTCCTCCACCTCGCCCTCGACCTGCGGCATCTTGAAGTAGCCGTCGGTGTCGAGGTTCCCGATGATGAGCATCGCCACCTGCTCCTCCTCGGGCGTGAAGTGCGAGAGGCGCAGCTGCCAGACGAGGGTGTCGACGAGGTCGGTCTTGCGCGTGAGCGTCGCCTCGAACCCGGGCAGCTCCTCGTCCGCCATGCCGCGGTTCGACGGCGCGGTGTGCCCCTGCAGCTGGTAGTGGTCGAGGTACTGATCCCAGTCGATCTCGTTCGCGCCCTCCTCGCCCTTCACCTCCTCGTTCTTCTCCGCCTCCTTGTGCTGCGGCGCCGCCTCCTCCTGCGCCTGCTCGGCCGGGCTCGCCCCCTCGGCGCGGCTCTCCTCCTCGCCCTCCGCCGGCTCCTCGAGGAGCGGGTTCTCGGTGATCTCGGTGCGGATGAGGTCGACGAGCTCCATGCGCGAGAGCTGGAGGAGCTTGATGGCCTGCTGCAGCTGGGGCGTCATCACCAGCTGCTGGGTCATCTTGAGGTGCTGCTTCAGCTCGAGGCTCATCGTCGGGACGCTCCGGAGCTACGGGTGGTGCGAGACGTCGTCGAGGCGGAACTTCTCGCCCAGGTACACGGCGCGGGCGCGGTCGCTCCGCGCGATCGCGGCCGGTGTGCCCTCCTCCAGGATCCGGCCGGCGGACAGGATGTAGGCGCGATCGCAGATGCCGAGCGCCTCGCGCACGTTGTGATCCGTGAGCAGGACGCCGATGCCCTTTTCCTTGAGGTCGCCGATGAGGCGCTGCAGCTCGGCGACCGCGATCGGGTCGACGCCCGCGAAGGGCTCGTCGAAGAGGATGTAGCGCGGCGACGAGAGGAGGCTCCGCGCCACCTCGGCGCGCCGCCGCTCGCCGCCCGAGAGCGCCTCGCCCAGGCTCGCGGCCACCTTCTGCAGGCGAAACTCGTCCAGCAGCGCCTCCGCTCGCGCCTCGCGCTCGGCGCGCCCGACGCCGAGCGCCTCGAGGACGGCCGTGAAGTTCTCGCGCACGGTGAGCTTGCGGAAGATCGACGCCTCCTGCGGGAGGTAGCCGATGCCCCGCCGCGCGCGGCGGTGCATGGGCAGGTCGGTGAGGTCCTCGTCGCGGAGGAGCACGCGGCCGGCCTCGGGCGTGACGAGCCCGACCACCATGTTGAAGCTCGTCGTCTTGCCCGCGCCGTTCGGGCCGAGGAGCCCCACCACCTCGCCCGGGTGGACGTGAAAGGACACGCCGTCGACGACGCGCCGGCGCTTGTAGCTCTTCACGAGCCCCTCGGCGCGGAGCCGCAGCTCGCTCATCTCGCCTTCCCCGAGCGCACGGGCAGCGGCTGCCCGGGGCTCTGGACGAGCGTGCCCTTCGCCTGCGTGACCGTGACCTTGTTCTGGTCGAGGTCGTAGACCACCTCGTCGCACCTCACGACCGAGGCGCCGTCGTGCAGGACGGGATCGCCGCGGCAGACGACCTTGCCCCCGGCGCTGTCGTAGGTGGCGCGGGCGCAGGTGACCGCCTTCTCACCGCGCGTGAGCTTCACGTCGCCCTCGCAGACGGCGTGCCGGATCTCGCCGCCCTCGTCGCTGTCGGCGGTGAGCTTCCTGCAGACGAGCCGGGCGTCCTCGCGCGTGAAGACGACGGGGTTCCCGGTCATGACGGTGCGCCGCTGCTTGTACTGGTACTCGATGTTCGCCGCCTCGACGTGCGTCGCGGGCGCCGGCGCGGGGACCGGCCTCGGCGCCGGCGCCGCGAGCGCGAGCTGCGCCAGGGCGAGGAGCGCGATCACCGCGCCGCCTCCGCTCGCGCCGGTCCTGCCACGACATGGGCGCCGCCCTCGATCCGGAGCACCTGGTCGTCGGGTTCGAGCGTGAACCCCGGGCCGCGGACCGTGAGGCTGCCCGAGCGGACCTCGACCGGCTGGTCGCCGTGGACGAGCCGGTCGGCGGCCGTGTAGCGCGCCTGGGCGGTCGTGGCGACCTGGTCGCCCTGCTCGGCCCGGACCCCGCCCGACGCCTCGAAGCGGCGGTCCTTCACGTTCCCGCTGCCGCGGGCGGCGGTGATCCGAGCCTCCGCCCGGGTGGCGGTGGCCGGGATCCGGAGCCGGATGCGGTCGGCCGCGAGGTCGGCCGTGTCCCGCCGGAACGACGCGTGCACGGCGTCGCCTTCCGCCGTGAGCACAGGGCCGCGGTAGACGCGGAACCTGAAATTGTCGAACGTCAGTTCCGGAGGCACTTCCTCGTTCCCCTGCTGGTTCGCGACCCCGCACCCGCTTGACAAAGCAAGGAACGTGAGAGCCGCCAGGCTTGCCGAAAACCGCGTAACCATAACATTCTTATCCCGATTCAATCTAGTGGCACGGCCCTTGCTTGGTCTCTTGACCGCTAGGTCCCGGAAAGCTCACGGGAATTCGGCATCGGCTTTGCTAGGGAACCCTCGACAGGGGGTCGAGTCTTCCAGCGCCGGTGCATCCACACCCACTCTACCGGGTTCCGGCGGATGGCGGCCTCGAGGAGCGCGTTGCAGGCGGCGGTGAGGCGGACGACCTCCGCCTCCTTGTCGGGCGGCTTAGGGTCATATGGCACCTCGACGATGTCGACGACGTGGCCATCCCACGGCCTCGGCCCCCGGCGGCGCGTGGTCGCGACCACCACCGGCGCGCCGAAGCGCAGCGCGAGATCGCCCGCGGCGCGCGGCGTGTACGCGAGGCGGCCGAAGAACGGCGCGAAGACGCCCTGCACCTTCGTGTCCTGGTCGATGAGGATGCCGAGGGCCTTCCCGTCGCGGAAGGTCTTGATGAGCGCGCGGCCGGTGGTCGGGTCCTCCCGCCAGAGCGTCCTGACGCCTCCCTCGCCGCGGAATCGCTCCGCGAGCGCGTTCAGGCGCGGATCGGCGCCGGCCTTGGCGATGACGGCGTTCGGGATGCCCGCGCGCGCGACCCGCCGCGCCATGAGCTCCCAGCTCCCCACGTGACCCGTGACGAAGACCATCCCGCGGCCGCGCGCGATGATCTCGCGCAGCCGCTCGTCGCCGCGATCCGAGAAGCCGACGTGCTCCTCGAGCCGGGCGTCGTAGCTCCTGACGGCCACCACCTCGCCGGCCATCTGCCCGAGGTGCAGGAAGGAGGCGCGGGCGATGGCGCGCCGCTCCGCCTCGCTCTTCTCCGGGAAGGCGAGCGCGAGGTGCTCGAGCATGAGGGCGCGGCTCTCCCGCGCGAGCAGCCAGCCGAGCATCCCGGCGAGGCCGCCCAGCGCCACCGCGAGGCGGAGCGGCAGGAGCGCGAGCACGCGGATGGCGCCGCGCACCAGCGCGGAGCGCACCGACCGCTTCAGCCGCTTGCGAAGGGGAGCCGCCATCGCGCGCGAACGCTAGCACGGAACCGGGGTCCGCCAACCCGCTCCCCGGCCGGCGGCAGCGCAGGGCGAGGGAGATCACCGGTGGAGCGGGATGCCCTTGGCGCGCAGGATGAGCTCGCACAGCTCGCGCACGGCGCCGCGGCCGCCCGGCGCAGACGCCACCAGGTGGACGGCCGCCCGCACCTCCGGGTGCGCGTCCGACGGGCAGGCGGACAGGCCCACGCGCGCGAGGAGGCCGAGGTCGTTCACGTCGTCGCCCATGTAGGCGACCTCGTCGTCCGGGATCGCGAGGTGCGCGAGCTGCGCGTAGCCCTGGAGCTTGTCGCGCTGGGCGAAGACGAGGTGCTTCACGCGGAGCTCCTCGAGGCGCTTCCGCGCCAGGCCGGGCCGGCCCGAGATGACGCCGAGGTCGACGTGGTCGCGCAGGAGCACGAGGCCGTGGCCGTCCTTCACGTCGAAGGCCTTCAGCTCCTCGCCGTCCGCCGAGTAGTAGAGCCGCCCGTCGGTGAGGACGCCGTCCACGTCGAGGAGGAGGAGGCGGATCTTCGCGGCGCGCGCGAGGACGTCGCGTTCGCGGCTCGACCTCGCGTCGCGGAGCGTCACGGCTGTCCGAGCGCCCTGCGGATGGCGAGCACGTCGGCGAGCACGCGGTCCGCCATCTCGAAGTCGAGCGAGTTCGGGCCGTCGGAGCGCGCCTTCTCCGGATCCTCGTGGATCTCGGCGAAGAGGGCGTCGATGCCGACGGCGGCGGCCGCGCGCGCCAGCGGCGCCACGTACTGCCGCTCGCCCCCGGTGACGTCCCCGGCGGCGCCCGGGAGCTGCACCGAGTGCGTCGCGTCGAGGCACACCGGGACGCCCAGCTCGCGCATGATGACGAGCGAGCGCGGGTCGACGACCAGGTTGCCGTAGCCGAACGAGGCGCCGCGCTCGGTGAGCACCACGTTCTCGTTGCCCGCCTCGCGGCACTTCGCGACGACGTGGCGCATGTCGCGAGGCGCGAGGAACTGCCCCTTCTTCACGTTGACGCTCCTGCCGTGGCGCGCGCAGGCGAGGACGAGGTCCGTCTGACGGCAGAGGAAGGCCGGGATCTGGAGGACGTCCACCACCCTCCCCACCGGCTCCGCCTGCCACGCCTCGTGCACGTCGGTGAGACAGGGAAGCCCGGTCTCGCGCTTCACCCTCTCGAACACGGCGAGCCCGGCCTCGAGCCCGACGCCCCGGAAGCTCTTCACGCTGGTCCGGTTCGCCTTGTCGAAGCTCGCCTTGAAGACGACCGGGACGCCGTGCTTCGCGGCGAGCGCCTTCACCTTGCGCGCGTGGGCGAGCCCCTGCGCCTCGGACTCGAGGACGCACGGCCCCGCGATGAGGAGGAGCGGCCGCCCGTCGCCGACCTCGTGGCCGCCGACGACGGCCCGGACCGGAAGCGCCATCTAGGCGCCCTTCCCGACCGGCAGCTTCGTCACCTCCGCCACCGCCGCGCGCTTCTGGTCGCGGTGGACCAGCGCCGCCGCGATGAAGCCGGCGAAGAGCGGGTGGGGGCGGAACGGCTTCGACTTGAACTCCGGGTGGAACTGGCAGCCCATGAAGTGCGGATGGTTGTTGAGCTCGATCATCTCCACGAGCCCGAGGTCCGGGTTCATCCCGGAGAAGACCATCCCGGCCTGCTCGAACTGGGCGCGGTAGGCGTTGTTGAACTCGAAGCGGTGGCGATGGCGCTCGTGGATGAGGTCGGCCGCGTAGAGCTCGCGCGCCTTCGTGCCCTCCTTGAGCTTGCACGCGTAGCTGCCGAGCCGCATCGTGCCGCCCTTCTCCTCGACGCCGACCTGGGAGGCCATGAGCGTGACCACCGGGTGCGGCGTCCTCTCGTCGAACTCGAGGGAGTTGGCGGACGCGAGCGCGAGCACGTCGCGCGCGAACTCGATCACGGCCATCTGCAGCCCGAGGCAGATCCCGAAGAAGGGCACCTTCTTCTCGCGAGCGTACTTGACGGCGAGGATCTTGCCCTCGGTGCCGCGCACGCCGAACCCGCCCGGCACGAGGATGGCGTCCACGTGGTCGAGCGCGGAGAGGTCGCCCTCCTCGAGCTTCGAGCTGTCGATGAACTCGTGGCACACCTTGGCGTCGCCCGCGATGCCGCCGTGCACGAGCGCCTCGTTGAGGCTCTTGTAGCTCTCGGCGAGCTCCACGTACTTGCCCACGACGCCGATGTGCACCTCGCCCTTCTTCGGGGTCCTCACCTTCTCGACGATCGCCTCCCACTTCTCGAGGCGCGGGGCGCGGCTCCAGATGTTGAAGAGCTCGGCGAGCTTGTCGTCCACGCCCTCGGCGTGCAGCGCGACCGGCAGCTCGTAGATCGACGACACGTCCTTGGCGGTGAAGACGGCCGAGGTCTCCAGGTTGCAGAAGAGCGCGATCTTGTCCTTCATCTCGCGCGCGATCTCGCGGTCGGAGCGGCAGAGGAGGATGTCGGGCTGGATGCCGATCTCGCGCAGCTCCTTCACGCTGTGCTGCGTCGGCTTCGTCTTCAGCTCGCCCGCCGCCGCGATGAAGGGCACGAGCGTGAGGTGGGCGTAGACGACGTTCTCCTCGCCCACGTCGTACTTCATCTGCCGGATGGCCTCCAGGAAGGGGAGCGACTCGATGTCGCCCACCGTGCCGCCCACCTCGACGATGACGATGTCCGCCTCGCCCGCGGCCTCGCGGATGATGGTCTTGATCTCGTCGGTGATGTGCGGAATCACCTGGACCGTCTTGCCCAGGTACTCGCCGCGCCGCTCCTTCTGGATGACGGCGTTGTAGATGCGGCCCGTCGTGTAGTTGTTGCGGCGGGTCATCTTGGCGGTCGTGAAGCGCTCGTAGTGCCCGAGGTCGAGGTCCGTCTCCGCGCCGTCGTCCGTGACGTAGACCTCGCCGTGCTGGAACGGGCTCATCGTCCCGGGGTCGACGTTGATGTACGGGTCGAGCTTGAGGTGCGTGACCTCGAGCCCGCGGTTCTCCATGAGCGCGCCGATCGACGCCGCCGCGAGGCCCTTGCCGAGCGAGCTCACCACGCCGCCCGTGACGAACAGGTACTTCGTCCTCTTCGTGCGCTTCACCATGCGTCTCCCTTTCCTACGCCCCCGCGAGGATGGCTCGCGCGCGCTCCAGATCTTCCGGCGTGTCCACCCCGAACCCGCCGTACGTCGTCTCGACCACCCGGATCCCGTGCCCCCGCTCGAGCGCCCGCAGCTGCTCGAGCGACTCCTCCTCCTCGAGGCGCCCGGGGGCGAGCGCCGCGAACGCCTGCAAGAACGGCTCGCGGAAGGCGTAGATGCCCACGTGCGCGCGCGCGAGGGGGCTCTCACCCCCCGCGCGGCGGTGCGGGATGGGGGCCCGCGAAAAATAGAGCGCGTCGCCCGTGGTCGTGCACACGACCTTCACGACGTGCGGCCGCTCGAGCTCGCCCTCCGAGCGGGCGGGCGAGCGTCGCCATCTCGACCGCGGGATCCTCCATCGCGGCGAGGAGCCCCTCGATGGCGGCGGGCTCGATGAGCGGCTCGTCGCCCTGCAGGTTCACCACGATCCGGGGCCGAGGCGCGAGCTTCCGGGCGGCCTCCGCGACGCGGTCCGTGCCCGTGCGCGCGGGCCCCGTCATGACGGCGCGCGCCCCGCAGCTCCGCGCGGCGGCGGCGATGCGCTCGTCGTCCGTCGCGACCGCGACGACGTCGACGCCCCGTGCCTTCATGGCGCGCTCCGCGACGTGGCAGATGAGCGGTTTTCCGGCGAGGATCGCGAGGGGCTTCCCCGGGAACCGTGAGGCTCCGTACCGGGCCGGTATGATGACGGAGATGAGTCCCAACCGGGACCCCTGATTACTAGGCGGTTTCGGATCCGTCAACCGTCGCGGAAAGACGCCCTGATTTTGGGCTCGTCGCGACCCCCCCGAACCGGCGGTCGGCGGGCGCGGCGGCGGGCGCTACCTTCGTCCATGGCGCTGGTCGTCCACGTTGTCGGCGCCCGCCCGAACTTCGTGAAGATCGCGCCCGTCGTGCGGGCGCTGGCCGCGCGCGGCGTCGCGCAGCGCCTCGTCCACACCGGCCAGCACTACGACGCCGCCATGTCGGACGTCTTCTTCGCCGACCTCTCGCTGCCCGCGCCCGACGTGCACCTCGGGGTCGGGTCGGGGTCGCCCATCGAGCAGACCGCGCGCATCATGGTCGCGCTCGAGCGCGCCTTCGGCGAGCTGCCGCGGCCGGACTGGGTGCTCGTCCCCGGCGACGTGAGCTCGACGGTCGCCGCCGCGCTCGTCGCGGCGAAGCTCGGGCTCCGCGTCGCGCACCTCGAGGCCGGGCTGCGCAGCTTCGAGCGCAGCATGCCCGAGGAGCAGAACCGGGTCGTCACCGACCACCTCGCCGCGCTCCTGCTCACGCCGTCGCCGGACGCGGACGCGAACCTCGCGCGCGAGGGCATCCCGCCCGGGCGCGTCGCGCGCGTCGGCAACACCATGATCGACAGCCTGCTCTCGGCCCTGCCGGCGGCGAGCGCGCGTCGCACGGCCGCGCGGCTCGGGCTCGCTCCGGGAGCGTACGCCGTCGTCACCCTTCACCGACCGTCGAACGTGGACGACCGCGACACCTTCGCGCGCCTCCTCGGCGCGCTCGCCGACCTCGCCCGCGAGCTGCCCGTCGTCTTCCCCCTCCACCCGCGCACCCGCGCCCGGCTCGACGGCGGCCTCGCCCGCGCTGCGGCGCCGCTGCGGCTCGTCGAGCCGCTCGGGTACCTCGACTTCCTGTCGCTCACCGCCTCGGCGCGGCTCGTCCTCACCGACTCGGGGGGCCTGCAGGAGGAGACCACCGTCCTCGGGGTCCCCTGCCTCACGCTGCGCGAGCGGACGGAGCGGCCCATCACGGTGGACGAGGGCACGAACCAGGTGGTCGGCACGGATCCCGCGCGGATCCTCACCGCCGCGGCGCGCGCGCTCGACGCGCCGCCGCAGGGGCGCTGCCCGGCGCTGTGGGACGGCCGCGCCGCCGAGCGGGTGGCGCAGTGCCTCGTCGCGCGGAGCTGATCTCGCCGGCCGCTCCAGTCCGGAGATCTCCCTACTCCCCGCGGTTCACGATCAGGGAGACATCCCGGAGCACGCGGTCGACGACGCCCGGCTCGTCGGGATCGTAGTAGGCCCGCACCTGCCCGCGCCCATCGACGAGGACGAGGTGCGTTCCATGCGAGATGTCCGCGGTCGCTCCGTCGTCGCGTTCCCGTCCCATGCTCACCTTGAGTCCTTCGCTCACCGCCGACCTCACCGCGCCGGGAGGTCCCGTCAGGAAGCTCCACAGGCGCGGGCTCGCTCCGTGCTGCCGTGCGTACGCCGCCAGGATGGGAGGCGTGTCGTGCTCCGGGTCGACGCTGAACGACACGAGGTGGAACGCCGAGCCGAGCTGGCGCGCGCGATCCTGCACCTGCTTCATCTTCGCGGTGATCGCCGGACAGGCCGTACCGCAGCGCGTGAACACGAAGCTCGCGACCCAGATCCGCCCCGCCAGCTCCGCGCTCCCGAACGGCAACCCGCGCTCGTCGACGAGCTCGAACCGCTGCATGGTGCCGAGCACGGGCAGGCGAGGCGGCGGGTGGTGTGCGAGCGGGCGGATGAAGGGCCACGTCGCCGCCAGCGCGACGAACACGATCCAGAACGCGGGTCGCGCCACCAGCGCCGCGGCGGTGGCCTGCACCCGATCGCTCGAGCTCGATGCGCTGTGCATGACGGCCCATCGATAAGCGCGAGCGCGAGCTCGCGCTCGCGCCGCTCCGCGTCGTAGCGGATCCGCGACGCGGGACCTGCGACATACCGAGGACGGACCTTCACCGTGCGAGCGCGCGCTCCCCTCTGCTCCAGAAGGGCCCTTCCCCGTGCAGGGAGGCGCAGCGCAGAACCCGGGTGATTACCCGGAGTGAATCGAGCCGATAAGGCTTGGACCCGAGGGCGCAGGAGGAGACATGCGTGCGACAGGGTGCATTCGCTGGGTGATCACTCTC
>Ga0137372_10005274_pt1 | contig 12614 bp, 8 predicted proteins | sample SagtaG_6_FD_104911 | JGI IMG/M metagenome (GOLD analysis project Ga0137372, IMG submission 104911) | Vadose zone soil microbial communities from Sagehorn Ranch, Mendocino, California, USA - Sage1_R_60_16 metaG | ecosystem: Environmental > Terrestrial > Soil > Vadose zone | place: USA: California...
CTACACCAGGGCAAGATCGCCGAGATGCGCACCGGCGAGGGCAAGACCCTCGTCGCCACCCTGGCCCTCTACCTCAACGGGCTGCTGGGCCGGGGAGCCCACCTGGTCACCGTCAACGACTACCTGGCCCGCCGCGACGCCGGCTGGAACGGCCCCATGTTCCACGCTCTGGGCCTGACCACCAGCGTCATCCCCGCCACCGACCAGTCCTTCGTCTACGACCCCGACTACGTCGACGAGTCCCACGGCGACGAGCGTCTGCGCAACCTGCGCCCCTGCACCCGGCAGGAGGCCTACCGCTGCGACATCACGTACGGCACCAACAACGAGTTCGGCTTCGACTACCTGCGCGACAACATGGCCGGCGACCTCGCGCAGCTCGTGCAGCGCGACCTGCGCTACGCGATCGTGGACGAGGTCGACTCGATCCTCATCGACGAGGCCCGCACGCCGCTGATCATCAGCGGCCAGGGCGAGGACTCGACCGCGAAGTACGTCGAGTACGCGCGCCACGCGGCGCGGCTGAATGAGGAGGAGGACTTCACGGTCGACCTCAAGCACAAGTCGGTCTCCCTCACCGAAGAGGGCATCGCCAAGATGGAACGCTGGACCCGCATCCCCAACATCTACGACCTCGAGAACGTGGTCGAGGCGCACCAGATCAACCAGGCCTTGAAGGCCAAGGCGCTCTTCCTCCGCGACCGCGACTACCTGGTGCGCGACGGCGAGGTGGTGATCGTCGACGAGTTCACCGGCCGGACCATGCCCGGCCGGCGCTGGTCGGATGGGCTGCACCAGGCGGTGGAGGCGAAAGAGGGCGTCAAGATCCAGCAGGAGATGAAGACGCTGGCCACGATCACGCTCCAGAACTACTTCCGCCTCTACGGGAAGCTGGCGGGCATGACCGGTACCGCGATCACCGAGGCCGAGGAGTTCCACAAGATCTACGGCCTCGAGGTGGTGGTGATCCCCACCCACAACCCGATGGTCCGCGAGGACCAGCCGGACGTGATTTACAAGACCGAGCAGTCCAAGTACGAGGCAGTCATCGACGAGATCGTGGAGATGAACGGTGAGGGCCGGCCGGTGCTGGTCGGCACGGTCTCGGTGGAGAAGTCGGAGCGACTATCCCGGATGCTCGAGAAGCGCGGCATCCGGCACTCGGTGCTGAACGCCAAGCAGCACGAGCGGGAGGCCGGGATCGTGGCCGAGGCGGGCCAGACGGGCGCCGTCACGATCGCCACCAACATGGCCGGGCGCGGCACCGACATCGTGCTCGGCGCTGGCGTCCAGGGTCTCGGCGGCCTCCACATCATCGGCACCGAGCGCCACGAGTCGCGACGCATCGACAACCAGCTCCGCGGCCGGGCCGGCCGCCAGGGCGACCCCGGCTCGACGAAGTTCTTCATCTCGCTGGAGGACGACCTCATGAAGATCTTCGGGCCGGCGGCCGACCGTATCGGGCGGATGATGGACCGCCTCGACGTGGAGCCGATCGAGCACCGCTGGGTGGCGGGCTCCATCGAGAGCGCGCAGAAGAAGGTCGAAGGCATGCACTTCGACTCCCGCAAGCACATCGTCGAGTACGACGACGTGATGAACCTCCAGCGCAAGATCATCTACGAGGAGCGCCACAAGGTCCTCGAGGGCGCGGACACCCGCGACAACATCCTGGGCTACATCCGCGACCTGGTCGAGCGCGGCGTCGAGGTCCACTGCCAGGGCCGGCATCCCGAGAACTGGGACCTCGACGGCCTGCTTCAGTACCTGGGCACCTACTTCCCGATCGCTCCCGGCACCACCATCCCGGCCGACCAGCTGCGCGGCGGCCAGGCCGCGCTCAGCGGGTTCCTCGACGAGGCGGCGACCGCCGCCTACGACCAGAAGGAGGAATCGCTGGGGCCGGAGATCATGCGCCAGGTCGAGCGCTTCGTGATGCTGCGCACGATCGACACCAAGTGGATCGACTACCTGACCACCATGGAGCACTTCCGGGAGGGCATCGGCCTGCGCGCCTATGCCCAGCGCGACCCGCTGGTCGAGTACAAGAACGAGGCTCACGACATGTTCCAGGAGCTGACGGCCTCGATCCAGGCCGACATCGTGGCCAACATGTTCCGGGTCGAGGTCCGCCAGGACCCGCCCCCGCCGCCGGCTCGTCCCGAGGGCGGCGGACGCCGCCCCGGTCCCAATGGTGGCCGGCGCACGCCGGCTCCCAATTCCGGGGTCCCCGCGAGATCGCAGATCTCGCGGGGTGGGAGTGGCAGTCCGGCCGGACCGCCGGCGCCGCCGGTCCCCGAGCCCGCCGGCCTGGCCCGGGAGAAGATCGGGCGCAACGACCCCTGCTGGTGCGGCTCGGGCCGCAAGTACAAGCGCTGCCATGGCCGTTAGCTCGGAGCGTCCCGAAGACGCACTGCGGCGGATCCTGCGGCTGAAGGAGCATCTTTGACCTCCCTCGCAAGCAGACCCGCCTGGAGGAGCTGGACCGGCTCCTGAGCGCCCCCGGCGCCTGGGATGACCCCGGGCAGGCCGGAGGCATCGCGCGCGAATCCTCCGAGCTTCGCGGCGAGCTCGACTCCTGGAGCCGGCTGGAGGCGCGCGCCCGCGACCTGGTCGAGCTGGAGGCGCTGGCGGACGGCGACTCCGATCTAACCCGACAGGTGGCGGCCGACCTCGCCGTGATGGATCGCGAGGTCGAGCAGCGCGAGCTGGAGCTGCTCTTCAGAGATCCCTACTCCGACCACAACGCGATCCTCTCGATCAGCGCCGGCGCCGGCGGCGTGGACGCCCAGGACTGGGTGGAGATGCTGCTCCGGATGTACAGCAAGTGGGCCCAGCCGCCGCCCGGTGGCTCCTCGACGCTACGCCCGGGCTGCGAGGTCGAGCTGGTCGAGACCCAGCCGGGCGACCAGGCCGGGCTCAAGGGCGCGACGGTGATCCTGCGCGGGCGCCGGGCCTACGGCCTGCTCCGCGGCGAGCAGGGCGTGCACCGGCTGGTGCGGCTGTCGCCCTTCGACCAGAACCACCGTCGCCACACCTCCTTCGCGCTGGTCGAGGTGCTGCCCGAGCTGGAGGCGGCAGAAGAGCAGGAGGTGGAGATCAACCCCGATGACCTCCGCATCGACACCTACCGCTCGACCGGGGCGGGCGGCCAGCACGTGAACAAGACCGATTCCGCCGTCCGCATCACGCACCTGCCGAGCGGGATGGTAGTCACCTCCCAGAACGAGCGGTCGCAGATGAAGAACCGCGACTCGGCCATGAAGGTGCTCAAGTCGAGGCTCTTCCAGAGGCAGCAGGAGGAGGCGGCCAGGAAGCGGGAGGAGCTTCGCGGCAGCGTGATGCCGGCCGAGTTCGGGTCCCAGATCCGGAACTACGTCCTGCAGCCCTACACCATGGTCAAGGACGTGCGCACCGGGGTCGAGGTCGGGAACGTGCAGGCCGTGCTCGAGGACGGTGATCTGGAGCCCTTCATCGAGGGCTGGCTGCGCTGGCGGCTGGGCCAGGAGTCGGGCACGAGCTAGGTCGGGGCCGGGATGCGCCCGAGGGTGCACCCCCGCACGTATCGCGGGCGGAAATTCAGTTCGAGGGTGCACCCTCGAACTGAAACGTGGCGGGGGCTGATTCGAGCCCCGAAGCCCCTCCCCTCCCGGCTCCGCCGGGAGGACCTCCCCCCGAGCTGGGAGGATAGCGGCAATAAGTTGCCTGGCGGTGCGTTTGACCCCCCGCGGGGATGGCTTCTATACTGCGCGCACACCTGCCCTGGCGCCGCCGACCTGGCGCCCCGTCACAGCACAGAACCGATTTGAGCGTCATAGCACCGGACTTCAGCGGGCGGACCGTGATCAGCTTCCAGCACGTCTGGAAGCGGTATCCGAACGGCACCGAGGCGCTTCGGGACATCAACCTCAGCGTGCCCGAGGGTGACTTCCTGTTCCTGGTCGGCCCTTCCGGGGCGGGCAAGTCGAGCCTGGTCCGCCTCCTGATCCGCGAGGAGCGGCCGACCCGGGGCAAGATCTTCGTGAGCGGGGTCGAGCTGGGGCGCATGAAGCGCCGCCGCCTCCCGCTCTTCCGCCGCAAGGTCGGGCTCGTCTTCCAGGACTTCAAGCTCCTGCCGCAGATGACCGTCCACGAGAACGTTGCCTTCGCGCTGCGCGTGCTCGGCGAGTCGCGAACGGTGATCGGCCGCCAGGTGGACCGGGCGCTGACGACGGTCAGCCTGCAGCACAAGGCGCTCAAGTATCCCCGCGAGCTGAGCGGCGGGGAGCAGCAGCGGGTGGCGATCGCCCGCGCGCTGGTCCACGCCCCCAGCATGATCGTGGCCGACGAGCCGACCGGCAACCTCGACCCGGCCACGGCCTGGGAGATCATGCAGCTCTTCCTGAAGATCAACGCGGACGGGGCCACCGTCGTGATGGCGACCCACAACCGGGAGATCGTCGACCTCCTGCGCCGGCGGGTGGTGGTGATCGAGGACGGCCAGGTGGTCAGAGACGACCGGGCCGGGAGGTACCATGAGGCTCCTCAGGCATCTGCTCTTCGCGCTTAACAGCGCCTGGCAGAGTTTCTGGCGCAACGCCGGGGTCAGCGTGGCCGCGGTGGTTTCGATCACGCTCATCCTGGTGCTGGCCGGCGTCAACCTGCTGGTCGGCCACGCCCTGGCCGGCGTCCTCGAAACCTACAAGACCCGGGTCAGCGTGATCTCGGTAGCGGTCGCCGACCAGACCCCGCTAGGGACCGTCTACCAGTTCAAGCAGCAGCTGGAAGCCGACCCCCGGGTCCTGAGCGTCGTCTTCGTGACCAAGGACGAGGAGCTGGAGCGGTTCTCGGCCGATCCCCGCAACCGTGACCTGATCTCCAACATCGAGGGCAACCCGGTGCCGGCCAAGCTGGAGGTCCACGTCAAGGACATCCGCGACGTGGCCGCCATCGACGGCCTCGGCCGCCAGTGGCGAGGCGCCGACCGCACCGACCCCACCGACTACCAGGGCGACTTCATCAACCGGATGATCAAGATCTCGGCCTGGCTGACCCTGGCGGGGAGCGCACTGATGGCGATCTTGATCGTGGTCTCGGTGGTGATCGTGATGAACACGATCCGGACCGCGGTCTACCACCGCCGGCAGGAGATCGAGGTCATGAAGCTGGTGGGCGCCACCGAGTGGTTCGTGCGCGGTCCCTTCGTGATCGAGGGCGTGATGACCGGAGTGCTCGCCGCCTCACTGGCGCTGGGCCTGCTGCTGGGGGTCTACCGCCCGTTCGTCGAGCGCTTCCGGGCCGACCTCTTCTTCATCCCGCTCAGCTACGATCCCCACTTCGTAAGCACGCTCGGCCAGGACCTCTTCCTCGGCGGTGCGCTGCTTGGGGCGCTCGGCAGCTACATCGGCGTCCGGAGATACGTGCGCATCTGATGCGGCGCTGGTCCCTGCTGCCCGCCGTCCTCATGCTTGCGGCCAGCCTGGCGGTCGCCCCGGCGCCGGCGCGGGCCGCCGACTGCGACCCCATGGACCCCATCTGCCAGGAGATCGGCGATGCGAAGAGCCAGGCCCAGCAGGTCCAGGCCCAGCTCGACGACGTCAAGCGGAACCTGGCCAACGCCCAGGCCGCGGTCGCCCGCCTGGACGCCATCCTCAAGCAGCTGCAGGCGCAGCGCGCCGACCTGGAGTCCCGGATCAAGGCCACCCAGGGCCAGATCGACGACCTCGCCCGCCTGATCCGCTACAAGGAGGCGGAGATCGCGCGCCAGGAGGCGCACATCCAGGTCCGCGAGCAGTACCTGGACCAGCGCGTGCGGGCCATGGACAAGCACGGCCGGCTCGACTACCTGGAGCTGTTCGTGACCTCGAAGGACTTCAACCAGCTGATGGACCGGGTCCTGATCATGCAGGACATCGTGCGCAGCGACCAGCAGGCGCTGGTCCAGCTGAAGACGGAGCGGGAGGCGCTCAAGGTCCTGCGCAACGAGCTCGACGGCAAGAAGAAGGACCAGGAGGCGCTGCTCGCCAAGCAGCGCAGCCAGCAGGCGGCGCTCGACACCCTGATCGTGCAGCAGAACCAGGCGCTGGCACTGCAGAAGCAGCTGGAGGCGCAGTTCGAGGAGCAGCGCAAGGCACTGGAGGAGAGCATCCGGGTCGCCAACGCGCAGGTCGCGTACCTGCAGCGGCAGTACGACCTGGCGGCCCAGCTCCTGGGCGGTGGCACCGGCCAGTTCATGTGGCCGATCGGCACCCGCTACATCAGCCAGCCGTTCGGGTGCTCGACGCTGCTCGGCGAGCCCTATGAGCCCCGCTGCCCGACCCGCCACATCCACCAGGGCATCGACCTCGCCGGCCCCTACGGGAGCCGGATCTTCGCCGCCGACGCCGGGATCGCGAGCACCTACTCAGATGGATACGGCTACGGGAATTACGTCATCATCGTCCACGGCAACGGGTATTCGACCTTGTACGGGCACATGGCCAGCTTCGCGATCAGGAACGGCGCCGTCGGGCGCGGGCAGGTGATCGGCTACGAGGGCTCGACCGGCTACTCGACCGGCCCGCACCTGCACTTCGAGATCCGCTACCAGGGCACTCCCGTCAACCCCTGCCTCTACCTGGGGTGCTGACCGCACCCCGAAGGGCTAGCACGGCGCGGGGAGCTCGGTGCTGAGGAGCCGGCGGTGGGCCGTGCCCGCCGCCGCGCTGCTGGTCGGCATCCTGCTCGGGACCGGCGGCGGCGTCTTCGCCGACCAGGCCTACCCCGACTACCTGCCCACGCTGGCGGTCGGCCAGTCCCGCGGCCACCTCGACCATGCCACCCTCGACCAGGCCCTGCGCATCATCGAGGCCCGCTACTACGACCCCAAGCTCGACTACCGGAAGCTTTCCAACGGCACCGTGCAGGGCCTCGTCCAGGCCCTGGGCGATCCCTACACCTCCTACCTCAGCGCCGACCAGTTCAAGAACCAGCAGGACACCTACGCCGGCCGCCACACCGGGGTGATCGGCATCTACGTCGCCTTCGACCAGGGCTACCCGGTGGTCTCCGGGCTGGTGCCCGGCTCGCCGGCGGAGCGGGCCGGTCTCCACACCGGCGACGTGATCGTCGCCATCGACGGCAAGGACACCAAGGGCATGACCGCAGACCAGACCGCGGTCTTGATCCGGGGACCGGTGGGCACCAAGGTCCAGCTCGGCATCCGGCGCGGGGGACAGCCGATCGACGTCACCGTCGAGCGCGCCGACTTCGCCAGCCCGATGGTCGTCTCGCTGTTGCTCGACAGCTCGATCCTCTACCTGCGGGTGTACCAGTTCGGGAACGACACCCAGGCCCAGTTCGACGCCCAGCTCAAGGCCAACCTGCCCGCCGCCACGGGGGTGGTGCTCGACCTCCGGGACAACCCCGGCGGGATCGTCGACGCCGCCACCGCCATGATCAGCCGCTTCGTCGCCGAGGGCGAGGCGTACGAGCTCCGGGGCCGCTCCGGGATCATTGAGCGCCGCAACGTGGCCGGCGACCATCCCGCGGCCCAGGTGCCGGTCGTCGTCCTGGTCAACGCCGGCACGGCGTCGGCGGCGGAGATCGTGTCCGGGTCGCTGCAGGCTCACCGCCGGGCTCAGCTGCTGGGTACCAAGACCTTCGGCAAGGGGTCGGTGCAGGTGGACTTCCAGCTTGCCGACGGCAGCGACCTCCATCTGACCATCGAGCACTGGTTCATGCCCGACGGCCGCCAGGTCGACAAGGTCGGGCTGCAGCCCGACCAGGCGGTCGAACTGGCCCAGAAGTCGGACATGTTCGACGTCGTCCAGCCTGCGCTCGGGCACGCCAACGACAGCCAGCTGAACCGGGCGCTCGCTATCCTCGAAGGTCGCTGACCAAATCGGGGGGTGGCGGGGGGAAGGGCTATGCCCGGCCCGCCGTGGGGTCCTCCCCCCACAATTTTCAAATGGGCGGTTAGCTCAGCTGGCTAGAGCGCCTCGCTTACACCGAGGAGGTCGGGAGTTCGAAACTCTCACCGCCCACGTCGCACGACCGGCTGGACGGGCCCGGTGCCCGCCCCCAAGGCCCCCTCTAGATACCGCGCATAAGTGATAGAGCCGCACTAATAAACGACGCGAATTCGATGACGGATTCGCCGCTCGGGGGGCGGCCCCCGGCACCTACAATGGTCCGCCGTGCCGAGGTAGCTCAGCTTGGTAGAGCACGCGACTGAAAATCGCGGTGTCCCCAGTTCAAATCTGGGCCTCGGCACCACCGCGTTCGACCCCCGATCGGTGCCGGCGCGTTTTCTTTGGTGGAAGATGTTCCGGTCGAATGTGGAGAGAGTTGACCGGCCGGTGACCATGCCCCAAGGTGAGTTGGTCGGCAAGGTCGCTCGGGTCACGGGCTCCATCGCACCGGGACGCATCGGCGAAGTGATGATCGCCGTGCGCGGGGGAAGCGAGGCGTTCCACGCCTACGCGTCGGATACCAGCCTGACCATCACCCGCGGGACGCGCGTGATGGTGGTCGAGTACTTCCCTCCGCGGACGGTGGTCGTGAGCCCTTACTAGGGGCTCGAGGGAGATTCAGATGTTCGAGGTGGTCGGCGTCATCTTCGCGCTGGCGTTGGTCGTCGTCCTGCTCCCGATCCTGCTCTTCAGGATGATGTGGCGGGTGGCGGAGCCCAACGAGGCGCTCGTCATCTCCGGGCTCCACGAGCGCAAGCCGGACGGGGTGGGGGAGAGCCTCGGCTTCAAGATCATCACCGGCAAGGGCACCATGGTCATGCCCGGCATCCAGGTCGTGCGCCGGCTGTCGCTGGACCTCCGGGAGACCGAGCTCCAGATCGACTGTGTGACCCAGCAGGGCATCCCGCTCAAGGTCCGCGGGGTCGTCATCTACAAGGTGGGCGACGACTTCTCGTCGATCGCCAACGCCGCCCGCCGGTTCCTCGACCAGCAGAACCAGATGGACCAGCGCGTCCACAACCTGTTCGCCGGCCACCTAAGGGCGATCGTCGGCAACATGACGGTCGAGGAGATGATCCGCGACCGCGAGAAGCTGACCGGCCTGACCCGCGAGCACGCCGGCACCGAGATGGAGAAGCTCGGCCTGATCGTCGACTCGATGCAGATCCAGGAGATCGTCGACCCCACCGGCTACATCGAGAACCTGGCCCGGCCGCACGCGGTGGCGGTGCTCCGCGAGGCCCGCATCGCGCAGGCCGCCGCCGACCAGGCGGCCACCGAGAAGGAGCAGCAGGCGGAGGCCCTCAAGGCGCAGGCGCGCCGGGACTCGGCGATCAAGCAGGCCGGCTACCAGGCCGAGATCGACCAGGCCGCGGCGCTGGCCAAGCAGGCCGGTCCGCTCTCCGAAGCCACCGCCCGCCAGAAGGTGGTGGTCGAGGAGACCAAGGTCGCCGAGCTCGAGGCGCAGCGCGCCGAGCAGCGGCTGCAGGTGGAGGTGCGCAAGCCGGCCGATGCCAAGGCCTATGAGCGGACGACGCTGGCCAAGGCCGAGCGCGACAGCCAGATCCTGTCCGCCGAGGCGGACGCCCGCCAGGTCGAGCTCTCGGCGGCTGCCGAAGCGCAGCGGGTCAAGCTGGCGGCTGCCGCGGACTCCGAGCAGAAGCGGATGATCGGTGACGCCGAGGCCTCGGCCACGCGGGCGCGCGGGCTCGCCGAGGGCGAGGCGATCAAGGCCAAGGGGCTGGCCGAGGCGGACGCCATCAAGGCGCGCGCCGAAGCGCTGGCCGAGCACCAGGAGGCGGTGATCGGCCAGGAGCTGGCCGAGCAGTGGCCGGCGATCGTGGAGGCGGCCGCCAAGCCGTTCGGCTCCATCGACCAACTGATCGTCCTCAACGGCGCCGAGGGGATCTCGGAGACCCTGGCCCAGGCCGTGAGCCAGGGCGCGGCCGGACTCCAGTTGGCGCGCAAGCTGCTGGCCCGGCCGGACAAGGCCGCGGCCACCCACGGCAACGGCACCGGCACCGGCAAGCGCAAGCCGAGCGGCAAGCGGGCGGTCGAGGAAGCCGTCTCCGACAGCTGACCAGCGCAAACTCAGGGGGCGGCCGCCGCTGGTTGATGGTGGCCGCCGCCTTCGCCTCGATGTTCACGGTCTTCGGGGTCGCATACAGCTTCGGCGCCTTCTTCGAGCCGATGGCGCGCGAGTTCCACATCGACCGCGCCTCCACCTCCGCGGTCTTCTCCATCACCGCCTTCCTCTACTTCGGGCTGGGCAGCGTCACCGGCGCCATCGCCGACCGCATCGGGCCCCGCCGGGTGCTGGTCTTCGGCGCCCTGGTCACCGGCGCCGGGCTGATGCTGACCTCGCTGACGCCCTCGATCTGGCTCGGCTACCTGAGCTATGGGCTGGGTGTGGGCATCGGCACCGCCTGCGGCTACGTGCCCATGGTGGCGGCGGTGGGCGGCTGGTTCGAGCGCGGCCGCAGCCTGGCGATCGGCGTCGCCGTGACCGGGATCGGCTTCGGCACGCTGCTGGTGGCGCCGCTGGCGGCGGCACTGATCAAGAGCCTGGGCTGGCGGCAGACCTACCTGGTCCTCGGAATCGGCAGCCTGGTCGTGCTACTGGGCTGCGCGGCGCTCGCCGAGCGACCGCCGGCGGGCCCGCGCAGCGACCTTCGGCTGGGCGCCGCCGTCCGCACCCGGGAGTTCATCGGCATGTGGGTGTGCGGGCTGCTGGTGTCGTTCTCGCTGTTCGTGGCCTTCGTGCACATCGCGCCCTTCGCGGCACGGCACGGCGCCGACCCGGTCCTGGCGGCGGCGCTGATCGGCGTGATCGGAGCCGCCAGCGCGGTGGGACGCCTGGCGCTGGGCGGGATCGCCGAGCGGATCGGGTCGGTGCGCGCGTTCCAGACCGCGGTCGTCCTGCTCGCCTTCAGCTTCGCGATCTGGCTCTTCGCGCCCAGCTACCCCGGCCTGGCCGTGTTCGCGGTCGTGCTGGGCGTCGGCTACGGGGGGTGGGTGGCGCTGTCGCCGAGCGTGCTGGCGGACCTGTTCGGCGCGGAGGGGCTGGGCGGGACGGTGGGCGCGCTTTACACGTCGGCGGCGGTGGGCTCGCTGTGGGGGCCGCCGCTGGCCGGCTTCCTGGTCGACCGCACGGGCAGCTACACGGTGGCCATCGGCGCGGCGCTGGCGCTCGGCATCGCGAGCATCGTGCCCGTCATTTGGCTGCCCACCAGCCGTGTACAGTCGAACCATGGCGATCGACAGCGAAGTTGAGGTCCGCGGCGCCGTCTCCGGCCGCGGCGAGGAGATCCTGAGCCCCCCGGCACTGGAGTTCGTCGCCGCTCTCCAGCGCCGTTTCAGCTCGCGGCGCAACGACCTACTTGATGCCCGGACTAAACGACAGGCCCAGTTCGACGCGGGCGAGCTGCCCGACTTCCTGGCCGACACCCGGGAGGTCCGCGAGGGCGACTGGAAGACGGCCCCGCCGCCGACCGACCTCCAGGACCGGCGGGTCGAGATCACGGGTCCGGTGGAACGCAAGATGGTGATCAACGCGCTCAACTCCGGCGCCCGCGTGTTCATGGCCGATTTCGAGGACGCCAACTCCCCGACCTGGGACAACAACCTGGAAGGCCACGCCAACCTGATCGACGCCATCGAGGGCGTGATCGAGTTCAAGAACCCGGACGGCAAAGAGTACAAGCTGGGCGACCGGCCCGCCTACCTGTTCGTCCGCCCCCGCGGCTGGCACCTGCTCGAGAAGCACCTGCTCGTGGACGGCCGGCCGGTGTCCGGCAGCCTCTTCGACTTCGGGCTCTACGCCTTCCACAACCTGCAGCGGCGGCGGGGCAAGGGGCTGACCACGGCCTTCTACCTGCCCAAGCTGGAGAGCCACCTGGAGGCCCGCCTCTGGAACGACGTCTTCAACTTCGCCGAACAGGAGCTGGGCGCCCCCAAGGGCACCATCCGCGCCACCGTGCTGATCGAGACCATCCCCGCCGCCTTCGAGATGGACGAGATCCTGTACGAGCTGCGCGACCACTCGATCGGGCTCAACGCCGGCCGCTGGGACTACATCTTCAGCATCATCAAGAAGTTCCACGCGCGCCCGGACTTCATCCTCCCCGACCGCGTGCTGGTGACGATGACCGTGCCCTTCATGCGCGCGTACACCGAGCTCCTGGTGAAGACCTGCCACCGCCGCGGCACCTTCGCGATGGGCGGCATGGCCGCCTTCATTCCCAGCCGCAAGGACCTCGAGGTCAACAAGCTGGCGATGGAGAAGGTGCGGGAGGACAAGGAGCGGGAGGCCGGTGACGGATTCGACGGCACCTGGGTCGCCCATCCGGACCTGGTCGAGGTGGCGACCGAGTGCTTCGACGCGGTGCTCGGCGAGCGGCCCAACCAGATCGACAAGCAGCGGCCCGACGTGCACGTCGAAGGGCGCCAGCTGGTCGAGGTCAAGGTGCCCGGGGGCAGGATCACGGAGGAGGGCCTCCGCCTCAACGTCAGCGTCGGCATCCAGTACCTGGAGTCGTGGCTGCGCGGCAACGGCGCGGCCGCCATCAACAACCTGATGGAGGACGCGGCGACCGCCGAGATCTGCCGCAGCCAGCTCTGGCAGTGGCGGAAGCACGCCGCCAGCCTGGAGGACGGAAGGCCGATGACGGCTGAGCTCTACAC
>Ga0137372_10005277_pt1 | contig 12610 bp, 12 predicted proteins | sample SagtaG_6_FD_104911 | JGI IMG/M metagenome (GOLD analysis project Ga0137372, IMG submission 104911) | Vadose zone soil microbial communities from Sagehorn Ranch, Mendocino, California, USA - Sage1_R_60_16 metaG | ecosystem: Environmental > Terrestrial > Soil > Vadose zone | place: USA...
AGCAACGGTCCCCCGGTCCGCTGGCGACGCCTTGACCGCGGCGGCCGGGTCATCAGGCTCTCCACTCGCCGCCAGGACACGTCACACACGTGTGCGAGCGTCCGGCCGGTCGAATACACGTGCCGCAGCAGTTCGTCCCGTCCGGACAGGCCTAGCCCGGCAGCCACTTCACCGGCCAGGTCAGCGACCAGCCGGTCGGTGGAACGCCCCGCAACGGTGTGCAGTTCGTCCCGGATGTTCAGCAGGTCCAGCCGCGCCCGCTCCACCACCGGATGCGGTACGTCGACCAACCACGACGCCACCAATGCCCGTAGTACGACGGCATCCCGCAGACCGCCGTACGCCTCCTTGAGGTCGGGCTCCGCGAGGTGTGCGAGCTCCCCGACTGTCGAAGCGCGTTCGCGGCAGGCTTCGGCCAATGAAGGCAGCCGCTCGCGAGCCGTACGGCGCCACTCCGCCATCAGCACGGACCGCAGCTGCAGTGTGAGGTGCGAGTCCCCCGCGACGTGTCGCGCGTCCAGCAAGCCGAGGGCGACCCGGATGTCGTCGGCAGCCGCCTGCCGGGCCTCCGCGACCGTACGGACACTGTGGTCCAGCTTGGTCCTGGAGTCCCACAGCGGGTACCAGATCTGTGCGGCCAGCTCGCCCACCCGCGGGTACCCCTCGGCGTGCACGAGCATCACATCGAGGTCGCTGTACGGCGACAGCTCCTCCCGACCGTAGCCCCCGACCGCGACCAGCGCGACGCCCTCGGTAGGAACACCGAGGGCGTCGCAGGCCTTGGAGAGGAGCAGGTGCAGCAGCGCGTCGGCCTCCTCGGCACGTGCGCGCCGCTGCGCTGCCCGATCCGCCATCTACAGCGCGTCTCCGTCGAGCTCACCGGTCCGGACCCGGACGATGGTCTCCACCGGAGTGACCCAGACCTTGCCGTCGCCGATCTTGCCGGTCTGCGCGGCCTTGACGATCACGTCCACCACATCCGCGCTGTCACCGTCCTCGACGACGACCTCGACCCGGACCTTCGGGACCAGGTCCACCTCGTACTCGGCGCCGCGGTAGACCTCGGTGTGGCCCTTCTGCCGGCCGTAGCCGCTCGCCTCGGTCACCGTCATGCCGGTGACGCCGAACGTCTCCAGCGCGGCCCGGACGTCCTCCAGCTTGTGCGGCTTGACCACCGCGGTGATCAGCTTCATGCGTTGGCACCTTCCTTCGAGGTCTCGGTGGTCCCATTCTCGGTCTCGGCCGGGGCCGGGCGGCCCAGCGCGCCGCGCAGACCCGAGGCGCCCAGGAAGTCGTACGCCGTCTCGGCGTGCTCGACCTGGTCGACACCGGTGACCTCGTCGTCCTCCTTGAGCCGGAAGCCGATCGTCTTGTCGATCACCTTGCCCAGGATGAAGGCGACGGTGAAGGAGTACAGACCGACCACCAGGTTGGCCAGCGCCTGCCGGCCCAGCTGCGTGACGCCGCCGCCGTAGAACAGGCCGTCCACGGCCGACGGGGCCGCCGCCGTACCCAGCAGCCCGATCGCGAGCGAGCCGAACAGACCGCCGACGAAGTGCACGCCGACCACGTCGAGGGAGTCGTCGAAGCCGAGCCTGTACTTCAGCGACACCGCGCCGGCGCAGATGGCACCGGCGGCGAGGCCGAGAATCAGAGCGCCGATCGGGGTGACCGCACCACAGGACGGGGTGATCGCGACCAGACCGGCGACCGCACCGGATGCCATGCCCAGGGTGGTGGCCTTACCGTGCACGATCCGCTCGACGATCAGCCAGCCGATCACGGCGGCGGCGGTGGCGGCCTGAGTGTTCACGAAGGTGACCGCGGCGGTGGTGCCGGCGCTCAGAGCAGAGCCGGCGTTGAAGCCGAACCAGCCGAACCACAGCAGTCCGGCGCCGAGGATGACCAGCGGCAGGCTGTGCGGCCGCATCGGGTCCTTCTTCCAGCCGATCCGCTTGCCGAGCACGATCGCCAGCGCGAGCGCGGCGGCACCGGCGTTCAGGTGGACTGCCGTACCACCGGCGAAGTCGACCGCCTTCAGCTTGTCGCCGATCCAGCCGCCGTTGCCGTCGTTCAGGAACCAGACCGAGTGCGCGACCGGGAAGTACACCAGGAGCGTCCAGCCCACGACGAACGCGATCCAGCCACGGAACGTGGCGCGGTCCGCGATGGCGCCCGAGATCAGCGCCGGTGTGATGATCGCGAACATCAACTGGAAGGCGACGAAGGCGAGCGTCGGGGTCGTTCCGCTCACCGCCTCCGGCGCCAGCAGGCCCTTCAGGCCGACTTCGGAGAAGTCGCCGATCACATGTCCGGTGTCACCGGCGAACGTCAGCGAGAAGCCGACCACCACCCACAACACAGTGACGACGGCGATGGTGATGAAACTCATCATCATCATGTTCAGTACGCTCTTCATGCGCACCATGCCGCCGTAGAAGAAAGCCAGGCCTGGTGTCATCAGCATCACCAGGGCGGCGCTTGCCAAGACCCAGGCGGTATCGCCGGCGTTGATCTCCATCAACGTCATCCCTTCCATCGTTCTGGGGGGTGGCCGGCGTCCTCAGTCGGGAGAACTCCACAACGCCGGGGAGCCCGCACTCGGCCACACCGCACACGGTGTCGGCGCGCCGTTTCAGCCGATCGGTCCAAATGTTTCAGGCATGTGACAAAGCGCCCTCCCAGGTGACATCGGCGTGACATCTGCCCAGGTGTGGCACTCTGGCCTGGACCACACGGGCTCGCAGCGCGCCACTGCACCCGTCCGAGCTGGGGACGACAGATGGGAACGAACCACGGGGAGCGGCGCCGCCGCGGCAGGCCTCGGGACCCGGACGCGGAGCCGAGGATCCGCCGGTACGCCGTACAGCTGCTGCTGGAGCGAGGATTCGACGGAATGACGGTGGACGACGTCGCCGAGGCCGCCGGGGTGGGCAAGGCGACGATCTACCGACGGTGGGCGAGCAAGGAACAGCTCGCCAACGACGCGATGGCTGAGCTGTTCGACATCGAGATCCCGGACGCCGACACCGGGTCGATCGCCGGTGACCTGCGCCAGGTGTACGCCGACGCGCTGACGTTCGTGAACAGCGAGAGAGGGCCGGCGCTGATCCGGCTCGCGGTCTCGGAGGCCAACCGCGACGAGCGGTCCGCGGCGATCTACCGCGACTTGCTCCAGCGACGGATCGCGCTCACCCGGGACGCGCTGGACCGGGCCCGGGCGCGTGGCGAGCGCATCCGGAGCACCGTGGACCCGGTCCTGATGGTGCAGTGGCTGGCCGGCGTCTTCGTCATCCGTGCACTGACCGGTGAGCCGATGCCGACGCCGGAGGAAGCCGACCACCTGGTGGAGGTCACCCTGCGGTCGATCATGGAGCGCTAAGGGCGGATGCCGGGGCCGAGGGCGACGCCGCTCACCGCTAGCTCGGTGAGGCGGCGGACCTGGCCTGAGCGCAGGTCCCAGGCGAGGAGCCAGCCACGGACCTGCAGCAGCGGCGTGTTGTCGTCGTACCAACCCAGTACGGCGCAGCAACCGGGCTCACGCACGTACGCGCGGTCTGCCGGGGCTGGAGGTGGCGAAGACGCCGTGGACGGCGCGGAGTCGGTCAGCACGAGCAGGTGGCTCGGCACTGCGCGCAGCGTCGAGATAGCCGCGAGAATCTGCGGCTGAGAGGTCGTGGGGAACTGCGGGAGGGCGTTGGCTATGAAGAGCCTGGCCGCTGTGCTGTTGGTCGAGAAGGTCTGACCCACCCATTGCCGCACGGGTAGCTGCAGGCCGCTGTCCACGATCCACTCGCCGCTGGTCATGTAGCGCATGACTGCATCGGTGTCGAGCCTGAACGGCGCTGTGACCGCATCGGGGTCCGTAGCGCCGGTGATCTTGACCACGGTTCCCTCACCGAAGCGGCCCTGCCCCACCAGCACGCGGTAGGCCACTCCGGGTCCGCTGACGAGTACGCGCTCGGCGTCCCCCAGCCAGGACACGCTGCGGATGTCCTCGGTCGGCAGGTCGTATCGGGTGATCTGTGCGGTCGTCGCATCGACAGTGACCAGTTCGCCCGGCTGCGGGAAGGCGGCGATCCGTCCATCCGGTGACACGGTTCCCGGGCTCAGCGGCGCACCAGTGCGGATCGGGCGCAGGTCTACGTCAGCCACGGCCCAGGAGGAGTCGGCACCGAGCAGAAGCGGCTCATACAGGCCGCCGAAGTGTTGGAGCACCACCGCCGCGAGGTGTGCGAGTGTGTGCTCGACGAGCCGAGGCGGGTTGTCCGGCAGTTGCAGGCGGTCGCCGAGCGGTGTTTCGAGCCTGTCGAGGAACCTCTCGCTACCGGACGGCGGAGCCACCCAGTAGTCGATCCCGGCGATCTGCCCCGCGGGTGGGACATAGCCGGGCGGAAGGCTTGGTGTGGGCGGCGGGACGAGGTCAGCCTTGTTGCCGCCGCTGAGTCCGGCTCCAATCGCGGCGATCACAGCGATGACCAAGGCGACAAGCAGTCCGATGAGGACACCGCGGCGCCGACGTCGCCGGGTGTCCACTCCGGCGGCCCACGCGGCGTCAGCCAGGTCAGGCTCGGGCAGACCTGCGGCCGCCTTGTAGAGCAGAGGCTGGACGTCCTCGCGCCTCATCGCAGGTCTCCCCTACCTGCGTCGCGCCAGTCGCCCGCACCGAGCGCCGTACGGAAGCGGGTCAAGGCGGTGAGGCCGTGTCCGTGGACATTTGTCTGGGACATGCCGAGCAGTTCTGCCACCTCGAACTCTGTGAGCTCCTCCAGGTGCAGCAGCACGAACACAGTGCGCTGTGCTGGGGTCAGCTCTGCCAGTGCGAGCTTGACCGGGTCGTCCTCGTCCGGGAACGCCTTCACCCGGCTCCAGCGCGTCAGAGCCGGTTGGTAGAGCAGCCGCTGGACGAAGGCGTCCGGGTCGTCGACCTTGGTCCACTGCAGCGACAGCCGGGTGAAGGCGTGCAGGAGTAGTTCCTCGGCTCGATCCAGGTCGCCGTACACGAGGTACGCCGTACGCAGCCATCTGCCCTGCCTCGCATCGACGTACGAGGCGAAGTCCGGGTCGACCGTTTCGCGCATCCACCCTCCCGCCCCTATTCAACTCCTCAACTACTGCGGGCGGCCACCGCCAGACGGGTGTCTTCGGCAATCAGGTCCGCGTTGATACCTGCACCGGCCGCCAGGCCGGCCGCGGCGGCAGTGATCACCTGTGTACGGGCGTCTGTCACGTTGCCTGCGGCGAAGACACCCGGCACGTCAGTGGCCCCTGTAGCGTCGGCCGCGACGACTGTGCCCATCACCAGACCGTTCATCTCCTGCACGACGGGCTCGAGGCCCAGGTCGGCCAGGAAGTCCGCCCGAGCACGCATGCTGGTCTGCACGGCCAATGCCTGTCGGGGAATGACTCTGCCGCCCTCCAACCGGACACCGGTGAGCTTGTCGTTCTCCAGCTCGAGCTGCTCGACTTTCCCTTGTACGACGGCGATTCCGCGCGCTGCGAGCTGCTCCCACTGCTCATCGGTCGGCTCCGGCGCCGTGTGCAGGAAGAGCGTGACGTCGTCGCTCAGCTGCCGGAACAGCAACGCCTGGTGCGTCGCCATCCCACTGGTCGCCAGTACGCCGATCGCCTGGTCTCGCACCTCCCACCCGTGGCAGTACGGGCAATGCAGCACGTCCCGCCCCCAACGCTCGGCCAGCCCTGGTACGTCGGGCAGCACATCCGTCAGCCCGGTCGTCACCAGCAGCCGCCTGCCCTGGTACGTCGTACCGTCCGCAAGCTCGACCGTGAAAGCGTCATCGCGGCGGGCCGCTGTGACGGTGCCGGGGACGATCTCACCGCCGTAACCGGTGACCTCGTGGCGGCCGAGCGCGTACAGCTCGCTCGGGGCGACGCCGTCCCGCGTGAGGTAGTTGTGGACGTGCTCCGCCGGGGCGTTGCGCGGCGTGCCGTCGTCGATCACCAGCACGGACCTGCGCGACCGGGCCAGTGCCAGCGCCCCACTCAGCCCGGCGGCTCCGCCCCCGACCACGATCACGTCGTACTTCTTCATCTCCTGCTCCTCTCTGTTGTCGTCGAGGATCCGGGAGGGCTTTCGTTTCCGACAAGTTTGTTTGCCACAATGGCAACGTGGAGACCTTCGACGAAGTCCTCGAAGCCGTCGGGCCGCGGCTGCGTGCGCTGCGGATCGAGCGGGGTACGACGCTGTCGCAGCTGTCCGAGAGCACGGGAATCTCGGTGAGCACGCTGTCCCGGCTGGAGTCCGGTCAGCGACGGCCGACGCTGGAGCTGCTGCTGCCACTGGCCCGAGCACATCAGGTGCAGCTGGACGAGTTGGTCGACGCACCGCCGACCGGCGATCCGCGGATCTACGCCAAGCCGATCCAGCACCACGGCACCGTGCACATCCCACTGAGCCGACGCCCGGGCGGACTGCAGGCGTTCAAACAGATCATCCCGGAGGGGTGGCCCGGCGGTGACGTGAACCAGAAGACGCACGAGGGCTACGACTGGATCTACGTGTTGTCCGGACGGGTCCGGCTGGTGCTGGGCGATCAGGACTTCGTCCTGAAGGAGGGAGAGGTCGCGGAGTTCGACACGCGGGTGCCGCACTGGTTCTCCAACCCCGGTCCTGGACCTACCGAGGTGCTGTGTCTTTACGGCCCGCAAGGGGAACGGATGCACGTCCGCGCCCGCACCCGGTAGCCTTCGCCAGTTCGATCCAGACTGTGAGGAGCTGGTTGTGAGCGTCGCGTTGTTCACCCTTGGCGGCACCATCGCAATGGCCGGCGGCCACCGGCTGACCGGTGAGGACCTCACCGCAGCCGTGCCAGGGCTGTCCGAGCTCGGCCGCCCGGTGGAGATCCAGGACATCGAGGCGGTGCCCAGCGCCAACCTGACCGCCGCCAAAATCCTCGACGTCGTCGATGCCGCGTCGAAGGCCGTTGCTGACGGTGCCACCGGAGTAGTGGTCACTCAGGGCACGGACACCCTGGAGGAGACCGCCTTCCTCGTGGACCAGGTGTGGCCGCACCCACAGCCGTTCGTACTGACCGGTGCGATGCGCAACCCGACACTGGCCGGTCCTGACGGTCCGGCGAACCTGCTCGCCGCCGCACGCGTCGCGTGCTCCCCTGCGGCCCGCGACCTCGGTGCACTGGTCGTGTTCAAGGAGGAGATCCACGCGGCACGATGGGTGCGCAAGACCCACAGCACCAGTACGGCGACCTTCGCATCGCCGAACGCTGGTCCGATCGGTCACGTGGTTGAGGATCGCGTCCGCATCCTCGCGCGGCCTGCGCGTCTGGACGGCGTACAGGGAAGGGCTGAGCCGGCTGCACTCGAGGCGACTCGGGTTGCCCTCTACACCGTCACGATGGACGACGACGGCCTGCTGCTGCAGGGGTTGGCGGATACACACCAGGGTCTGGTCGTTGCAGGGTTCGGTGTCGGACACGTGCCGTCCGCACTTGCTCCTGTGCTTGGAGAGCTTGCGGCCCGCATGCCAGTGGTTCTGACATCGCGGACCGGTGGTGGCTCGGTACTGCGCAACACCTACAGGTCTGTGGGATCGGAGTCCGACCTGCTGGAACGTGGTCTGATCGACGGCGGGTTCCTGGACCCCTACAAGGCGCGCGTACTCTTACGGTTGCTGTTGGCAACGGACGAGGACATCACCGCGGCCTTCGCGCAGTACCAGTGACGGCTGCCGCCTTGGCGGTCAGGTAGTCGCGTTCAGGGATGCTCGTCGTACGACGGGCTGCCGCGCGGAAGTGCTGCGCAGCAGTCTCGCTGTCGCCCCGCATCTCGTACAGGTGCCCGCGTACGGCGTCCAGCCGGTAGTGCCCGGCGAGTTCTTTGTCCAGCGGTTCCAGCAGCTTCAGCCCGGCGTCAGGGCCTTGCACCATGGCGGCGGCGATTGCCCGGTTGAGCTTCACCATGGGGTTGCCGGACAGGTTCTCCAGTAGGCCGTACAGCGCGAGGATCTGCGGCCAGTCGGTGTCCTCGGCGCGGTCCACCTCGTCGTGCAGGGCAGCGATGGCGGCTTGGAGCTGGTACTCACCGAGTGGCGGCGTACCAAAGGCTTCTACTGCGAGGGCGACGCCTTCGGTGATGTAGTCCTTGTTCCACAGCGTGCGGTCCTGCTCTGCCAGTGGGATCAGCTCGCCCGCGCTGCCCGTGCGTGCCGCGCGGCGCGCGTCGCTGAGCAGCATCAGGGCGAGCAATCCGGTCACCTGACCGTTCTCAGGCAGTAGCGCGTGCACAGCGCGGGTCAGGCGGATCGCGTCACTCGACAGGTCGCTGCGCTGCAGCTCCGGACCGCTGCTGCTGGTGTAGCCCTCGTTGAACATCAGGTAGAGCACGTGCAGCACGTTGCGCAGCCGCTCCTCGCCGGAGTCCAGCTCGAAGCTCGCACCCTTGATCTTCTGCTTCGCCCTGCTGATCCGCTGCGCCATCGTTGCCTCAGGCACCAAATAGGCGCTGGCGATCTCGGCGGTGGTCAGTCCGCCGACCGCGCGCAGCGTCAACGCGATCGCGGAGGCCGGGGTCAACGCCGGATGGCAGCACATGAAGAGCAGGCGGAGCGTGTCGTCCTGCTCCTCCACATCCTCCGGTGGTACGTCGCGCAGCGCGGCACGCTCCTCACGACGCCGCCGGGCCTGCTCCTGCCGGACCTCGTCGATCAACCGACGTGAGGCTGTCTGGATCAGCCACGCCTTCGGATTGTCCGGCGTACCGTCCTTCGGCCATGTCGTCGTCGCTGCCAGCAATGCCTCCTGTACGGCGTCCTCGGCCGCGGCGAAGTCGCCCGACCACCGCACGACCGCGCCGAGGACCTGCGGCGTGAGCTCACGCAGCAGGTCCTCGATGGTCCGGCTGGTCACACGTCGTAGAGGTCGTCGGAATCCGCGTCCATCACCCGGCGGACCTCGATGGGCTGCTCGATCGGGACACCGCCCGGGCCGGGCGCCATGGACAGCTCGGCCGCGATCTCGATGGCCCGCTCCTCGGACTCGACGTCGATCATCTCGTAGCCGGCCAGGATCTCCTTGGACTCGGCGTACGGACCGTCGGTCACCACGGGCGCGTTCGTGCTCGCCGCACGGACCACCTTGGCGTGCTTAGGCCACGTCAGCGCCTGCACCTCCACCAGTTCGCCGCTGTCCCGCAGCCGGTCCAGGTGGTCGTTCAGGAACTGCATGTGCGCCTTCATGTCCGGCTCGTCCCACTCCAGCATCGGCGTGTCGACCTTCCCGCCGTCGTGGTTCACCAGCAGCAAGAACCTGGTCATGTCATCTCCTCCTCCGGCCCCATCTTGGGCCTGTCTACCCGGAGGACGAAGCCGCCGCGCCCTTCTCTACATCCTCGGTCAGTGCTTTCTGGTCAGCTCCGGGCTGGCCGTCTCCAGCGGTACGTCGTCAGCAGGGATGAGGCCGAGATGCGTCGTCTGACGCCGTAGTGCGGCGTCGAACAGCCACTCAGTGGCGGTGCGAACGCGGTTACCCGGCATGGAGAGCAGGTGGTAGCCGCGCGTCACTGCCTTCGCCGGGAGCCCGGAGAGCGGTATCTGAAGCGGGTTGGCCGCCGCCTTGGTTCCGCCGAGGTCCACCACGAAGCCAAGGTCCTTGTGCAGGTACGGCCGCCGCTCACCGGTCCCGAAGCCGGCTGCGACGTTCTTGGCAGCCCGCCTGCCCTGCCGCTCGGCATGCTGTGCTGTCATCGGCGTGATCTCACCCGGCCGGGTCAGGTCAGGTACGGCGGCCGCGTCGCCACAGGCGAACAACTCAGGATGATCCGGCACGTTCAGGTACTCGTCGACGACCAGACGACCCTTTTCCGTCTTCAGCCCCAGCCCGGCGACCATGGGGTCCGGCCGTACGCCGACACACCAGATGAGCGACCGTGTCGGTACGAACGACTTGTCGGTGAGCCGTACGCCGTGCTGCTTGGCCTCCGCGATGGATGTCCCCATCAGTACGTCGACACCACGCTCACGCAGCACTCGGTCCGCCGTACGCGACAATCGCTCGTCCAGCTCGGGCAGCACCCGGTCGGCGATGTCCAGGAGCATCCAGCGCATCTGCTGGTGGCGTAGGCGTGGCCGGCGCTTCTTGAGCAGCTCTGTGTAGAGCACGCCGTGCGCGGCCACCTCAGTGCCCGTGTAGCCGGCTCCCACGACCACGAATGTGCATAGCGCGTTCCGCTCGGTGGGGTTGTCCGCAGCGTCGGCCAGCTCTATCTGCTGCGTCAGGTGGTCGCGCAGGAAGACGGCCTCGGGGATGCCGCGGAAGCCGTGCGCGTACTCCGTGACGCCGGGGATGGGCAGCAGCTTGTTCACACTGCCGGCGGCGATGATGAGCCGGTCGTACCGGATCTCGTCCCGCTGACCGAGCGGATCGGCGTACTGGACCTTGCGGTGCTCGAGGTCGAGACCGTCCACCTCGCCGAGTACCAGCCGCACGTCCGGCAGCGTGTCGGCGATCGAGACGGTCACTCGCCGCGGCTCGAGGATGCCGGTCGCCACCTCGGGCAGCAGCGGCGCGTACAGGAAGTAGTCCGTCGGGTTGACCAGCACGATGTCGGCCCGGCCGCGCGCCAGCCGGCACAGCGTCTTGGCCGCATGATAGCCGGCGAACCCGGCCCCGATGATGACGATCCTCGGCCGCTTCATCTCCCCTGACTACCAGATCGCCCGGTGCTCGAACCAGGCTCGGAATCAGTCGAGCAGGGCGTCGACGAACTCCTCGGGGTCGAACGGGGCGAGGTCGTCGGGGCCTTCGCCGAGGCCGACGAGCTTGACCGGGACGCCGAGTTCGCGCTGGACCGCGATCACGATGCCGCCCTTCGCGGTGCCGTCGAGCTTGGTGAGGACCAGGCCGGTGACGTTGATGACCTCGGCGAAGACGCGTGCCTGAGTGAGGCCGTTCTGGCCGGTGGTGGCGTCGATGACCAGCAGCACCTCGTCCACCTCGGCGGACTTCTCGATCACCCGCTTCACCTTGCCGAGCTCGTCCATCAGCCCGGTCTTGGTGTGCAGCCGTCCGGCCGTGTCGACCAGTACGACGTCCGCCTCCTCCTCGATGCCCTGCTTGACCGAGTCGAACGCGATGCTGGCCGGGTCACCACCCTCCGGCCCGCGTACGGTCCGCACACCGACCCGCTCACCCCACGTCTGTAGCTGGTCCGCGGCTGCCGCCCGGAACGTGTCCGCCGCACCCAGTACGACGTGCTTGTCCTCAGCCACCAGCACCCGCGCGAGCTTGCCGACAGTGGTGGTCTTTCCGGTGCCGTTCACCCCAACCACCAGTACGACGGCCGGCTGCGCCCCCTTGCGGCTGACGTTGAGCGTGCGGTCCAGCGACGGGTTGACCAGCGCGATCAGCTCCTCGCGGAGGATCTCCCGGGCGTGTTCGCTGCCGACGCCCTCGACGCGCACCCGGGTCCGCAGCCGCTCGACCAGCTCCTGCGTCGGCGCCACACCGACGTCCGCGGTGATGAGGGTGGTCTCGATGTCCTCCCACGCCTCCTCGTCCAGCTTGTCACGCGAGAGCAGCGCGAGCAGCCCCTTGCCGAGCGAGCCCTGCGACCGCGCCAGACGGGCGCGCAGCCGGACCAGCCGCCCCTGCGCCGACTCCGGCTTCTCGATCGTCGGCGTCGGCCCCGGCTCGGGAAGCTCGGTGTCCTCCAGCGTGCGGGTCGGCGTGTCGCGCGGCTCCTCGGCGTCCTCGCCGACCTTCGGCTCCGCGGTCTCCAGCGGCGCCGGCTGGGTGGCCGACGGCAGCTGGGACCTGCGGCGCCGGGTGACGACGAGTCCGGCGGTAGCGGCGACCAGGACCACGGCGACCACGATGATGGCGATCAGCGCCTGGTCGGCGAGCAGACTGACGAGCTGAGGTGTGAACACGGTTCCCCATCTTGACAGACACCCGGCCTCGCGCCTGAATCCCTCACCCCCAGCACCCCATCAATCACATCACGTCACGTATTCCCGCCCGCTCTGTCGCCAGTGCGACGTGGTGTGTTGCCTGCGGGGCTAGCTCCGGACGGTGGGTGAGGAGGACCACGGTACGGTGGCCGGCTGCGGCGAACAGGTCGTGCAGGAGTGCCTGGGCGGTCTCCTCGTCGAGGTGCTCGGTCGGCTCGTCCAACACGAGTACGTCGCGATCGGCCAGCAGCAGCCGGGCGAACGCGAGCCGCTGCCGCTCACCGCCCGACAGCCGCGCACCGTGCTCACCCACCATCGTGTCGAGGCCGTCCGGAAGTCCCTCGACGAACAGCCCGAGCCGAGCCCGGTACAGCGCCGTCCAGAGCGCCAAGTCGCTCGCACCCGGCTTGGCGAGCAGCAGGTTCTCCCGGATGCTCGTGTCGAACACATGGCTCTCCTGCATTAGCAGGCCCACCACAGACCGCACCTGGTCGCCCTCGAGCTTGGCCAGGTCCACACCATCCAGCAGCACCTCACCGGCCCGCGGCTCGAGGAACCGCAGCAGCACCGCCGCCAATGTGCTCTTGCCCGAACCACTCGGCCCAGTGATCACCACTCGGCTCCCAGCAGGCATGTCCAGACTCAACCCGTGCAGTACGTCGTCGTCGCCGTACCCGACCCGCA
>Ga0137372_10005284_pt1 | contig 12607 bp, 7 predicted proteins | sample SagtaG_6_FD_104911 | JGI IMG/M metagenome (GOLD analysis project Ga0137372, IMG submission 104911) | Vadose zone soil microbial communities from Sagehorn Ranch, Mendocino, California, USA - Sage1_R_60_16 metaG | ecosystem: Environmental > Terrestrial > Soil > Vadose zone | place: USA: California...
ACTCGCCGGCGGCGAGCACGACGAACGCGCCCTTGAGTCGCGACTTCCAGCGATCGGAGCGGAAGCGGTAGGTCTCGGGCCTCAACCTCAGCATCCAAGTCTTCGTCCCCCGAAACCGCACGCCGGTCGCGACGTTGACGCCGGGACCGGAGAGGTGCAGGTTGGCCGTCCTCGACACGTCCGCGACCGTGAGCGTGTAGTCGCCGGCCTCGAGCGCCGTCACCAGCTCACCGTAGGCAGTCTTCAGGTAGAGCGTGCGATCGGGGCCGACCGTGGCAGTGATCGCGTTCGGCGGCGGAGAGCCGGTGAGAGCCGTGATGAACTGGTCCGCCTTGTACGGAGGCGTGACCGAAAAGTCGTGGCAATCGCTCCCGCGGGCGAGCGGCCACTCGATCACCTCGTCGAGCCGGCGCGACGACGTCGCGACGAACGTCTTGACCGCCGCCGCTGCTGCCGGATCGTCGTAGTACGTCTCGCCGAGCGTGATCGGCTGTGACAAGCCCTTTGAGCTCAACGTCGCGTCGGTCGCGCGGAGATCCTCGAGCACCGTCCCGCTATACGTGTGGACCTCGAACCACCTCGGCAATGGGCGGCCCGTCGACCGCAGCGTGTCGATCAGGTTGCTGATGCGCGACTGGTCGTTCGCGCCGACGATCGACGAGACGGCTACGTCGGCGTTGCCGAATGCGTCCACGTAGTTCGAGTACATGTGTGCGAGATACGCCTCGAGCTGCGCCTTCGTCGGCGCGTAATCGCTCGGGCCTCCTTCGTTGAGGAGATCGAAGTGCGTCGAGAGCGGTCCGTACTGAGCCACGATCCCGTGCAAGTAGCGAACGAGCTGCCAGTTCTCCTCGAAGAGCGACGGGTCGTAGTGGTTCTCCGGGTAGCCGATCGGATCGTTCGTCCACTCCGGTCCGAAGACGACCGTCAATCGCTTGAAGCCGGCGAGGCGAACGTCGGTGGCGAAGTCGATGAGGTTCTTCTCTTCCGCGGGGCCGAGACGGCCGCCCGCAGAGCTGACGACGCCCCACGTCTGGCCGCTCGCGTCGTGCATGCTCCAGATGAAGAGCCGAAGCGTCTCGATCCCGGCGGCACGCATCGCCGCGAGTTGCCGTCGCACGAGCGTCCGACTGAACGTCCCGTTGGCCACGATCCCGTCGCCCGTGACATCGCAGCCGACGACACCGAAGTGCGAGTAGTTCGCGCCGATCAGCGGCAGACCTTGCGCCGCCCCTCCTGCGCCCGGCAACCCAGCGAGGCCGAACGCTGCGACTGCGCCGAGCAACCGGACGGATCGTCGCGGCATCCAATCGACGGTACTCCTCCCGGACTAGGTCCGCCTCCTCTCCCTCGCCCGCCATCGCGCACCGCTACTGCGCGGTAGCGGCTGGATGCCTGGCCTAGCTGCCGGTGGTCCGCGCCCTGTTTCACCATCGCGCCTCACCATTTTCGCGCGCTAGTAGCTCGGCAATCCCGGGGTTCAGGCTAGAAACGGGCGGTAGACCGCCTACCAGGCGAGAATGTGGTTCCCACTTGCTCGCGCCGGATAGCCCCATGGCTACCCGGCTCTCGACGATGCCGCCGACGCAGCAAGCGCATCTCAACGCGCTTGCGCGAGTTCGCGTTCGAGACGAACCGAGTGGTCCTCGTTAGAAGCCGTACTTCTCGTAGCGGCGGCGGAAAGCTTCTTCACTTCCCTCCATCACTTCCTCCACCGCCTTTCGCACTGGCAGGTGATCGAGTGCGCCGACAGCGTCTACCCCGTCGACCTCCATTCGCACACCTCGACCGTCTCTGGCTTGTAGTGCGTAGATCAGTTCCGCGTCCCCGTTCACCGGAAGATTGGGATCGTGAGTCGACAGAATTACTTGACGACGTTCCTTCACAGCCCGCAGGAGAGGTACGAGCTGGCGGTAAGTGAACTCGTTGTCGAGTTCGTCTTCCGGCTGATCGATAACCGCGGGAGCATCGTCATCCACGAGGAGCAGCGTGAGGATCGCAGTGGATTTCTGCCCCACCGACAAACCGGTCTCGAGGTCGCCGGCAACTGAGCCGTCGTCTCGGTAGAGCCGTACAACGAGCTTGTCCGGTACGCGAATGAGTTCAATGTCTGCGCAAGAGGCAGGGGTGCACCACTCGACTAGGACCTCGGACCGTCGATCGGCTACGTCCCAGGGGTAGCCGTCCGGACGCACGCTGTTTCGAAGCTGGTCGATCCATCCGGCAAACAAGGTTGCGGGCGACTCACCGTCCTGTGTCGCACCTACCACCGCGTCCAATAAGCCCCGCCAGTCCTCGTCGGTGATTCGGCGCCTGTCGCGTGCGTACGGCTCCATTGAGGCTTTGAAGGCCTCGTCATCGCCGAATGGCTCAACAGCCACGGTCACGAATGGAGTGTCGGCCGATGTCCTCGGGACAGCTTGCTCAAGGAAAGCCGCCTTCTCTTGTCGTACTTCTTGTTGTAGCCGCCAGGCCTGCCTTAGCTCAGCGAGGGCGTCTCGGCGGTCGATCGCTGCGGCGTCGAGATCCGCAAGCGTTTGCTCGGTATCAGCGATTTCTGTCTGACGTTCACGCGCGAGTTCTTCGTACTCGAGGTACTGCCCAGGATCTGTCCCCTGCTCTTCGAGCGTAGCCCGTAGCTCTTCGTACTCTCTCTCCCGACGTTCATATTCGAGTCGCCAAGCAGCAACCTCTTCTGCCTCTGCCGCAGCCAGAGCCTGCTCGAACGTTTCGGTCGCGTCGCGAACCGCACGTTGAAGCGCCCTTTCCGCGTCAAGCGCGCGAGCCCTGAATCGCGTGATGACGTCCTCTTCGGATACGGGTTCGATCGCATCGATTCGAGTAACGCCCGCGGCCTCACGGAGTGCCGCAGCCAGCTCCGCCGCGGCTTGCTGGAGTTCCGCGAGCTCACGCTGCGTCTCTAACGTTGAACGCCATTGAGCGAGAGGCTCGGCGAGGGCGTTGAGGCTCTCCAGACGCTTTCTCACGTCGAGTTCCTCAGTCTGCAGCTCGCGGAGCCGCTTCTCGATTGTCGGCCGATTGCTCACCCTTAGATTCAGCTGACGCAGCCTCGCGATGATGTCGTCCTCTGTTCGGCGCAGCTCCTCCAGTCGATCGCTCACTAGGTTGTCGAGCAGCTGCGCTCGCGCCTCTCGGCTCTCAGCAATCGCATAGATCTCTCTCTGGCTGAAGAAACGCACAGGGAAGAACTTTGGAAAGTCTGGGACAGCCTCACCCTCCACCACCGTCCCAGCTCGGTTGCTCTCATTCCGCAGCGTCCACGTTGCGCCGTCGCGCTCTACTCGCACCTCTACGAGCGTGTCGTCGCGAATCGTCTTTCGCAGCTTCTCGAAGTTGCTCCTCGATTCGGCACCCTCAATCGCGTCGGCCTGGCCCAGCACGAGCCTCAGATATTCGATGAGAGTTGACTTGCCAGTTCCTCCTCCCCCGATTAGTGCAGTCATGTTCGGCGCGAAAGACAAGTCCTGATCGCCGAGGAACGCGGCCCGACGAACGCTCATAGACAGGATCCGGGGGTACGTGAAAGCGTCTTCAGGTCGCGTGTCACCGAACCGGATCCTCGACTCATGGTCGATGAACGCCTGGCGCAGACCTTCAACGGTGACATCGCTCATCTTCAACCACGAATGGCGGAAGCCGATGAAGTTTGTCGGACGCTCAGTTGTCGACGTGAGCTGCTTGGCATCCGAATTGCAGATCGTTGCGATCGCATGTCTCCGGCGATATCGCTCATCCGAGTTGAGGACGATGCTGCGAGTCAGCGTCTGCGGACCGTTGACATAGTCGTCGCGAGAATGAGGCAATTCCATGCACAGGAAGTGGTCATTACGGATGACCTCTTGGCTCCACCACTGCTCGATGTTGGCCCTGTCGAGGACGCCCGAGTTGTTCGGATGCGCGCCGAAGCAAATCCCCGGCACGGAGTCATCGTCCTGAATGACATGAAGGATCCGCTCGAACGTCGCATCTGCAGTTCGGACCGGGAGAGGCGCACGGTTATCACCGAAGCGTCGATTCGGAGGAAGCCCGAGCTCGGTGAGCTTCGCGTCTACTGTCCCCAAAGCCGTGCCACGCTCGAAAATGCAGATCATGTGAGCGCCGCGACCTATCGGGGCCGTCACCTCGAAGCCCGGAAAGACGGCAAGCTCATACCCGTACTCGGCGCTTACGCGTTGTGCGGCTGCCTCGATCTCAGGGATCAGAGACTCGGCGACGCTTCGACCGAAGTTGTGTTCCGTAATGGCAATGATCTCGACACCCGTCTCGTAGCAGCGCCTTACATAGGCCTCAGGGGCAGCCATCCGATCCGCTGGGGTTGGGCGGTCTGGCATCGCCTGCCCGAGCCAGTGGACGCCGTCCACCGGCGTCTGCATGTGGAGGTCAGCCTTGTAGAAACGTGCGTAGTCCAAGGTTGCGATTCTCCCACTTGAGTCCCGCCAATCGAACTCCCTGCCCGGAAGCCGTGTGGGCTGGATGGTCTCGGACGACCAGCTCCCGTTGGCCGAGACGTGCGGCGAGAGCACGGACGACTCCTAGACTGGTCGCAGTGTGACGGGCGACTACGACTACGACCTCTTCATCTCGCACGCCTCGGAGGACAAGGAGGGGTTCGTGCGCGAGTTGGTGGCGCTGCTCGATGCCCGCGGCCTGCGGGTCTGGTTCGACGAGGCGGAGCTCCAGGTCGGGGACAGCTTGATGCAGTCGATCGACAACGGCCTGGGGCGCTCCCGCTTCGGCGTAGTTGTGCTCAGCCGGGCGTTCTTCGCGAAGCACTGGACGCGCGCAGAGCTCGACGCGCTCGCGAACCGTGAGATCAGTGGGGGCAATGCAGTGGTAGTGCTACCGATCTGGCTCGACGTTGGCAAGGAAGAGGTACAGCAGTACTCGCCGATGCTCGCGAACAAGATCGCGCTCCGCAGCGCCGAGGGCGTCGAGACGATTGCCGACAAGCTCGAGCGGCGCGTCCGCGGAACCAGCGCGACGGGCACCCCCGCCGCCGAGCCGGTACGCCTCGAGCCGTCACTTCTCCGCGGCCGCATCCTTCCGCACATCTACAGCCCCTTCATCCAGTCCGACGACCACGCTCTCACGAGCCGCGCCGCGCTCGCCGCGCGCGTGCCGACCGACCCCGAGCCGACGTTGCGGCCGGCTACGCAGCAGCTGTTCGAGGACACGCTCGCTGGCTCGCTGCTCGAGAGCTTCCTCCAAGGTCTGACGAGCCGGGGCCGCCGTCCCAGCTCCGAGCACTTCTGGGATCTGGCCGATCCGACGAAGACGTGGGTGATCACGGCCGCGCGACCGGCGGCCAGGATGACCGTGGATGGCTGGACTGCTGAGGGACGCGCGGCGATCGCGCTCAAGCACCAGCCGAGCGTGGTCCCGCTCGGCTGGCTGATCCTCCACATTGACGTCGCCATCCGGCCGCTCGCACCACCAGTCCCTGACGTGATCGAAACGATCCCACTCAGCCTGGACGACCTCTTCGCGCTCGTCTACGTCCCGCTGAGCGCGCTTCTCGACGAGGTCGCACCGGCGACGCTGCCGGCGATCAGCGGCGCCGACGGCGATCTGCTCGCGATCGGCTGCGTGCTGATGCCGCACAAAGACGCGTTCAGCCGCTACGTGCGCTTCTCGCACTACGCCAGTGGCCAGGTCACCGGGTCGAGCGACCCGTCGGCGATCGACTGGTATCCCGCCTCTCTCGCAGAGATCGCCACGCCCGAGGCGCGCACCGCTGCAATCCGCCAGCGAATCGAGGGCCTCTTCACCGATGGTGGCTACCGCGGCTTCGAGCGCGAGGTCGAGCGGCTCGAGCCGCCACCGCTCCGTCCTCCTGTCGAGACCTGATGCGGCCCACCCTCCGAGACCGGACGCCGGCGCCGCGCCAGCTCGTTCGCGACGTGGTCTTTCCGCGCACGCCCGGCGTCTACGTGGTTTACGAGCCGCATCCGCCGGCCGAGCGACCCCTCTACGTCGGCGTGGCGGCGACGCAGACTCTCTGTGAGCGGTGGTGCGCGCAGCACTTGAAGAACCGGGCCGGCGGCAGCGCGCTTCGCCGCACGCTCGGCGTCGACTTGGCGCTCGTCGAGACGAAGCTGACGCACCGCGTCGGGCGCTACTACCCAGACGACGTCGAGCAGGCGATCACCGACTTCCTCGAGTCCTGCGAGATCGAGCTCTACTCGACCGCGACGGCTGACGAGGCCGAAGACTTGGAGGTCGAGCTTCGAGAGCGGCTCCAGCCGCGGCTGAATATCAGCCGCGGCCGCCGGCGGCGGCGGTCGAGCCGCGGCCCGACGAACTAGTTGGACCGCTGTCGGTCGTCCGCAGCGAGAGCGGGCGGGGCAACTTGCGCGCTCCTGCCTTCTTGGGCATGAAGGGGGAGCCAGCTCCGAAGGGACAGCGACTTTAGGCCTCGCCGGGTTGGCCGGGGTCTTGGAGCTTTCCGATCGTGTGGTCGAGGCACGCATCGATCTCGGACGAATCGAGGCGCTGCCCGGGCTTGCTGCTGAGGCGGATCGCGATCACGATTGAGGCGCCAGGTCAAGCGGCGTGACGCCTCTATCCGTGGGCCCGCGTGCGAGCTGTCCGGCCTCAAGGCCCAAGAGCCAAGCTATCGCTCTCCGCGCCTCACGAGCCGTGAAATTTGCTCGAAGCCGTCGCCGCCGAGGGAGCGCCGCAGAAGGCCAAGGCGCACCTGCAGCTGCGTTCGAAGAACTCCGCGTCAGCGGCCGCGCGGAGATCCTGCCGACCTACCGGCTCGTCACGCCGGAGATGTGCGCAATGTCCGAAGGAGGCTGGAACCAGACATTGCGCAAACCACCTTCTGCGGGCCGACCCGCTAAGCATCACGTGACGAAAGCGCCAGGCACGGCGCCATGGCGGCACAGCGGCTCACAGCGCCGTCATTCGTCGCCTTGAGCTTTGAGCGCGCGCTTCGTCAGGCAGCAGGCCGAGTGCGGTACGCGTTTCGCCGCGCTTCCTCGATGCCTTCCCGGCTGACGTGGAACCGGCGCGTCGCCGTGCCGCCCCGGGAGTAGCCGACGAACTCGTGGACACCAGCCTCCGGCTCGCCTTCATGGGATTCCGTGATCCACATCCGCGGCGGGCGGGGACGCAGAGACTCGACGCGCTGCGGATCATCACCGGCGAGATCGAGCACGCCTTCGACCAGCTCTCTTGTGCGGCCATAGATGCAGCGGTCGCTGCAGGCCACGGCGCGCAGGTTCAGCTTCTCGATGTCGCTGGGCGCTGCCTCTTGCCTGTAGCCGTAGCCCTCGCCGGGACGGATCAGGAGCACGAGCTGCGGGCTGAGGTGAAGAACGGTCTCCGCATTCAGTGAGGAAGCGAACCCGGTTCCGGACTCTTCGAATGGCGGCGTCGGATCGAGGAGCGTCACGCCCACATCGGGAAGCACGACCTCTCCGACATCCGTCTCGATGTCGAGGAACATCCAATCGAACTGCTCGACCAGCATCGGTCCCGTGCGATCGAGCGCCATGAACATCAGCGCGACCTCGCGATCCGGCGTTGATTCGATAATCAGCTGTCCCTCGGCAAGCTCGCGGAGGATTTGTTCCTGCCACTCGGAGATCTCCTCATCTGTCGGGCTGCGCCCGTCGGAAGAGAGAACACGGCGAACGTGTTCGGTGTCGCTGGTCCGAAGCTCCGCATCGAGCTTCGCCAGCATCTCGTCCATGAACCGCAGGTCCCGCCTCCCCGCGGGCGTCCGCCGGTGTTGAAGGGCAAGCAGAAGCGCGATGTAGTGCCGGTCGTCGAACGACAGCTTCTCCCCGCGTTCGAGTCTTTGGATCGCCGTCGCTGCGTTGCTCTCAACGATGCCGATGACCCGCTCGGCGAACTCCGGCGGCAGCGCGCTCTCTGGCGGCAGTCCGTAGTAATGCCGCTTCGCCGCCTCATGCTTCGGCGCAACTCGAAGAACCCGCTCTCGCGAGAGGTCAGCGCGCCAGACGAGCCCGGCGCGATCGCCGTCCTTCTCCGCAAGACGGCGGAGCAGGAACTGCGGCAGGTAATGGTGGCGCTTTCCCGACATCGCACTTACGTCGAGAGTAACGGGAGAAGACGACGCGCTTGACCACTAGGACGAGCAGGGTTAGATAGACGGCGCCCTGTCCCCAACGGCGCCGACGCGTTGCGTACCGTTGACAGGTGCCTCAGATCGGCGCCGGCCGGCCAGTGGATATTGAACACGAGGACGAGTTCCCGAGGATCGTGCTCGTACGCGACGTGCTCGTAGTGCACCGCGCGAACGAGCAGGACTGGCTCGATAACCCGTCGGTCGAGGACGCGGTCGATCTCGGAAACGGCGTCTTCCTCGAGCGGCTGCGCGGCGACGACAGCGACCTTCCGGACCAGGTGATGGATGCGTCGAGCGCGTCCGGCCTTAACTACCGGCCAATCCGCCAGTTCGGACAGCTCTACTCGTTCTGGCGCGAGATCCCTCGCGAGGAATGGGACGGACCGCAGATGCACGCTTGGGACACGACGCAGGCGATTGGCGAAGTGCTCGCGCTCTCCCGGTTCGTGCTCGACAACGCACACAGCTTCGAGTTCGCCGGCCGCGTGCTTGATCGCAGCGACGGCCACCGCCAGATCGCCTGCAGTCTCGGCTACGACGGGCGCATCGCCTACCGCGTCCGCAAGGATCGGTTCTGGCTGACGAGCGCGGAGGCGGAGGAGTTGCGCCGGCTACTCGATCAGTACCGCGCTGTCAAGGAGGCGCAGGGTCTCTCGCTGCTCGGTGCTCACGGAGGATCTCCTTCGGTGAGTTGGATTGGCGGCGCTCCGGGGCGGCAAGCCAGGACGGCCGCGGCGGTCATGCCTTGAGCAGGCGCTCGGTGAGCACGATCTCGATGACGTCGGCCACGGTGTCCTCGCGCGCCCAGTCGCGCTGGAGCTCGACGGCGACTGCTACCCAGGTGACCGGCTGCGCGCCTGCTTGGACGACGCGCTCGAGGCCGGCGCGATGGGCCTCTTCGGAGGTGCCCCCGATCGCGTCGACGACGGGATAGACGTCATAGCCCTCCCTCAAAGCGTCGAGGGCGGGGAACGCCATGCAGATCTCCGTCCAGAGGGCGCATAGGAGCAGTTTGCGCCGTCCCGTTCGACGCACCGCGGCAAGGAACTCGGCGTCCTCCCATGCGTTCGTGCTCGTCCGGTCGATCGGCGGGTGGTCCTCGAGGAGTATCGCGAGCTCGGGCACGGTCGATTGACTGCGTCCCGTTGAGACGTTGATCGTCGAATGAACGATCGGCACGTCGAACGTCTTTGCTGTCTTGACCGTCGAGACGATGTTCTCGAGCAGGAGGTCTGGGTCTATCGAGTGGACGGCTGAGAATTGCGGCGGTTGGTAGTCGATCACCAGGAGCGCCGCGTTCTGCGGCGTGAGCAGGTGATCGCCGATTGGGTCGCGTACCGGGAGGCTCGCCATCAGGGATGCACCTGGGAGGCGTAGCCGAGGTCGAGCCGGATCGATTCGATCACCCAGAAGGTCGTGCTCTCGGTGAAGACGTCGGCGGCTGCGAGCACGCCGGTGTACTTCTCGATCACGGGTGCGGCTGCGACTGCGGTGACCTCGTCGAGGTAGCCCTTCACTGCCGCCCACATGTTCTCGCCGTACTTGACGAAGTAGCGTGTCGGGTCGACGGTGTCGATCGCCTTCCTCGAGCTCTCGGAGATGTCGGCCATGTATTGCTGGTGCAGGGTCACGTCGTCGCGAGTGCCGAGTCGTCCGAGGTGGCCGCCGATGAAGTGCTTCCACGAGTAGGCGAGCGCGTTCGCGGGCGCTTCGATGTAGCCGGGGATGTCCTCGGTCAGGTTGGCGACGTAGACGGGTGCCCAGCCGGGATTGACGATGTCGATCAGCATCAGCGTGTCGTGGTCCGGGAGGTGGATGAGGATGTTGTCGGGCGAGTGGTTGGCGCCGTGCCACGCGAGGTCGATCCGCTCGCCACCGATCTCCAGCGTGCGGTGGTCCCCGAAGGTCTCCTCGTTCGGCGGGCGCGCAGGGTCGTCGTCGCGCAGCAGCAGGCGCCGGGTCTCTTCGTGCCCGATGCGCGTGACGTTCTTGTCGAACAGCGAGGACGCGCCGGCGTGGTCGGCGTGGTGGTGCGAGTAGATGAGGTGGGTCACCGTGTTGCTGACGCCGTTGGCGGACGCGATCTCGTCGATGGCGCGCTGGATGTTGTTGCCGATCGTCGGCGGCGCGTCGAGAACGACGACGCCGTCCGAGGTCGTCAGGAACGCCGACTGGTAGGTGCCGTCGGTGATCCAGTACAGGTTCCGCTCGATACGGCCGACGTAGTAGCCCTGCTCGTTCAGCGCCGGGCCGAGCGCCGAGCGCGGAACCGGCGCGTAGTCCGGAAGGGTGTCTGTGGCTGTTTCGCTCATGGACGGATCGTGGCCGCCGCAACCTTCCTATCGAATCCCGGAAATCCGTAGTCCGTGACCCTGGTGGCATGCTCCCGGGATGGTCGTCACCGCATACGCGGGGCGTTTGCTGGGCAGGCAGCGCGAGCGCGCGGTGCTCGAGCGGCTGCTGGATACCGCGCGGGGAGGCCACGGCGCCGTGCTTGTCGTGCACGGAGACCCCGGCGTCGGCAAGACCGCGCTGCTCGAGTACGCGGTCGAGGCGGGCGAGGGTTTTCGCGTCCTTCGGACCGCGGGCGTCGAAGGAGAGATGGAGCTCGACTACGCGGCGCTGCAACAGCTCTGCTCGCCGATCCTCGAGTTCCTCGAGCGGCTCCCTGGTCCTCAGCGGGACGCGCTCGGCGTCGCCTTCGGACTCAGCGGCGGGCCGGCCCCGAGCCCGTTTCTCGTCGGGCTCGCGGTTCTCGGTCTCCTCTCCGAAGCTGCCGAGCCGCAGCCGCTGCTGTGTGTGGTCGACGACGCGCAGTGGCTCGACGGCGCATCGGCCCGAGCGCTCGCGTTCGTGGCGCGCCGCCTGCTGGCGGAGAGGATCGCGCTCGCCTTCGCGACACGAGACGTAGGCAGTGGATTGGCACGCTTCCCGCAGCTTCGCGTCGAACCGTTGGGCCGACGCGATGCACGGGCGCTGCTGGAGTCCGTCCTCGCGGCGCGGCTGGATGAGTCCGTGCTCGAGCGGATCATCGCCGAGACGGGCGGGAATCCGCTCGCGCTCCTCGAGCTTCCGCGCGGGCTGACGCCGGCCCAGCTTGCCGGTGGTTTCGGCCTGCCTGCGGCGCTGCCTCTGTCCACTGGGATCGAGCAGAGCTTCACGCGGCGGCTGGCCCGGCTGCCGCGCGACACGCGGCGATTGCTACTCCTGGCAGCGGCGGAACCGGTCGGCGACCCCGCGCTCCTGTGGCGTGCCGCGCAGCAGCTCGGGATCCCGGAGACGGCCGCGCACGCGGCGGAGTCGGAAGGCTTGCTGACGCTGGACGCTTCGGTGGTGTTTCGGCATCCGCTTGTGCGCTCGGCGGTGTACGCGGGTGCCGAACCGAGCGAGCGGCGCGAAGCTCACAGCGCGCTGGCGGACGCAACCGATCCGCAGATCGACCCGGATCGGCGCGCGTGGCACCGTGCGCAGGCGGCGTCCGTGCCCGACGAAGAGCTGGCCGGCGAGCTCGAGCGCTCCGCGGCGCGGGCGCAGGCGCGCGGCGGCTTCACTGCAGCTGCCGCTTTCCTCGAACGCGCGGCCGCACTGACACCCGCCCCCGTACGCCGTGCGCAGCGCGCGCTCGTCGCGGCTCAGACGAAATTCCGGGCGGGCGCACTCGACGACGCGCTCGATCTGCTCTCGTCAACGGAGGTCGACGCGCTCGACGAGCTTGAGCGCGCCCAAGTCGAATTGCTGCGCGCGCAGATCGCATTCGTCTCCACCCACGGCAGCGATGCGCCCACGATGCTGCTCCAGGCCGCCCGCCGACTCACGCCGCTCTCTCCAGCACTCGCGTGCGAGACGTATCTCGAGGCTCTGTCGGCGGCGATGTTCGCAGGACGTCTAGCGCCGCCGGGTGCAAGCGCGCTCGACGTGGCGCTGGCTGCGAAGGCAGCGCCGCGGCCGCCCGTCCTCGGCGGTCTCGAGTTGTTGCTCGACGGGCTCGCGACCTTTTTCTGCGACGGCTACGAAACTGCCGTCCCGATCCTGCGCCGGTCGGAGAAAGAATCCGACGGCGGCAACATGCCCGCTAGCGAGCAACTGCGTTGGAAGTGGCTCGCGGCCATCTCGTCCGTCCACCTCTGGGGCGACGCGCGCTGGGAGGCGATCTCGGAACGACACGTCCGGATCGCCCGGGAGACCGGCGCGCTCGGCGAGCTTCCGCTCGCGTTGAGCCAGCGTGTCTACGCGCATCTCTTTGCGGGCGAGCTGACGGCGGCGGCGCTGCTCGTCGATGAGATCCGGGCAGCGACCGAGGCGACAGGCGTCAACCTGACTCCGTACGGTGCGGTGGGACTCGTTGCGTTGCGAGGCCGCGAGCCGGAGGCGATCTCTCTGATCGACACGAGCCGGAAGGACGCTATCCAGCGTGGCGAGGGGATCGGGCTCTCGGTGCTCGACTGGGCTCAGGCGGTGCTGTACAACGGCCTCGGCCGCTACGACGAG
>Ga0137372_10005286_pt1 | contig 12605 bp, 11 predicted proteins | sample SagtaG_6_FD_104911 | JGI IMG/M metagenome (GOLD analysis project Ga0137372, IMG submission 104911) | Vadose zone soil microbial communities from Sagehorn Ranch, Mendocino, California, USA - Sage1_R_60_16 metaG | ecosystem: Environmental > Terrestrial > Soil > Vadose zone | place: USA...
CGCCGGAAATTCCTGCGGTCGTTTTGGCGTCGATCAGTCCCGGCGTGACGTATGCTGCCTTCAGAGTTCGATAACCACCAGGAGCCTTGCTTCCTTCGAGCACATCCACGATCTTCCCGTCTTGAATCAGCACCACCCCAGGCTTGCCGTCCTGATGCTGGCCGCCCATTGCGTAGAGCTTTTCTGCAACCACCGCGATCTTCTGGCCAAATGTTGTTGAACACAACGCCAGGGCGAGAAGGGAAGCGCAGAGTATATTTCGTCTTATCATTGCGCGCCTCCACTCGCCGGTGACGCCAACTTGGGATACCGCCCAGCCAACTGAAATCCACCAGTGGCATAGCGCAGATCGTCAGGGCGGCTGCGGTCGAATACTTTTGCGCCTTCAATCCAGGTTTCCAAGACCCTGGTGTACGCGCTAAAAGGACTTCCTGAGAGCACCACAAAGTCTGCATCTTTGCCCGGCTCCAGTGTCCCAAGGCGATTCTGCAAGTCCAGAATCTCCGCACCGTTTATGGTCAACGCTCGCAACGCCGTCTCTTCACTCAGTCCGCCACGCACGGTCAGCGCTGCCTCGCGCAAAATGAATCGCGAATTATTGATGTAATCATCCGTGTTCACCGCGACCTTCACTCCGGCTTTGTCGAGAATTGTGGCAGCCCGCAAATCAATATTCGTTGCTTCCAGTTTGCCTCCGGGAGAATCCGTGATCGTCAGAGTCACCGGTATGTGCCGCTTTGCCAGCTCGTCGGCCACTTTGTACGCCTCCGAGCCGTGGTGGATCACGACGCGAAAGTGAAATTCTTCCGCTAGCCGGAGTACCGTCATAATGTCGTCTGCGCGATGCGTATGGTGCTGCACGATCCGCTTGCCCTCAAGCACCTGGACCAGTGGTTCGAGTTCCAGATCGCGCTCCGGCGCCTTGGCGTCTTTGTCTCCGGTCGCAGCTTTACTGTTGTAGTCATCCCACTTGCGCTTGTATTCCTGCGCTTTCATAAACTCTTTACGGGCGAGTGCGGCTTCTTCCATGCGCGTCATCGGCGCTTGGTTCTCGCGGCCGTAGTGTTTGGGATTCTCGCCATTAGCCATCTTTAAACCGCCAAGTGTGCCGGGAATCAGCATCTCGTCGATAGTTTTGCCGCGCAACTTCACGTACGCAGTCTGCCCTCCAATCACGTTGCCGCTGCCCGGCATGATGTTTGCGGTCGTAATTCCGCCGGCCAGGGCCATGCGAATTCCAGGATCAGCGGGATAAATCGCGTCCAGAGCGCGCAGTCCCGGTTGGATCGGGCCAGTACCCTCGTTCACGTCGGCATTCGCTGGGACCGATGGACGTGACCCGATGCCGATATGCGAATGCGTATCCACGATGCCAGGGATGATGATTTTTCCTGAAACATCAATCACGCGCGCGCCGCGCGGGACCGCAACTTTGCCTTCCGCGCCCACCGCCTCGATCTTGCCGCCGCGAATGAGCAGCACTCCGTTATCAATTGCAGGTCCGCTGACGGTATATATCTTCGCCCCATGAACAGCGATCACTTCCTGATTAGTCGGAGCGGTTTGCGCAACCGCAAATGGCACGAACGCGAATTGCACGAAGGCGATTTGTAAGAAAACGACAAGTGCGGCAGCAGGCAAAACCAATCGCAGGGTTTTCACCGGACCTCCTGAAGTATCAGAACGACGTCAGAACATAGTTTTCAGAACGCATCTTGACGACGAGGAAGCGAATCTTAATTTGCCCCTGCGATGCTCGTCAACAATGCAACTGAGGAAGCCGCCACAACGATGGAAATCCCCGAATCAGTCGCAAAGCGGCGAAATAATGCAGCCCACGGCGCAAGCCGTGGGATGAAAGGGGGAACGACGCAAGCCCCGAAGGGGCGAAAGAACCGTGGCGACGGAGCCTCTTCAAGGTCTACATAAGAAGAGCTTACAGCCCTAGCCTGACCAGCAGCATCGAACTCGATGCATGCTTCTTTCGCGAAGCTTCGTCGCACTGGTATTGGTCGTTCTAATTGCTGCCATAGGATGTGGTGGCGGAGGCGCTCTCGGCCCGCCGCCTCCCACATCAGCTCACGTCTTCGTTGTCGTCGAAGAGAATCACAGTTATTCCCAGGTGATTGGCAATTCTTCCATGCCTTACTTGAACGGCCTGGCTTCAAAGTACGGCTTAGGTACGCAATATTACGCGAATGTGCATCCTTCCATCGGCAACTATTTCATGCTGACCACCGGGCAGATCGAGACGGTTGATGATGCGTTCACCGGGACCATCACCGACGACAACATTGTGCGTGAACTCGCAAAAGCAAACAAAACCTGGCACAGCTACGCCGAAAGCCTGCCGGGCACGGGCTACCTAGGTGGAGATGTTTACCCATACTTCAAGCACCACAACCCATTCGCATATTTCTCCGACGTGATCGGCACTCAGCAAGCCAACAACGTCGTTCCGTTCTCGCAATTTTCTTCCGACCTGGCCGCTGGAACTCTTCCAGATTTTTCGTTCATCATTCCCAACGCGCTGAACGATGCACATGACGGAACCCTCGCCGCCGCCGACCAGTGGCTCAGCGCTCACATTGATCCGCTCATCAAGAGCAGCACTTTTCAAAACGGCGGCTTACTGATCATTGTTTTCGACGAGAGCGTTCCCACCGACGTCTCTCACCGCGGTGGCCACATAGCGATGCTGGTAATCGGTCCGGAGGTCAAGAGCGGATATCAAAGCACAACATTTTTCCAGCATCAAAGTACGCTTCGCCTAGTGATGTCAACTTTAGGAGTCACCGCCCTTCCCGGCCTTGCCGCGTCCGCTCCTGGGATGGGCGAATTTTTCAAATAGATCCGACGCCCGCCCCGCAGATTTGCTTCAGGACATCACTTCAGCGCCGTCGCTCACCAGGTGATGGGAGTACGCTAAGCTCCGCAATCAACACCGGCCAATTTTGTTTGTACGAATGCTTCGTTTTAATGCAACCTCGTTTTGCAACTCCGATCCACAGAAAAAGTCCAACGTACCCCAACAACTAATGTTCGTCCGCTTCAGATTGGGTCTATAATCCGTGTTGCCGCTCGTCTATCGGGGTTCTCCCGCAGTGAGGCTGTATGTCCGATTACACCTGGCAGGCGCTGTACAAGGCAGCTGTTTCCGAAAACAATCCCGCAAGATTAAATGGACGGATCGAGGCCGCCCGCCGTGCCATTCAAGACCGCTTGGAGGAACTTGACGATTCTCGTGACGATCGCGAGCGCCAGCAATTAGACAGTGCCATGCACGCGCTCTTCACACTGGCGGCAAGAAGACGTTCCGCCTGAATGTAGTATGGGAATGGCAGTCCCCGGGGTAGCTTGCATGGGGACAGATGTATGAGGATAGTTTGTATCCCGATAGCTGTATTGGGACTGGGATGAGTGTGGGGACAGCTGTCCGTCGAGCGCAGCTCGACTCTTCTGACACAGGTTCGTAAGAATCTCTTGTTTTCAAAGGGCGCGCGGCTCACGCCCTTAGCAAAGCCGAGCTCCAAAATAAATTGTGCAGTCGGGAGGGCACGAGTTCACTCGTGCCGAGAATATTCTCCTTTCGTGTAGGGCTGCTTCAGCAGAGAACGATCTTGCCTTGAAGGGCGCAGATGCGAAATAAAATTCTGGACTTCGGCGTCTGACAATCGAAAATATGTTCGTCGTTCCTCGTGCCGCACGGCACGTCCCAGTCCGTGAACGGGGTAGGGAATCGGCCCACAGCAATTTCCTCTCAAGCCCCATTCTGCCGGAATGTACCTAAACCGCTCATCGCGAGCGGGGAAATAAACTTTACAAAGATGGGACAATTTACCTTGCGAGTCTGCTATTTTACACCTAGAAGCTAATAGGAAGAGCACGGTTATATCCGTGCTCTTTTCCTTTTTGGGCGAACTTGGAAAACTCAGAAGAACCAATAAGTATCGCGTCACCCGACCTCACCGCGTTCAGGCGCCCGACGAAAAAACGCAAAGGCGGAAGCGCGGAACTCGTTTTCGTATTCAAGGCTATCAGTCTTGGTTTCGGCGTGGCCACGCCCTGGGGAGACAACGAACGCTACGACTTCATTCTCAATTACAGGACTCTCCGGTGGCGCGTTCAGGTCAAGTCCACCGAGCGCTTTGAACGGACAGGCTACCGGGTCAAGGGCGGCGGGTCCACTGCGGATTATCGCCTCGATGAAATTGATTTCCTCGCTGCCTACGTCGTTCCTGAGGAAGTCTGGTACGTGGTTCCCGTTTCCGCCGTCGTCCGGCACAAGAGTCTGCGCTTCTTTCCCTACTCGGGAAGCAAGGGCCGTCTGGAAAAGTACCGTGACGCATGGCGCCTCTTCAAACTCCCCGCACTTCAAACGCTGGAGGCCATGCCGCACTTGCTGTGAGGCAAAAGTAGGACTGTCAGCTTCGATACGGCAAAAGCCACATCGTGATACGACCCGAAGCCAAACGCCTGACGCCCGGAGCTCGACGCCCAAAGCCTGCTTTTCACTACGATATACTGAGACTTCATGCCGGCGCAGGAAAAGACGTTCTACCTGGAAACTTTCGGTTGCCAGATGAATGCCCACGACTCCGAAAAGGTGGTAGGCACGCTCGTTTCCCAGGGATATCGTCAGGTCCCAACCGTCGAAGAGGCCGGCCTGGTGCTCTACAACACTTGCTCGATTCGCGACAAAGCCGAGCAAAAAGTATTTCACCGTCTCGCCGACTACAAGAAGTTTGAGAAGCAAGGCAAGAAGTTTGGAGTACTCGGCTGCGTCGCGCAGCAGGAAGGCCAGAAGATTTTCGAAAAAGCTCCTTATGTTTCGCTGGTCTGCGGTTCTGCATCTTATCGCAACTTGCCGCAAATGCTGATCCAGATTGAAGCAGGGAACCGGCGCGTCACCGGACTCGACGACCGCGAAACCGATGCATGTTTCGAAACCGAATTTACCGCTCGCACCAATCCGCATCGCGGCTACATCACCATAATTGAAGGATGCGACAAGTTTTGCTCCTACTGCGTCGTGCCCTACACCCGCGGCAAGGAGCGCAGCCGAACATCCCACTCCGTTCTCACCGAGGCGCGCCAGATGGCCGATCTCGGCTACACGGAAGTCCAATTGCTCGGACAAAATGTAAATTCGTACCATGATCCGGCAGCCAAGAAGAGTTTCGCCGAACTTCTGGTCGCTGTTGGAGAGGTCCCGGGAATCCACCGAGTACGGTTTACAACTTCCCATCCCCGCGATTTTGGAAAAGATATTGTTGAGGCAATCGAATCGGCGCCAACTCTTTGCGATCACGTGCATCTTCCTGTACAAAGCGGCTCGACCCGCGTACTCGATGTCATGCAGCGCCTTTATACTCGCGAGCAGTACCTAGAGCGCATTTCGTGGATGAAGTCGGCAAGGCGCGAGATCAGCATCACCTCCGACATCATTGTTGGTTTTCCGGGCGAGACCGAAGAGGATTTCCAGGAAACGCTCTCGCTGCTCGATGAAGTTGGCTACGACGCGGTGTTTGCCTTCAAGTATTCGCCACGTCCCAACACACCGGCAATTCGCATGGACGACGCGATTCCAGACCAAGAAAAGTCACGTCGCCTGGCGGCGTTGCTTGAAAAGCAGCGCGGAATTCAGCAATCAACCAATCAAAAGCACTTGGGTCAGAAACTTGAAGTAATGGTTGAAGGGAAGAACGAGGCGCGGAAACAGTGGACTGGCAGAACGTCGCAAAACAAGACCCTGAACTTCACCGCCCCGGCCGATTACAACCTCGAACCAGGCAGTTATATCCCAGTGCAGGTAACCGTAGCCTTCCCAAACAGCCTCTTAGGTGAAATGGTGATCTAAAAGACTTCGCAGGCAGTTACAACGATCCAGAAGGAGTCACAATGGAAGTAGAAATGAAAATTCGGGCGCTTTTGATGGATCCGGTGACGAATACGCCTATTGTGATTCTGAAGGACGCCGGCGGGGACACGGTACTGCCCATTTGGGTGGGGATATTTGAGGCTAGCGCCATCCAGTTGGAGATCGAGAAGGTCAGCACGCCGCGGCCTATGACGCATGACCTTATCAAGAATGTGTTGGCCGGGCTGGACGCACATGTTCATAAAGTCGTGGTCACGGAGTTGAAGGAAGATACTTTTTACGCCGTGATCTGGATGGAGCGCGACGGCCGCATCATTAGTGTTGACTCGCGCCCCTCCGACGCCCTGGCCCTCGCGCTGCGCGTGGATTGCCCGATCTTCGTGGAAGACGATGTCCTGAAAACGTCAAAGAAAGCCGCTACAGCGGCAGATACCAGCGAAGAATTGCGCAAGTGGCTGGAGGGCCTGAACGACGAGGATCTAGGCCGCTACAAGATGTAAGTAACCCCCCGGCACACGAGGACAGCACATGCTGCGGGCCGCCGGTTAGTTTACATAATACCTGTTATCGGACACTGATAACCGCTAAAGGCCACGCGTAGCTCCCATCGTTTACTCTTTTATGTCCTTGGTTTGCTGAACCAATTCCCTTTGCAAGTAGATGATTTGGCCGACGTGATGGTAGGCGTGGCCGGCGCAGCGCAAGAAGGCATTGAAGCGGTTCTTGGCTTCGCTTTCGAGCTCTGCGGAATATGGCGCGGCCCAATCGTCATCGGACTGCTTAGCTAACGTCGAGACCACGGTTTCGATCGCCCGATCGAAATTCCTGAGCAGCTCGTCCTTGGGCTTGCCACTGTCGCTGAATTCCAGATCGCGGTGCCGGATGTAGCCCGTACCAGCGATCTGGGTCCCAATGTAGTTGTTGAGGTTTCCCGTCAGGTGCAGGATTAACTTGCCGATGCTATTGCCGTAGGGGTATGGGAGTATCCAGAGCTGCCCGGTGGACAATGGCGCGGTGAGCTCGTGGACCTTTGCTTGGATCATCCGGAAGTAATCCGCGAAGCTAGATTGAACCACATCGAAGTGCAGGTGAAAATTGAGTTCGACCGCAGCACGTGAAACGGAATCGCCAGAAATCCAGCGCCGGAAGTTAGATATAAATCAGCTCCAGACGCGAGATATAAATCCAGCTCCGGAGGAGCGGCATATGTTAGCCCAGCGCGTAAGCGCTGGGTAGCGTGATACAACGACCGAGTCCCAGAGGGACGACACAAAACTCGTTCCTCACATTCTGCCGTTCAAGTCCGTTTGAAAGTGTTTCACCCACAAGCCAAGCTTCTCATCAATGCAACAGGTTTTCCAGCAACTCCTCAAGGGCAAACGACCGCGTGGCATTCACAAACATGGTAAACAATTTCCTGGGATCCGTTCCGTAGGACAAAGAATATTCGTTTCCACCGAACAGCTTGTTGCAGAAACCTTGCAATTCCGGCCTGAGCGCTTCCCGAGTTTCCTCGCGATTTGGCGCTAGAAGTCGATCGTTGATCAGAATCTCGATTTCCTGACCATTAAAGTGCAACTTGCGATCTAGCCTCGTATCTTCTTGTAATTGCTGGCATGTACTGAGTGCTGCGCGTGCCGCCTGCGCCAAGCGCTCCTCGTTGCTACCTTCGAGCAATGCCTTGCGGTTATAACGAAGTCCCAACCGGTTGTCGGTGTTATCGAGACTGTAATCGGCTTCGTGGCCGATAAGTACGATTCCCGGCCCGCGGTACACATGCCGGTAATCGGCGACATCCAGCAATAATTCCTCGGTCAGCTGACCTTGGATCCAGCTATGAAATATGGGAATGACCTGATCAAGATCCAGGTCCTCGGCATACGACAGCACAAGCTTCACGCTAATATGTTGAAGCTCCAGTGAAACCCGTTCTTCTATTCCCGATGGCATCAGACGCTCACCAGCGTTCCCATGCGATTGTTGCAGCTATGTGCCGCGTCAATGAAAAGCTGGGCCTCATCCATTAAGTAACGGCTCGACTCTTCGGTATAAGCCTGATCAGCTTTGCGGTGAGCGTCGAACAGATAGTTGGCGAACTTCCCTCCCGCAAACGGATCAAAGAATTTCTGTGTGTCGTAATAACGGCTTCGAAACTCGGCGACGATCTGGTTCGGGTCGTTGGTAATATCGGAATACTCGATTTCCACCAGCGCTTTCGCGGCATTCAGCATAGCTTGATAAGCTTTCTTTCCTGCCTGCTTAGCTTGCCCGCTTTCGAAAGCCAATTGCGCTTCGAACAGTTCCCTTTCGGCCGCAGCCAGACCGAAGTCAACCGATGACACTACTTCGCCCGCACATTCGCCCACGCCCATGTCCCCCAGCGTGTATTCGCGCGGGTCTCCCCAGTCGCTGAAGAACGAGCGGTCACCGTCAGGTGGTCGGGTGAGATCCTCCAACATCTTCTTCAATTCCGCTTTGCCGAGACGCTTGATAAAGTCCTTGAAGCTTTCGCCGGTGTTGCGTCCAGCTACATAACGATCAGTCAATCGCGTGACGACTTGCGGAATATTCTTCGACGGAATCGCCACCACCGGCAGCCCATAGGAGCCGGCATTATGTGCCCACTCGCCTCCGAGAACAACTTGGAAATGTGGCACTGCGTACCCAGCGATCTTGCGGCTGACGCCATAGAAGCCCAGATCGGCGGCGTGATGCTGACCACAACTGTTGAAGCACCCGCTGATCTTGATGTGCAGATTCTGAACTGCCTCATCCTGCTGAAAGCTTTTTTCCGTGACTCGCTTACGCAACTCTGCCGCGAGTCCGCGCGAAGATGAGATTCCCAATTTGCAGGTATCTGTACCTGGGCAGGATGTGATATCGACGAGGGCGCCGGCGCCAGGTTCCCCGAGACCTGCAGCCCTCAGCGCGCTGTATAGCTCACGCACATCGCTTTTGCTCACCCAACGGATTGCGAAATTCTGTTCGACCGTGGTGCGGACGGTTTCTTTGGTAAAGCGCCGGACGATGTCTGCCAAGGAGCGCAACTGATTGGCGGTGATGTCGCCGAGCGGCAGTGCGACGACGACCGTAACATATCCTGGTTGCTTTTGCGGGCGAGTATTAAACTTCAACCATTTCTTGAAGTTACCCGAATTACCATTTAATTCTTCAATCGCAACCAAAGATGGCAATGCCCCGGCCGGCTTCAGCGGCGCTTCCTCGAACTCCGCCAGCGCCTCCTTTATATAGTCGGTCCATCGCGGATCGAACGGGAGAATCTTGCGTTCTTCGCGCACCAGTTCCCGGAACTTCTCAATTCCTAAATCTTGAATCAGAAACTTGATGCGGGCGCGGTTGCGGTTCTTCTTTTCGCCATTCCGCGCGAAGACTCGGGCGATCGCCTGGGCCAGCGGCAACAATTCTTCAGGCGGGACAAAAGCGTCGAACAATTTCGCCTGGTATGGGACTGCGCCCAGTCCTCCGCCGACATACATCTCAAATCCAAATTCTTCTCTGCCAGTCTCGGCGCTGACGCGCTTGGTTGCAATCAGGCCCAGGTCATGCAAACTGGTGAGTCCGCACGCATGTTGCGCGCAGCCACTGAACGCCGGCTTAAACTTGCGGCCAAAGTTCTGGCAGTCAGGATGCCCAAGCAAAAACTTCGAGAGGGCGCGAGCATACGGCGTCACATCAAAAGTTTCGTCCTGGCAAACCCCCGCATACGGGCAGGCAGTAACATTCCGCACTGAGTTCCCGCAAGCCTCACGTGTAGTGATACTCGCAGCCGCGAGCCGCCGCATCAGGCTGGGTGTGTCATCAATCTGAATATAGTGGAGCTGAAAATCTTGTCGCGTGGTCACGTGCGCGATGCCGTCGGAGTACTCTTCAGCCAGCTCCGCCATGGTCTCAAGCTGCGCGGCATTCAGTCCGCCGGCGGGAATCTTGATGCGCTGCATACCGGGCGCGTCCCACATCGTATTCGGGCCTTTGGTCAGCGTTCCCGACGGAAAATTTAGTTGCTGAACTTTTTGGCCGTCGCTGCGTTGGCCGTTGTCATAGCGCTGGCCGTAGGCGCCTCTGCGAAGGCGTGTCTCCGCGAAGAGACGCTCGTCCAACTTGCCCTGCTTGCGAAGGGCGATGTCGGTTTCAAAAGCATCAATTTCGCGGGACAAAGTGTCCGGCATTTGTCCGGCGAGCTTTTCTTTCCAAAGTGTGTTGGAAGCTTTCATTTCTTAGCGTCTAGCTCCTAGCTACTAGCTTTTAGCCAATGCCCGCCGTGCCTTAAGCTAGCGGCTAGAAGCTAGAAGCTTGTTCTCCCAAAAACACAAAACCCACCTGCCAGTTCCCTTCTGGCGGTGGGTGTGAGCTTAAGAATTTCGATTAAGACTGTTTAGCTCGATTGCACCCCGTCCCCAGAAGAGACACGACAGGTACAACAACAACACATGCCCATCTTCTGGATATAAGCATCGAGCATCACCTAAACAGTATCTCCTGCCGGGGCGGTTTGGCGCAATTCAAAAATTCGATAGAGGTGTTTCGAAAAAGTAATTTTAGGGCAGGCGCTGGCTGTTAATGGCATTAGAACTAAGCACATCCCAAGGGCACAGCCGGTATGACCACGCCCATTGTGTGAATAAGAAATACACAAAAGCAACATTACCGAATGTTGTTGTACGCCAGGACATCAGAGATCAAGACTCGATGGGATGCATTTGGGGGGTAATTACCGTCTCATACATCATAAGTCCTTTCCTGTTTTGGTATTCGACAGTTCGATATCCGCTTGTTGACGCAGCGTGACGGTTATACTCGGGCTTAAATTCTTCACGAGAATGCCCGAAAAGTTGAGGTCGCAAATTGCGATCTCAAAAAACCAATGAGTAAACAAACAACTGCGCTCGCTAAGAGAGTCGAGTCCAAGATCCTCATTCTTCGTGGCCACAAGGTCATTCTCGATGCGGACCTGGCTGCGCTTTACGGTCTGCCAGTCAAGCACCTCAACCAACAGATCAAGCGCAACACAGACCGTTTTCCGGCCGATTTCCTCTTTCACTTACTCGGGCAGAGCACAACTCTTTGAGGTCACAAATTGTGACCTCAAACGAAGGCCGCGGCGGCAGGCGTTATCTGCCCTTCGCCTTCACCGAGCACGGCGCAATCATGGCCGCGACTGTGCAGCGCGCCATCGAGATGAGCATCTTCGTGGTGCGGGCTTTCGTGGGCATGCGTGAAGCCCTGGCCGCAAATCAGCAGATTGCGGCAAAGCTATCCGAACTTGAGCGCCGCCTCGAAAGCCACGACACGGATATACAGGAACTGATATACAGGAACTCGTCGAGGCGATTCGAGAGCTCATGGCGCCTCCCGCACGAAATGCGCGGAGAATTGGATTTGCCCTGCCAGCCCGTTCAGCTAAGACTCAGGGAAGAAGCAAGCTGAGGCGCACCGGTGCATAGCCTCATTTCGCCAAGATGAGCTGCGCATCATTTTTGAGGTTGCAAATTGCAACCTCAAAGTAGAACTGCGTTTCTCAATCGCGCAAGGCGGGCGGGGGGCCCGCCCCACACGTGTTCAGTTCGCACCGCCCGTCTGCTCCAGCGCACGGATGTATTCGATGACCGACTCGCTCCAGCCATCGATGTGCATCCACTTGCCGTAGCCGACACCGTTCTTATAGCTGGCGACATTGATCATGTACGCCCGCTGGCTGAGCGGCGCCGGGGAGACGGTCTGCGGGTCGCCTTCGGCATATCCCGGCACCGTGGTAGTGTCGGAGTAGTGCCACTGGCCGTCCGTGATGACGATGATGCGGTCATAGCCATCGCGATTGGCGGCAGCCACCGCCAGTCCTCCGCGGCTCCAGTTGTTCTTCGTCGCGGCCAGCGCGTCCCGCAGTGCGAACCCTTGGCGCGGAGCAACCTCGTACGCCTTCTCGTTGAAGGCATACACGTTGACCCGCTCAGCGGTCTTACGCAGGAGAATGGCAAGCCCTGCAGCGGCCTCGAAACGGTCGAGGTCGCTATTTTTGCTGAGCCGCGCCATCCACATGGATGGGCTGGTGTCCACGATCAGCGCAGTCGTCCCGGGCAGCGGCGGCTGGTTCTTGAGCGAGCGAAACATTGCCTGCTCAAGATCCGCCTCGTGCTTCGGGGCATAGCGGGCTGCGGCAATAAAGCGGAACGGCAGTACGCGATCCGTCTTCATCTCTCGCAGGGCCCCGATGACCAGCGACTCGTCCACGCCGGCCTCGCGCATGTTGCGCAAGTTGCGGAGCAACGCGAGCGCGCCCAGCTTCTGCTCGCGGAGCAAACGCTCCCAGGATTCACGCTTGTCAGCGCCCTGAGCGCGCGTCCCACTCACACCGACAGCGCTGAGTGCCACCTCCCAGGTGTCGGGCGTGGTCAGGCGTCCCCAGATGAGCTTCTTCCACACGCCGGCCTGGGCCGCGTCGCGCGGCTTGGCGTGGCAGAGGAAGAGCACGTCGCGCAGCTTGATGGGTCCGCCGCGATCGTACTTGGCGAGCTGATACTCATCAAACTTCGGGAACGCTGCAGCCAGCCCCTTCTTCACCTGGCCGGAGAGCGGCACGCGCCCGTCCTTCCAGTAGATGGCTACGAACTCCGCGAGTTCGTCGGCACGCTGGATGACGCGAGCGAGCGTCTCCGAAACCTGGGCACGGTGCGTCTTGTGACGCGCCATCTCGCGCACCAGCGCCAGC
>Ga0137372_10005287_pt1 | contig 12604 bp, 10 predicted proteins | sample SagtaG_6_FD_104911 | JGI IMG/M metagenome (GOLD analysis project Ga0137372, IMG submission 104911) | Vadose zone soil microbial communities from Sagehorn Ranch, Mendocino, California, USA - Sage1_R_60_16 metaG | ecosystem: Environmental > Terrestrial > Soil > Vadose zone | place: USA...
ACCGGCGTCAGGTGCAGAGCTACGAGCTCGATCCCCTCGGGCGGGTTCACCACACGGTCTTTTTCAACTGGATCGAGCAGGCCTACTACAACGCGATACGCTTGGCCGGCCATCCTCTGGAGGAGATGCGCGCTGGAGACTGGATGGTTTTCCAGGGAGGCCACGAAATCGAATATTTTAGTCCTGCGCGCGACAACGATGAGATCGAGATCGTGAGCTGGATTTGCGAGGTCGGCAAAGTGCGCGGCGCATGGATTCACGAAATCTACGAAGGCCGAAGTAAAACGCTCCTGGCGCGGGACTATTCCCTGGGAATATTTGTCAATGCCAACGGCAAGCCGACTGCGGCGCCGCAATCTCTGCTCGACGATGTTTTGCGCGGCCCATCGAGCGGTGGATAGAACCTGCACGTGAGTTCAACGTTCAAAGTTCAACGTCCCAAAGGAGCTAACACTTTGAAACCGGAACGTTGAACTACCCCGCAGCAAGCTGACGGGGTATCAGAACATATGGGCGATGAGAATTTATCCAAAGGCGTCACCCCCGAATGTTTTAATCGTGGTTCGACTATGCTCACCACGACCCTGAGCCACGTCGAATGGGTCGGGGGTCCAATTCCGGTCTCGCCTGGATTCCCGACGGTTCGAGAACCTCACCGTCCCGAGGGAAATCGAGGGATAGAAGCATTCGGGAATGACGGACTCTAAGAGGTCTGGGAATAGTTTTACGCAGCAAGCTTCGGGGAATCAAACCCCGAGTGATTGAACCTTGAACATCCTTATGCCTTTGAACGATAGGAACGGCTGGAACGTTTTGAACTACTTTTCCCGGTAGCTTGCCGGGGTCTATTGCCTCCGGGCTCGTGGCTTTCTATAGTTTTCGAAAGAAATCCCTTTAGGAGTTTCAATGCCAGAACAAAAACCCTACATGCTGCCCACCACCGTCATCCCTGAACGTTACGAGATCAAACTTACGCCGGACCTTTCTGCGGCGACATTTGCGGGAGAAGAAAAAGTTTTGGTTCAAGTTCTCGAGCCGGTCAGGCAAATCGTTGTCAACGCGGCCGAGCTTGAATTCCAAGCCGTTTCGATTAAAGGGCCCGGCGACAAACTGGTGCGGGGGAATGCGGCTCTGGACATCGAGAACGAGCAGGCGACCTTCGACTTCCCTGAAACCCTAAACCCTGGGCGATGGGAGTTGCAGATTGCCTTCTCCGGTATCTTGAACGATAAGCTTCACGGTTTTTATCGCAGCACGTACAAAGACCCCAACGGACGGGAAAAGACACTGGCCTCGACGCAGTTCGAATCGACCGACGCCCGGCGGGCTTTTCCCTGTTGGGATGAGCCGGCGTTCAAGGCGGTTTTCCAGGTGACTCTTGTAGTGGACCAAGCCTTGACGGCGATCTCCAACGCGCGGGTGCTCCGTGAGACTCCTTTGCCGGGCACCGGGAAAAAAGAGGTGGTCTTCGCCGATAGTATCAAGATGTCCACTTATCTTGTCGCGTTCATTGTCGGCGAGTTCGAGGGCACGGACCCGGTCGTGGTGGGCAATGCCCCGTTGCGGGTGTGGGCGGTACCGGGAAAAGGCCATCTCGCCAAGCTCGCTCAGGAAATTGGCGCTTTCTCGCTGGCCTTTTTCAGCCGCTATTACGATATCGCTTATCCCGGGGACAAATTGGATTTGATTGCGATTCCGGATTTTGCCTCCGGCGCCATGGAGAATCTCGGCGCGATTACCTTCCGTGAGACCGCTCTTCTGGTCGACGAAGGGAAAGCCACGCGGGCGGAGTTGGAACGGGTGGCGGATGTCGTTTCCCACGAGAACGCCCACATGTGGTTTGGCGATCTGGTAACCATGAAGTGGTGGAATGGGCTGTGGCTGAACGAAGCCTTTGCCACGTTCATGGAGATGCTCGCGGTGGACGCTTGGAAGCCCGAATGGCGGCGCTGGGACAGTTTCACCGTGTCGCGCGCGGCGGCGATGCAAGTCGACGGCTTGAAGAGCACGCGGCCCATCGAGTTTCCGGTGGAAAGACCAGAAGAAGCGGCGGGTATGTTTGACGTGCTGACCTATGAAAAAGGCGCCTCGGTGCTGCGCATGCTCGAACAGTATCTTGGCGCGGATAAATTCCGCGACGGCATCCGGCTGTACTTGCGCCGCCACGAGTACGCCAATGCCGAAACGACGGATCTCTGGGACGCGTTGGAAGATTCTACCAAAAAGCCCGCGCGTGCGCTCATGGATTCGTGGATTTTTCAGGCGGGCTATCCGTTGATCAGCGTCGAAAGAAAGACCAGTGACCTCATTCTCTCGCAGCGCATTTTTCGTTACCTACAGGACGGTGACAACCCGAATCGGAAATTTCACGTGCCGGTTTTTCTTCGCGCTGGCACGAAACAGGGGACGGTTAATAAGACCGTTCTTTTGACCGATCAGGAACTCCGCATCCAATTGCCCGAGGATTTTGATTGGGTTGTGGCGAACGCCGGGGGCCACGGGTTCTACCGTGTCCGCTATAGTCCTGAGTTGATGACGGCCGTGAAGCGAGAGCTGCAATCCAATCTTTTGGCAGTGGAACGATTCAACCTGGTGAACGACACCTGGGCAACGACCCAGGCCGGTCTAACGTCGTTGACAGATTACCTGGACTTGATCGATCTCTTCCGTGATGAGACCGATCTTAACGTCTGGACCACGGTGATCATCTCTAGTCACCATCTGCACCGAATCATGGATGAGGCACAGGAGCGGCTATTTCAAGAGCGGATCCGCGCCGTTTTTAACCCGGCGCTTCAGCGCCTTACCTGGTCTCCGAAAAAAGGGGAGACAGAGCTCGAGCGGCAACTGCGGGGCGACCTGATCAATGCTCTTGGCACGGTGGCGGAGGACAAAGCGTGTCAACGGCGGGCTCGGGAGCTATACGCTCAATACGAAAAGGACCCAACCTCGGTCGAGCGCAACTTGGTTCCGGCTTTGGTATCGATTGTCGCACATACCGGGACCGGCGCGGATTATGACAAGTTTTACTCCAGGTTTAAGAACGCTCAGACCCCGCAAGAAGAGACGCGTTATCTTTTCGCTCTCGGAGCCTTCCGCCAGCCGGACTTGATCGACCGAACGTTGCGAATGACCATTAGCGGCGAAGTGCGCACGCAAAACGCGCCCTATCTCATGCGCGGCATTCTCCTTAATAAGGACGCGAGAGCAAAGGCGTGGTCCTTTATGAAAGAACATTGGAATGAAATGCTCAACAAGTATCCGGATAATTCCATCCCGCGTATGTGCGAAGGTATCATCGGGCTGGTTACTCCCGAGCTTGAGGCCGACGTTCGCGAATTTTTCAGCCGACACCTGGTGAAGCAGGGAGCGAAGCAAATGGAACAGCACCTGGAAAGACTGCACATCGGCGTCGCGTGCAGGGAGCGCTGGAAGGATTTGCTGCGAGTATGAGGCGGATTCGCGCGTCTGCCGAGCAACAGCTTTGAATCTACGATAGCGCCACCATAAGAACGGGTATTTGTAGATATGCCCATGCCCGTCGACTCCATAATCGCGTGTCCTGAACGTACCGCCCCAACTTACATGATATGGCTCTGACAGAAGATGCAGCGGCGAAGATTATTCTGATTCGTTCCGTTGAGGAGTGCGACAGGAACTTCTTTTCAGATTCGTTGCTGGTCGATGCATTTGCCGCCGCAAGAAACATGGCTCCGGGGTTGGGTTGGGTCAAGGCGCGGGCGCAATTTTTGTTTGACCATGTTTCGTCCGCATATCAATCGGTTATTCATCTGGCAACGCTACCGACGCCGCTAACGTTGCCCGTATGCTTGATCGCGTTGGTCTTGGGCTTTGCAACGAATTTGCTCGGGCCGGCGGAGAAAATTCATGTCGTGCGCAACCCGGTGCTATTGCTCGTGGCGTGGAACCTATTTGTCTATCTCGTACTTTTCCTGGTGCTCTTGGCCAAGCCGCGAAAAAAAAACCTGACGGTTTCGCCATCTTCCAACCCTGCCGGCGCCGAACAGCGGACGAACAACCCACAAGGCGCAGTAACGGAAGCTAAGATCAATATTCCCCGGTTGGCGCAGTTTTTCATGCCAGGGCTCTGGCATTTTTTTCACCGGGTCGCCCTGGGTGTGGGCGAAAAAAAGAAATTAGCGGATGTCGTAAGCCGCTTTAGTGTCAACTGGTACGCCGTTGCCGCACCCTTGGTGGTTGCGCGGTGGGAAGTCATGCTTCATTTGGGGGCGTTGTTTCTGGCTACTGGGGCAGTGGCGGGCATGTATTTCCAGGGACTCTTTCAAGGTTATCAAGCGATCTGGAGCAGCACGTTCATTACGGGCGAACCGTCCGTCGTTAAGTTTGTCCATGCTCTCTTTGGTCCAAGTCTCTTAGTATCCGACCTGCTCGGTCTTGGACTGGCAGGCGAAATCGATGTCGCCCGCCTGCTTTCACCGCAAGGCGACAGAGCGGCCGCTTGGATTCATCTGTTCGCCATTACGGTGTTGCTCATAATCTTGATCCCGCGGGCGGCACTGGCGGCGTGGCAATGGAGAAACATCAAGCGGCGGCGCAATGAGATCGGCGTTAGGTTGGACCTCTATTATGGCGAGGTTATCGAAGCTCCCGTGCGCGCGTTGATTGAGAAAGAAGTCGCGAACGGGGCAAAACAGTTCTCAGAGGATGTCGCCTCCTTCGTTGGCCGGAAGCTCTATGAGGAGCGCATTGTTCCGCGATTGCGGCAATTCAGGGAAGAGGGCGGGAAAGTTTCAGAACTGAAGGCCGAGATACAGTCGCTATCGGAAGCTTTTGCGCCGCAAATCGATTCTTATGTCGTTGAAGCTCGCTTGCCCGAGTTTCAGAGTACCTTATCGCAGCGCATCGGCGAGATCCTAAAAAGTCTAGGGACGGATTTCATCGTTCTCAAAGAACCGCAAGCGGTGCTTGGCGGGATGAAAATAACTAGTGGCGGAAATACGGATATGGGTATGTCTCAACAATTCACTAGTGCGATCGGCCTTTCGGTCGGAACCTCGATCGCGCTTGCCATTGCCACCGTCAGCGGTGGGCTCGGCAAATACCTAGGAGTAGCGATCATAGCGACGTGTCTGCACACCACCGGGCCTGTCGGTTTCTTAATCGGCCTCATCGCCGGCGCCGTGGTCTCGGGCGGCGCGTGGTGGTTGGGCAAGGAGAAAATCGCGGACGCGGTCGAAACTCTCCCCCTGCCCGCGGTCGTCGTACGGACTGCGCTTTGGGAGTCGCGCTTTCAGCGCCTGGCCGACGATGGCCGACAAAAATGCGAAGACTCGGTGCGCGCGGAAGTCAATGAGCGGCTCAACGCACTGCAGCCGAGAATAACTGCTGAGATATTGTCGCGGGTACGCAGTTTGTGGCAGGGTTGAGGGGGCCATGGCTTCGGATGGTTCAAGTCGTTCAAATCGTTCAAGCGGTTCAAAAAGTTCAAGACGTACAGAACTTCAAAGTTCAAGGCGTTGCATGACATGATGCGTCTCGCCTACATTTTTTTGGCAGCAGTCATTTTTGTCTTTAGTGACGCGCGTCCGGCGCGCGCCCAAGTAACCACCGAAAAAGTCGTTGTCAGCTACCCGAGCAAGTCCATCACCAACTTTCCGATTTTAGAGACGGCGAAACAGAAAGGTTTCTTTCAGAAGGAAGCGCTGAATGTCAGCGTCGTCTACATGCGCGGTGGGATCGACATTAAAGCGTTGCTAACGGGTGACGCCGACTTCGGCACGGGGAGCACGACCGCGGTGACGGCGTTTGTCGCCGGCGCGCCGCTGCGCGTGATCATGAGCCTTAATGCTTACGTCGATCAAGGTCTTTACGCGCAACCGAAGTACCGCAGCTTGGCGCAGCTCAAAGGGCAGCCGATCGGATCGCTCAATCCCGGCGGGCTCGTGGATACCCTGTTGCGACGGATTCTGATCCAGGGCGGACTTCAGCCTGATAAAGACGTTGTCGTTCTCAACATGGGTGGGACGCCGGAGCGCTACGCCGCCTTGAAATCTGGCACTATCGCTGCGTCGATGTTGAGCGCGCCGCATAGTCTGCGCGCGGAAAAAGAGGGTTTCACCAAGATCGCGGCCACCCGCGATTACGTAAACGTCTCCGGGACGGGTCTGGTCGCGCATGCCGACCAGATCAAAAAACGGCCGGCTATGATGAAACGATTCATACGCGCCTCCCTGCGCGCCATGAATTACATCCGTGAGAATCGTACTGAGACAACCCAAATGATCGTCCGCGAGTTCGGCATGGATCAAGAAGTTGCCACGCTCGCTTACAAACAGTTGTTAGAGTTACTCAGCACGGACGGCAAAAATCGCGTGGACGGTTATCAGCTCTTGATCGATTTCGCCCGCGCCGCGCAGAAAGTGGATAAGCCGATCCATGCCGCTCAGTTCATCGACGAAGCGTTGCTCGACGAGGTGCTGCGCGAAGGCGTCACGCAGCGGTAACCGACAAAACATTAGCTGCAATCGGGGATACGTCGCACTCAAGTCAGTGACTCGCGCAAAGACGCAAAGCATGTCCTGAGCGACGTCGAAGGGCACACCAAGTATAAACAACAGGGACGACCCCACCGTTTTGCTAGAAGCTAACTTGACGATCGCGATGTGCATCGCTTCACTCAACCCATCCTACGGCTCTCGAATGACGAGCATGCAATGAAGGTATTCATAACCACCCTGGCTTATCTCCTGTTTCTCGTACTTGCGCTTCCGATTATGGCTGCATCCGACGGGCGTGAAGAATGGGAGAAGGTTCTCCGCGCGGGGAAACAAGAAGGGAGAGTCGTCCTTTATACCTTTCCCGGGCAGGAGCTTGTGTTCCAAGAGTTCCAGAAAAATTTTCCCGACATCAAGCTGGTCGAAGTGAGCGTGCGTGGATCGGAACGGGTGACAAGAATCGTGTCTGAGAGGCGGGCGGGAAAGTACCTTGCCGATATCCTCATCGGCGGCGTCGGCTCGGCCCAGTCCGGGCTTCTTAAAACAGGGCTGCTCGATCCGATTAAGCCCGGGCTGATTCTCCCCGAAGTTTTGGACGAGTCGAAATGGTGGCAGGGAAAGCATGTCTACGGAGACGACGAGGACAAATATATCTTCTCCTTCGGCGGCGCCCCGCTTTATTATTTTCACTATAACACCACGCTGCTAAACCCGCAGGAATTCAAATCCTACTGGGACCTTCTTAATCCCAAGTGGAAGGGAAAGATGGTCGTGACCGAGCCAATAGCCGGAGGCACGCAGGAGCCCTTGGTTTTCATGTATCACAACAAGGAACTCGGCCCTGAGTTTGTCCGACGATTTCTAACCGAAATGGATCTCGGCGTGAGCCGCGATATTCGGCAACTCTTGGATTGGGTCGCGCAAGGTAAATACGCCATATCGGGTTTGCAAAACGCAGATCGAATACGGTTGTGGGATGCGAGAAAGCAAGGCCTGCCAGTAAACGCCTTCGAAACCGACAAATTCAAGGAGGGGGGCATGGTAGGGTCGGGTGGCGGCAACATCGCTATGATCAATCGAGCACCGCACCCCAATGCAGCCAAGGTCTTTATCAATTGGTTCTTGTCGCAGGAAGGCCAGATCGCCTACCAAAAACTTGTCCAGGGCGGGAGAAACTCTCTTAGGATTGACATCCCCAAGGATGACCTCCCAGCCCACACTCGCATTAGACCGGGAGCGAAATATACGCTTATCGACGACATCGGCTACAGCGACCTTGATTCAGTACAGCGGTTTGTAACCGAAATCTGGAAGAAAAAGTGATCGTCATGAGGTCTTGGTCACGCGTTTGATCGTTAAGTTCCTTTAAGAGGTGGGAGTGCCATACCTCTTCGGCCTCTCCGGCCATTCGATTTCTCCTATCACCGAAGCAGAAAGCGTGGCCCAACCGCGAGCACTCTTGGCCGCAGTCAAACGGCCATTAGCACTTCGCAAGTCAATGTTATTGGATGTATTCTAGCCAATCGAGGGAATTTGATTCAGCTACGGAGGCAAGGCGGAAAATTGGCGAAGAGAAACAAAAGCAAATCGAAGAATAAGACCAATCGCCCACGGCCGCGGGAAGAAGATTCGCGAGTGCGAGAATCAGAGCCGCCATCCGAACCTATCGCAGTCCAAGACAAACGATTGGTTTATGCTGGGGGCGCCGCGATCATTGTCATTCTAGTTGGCGTCGTCTGGTTTGTTATCCACAGAACAAGTGACGAGTCGGTGCTGCATCCGTCCCCGCCCAGGGCAAAGTGGTTAGAACAAACGACCGAGTCCGCAGCAAACCGCCCCACGGTATCGAAAGACTCCTCAACCCAAGGCCAGATTCTCGACAGCTCGAAAAGCGAAATCGGAGCTGCCGCAAGCACAAAAGTGTTTCGCGACCGCCTGAAGAGTGGAGGAGAAGGGCCGGAGATGGTCGAGGTTGCGGCAGGGTCGTTTCAGATGGGCGACCTTCAAGGTGGCCGCGACAAAGCCGCGCTGCCGGTTCGCACGGTTAGAATTCAGAAGCCTTTCGCCATTGGCCGGTACGAAGTGACTTTCGAAGAGTACGATAAATTTGCCCAAGCCACAGGGAGACAACTTCCGAATGATGGGGGTGGGGGTCGTAGCCGACAACCAGTCATTAATTTCTCATGGGAAGACGCCGTGGAATATGGCAAGTGGTTGTCGACACAGGCAGGCAAACGGTATCGTTTGCCCACCGAAGCAGAGTGGGAATATGCCGCGCGCGGGGGGACGGAAACCGTCTATTGGTGGGGGAATGAAATGAAATCCGGCATGGCGAATTGCGTTGGCTGCGGTAGCCAGTGGGACAACAAACTGACTGCGCCGGTGGGTTCGTTCCAGCCTAATCCTTTCGGACTTTACGATACTGCCGGTAATGTGTGGGAGTGGGTAGAGGACTGCGACCATGACAATTATAATGGTGCGCCCACGGATGGATCGGCTTGGAAGAAGGAAGGCGGCGGAAACTGCTATCTGCGTGTGTTCCGCGGCGGTGCATGGAACTACGCAGCGAAAGGATTGCGTTCATCGTTCCGGGGCAGGGGCGACCCGGGCAACCGAAGCGCCAGCATCGGCTTTCGTCTTGTCCGGGAGGGCGAGTAGACCTTCCTTCGGAAAGTTCAAGTAGTTCCAATCGTTCAAAACGTTCCAGCCGTTCAAGTCAATCAGGCCGCGACTCGGTTTTTGATCCGAGTTCAACGTTCAAATCAGGGCGATTGTTCAAACGTTCCAGCCGTTCAAGTCGTTCCAGCCGTTAATTGCGAGGAAAAATCCTGAGGTTTTCGGCGGCTGAAAGATCAGCATCACGACCCTTAAACCAACGAATGGATTCCCGTTTGCACGGGAATGACGAAACGAAGTGGCTAGCGTGTCATCCTGAACGGACGCGATTTTGTCGCAGGTCCGGGGACGATTTGAACCGCTTGAACGGCTTGAACGATTGGAACCTGTCTACGGAAACTTTGCCAAGAAAGTCATTGACAAGTAAGTAAGTAATTGCTAACTAACCGATTGTGAGCATTAACGGGCGACTTTCTGCTGAGGAGCGGCGGCAGGCTATTGCTGATGCCGTTCGCGGGGTTTTTGCGGACAAAGGGTTCGACGGCACGACCACACGGGAGCTGGCCAAAGCCGCCGGAGTCTCGGAGGCCTTACTTTACAAACACTTTCCCAGCAAAGAGTCGCTTTATGCGGCGATGCTCGATGCCTGCGTCAAAGGTCCGACCTTCGCGGAATTCAAGCGAATCTTGACTTTGGACCCGTCCACCTCGACCCTGGTTTTCATGGTCCATTTCGTCGTCACCCGTTTCGTCCAGGGATGGGCCGGCGACCCTAACCAGAAGGTCATGGATCGCTTGAGCGTGCGCAGCCTCCTGGACGACGGGGCTTTCATAAGACTAACGCATAAGAAGTTTGCGCCCGCATGGCTCGCCAAGTTCGAGGCCTGTCTGAAAGCCTCGGCCAAGGCGGGAGAAATGCATGAAATTCCGTTGCGCCCTGATCTCAGGGCTTGGTTGGTGCATCACATCGCTTTTGCTTTGATGCTCCATCTTCATCCCGAGCAGCCAGCCGTTGATTATAAAGTTTCAAGACAGGCTTTGGTTGAGCAAACGGTGTGGTTTGCGTTATTGGGCGTGGGCCTTAAGGAGCAGGCGATCAAGCGCTATTACAATCCCAAGGCGCTGTCGTTGCTGACCCAATAGTTTTTTAGTTCATAAGGTTAGTGAAGACCCACTAACTCCGGGCGAAGAACCGGTTGTCGATGTTGGGTTCGCCGAACGACTATGGGTAAACAAGCGGTTGAGACCATTAATTAGTGTGGTCCGGTGCATAGGAGAACCGCCAAGCCGTAACTGTCGATTTGGGGCTGCGCCAATCGACTATATGAGGAGATAAGAAACATGAAATTCGAAAAGAAGCGCGCCAAGAATACACCGGTGCAAACAAACCCTGGGGGCGACGAAAGAATTTCGTCCCTCTTTCAGCCGGACGTGCTGCTGGCCGAACAGTACATCGAGAATTTTCGCAGGAAAACGCCTCTGGAGCCCGAAAGAGCACTTCTGCTGGCGGTTTTAGAAGACGGCGTCCGATGTTTTCAGGACAACATCTTGCCTCAAAATAAAAAAAAGCAAATCTTGTTCGAAGAAGCTGAAGCATGGCTTTTTAGCGATGAATCGAATGAAATTTTCTCGTTCGCTTCGATCTGCGCCCTACTCGGTTTTGATCCAGGTTATATCCGGCGCGGGCTCAGGCAATGGCAGAAGCGGGCCCTCGGTGGAACGCGAAAGAAACAGCGGGGTTGTGGGTCCGTACCCCAACGTCTCGTGGCATAAAAGTGAGGGTTCGCGGCTTACAAACTGCGCGGAGATGGATTTCTATTTCCGTCAGGGCGCTGGTAGTTTTGGGCAGCGTGGTTCTCTTCGCCGCCTGCGAGAAAAAAGCGCCGCCATCCTCCGAACGGCCGCCGGCACCGGTGACGGTCGCCGCGGCGGTCACGCAAGACGTTCCCCACTATATTGATGCCATCGGCAAATTCGTTGCACGCGAGATGGTTTCTATCCAACCGCAGGTGTCCGGGCGCATTACCCAAATCCATTTCGTAGATGGGGCCGACGTGAAAGTTGGACAGGTGCTCTTCACCATCGACCCACGGCCCTATCAGGCGCAGCTCAACATGGCAGAGGCCAATCTCAGCCAGGCGAAGGCGGCGCTTGAGCTGGCTAAGATCAATTTTGACCGCGTGGCGAGCGTCACGGATCAGAGAGCCGTTTCTCGGCAAGACCACGACGCAAAAAAGAACGCCGTTGACGTAGCCGAAGCCCAGGTCAAGCAGAATCAAGCCGCGGTTGAGAACGCTCGTCTCAACCTCGACTACTGCACGATTCGCTCACCCATCGATGGCCGGGCCGGCCAACGGCTGGTGGACCTCGGCAACGTCGTGACGGCCAACAGCGGCTCTTTGCTGGTTATCCAGCGCTTGGACCCGATCTACGCCGACTTCACCATTACCGAGAACGATCTTACGGTCGTGCAACGCAACATGGCGAAGGGCACTTTGAAAACCGAGGTGCGCCTGTCTGACGAGACCGAAAGACCCCGCGACGGCAAGCTTACCTTCCTTGACAACTCCGTGCAGGAGGGAACTGGAACCGTCAAACTCCGCGCCACTATCGCCAATGACGATCGCCGCTTCTGGCCCGGCCGATTTGCCAATATCCGCTTGATTCTCGGTATACAGCAGAGTGCGGTCTTGATTCCCGCTGAAGCGATGCAGATGTCAGCCAAAGGTTCCTTTGTCTACGTTATTAAACAAGACTCCACTGCTGATCTACGTCCCGTCACCGTCGGGCAGCGCCAAGGAGATCTCGTAGTTGTCAGTAAGGGTATTAACTCTGGCGAACGAGTGGTCACCAGCGGCCAGCTCGGCGTCACGCCCGGCGGCAAGGTCCGCATCTCCGAACCGACCAAGGTCGAGAATACGCCCGCGCCGGCAAACGCGGAGACCAAGTCATGAATCTCTCTGAGCCGTTTATTCGCCGCCCAGTTATGACGACGGTCTTGACCGTCTCGGTCATTTTCTTCGGCATCCTCAGCTATTTGCGGCTCCCCGTAAACGATCTGCCGGCGGTGGACTATCCCGTCATCCAGGTGCAAGTGAGTTATCCCGGCGCCAGTCCCGATACGGTGGCCAACGCCATCGCCACGCCGCTCGAGCGACAGTTCATGCAGATTAACGGGCTTGAGCTGATTACTTCCAAAAGCAGCCAGGGGAATGCAAGCATGACCTTGCAATTCGCTCTCGACAAGAACATCGACGCTGCGGCCACGGATGTGCAAACGGCGATCTCGCGGGCAACCGGCAGTTTGCCTATCGACCTGCCATCGCCACCGACGTTTTCCAAGACTAACCCCAATGACCAGCCGATCATGTACATCGCGCTGACCAGCGACTCGGTGACGCCGGGACGACTCTATGACTACGGTAGCACGCAGGTAGGCCAGCGAATCAGCATCCTGCGCGGCGTGAGCAGCGTTGGCGTGTTCGGCACGAAATCAGCGATTCGGATCAAGGC
>Ga0137372_10005288_pt1 | contig 12603 bp, 10 predicted proteins | sample SagtaG_6_FD_104911 | JGI IMG/M metagenome (GOLD analysis project Ga0137372, IMG submission 104911) | Vadose zone soil microbial communities from Sagehorn Ranch, Mendocino, California, USA - Sage1_R_60_16 metaG | ecosystem: Environmental > Terrestrial > Soil > Vadose zone | place: USA...
GTACGAGGCGTAGTGAATGGCCCGCCAGCGCCAGGCTTTCCCGTGTTCGGTGAACCGCTTGCGCACGATGCTCGTTACCACGAGCAGGACGATGAGATCAGAGGCGATCGTACCGAGCCCGATGTAGAAGGTCCGGTACGGCGACAGAAAGGGGACGACCGCGTCGATGACGTGCGACCGCTGGGCCAGGATCTCGGTGACGATGTGAATGACCAGGAAGGCCAGCGAGCCGAAGGAGAAGGCACGGTGCACGGCCTGCGCCATCACCCGGTGTCCGGGCGTCATGACAATGCGGTCCGTGGCCAGCAGGCCCAGCAGCACCGAACCTGTCAGGCCGACGAGCGCGAGCACCCCGGCGTAGTACAGCATGAAGCGCTGCGTAGCCGCGTCAATCTCACGGCCGGCCTTGGTCAGGACCAGCACGGCTACCAGGACGACGATGGCGGTGATCAAGGTGGCCATGATCTTCCGCGTGTGGTCGCCAGCCGCTCCCTGTGCCCCCGAATGCACACCCTGACGACCGCGTGAACGGCCGACGGTCGTTGGCACGCGTAACCTCCTCAGGATCGTGATACACGAGAGAAGACCAATTGCGACGCCGAGAACGCTAGCTGTTGTCCCTAGTCCGGTACCTTGTGGCCTAGCGACTATACCAGCGTCAATAACACTTCGGCGGCTAAATGGTCTCTGCACGATTTCGGGCGGATGAGACGAGCGCGAAGCTGACCTGGATGGGCCTGACCGCGGCCGTACGGCACCAGAAGCCTGCCGCCGCCGCACGGCTGGCAGCTCGTTCCGGGGTCCGCGTCGCCGCGGGGCACATCATCCAGGATCGGAGCGTCCTTGGGTAAGCAGGACTGTTGCGATCTCCCAGCACGTCCCTCCTTCGCGCTACCCCGGCTCCACCACTGTTATACCGCCCGCGAACGTGGCAGATCTGCCAAACCAGCAAGGTCCCTGCTTACGGAACTCTTCCGGCCGTACACCCCGAGCGTCAGATAAGCGTCTATTGCCAGTCGTCACATAAGGCCGGGAAAATTAGACATTCACCCCTATACGGGCAGTAACGACGCGGGTATGAGCGTGCCGTACCATCCCCGCGAGAGGCGATGCCAGCCTTCGACTGCGTGTTTAAGACAAGTGACAGAAGGTGTGAATGTGCTGCTGCCGCTCTCACGCGCGAACCACGGCGATGTCACATCGTGGTGCACCTGACCACGGCGATGTCACATCGCCGTGGTCACGGCGGGCGCCCCAGAGCGCCCGGGGCGGACCTCGCCCGGGCGGACCTCGCCCGGCATTACCCGCGCACGCCGGCGGGCAGGTACTCGACGGTCACCGGCAGATGGTCGGAGGCGGCCCGGAGCTGCTCGGTGTCGTGCACCCGGTGCGCGCGCACAGCGGGCACGAGCGGCCCGGTCACCCGGACGGCGTCGATGCGCCGCCGGATCCCGTGCTGGCCGTAGGAGTCGGCCGGGTGATGCCCGGTCGTGGGCTGCCAGCCGGCGCCGGTGACCGCGGCGACGTCGTGCAGGCCGCCGGCCCAGAGCACGTCTCCCGGTCGCCGGTCGGCCCGGTGCCGGCGGCGTCCCCGCTCGTCGTAGTCCCACTGACACTGGTAGATGAGGTCGGCGAACCATTCGACGTCCGCAAAGGGGTCGGCGGACTCGTACAGCTTCCAGGCCTGGCCGTCCGGGATCCGGTCCGCGCACTCGGTATTCCAGTCGGCGCCCACCAGCACGGGCGGCTCCCCGGCGGGCCTGGTGACCGCGGCCACCAGGCGCTCGTTCTGATCTGCCCGCAGGCCCGGGCTGAACGGCGTGGCGTGGAAGGAACCGTGCCTGATCCTGGTGCCGCCCACGTCCAGCGTGACCAGGGCCAGGCCATGCCAGAAGTCCCGGCCGCCGTAGCAGCGCAGCGAGCCGGGCACCGGCTCGATCCCCTCCCGCCACATCAGCCCGACGTGGTAGCCGTGTCCGCCGAACGCGACCGCGGCTTCGGAACCGGAGAAACCGGAGGGACCAGGAGAACCGGAGGGACCGGCCGGGCTGGGTACCTCACAGCGCATGCCCACGTCGTCCGCGAGCGCGCGGAGCCGCCCGGCGGCCGTGGCCGCGTCCGGCGCCAGGATCTCCTGGACGGCGAGCACGTCGGCGTCGAGGGTGCGGATCACCCCGGCGATGGCCTCGTAGTGCTGCCGGGCCTCAGCCGTCTCGGCGCCGAACAGGTCGAGCAGGTTGTAGGTGGTGAACCGCACAGTCATGAAAGCGTCACGCCCCCCGCGGCCCGCGGAAGGCCGCCACGAGTAGCACGGTGACGAGGGTGCAGAACGCCACCCGGACGCCGGACCCGGCCCGGTCACCGTAACGGGCGCGATCCAAGCCCAGCCGCCACCAGCTCGGCGATCTGCGCGGTGTTCAGCGCCGCGCCCTTGCGCAGGTTGTCGCCGCAGACGAATAGCTCGACGGTCGAGGGGTCGTCGAGCGACTGGCGCACCCGGCCCACCCAGGACGGGTCGGTGCCGACCACATCGACCGGGGTCGGGAACTCGCCGGTTTCCGGGTCGTCGGCCACTACCACGCCCGGCGCCATCCGCAGCACCTCCCAGGCCTGCTCGCGGCTGACCGGCCGGGAGAAGGTGGCGTGCACCGCCACCGAGTGGGTGGTGACGACGGGCACCCGGACGCAGGTCGCGGCGACCTTCAGCGCGGGCAGGCCGAGGATCTTGCGCGACTCGTTGCGGATCTTCAGCTCCTCGGACGACCAGCCGTCCGCCTTGAGCGAGCCCGCCCACGGCACCACGTTCATCGCCAGCGGCGCGGGGAACGGCCCGAGGTCGCCGACCGCCGAGCGCACGTCGCCGGCCCGCTGGCCGAGGGACCGGGTGCCCGACACCTTGTCGAGCTGCGCGTAGAGCGTGTCGATGCCGGCCTGGCCCGCGCCGGAGGCCGCCTGGTAGGAGGCCACCACCATCTCCTCGAGGCCGAACGCCCGGTGCAGTGCCCCCACCGCCACGATCATCGACAGCGTGGTGCAGTTCGGGTTCGAGACGATGCCCTTGGGCCGGCGGCCCAAGTCGTCCGGGTTGACCTCCGGCACCACCAGCGGCACATCGGGGTCCATCCGGAAGGCACCGGAGTTGTCCACCGCCACCGCGCCGCGGGCCGCGGCGACCGGCGCCCACTGCGCCGAGATCTCGTCGGGCACGTCGAACATGGCCACGTCGACGCCGTCGAAGGCGTCCACGGAGAGGGCTACCACCTCGGTTTCCCGCCCCCGGACCGTCAGCTTCCGCCCGGCCGAACGGGGCGAGGCGATGAGCCTGATCTCACCCCAGACGTCCTCCCGGGTGGACAGCAGGTCCAGCATCACCGTGCCGACGGCGCCGGTGGCGCCGACGACGGCCAGCGCCGGCCGGTGAAGGGGGCTGGGGAGGTGGGCGGGGCTCACCGGCCTGTCCCGCCGTAGACGACGGCCTCGACCTGGTCGGAGTCGAGCTCGAAGGCCTGGTGCGTGGCGGTCACCGCATGATCCACTTCGTCCTGGCCCACCACCACCGAGATCCTGATCTCCGAGGTGGAGATCATCTCGATGTTCACCCCGGCGTCGGCCAGCGCCTTGAAGAACATGGCGCTGACCCCAGGGTGGGATCGCATGCCCGCGCCGATCAGGGACACCTTGCCGATGCGGTCGTCGTAGAGCAGCGACTCGAAGCCCATGGACTGCTGCAGCCCCTGCAGCGTGGCCATCGCGCGCTGGCCGTCGTCGCGGGGCAGGGTGAACGAGATGTCGGTCCGCCCGGTCGCCACCGCCGAGACGTTCTGCACGATCATGTCGATGTTGATGCCGGCCTCGGCGATGGCCGTGAAGATCCGCGCCGCCTCGCCGACCCGGTCCGGCACGCCCACGACGGTGATCTTCGCTTCGCTCCGGTCGTGCGCGACCCCGGAGATGATGGCCTGCTCCACCTCGGTTACCTCCGACTTGTCGTTCGCGTGCCCGCGGACCCAGGTTCCTGGCCGGGCGGTGAAGGACGACCGCACGTGGATGGGGACGCCGTAACGGCGCGCGTATTCCACGCAGCGCAACATCAGGACCTTCGCGCCGCAGGCCGCCATCTCGAGCATTTCCTCGTAGCTGATCTGCGGAATCTGCCGGGCGGTCCTGACGATCCTGGGGTCGGCCGTGAACACGCCGTCCACGTCGGTGTAGATCTCGCACGCGTCCGCGTTCAGGGCGGCGGCGAGCGCGACCGCGGTGGTGTCCGACGCGCCGCGGCCCATGGTGGTGACGTCCTTGGTCGTCTGCGACACGCCCTGGAACCCGGCCACGATGGGGATCGCGCCGTCGGCCAGCGCCCCGGCGATCCGGCTCGGCCTGATGTCGATGATCCGCGCCCGGCCGTGCGTGGCGTCGGTGATGACGCCGGCCTGGGACCCGGTGAAGGAGCGTGCCTCCAGGCCCAGGGTGCCGATCGCCATGGCCAGCAGCGCCATCGAGATCCGCTCGCCGGCGGTCAGCAGCATGTCGAGCTCGCGCCCCGGCGGCAGCGGGCTGACCTGGCTGGCCAGGTCCATGAGCTCGTCGGTGGAGTCGCCCATCGCGGACACGACCACCACCACCCGGTCGCCGGCCTTGCGGCTGGCCACGATCCGCTGGGCCACCCGTTTGATGCCATCCGCGTCGGCGACCGAAGAACCACCGTACTTCTGCACGACGAGCGCCACGGCCGCGCCGCACCTCCCCGGGTCGTGGATGGACAGTTGATTTTAGCCGAACGGGCCGGGTTGACCCGCGGTCGTCACGGGCTGGTGCTCTCCTCGGCGACGTCCAGGCTGGCGTGCGCGACCACGGCGTGCAGCGCGCGCAGTGCGGCCCCGCCGTGGGTACCCCAGTGGTTGAAATAGGAGTACTGCCACCACCACAGCGCCTCGACCGACCGGCCGGCCTGGTAGTGCTTGAGGCCGTGGAGGAGGTCGGCGACCACGGCCGCGATGTCGTCCGAGATCCGGAACGGCAGGCACGAGGTGTCCTTGTACGGGTCGAACACCTCGGCGTACTCGTCGACCGCGGACAGCCGGCCGGCCAGGCCGGTGCGCAGCGCGTCCAGGTCCGGGTCGTCGCCCACCTCTGGCTCCCAGTTACCCGGCAGGATCACGTCGCTACTGGCGCCGAGCTGCGCTCCGGCCAGCAGGATCTGGGACACCTCGAGCAGCAGCAGCGGGACGGTCTCGTCGCCGCCGCTCTGGGCCAGTGCCTCCACGCCGTCGATGAAGTTCTTCACGTTCACCGCGATCTGGTCCGCTAGCGGCCGCCACTCTGTGCCCTCATCTGGCGCCTGAGCCGACGGTTCAGACATCAAGCAGTCTCCGTCCCTCGAAGGCGCGCCCCAGCGTCACCTCATCGGCGTACTCCAAGTCGCCCCCGACCGGCAGTCCGCTCGCGGGCCTGGTCACCCGCAAGCCCATTGGCTTTACCAGCCTAGCGAGAAACGCCGCCGTGGCCTCCCCTTCGAGGTTGGGATCGGTGGCAAGTATCAGCTCTGTCACCGTTCCGTCAGTGAGCCGCGCCATCAGCTCCCTGATCCGCAGCTCTTCCGGGCCGACCCCGTCGATCGGGCTGATCGCTCCGCCGAGCACGTGATAGCGGCCGCGGAACTCGCGGATCTTCTCCACCGCCGCGACGTCCTTGGGCTCTTCCACCACGCAGATCACCGACTGGTCGCGCCGCGGGTCCAGGCAGATCCGGCACTCCTCGGCCTCGGCCACGTTGCCGCAGGTCCGGCAGAACCGCACCCGCTCGGTCACCTCGATCAGCGCGTCGGCGAGCCGCCTGACCTCGGCGTGATCGGTGGCCAGCAGGTGAAACGCGATCCGCTGGGCGCCCTTGGGACCGACGCCCGGCAGCCGCCCCAGCTCGTCGATGAGGTTCTGGATGACGCCTTCGTACACGCCAGGTCCCTAGGTTTCCGGTTTGTCCTCGTCGTCAGGATCCTGACGGTGCGGGGTCTGCGGGCTCTGCGGGGCGGGACCGCCGAGACCGAGGCTAGACAGGTCGAGGCCACCGGGCAGGTCGAGGCCGCCGCCACCGGGCATGCCCGGCATGCCGCCGCCCTGCATGGCCGCGGCGAACGGTCCCATCTGCTGCTGCTGCAGGTCCTCGGCTGCCCGGTAGGCGTCACGGACCGCGGCGAGCACGAGGTCGGCGATGGTCCGCGCGGTCTCCTCCGCGTCGTCGGTGTCCACCGCGGCCGGCTGGATGCTGAGATCCAGCAGCTCGCCCTGGCCGTTGACGGTGGCCCTGACCAGGTCGCCGCCCGCCGTGCCGGTCACTTCGGCGTCCGCCAGTGCCTGCTGGGCATTCATGAGCTGTTCCTGCATCTGCTGCGCCGCGGCGAACAGCTGCTGCATATCCATCTGGGGTTCCACATCGCCCTCCTACGCAGAGCCTACGACCACCCCAGCGCGGTTAAGCCGCTCCGGCGCGCTGGGCTCAGCCTTCGAATTCGCCGATCACCTGACCGCCCAGCTCGCGCTGGATGAGGTTCATGCCGGTCAGCTCGGCGTTCCGGACCGCCCGGTCGTCCGGTGACGGCTCGTCCTCATGGCTGCCGCCGGGCGGCATGTCGTCCGGCTCGTCATCTGGCTCGTCGTAGGGCCCGGCGAATTCCGGCCCGGCGAATTCCGGCGGGGCGGCCTCCGACGGCGCGGGGGCGGGATCCCGCCGGACCGCGGGCGGGCGGGCCGCCGCCGGCGCTCCGGTTCCAGGCCGCCCGGCCTGGCCGGCGACGTCGCCGCCGGCCACGCCCTTGATCGTCGCGTTCAGGCCGAAGTCATTGCTCAGCACGCGCTTGAGAATGGCGTCGTGGCCGCTCACGCTGAAGGCCCGCATTTCTCCTTCCCGGGGAAACCGCAGCGTGAGGACCCCGTCGTCGAGGGAGAGCACGTTGGCGTTGCGAAGCAGCGCCCACGCCACCCGGCTCTCACGCCTGACCGTCTCCACGATCGCGTCCCAGTTCGCACGCAGCGAGTCGGCCGGCGAGGATCCGGCGGCCGGCGGAGCCAGCGCGGGCTCGGGCGTTGACCGGGCAGGCGGCGGAGCCGGGGGGGCGGGTTCGGGCGGTTCGGGCGCGGGGCGGGCGGGCGGGCTCGCGGCCCGGGGCTGTTCCGGCGGCTGGGGCGCCGGCCGGCCGGCGGGGCTGGGAACCCGGACCCGTTCGGCCCCATCGTCCTGAGCGGGCTGCGGCGGGCGGGGGAGTGACTGCGGAACCGTCGACGGCGTCCCCTTTTCCAGCCGTTCCAGCCGGGCGAGCAGAGATTTCTCGTCCGTGGCGGCGGCCGGCAGCAGCACCTGGGCACACGTCAGCTCGAGCAGCAGCCGGGGCGAGGTGGCGCCGCGCATCTGGTCCAGGCCGGTGCTGACGATCTCGGCGGCACGAGCCAGCCCGGCCTGGCCGAACCTGTCCGCCTGCCGGGCCATCAGCTCGGCCCGGTCCGGCGGCAGGTCGAGCAGCCCGCTGGCGGCCGCGTCGGGCACCGCGGCCAGCACGATCAGGTCGCGGAGCCGGTCCAGCAGGTCGGCCGCGAACCGGCGCGGCTCATGGCCGCCCTCGATGACCCGGTTCACCACGCGGAACACCGCCGCGCCGTCGGCGGCCGCGAACGCGTCCGCGATCTCGTCCAGCAGGCTGGCGTCGGTGAAGCCGAGCAGCGCCACCGCGCGCTCGTAGCTGAGCCCGGACTCGTCGCTGCCCGCCAGCAGCTGATCCAGGATGGACAGCGAATCCCGGGCCGACCCGGCGCCGGCCCGCACCACCAGCGGCAGCACCGACTCCTCCACCGCCACGTCCTCCTGGCGCAGGATGTCCTGCATCAGCTCGCGCAGCACGGACGGCGGGACCAGGCGGAACGGGTAGTGGTGCGTGCGCGACCTGATGGTCGCGATGACCTTCTCCGGCTCGGTGGTGGCGAAGATGAACTTCAGGTGCGGCGGCGGTTCCTCGACCAGCTTCAGCAGCGCGTTGAAGCCCTGCTGGGTGACCATGTGCGCCTCGTCGATGATGTAGATCTTGAAGCGCCCGGATACCGGCGTGTAGAAGGCCCGCTCGCGCAGTTCCCTGGCGTCGTCCACGCCGCCGTGCGAGGCCGCGTCGATCTCGATCACGTCGATGCTGCCCGGCCCGGAGGGCGCGAGCGCGACGCAGGAGTCGCAGACCCCGCAGGGTTCGGGGGTGGGACCCTTGACGCAGTTCAGCGAGCGGGCCAGGATCCTCGCGCTGGACGTCTTGCCGCATCCGCGCGGGCCGCTGAACAGGTAAGCGTGGTTGATCCGCCCGGTGCGCAGCGCCTGGGTGAGCGGGCCGGTGACGTGTTCCTGCCCCTTGACCTCGGCAAACGTCGCCGGACGATACTTGCGGTACAGCGCCAGTCCGGATTGGGCCAGCCCGGATCGGGCCAGGCTAGCCGGGGCTGCCTGGGTCGCTCCCTCGCCTTCCGACGCGGCTGCTGCCATCAGCTCATCCTCACCGGTAATCGGGGACCCCCCGCACACCCGTCAGAGCCCGCGTACCCTTGCTGCCTTCCGGCCCTGGGGGGGTTGGCGGGATAAACGCCGTGCGGGGGGTCATCGGCCAGTGTAGTCAGCCCGCGGACCAGATGTTCCCCAACCCGGTTACCGGCGGATTCGGGTAAGCTTCCCCGCGGAGGATTCGCCTAGTGGCCTAGGGCGCACGCTTGGAAAGCGTGTTGGGTGCAAGCCCTCGCGAGTTCGAATCTCGCATCCTCCGCCACGCTGACCAGGTAAAACGTCCACACTGTCTTCAGCGGCGGCAACAGGCTGGTCTCAATTCTGGTCCAGACACTGGCGGCAATATGGGCGCTGACCAGCACGAACGCGGGCCTCATCGACCGCCGGGACATTCAAGTCGGCTGACCGGCTTCGCCGCTGATTGAGGCGTGGCCGAGGTCCACAGGTTGGTTCCGAGCGCTTGATCATGCCCGATACACGCCCAGATCTGCGCATTGCGCTGTGTCGTGCCTGTTCAGGGCACCGCTGATCGGTCGCCTGCTCGTGAATCGTTCGCCCTTGTTTGCCCTATGTTCGATTGATCTGAGTCAGCATCTCGGTTTCGGCGAGGGCGACGTGGCGCGAGTTGCGACAAGTGCACGAGCCGACACGCCTTGGTGTTGGTCTCGAAGAGCGTCGTCAGGTGACCGTCCTCACCCCGCATGGAGCCATGACCCGTCGTAGCGGCTGATCTTGGAGTACGTGCTCGGCACACGGATCACAGCATCTCTGAATCGCCACTTGAGGCGCGGCAGCGCGAAGCGGCATACTTGACTCCGGTTGCGCTGGGGTTGCCGGACCCGGAGGGGAGAGGCGAATATGCGCCGAACATCAGTGTTGCACGCGTTTCGGAGGGTGAGGAATTGGTGCGCTGCGGCGCTTCTCACCACGGCTGCGGTGTGCCTGGCCGCGGCCCCGGCACGCGCGATCATCGGCGGTCAGCCGGATGGGAACGGGCACCCGTACGTCGCGGCGATTGGCCAGCCAGACGGAGCAGGGATTTACTTCACCGGCACCGCGATATCGCCTACGGTTGTGCTCACCGCCGCGCACGCTGTCGTCAGGCTCGAGCGGCTTGGCTTCACCACGGCCAGGTTGACCTTCGATCCGGTCGCAAGCTCTTCGTCGACCTGGTATTTCGGTACGATCCACATTGATCCAGCCTACGACCCGACGAACACGGCCAATCCGAACGACCTGGCGGTGATCGTGCTCGATACGCCCGCTACGGGGATCACTCTGGCATCGCTTCCCACTGAGGGGTTGCTCGATCAGCTGGCAAGCCAGGGACCGCGCGGCGCATTCCAGATGGTTGGCTACGGCATTTCCAGATACACAGGCGGAGCGAATGGCGGTGGGCAGCCAACCCTCGATTTCAGCTCCACCGGAACGCGGGAGCTCGCCGAGGGGAACCTCTCATCGATCACCTCCGGGTGGCTACGTCTTCAACTCGATGGGGGCGCCGCGGCGTGCATCGGCGACTCGGGGGCGCCAAGCCTGATTGACGGCTCAAACGTAATCGCTGGAGTGTTCATTCTCGATGGAAGCCTGGGGGGCGGGCAGTGCCAGAGTCAGCCCTGGAGCATGCGCGTGGACACGCCCTCAGCCCGCGCTTTTCTAGGTCAGTACGTGACGCTTCCGTAGCCCGGACGGCGAGGTGCTTGCGCTGTTGACGGTCGGGACGAGCCGAGCGGGGCTGGAGGCTTCGCACGGTTCTGAACGCGCGAGAGCCCTCCCGCGAGCTTGCTGGTTCTGCCGGGAGGGCTCTCCTGGATGCCGGAGGTGGCATCCGGGGGACTGTTGGTCCGCTTTCTGCTCGACCAGGGCTTCCCGATCCTTGGAACCGTCCAAGGATCTGTGTACGCATGATCGAACTGGAGCGCCATGCCTTCCACGACAACCAAGAGCTTGATATTCATCGACTCAGCGGATTGCAGTTTGGGTTGCAGTTCATCGCCGTGCAGCCCCGTCCAGGCAAGACCGGTTGGCGTGCCCCCGAGATGCCCCCGAGATGCCCCCGAACCGCCATCAAGAGCCAACGGTCGCCACCAGCAGCAACCTGTGAACCTGAAGCTGGCGCGGGCTTTGAAGCCAGCAAGCAACGCACGTGACACGCTCGTAATGCGTAGCTCTGCCGCGCCGCTCCAGTCCTCGCACCTGGTGGCTCTATGGTCCGGGTCGGCAGGCCGCCATCACGACCAGCCGGACGTGGCTCCCGCAGGAACTGCTATCCCTGCTGGCCGGGCGGTTGGTAGACCTGCGTGGCGTCCCTGGCGTGCGACAGCATCTGGCCGAGCTGCTCTTGAGTGAACAGCTCGTGCGTTTCCAAGTGCTTAAAAGCGCCCGTGCTTCCTACTGCCACGCTTATGGCGGCGGCGCGGACGGAATCGGGGACATCTGCGATGACGATCCCGTCGTGGGCGCCGAACATCCAGTACGCGGACTCAAGCGAGCCGCCCACCGAGGCCGCCAGCTGCCGCACCGCAGCGGTTCGGTCGCCAGGGTTTTTAATCATCCGCGCCCATGCGTCGCTTGTGTAGGTGAAGAAGACCGCATACTTCGCCATGATTGTCCCCTTCTTCTGGCCATCCATCGCTCTAGGTGAGCGGGCCGTACAATACAACCTTCATCCCGTGGATGTCTAGGTGTGCAACGGAAACTCGTGAACCGTGTAATTGCGGCCAGTCACCGATCATCGACCCGACCACGGTCACACACGGGCAGTCATGGTCACTCAACGGTTGCATCACCAAAGAGCGCAGTAGGCATTTGCGCTGGTCAGAGCACTGGAAACTATGCCACAACTGGTGGTCAGGGACAGGATCGAACTGTCGACCTTCCGCTTTCAGGAAGGCAGCATGCCTCGGGCGTACCCGCCTCTAACCGATGGTGAGTCTAGCCCACGTTCGTCGGCGGAGACGGTCGTAGCGGCACGTTCGGGCGTCAGCGCTATAGATGATGACGGGCGCGGCGACGCGCCCGTCAGATTGGCTCTGAGTGCTTGATCATGCCCGATACGTGCCCAGGTCGGCACACCGCGCGGCGTCTTGCCTGCTCAGGGCGTGGTAGCTCTGTTCCCTGAGAAGCGGATGGTCTGACGGCGGTACGAACCCGCGATCGCTTCCGCCCCGCTCTCATAGTGCGGTGCGCCGCGCTCTGGCCCAATGCAGCCAGGTTGTCCTGGGGTATGAGCGCCGCATCAGCCCGACGCGGGCAACGCGCGGCGGAGCAGTACCTGGGCTCTCCCGGCTAGCCGGGTCTACAGGGGTGATCACCCATTCGTCCTCGCGGGGAGGAGGCACGACGAGGTAGCAGCCGAAGGTTAGATCACACCGGTCTTCCGCGTTGCCGCTGGCGCCACGCAAAATCAGCCGGATAGTAGTACGCGGCGGAAGTTCTTGCTCATGACGTCGCCAAGCCTCCGCCCAGGTGGATACTGGCTGTCCCCAGTAGATAGTGAACGTGGCCCGGCGGCCAGCGGGAATCACGCACCACTCGCCCTGCTGGAACGCGTATATACGTTTCATACCGCCCACCAAGCCAGGGTCGTCGAGAATGGTGACATCAACCGCGCTGTTGGGAACGAGTTCGAAGCGGACCAACGCCGTGATGGCGCTTTCGTTGCGAAGCTCGCCCACAGCCATGATCCCGGCTAGCGTCCCGCCGCGGTCAGCCACGTTCCAGGTGCGGCCAGGCTCGATAATCATCTCGGGTGCGGTATTCACGCCAGCGGACCAGCTGACTGGGTTCTCATCGACCCGGAAGCGGGTCACGGCCACATGGGGAGACGTGGCATCAAGGGCAGCACGGGTAGTACTCCGGCCGAGGTAGAACGTGACGCTGGCAAGTGCGAGCGTCCCCCCTGCAACCAGCCCGTTCAAGAGATCAGGAACCAGCTCGGAAGCCATGAACGCCAGTCTGCTGTCATCCCGCCGTACGTGCGGTCCAAATTGCGAGGGCCGTCTCGAATGAGCTTGATCGCGGCGCCCCAGTCAACGGCGCGCCTGAGCCGGAAGTTCGCATCGAAAGGCGAGGCCA
>Ga0137372_10005296_pt1 | contig 12597 bp, 14 predicted proteins | sample SagtaG_6_FD_104911 | JGI IMG/M metagenome (GOLD analysis project Ga0137372, IMG submission 104911) | Vadose zone soil microbial communities from Sagehorn Ranch, Mendocino, California, USA - Sage1_R_60_16 metaG | ecosystem: Environmental > Terrestrial > Soil > Vadose zone | place: USA...
CGAAGCGAGCTATCCAGGTGCTGTGCACAGTCCCTGCCGAGCGACTCTTTCACGAACCTCAGGAACTCGCGTATGGTGCCCTGGCAGCAGCAGAGCTGGGATTGCAGGATCAAGCCAAATATTTGCTCTACGAACAACTACGAATGTTCTATTGGTACTCCGATCCGAGCCAGAAAACCCACGACATTCGCGGCATGGTGCAAGCCGCAGCTTCAATTCTTTATCCCGCTTTCAAGGAAAACGTCGAAGCGATTCTGCCCTGGACGGCAATCATGAGACGTGGAGTGGTAATAGAGGGCCTGTTGCGATTCATGGATCAACAGCGACGCAACAACTTCAGCTTTTTCGAAAAGTGCTCAGGGGATCGTGAGAACGTCAGCATGGGATTCATTCCCTTTGAAAACTTGGGGACGCTAGAACTGGGCGGACAGACCGGCAATGTGGGGAAGGAAATCTACGGTGCAGGCGAGTGCATTTGGATGTATCTGATGTTTGAAGCTCTCGGCTGGGTCAGTGATCGTGAGCTGATGCTGGTGAATCTCGATCTTCTCGATATCTACGATGCAAAGCAATTTCCACCCCACCGGCTCAATTTCGTACTTTACAACCCTACGGCAGAGACCCGCTCGGCAAACATTACGATTCCTCCGGCGCAAGGAGCTGCTGTTCGATTGACCGAAAGTGCCAAGCCAATACCAAAGACTCTGAATGTTCCCGGCAAGACAATCCTGCGCTTGGTCGCGGATTTCTGATTGAGATTTCTCTTTCACACAGGCGATCGCATGCGCTGCTCGCCTATACGCGGCTGAAGAAAGAAGGTTCAAATGTCAATGTCAACATTTCTTACTCGTGTAGTGGAACGAATGCTTTGCTGCGTATTGCTTGTGATGTTAGTGACCGCAACCACCCCAATAAGAATGCCATTCGGAAGCTGGGACAGACCCTCCGATAAGCCGATCATCGCTCCCCAAGGCGAGGGTTTCGAGTCAGTGGGGACATTTAATCCCACGGTGGTCAAAAACGATGGAAAGTTCGTGATGCTCTATCGCGCTCAGGACCATCAAGGCAAGTCATCCCTGGGTTATGCTACCAGTGATGATGGCATCCATTTCGTAAGGCGACCCGAGCCGGTCATGGTCGCGGGAGCACCGTATGAAACCGGCGGTGGTGTGGAAGATCCGAGGCTGGTGAAAATCGGAGATACTTTTTATCTGACTTACACCGGCTACAACAATCAGGGCGGCAGCGGGGTACACGCCACGGGTCCTATTCATGGAGACGCGCAGTTGTGCCTGGCCACATCCACCGACCTCATTCATTGGAAACGCCAGGGCGTCATCATGCCCGCTTACAAGGGAAAATGGAACGTGGGCTGGACCAAGTCTGGGGCCATTGTTCCGCAAACAATAAACGGCAAGTACTGGATGTACTATCTTGCCGATAGTGCGCAACAGTTGACACAGATGTCGATCGCATATTCCACGGACTTACTTCACTGGATGGACGCGCTCGACCACCCGGTCTTGTCCAGTCGCCCGAAGATGTTCGATTCTCAAGTGGTAGAACCTGGACCGGCCCCAGTCATCACTCGCGATGGTATTTTCCTGGTTTACAACGGCGCCGATGACAATAACGTGTACCGCACTGGATGGGTACTTTTCGATAAGAACGATCCCACCAAGGTCCTCGCTCGCGCTCAGCACTCAATCTTTGAACCCGTGCACCAGTGGGAAAAGAATGGGCAGGTTCCGAATGTTGTGTTCGTAGAGGGATTGGTCCGAGATGGCAAGCGATGGCTTTTTTATTATGGTGGCGCCGATAAGTACGTTGGGGTAGCGGCAGCCTCCGCTCGCTAGGCGAGCGCATGATCAGAATTTCACGGCGTCAATTCATCGCGACCTCAGTGGTTACTGGTTGCGCGGGAATTGTTCGTCGGCACGGTGCATTCACACACGGGGTTGAAGCTCCGTCCAACCGACACGTGAGTTTAAGTGCCTCGGGAAATGCTCGTGACGGGTACCAGGCAGTCATTCTTTTCGACGGACGACCAGTTGCCCGGCACACCGGCCAGGGCGAGTGGTCGGCGATTTTTCACAACAGCGATCACAGTATTGAAGATCGTATGGAGAACTGGCGGGCGACTTCGTGTACGGGAAATGAAGGCCAGTTGCTTCTGCGAGGCAACTGCAAGCTTGCTAACCTGAAGGCAACCATCTTAGCAGAAGTGGAGTATCGAGTAGTCACTTCGCAAGTCGTTCGAAAAGAGATTCGGTTCCATCAAGTGGATATGTACCAGTTGCTATACCAGATCACTAACTCTCTGGAACCGTTCGAGCCGCCAGCGTCTTTCTGGAGCTTCAACCAGGTCAATTGTGAAGGTGGAGCATTGCGTGAATACTTCCCGGCTGCCGGATTCCGAACTCATAATGATCTCACCGTCGGCCTGCTCACCGACTCCGGTTATCGCAACGGATGGAGCCGCATCATCCGGCGCGATGGAAAACCTGTAAAGCCGGCGCCGAGCCATATCACTGATGTCAACCTTTGTTGTGTTTGCCAACAGGGCGATCGCGACAAGCAGCACTTCTTTATTAAGCAGACTTTCGGCGAAGAACTGGTGCGCGATGAAAGTCGAAACTCTGGCCCCCTCGTATCTCTGCCGCCAATTTCCAGTTGGCTCAGGCAAGGCGATCCGAGCCTTGAAGACCGTAATGGAACCACGCTTTTGTCTATGTCCAATTCTCGAGCTGCCGTTGTCGTTCCATTCTCGGCCAAGAATTGTGAAGTCTATTCGCTACGTTTCAGGTATCGTGCAACAGAATCGTTTTCGGTCCAAGTCTGGGACGTCGGCGCCCGACTAACTCAGCTGCAGAACATCACTCTATACAACGACCGTGCTCCGGCATCTCCTGCGGAATGGTCAGAGTTTCGCACCGATGTGTTTTTCCCCTCGCTGCTTGGGGCGGGCGGCGCACTCCACATTTCCATGGCAGAATCGGACCAAGATATCGAGACACAGCCTGCTGGTGGTGTACTTAAGATTGAACTTCAAGGCTTGGAACTTCGCCGCGCTTCTACGCGTTTGCAGCCATATCATCAGCTAAATATGGACTGCCCTGAGCAGAAGACTTCTTTCATCTTTGTTAATGACCAGATCCCAAATACCCTTCGTGACTATCGTCTTGCTGCCCAGCGGTCTCTTGCGGAGGGACTTGGCTTCTGTGGAGGGGACACAGAGAAGGTCGTTTACTCTGACTTGATGATGCTGTGCTGGTCGGCGGCCCCGGATCACCGTCATCCCATGGTCGCGCCCAGCATATGGTATTCGGCCGCGGGGGAGATGTACATGCGCGACAGTTTTTTCGCGCTGAATGGCGTGCACAACCGCGAATTGAACGAGCGAGTGTTCAATTTGTGGGCGGCCAATCAAGGGGAAGACGGAGCAATCAATACTCTTGTCGAGCCGTATATGGCCAATCTCGAGCGCAAATCGAACGATTCAACTCCATTGTGGCTTATGTGGGCGTTTCAGAATCGTGTTCGCTTCGGAACAGGCCTGCCGATGGATAAGGTTCGCCAAGCAGCGGAATACTGTTTGCAAGTTTATGACAAACGTCATGACGGCGTCTGCTGGGCGCAGTTCGTCATGGGCCAACTCGACGTGATCGATTATCCTGAAGGAACTTCACAAATTTGCGAAAACCAGGGCATGTTGGCGGTGACCCTTCGCGTTATCAAAGAGCTGAAGATCCCGGACGTCAGTGATCGTATTTCTGATGAATATATCGGACAGGCAGAAGAAGTCTATCGTTCGTATTACGATCCTGTGCTGAGATTCATCCGTCCGGCAAGAAACATCAGCGATGCCATCGGTTTCAGCGACATCTTTCCTGACTTTCTTTCGCTTTGGTTATTCGGGCGCAGAATCCTGACGGACGAGATGGTGAATAATCATCTTGACCGGATTCCTGTCCTCTTGCCCGACAAGAATGCTCCTTTTGCAGATGCTGGCGGAACTGTACGCCCAATCTTGATCGGGCTCACACGGAATGGCAAAGGTTGGGATTACTTCACTGACGCGTGGCATCCGATGATCAGCACGGAACACGGCGCCAACTATGCAAAACACAAGATGGATGGCACCTACTACAACGGCGGGAGCTGGATGCGCATTGAGATATGCGGATACGTAGCCGGCAAGTTGCATGGATGGAAGAAAGCCGATCAAGCCATTGCAAACCGGTTGTGGGCGGAAATTAATGTCTCTCCCGATTTCCCAACCAGCCAGGAATACCTTGCCACAGATCCTCGTCGTCCTTTTTTCGGCTACCACCGCGCGTTTGCCTGGAACGCATTTGTACTACAGGCGATGGAAATGGCGGGACTGCGCAAGTCCGATATGGATCCGGACCATCTCCACAAAACTAGATCTGTTGATTAGAAGAGCAGCGAAATGGCAAATGTTCAGCTGCGTGCCGTTACAAAACGCTTCGGTACTCATTCGGCGGTAAGCGATGTCACTTTCGACGTTCGCGACGGCGAGTTTGTTGTACTGGTTGGGCCGTCGGGATGCGGAAAGACAACCGTGCTCCGGATGATCGCGGGTTTGGAGGAAATCAGCGACGGCGAACTCCGCATTGATGGCATCCTGGCGAACGATTTATCTCCCGCTGCTCGTGGAATCGCAATGGTATTTCAGTCGTACGCCCTCTATCCACACATGACTGTCCATCAGAATATGGGCTTTGGACTGAAGCTGGCTGGCGTCCCCAAGGCGCAAATCGATACTGCGGTCCGGCAGGCCGCGAGCGTTCTGCACATCGAGCACCTTCTCAAGCGTGTGCCGGCGGAATTGTCCGGCGGACAGCGGCAGCGAGTCGCCATCGGCCGGGCGATTACCAGAAAACCGAAGGTCTTCTTGTTCGACGAACCTCTCTCGAACCTTGATGCAGCCATGCGGGTGCGCATGCGTGTGGAGTTTTCCCGCCTGCATGAGGAAACTCGGCTCGACCATGATTTACGTTACGCATGATCAGACCGAGGCCATGACATTAGCCGATCGCATTGTTGTGTTTTCGTCCGGCCGTGTGGAACAGGTTGGTGCTCCTCTCGATCTGTATCATCGTCCCATCGACTTGTTCGTTGCCGGATTTATCGGATCGCCACGGATGAATTTCCTCCAGGCTCATGTCGTGAACGCATCATCGCAGGAGGTGGCTGTCAGGCTTTCCGAGGGAACTGTCCTTACCTCTTGGGTCGATGCCGCGCACCTTAGGCCTGGCGATACCGTGACCGTCGGCATCCGCCCTGACGATGTCACCCTTGGCAACAGCCATGAGAATCAGCTTGTCGTAACCTTGCGCCATGCCGAACACACAGGTGACGCGACAGTCCTCTACACTAACATGGGTGGTGTTGCGGATCCTTTGGTAGTGCGCTGGCCAGGTTCGTTCTCCGCGGAGCGTGGCACTCAGCTTCTTCTAACGGCCAACCGAACTGCCTGCCACGTATTCGATTCTGAAGGCAAGGCACTCTGCCGGACATGCGGTTCTTCCATGCTGGAAACTAAACCACCTGGCTGAAACGGCGATGGGGGGGCGCCATGGTCCTGTTTGTCTCACCACGCCGTGTATCCGCCATCAACACTCAGCACGGATCCTGTCACGTAGCTGGCGGCATCACTTGCCAGAAAAAGCACCGCAGACGCGACCTCCGATGCCTCACCGCAACGACCCATGGGAGTCATATCCGTCCAGCAGCGGTACCATTCCGCGTTGGAGCGGCCAACTGATGTCATCTCAGTCGCGATGTATCCCGGCGCCAGCGCGTTCACTCGCACACCGAAGCTCGCCCATTCGCATGCGAAAGACTTCGTGAGCATGTGGACTCCGGCCTTGCTCGCGTTGTAGGGCGCCTGAGGCTGAGGTTTGTTCACGATGATGCCCGACATGGAGCCGATATTCACGATGCTGCCGCGACGCGCCGCGGTCATGTGCCTCCCGAACGAGCGACAGCAGAAGAATACACCGTCAAGATTGATGCGCATCAGCCTGTAATAGTCATCGTCCGCATACTGAATCGCATCGATGTTGTTGGCATAGCCTGCATTGTTGACCAGAACGTCGACCTTGCCGTAATTCTTGATTACCATGTCGGCAGCCCGGCCGACTGCGACGGAATCCGTGACGTCAAGCGGCAGAAAATCGGATTGGTGACCCATTTCACTCAGCTGCTTTGCCGCCTTCTGGCCGTTAGCTTCGTTTATCTCCGCAATGACAACAGTTGCGCCCGCCTCGCCCAGAGCGCGAGCGATTTCCAGCCCGATGCCGCGTCCCGCACCGGTTACAACAGCAACCCGATCCTTCAGACTAAATCGTTCAAAGTACATGGTAAGAATCGCGAAAACAACGATCAAGGACGCCACTGAATCGAGCAGGGCAAAGTGCCCAAGAATAAGGTAGATCGGGATTAACGCGCTCACCGGCGGCATCATTTTGGTCGACATGATCCAGACCAGGATGGTGTGCGTACGGCGTCCCGGCCTAAATGCCATCGCGTACGCAGCGGGTATGGAGAGAACCATCGCCAGCAGAGTGGCGCCGCAAGACACGTACACGGAATTCAAAGCATAGCGAGCGTAGCTGGGCTGTTCGAGTATTGCGCGAAAGTTGTCGAGCGTGGGACGGAAGAAAATGACCGGCGGAGTGGCGTAGGCCTGAGACTCGCTTTTGAGACTCGCCATCAGCATCCACAGAATGGGAAAAAAAATCCACGCAGCCGCACTCCAACCCAAAGCAAAACGAACCCACTTGTTTCCAACCTTCACGCTCGCACCGCCTGAGTTGACCTGAACTCCCGCGCAACTGTCTGGATGAGGAAGAAAGCTGCCACGTTCGCGAGTACAACGGCGATCATTCCTCCCGCGGACGCCATTCCGATGTCAAACTGCATTAGCCCGAGAGAGTAAACAAGGAACGTCAAATTCGTCGTTGCCGTCCCCGGTCCGCCAGAAGTGGTTATGAGGATTTCCGCAAAAGTGCTAAGCAGGAAGATTGCCTCGATCATAATTACCACTGAGATGGCCCGCTTTAGATGGGGAATGATTAAATAGCGGAAAATCGCCCACGGTCCCGCTCCATCCATCACGGCCGCCTCTTTGAGCTCGCGGTTCATGGAATGAACTGAAGTGAGGAGGATGAGAAATGAGAACGGCAGCCACTCCCACGACAAAATCAGAACGATTGCCAGCATCGGCATTTGCCCAAGCCAGTCAATCGGGGCCGATGCCAATAGCCCGCAGAGGGAATGCCATCAGTCCATATATAGGGTGCATCATGAGGTTTTTCCACATGAGCGCGCTTACGGTCGGCATCACAAAAAACGGTGCGATGATCAACACACGCGCAATTCTGCAACCTGGGAAATCTTCGTCAAAGAGCCATGCCAATAACGCGCCACCGATCGTCGTGACCCCGATGACGCTGACAAGAATAATGAGAGAATTTCTGATTGCATCCGGGAATCCCGGTTCTTTCAAGAAGTACAGATAATTCTGGAAACCCACAAACCGGGTGCGGTTGGGGCTCATCAGGGTGTAATGTTCAATCGAAAAATAAAGTGTGATGATCGGCGGCACTGCCATCCACACGAACAGCGGGAGAAGCGAAGGCGAGGTCATGAACACTGTCGTCCAACGCAGGCGTTTCCTGCGAATGGTTTGAAATGTGGCCATGCTACCCATTCTTTCGTTTCACCGAAATCAGAGAAATTTCTTTTATGCAGCACCTTCTGGCAGAGGATGATACATTGACGCCAGCGTTGCAGCAATGTAGCAGGTTTCAAGGGTCGTTATGTCTGGAAGGCCGCCACGCGGTGCTTTAGTTTTGTGTTTGTGCGCCTTGGAAACGGGAATCTTTTCTGAACCCTCATTGCCCAAAATTAGATTTTGCTTGGAAGAACGCCATCGCTGTTGCCATTGTAATTTGCGCGCTGGCGCTAACTGGCTGTTCGCACACGGGCAACGTGGCTGAGCTCACCATCGCAACCGCCAATAACGCCGACATGGTACTGATGAGATCCTTATCCGCAGGCTTCGAGAAAGAGAATTCGAATATCCATTTGAATTGGGTCATGTTGGACGAGAATACGCTTCGCCAGCGGGTGACCACAGACGTCGCCACTGCCGGCCGGCAATTCGACGTGATCATGGTTGGTACATATGAAGTGCCCATCTGGAAAAAGAGGATGGCTTTCCCCGGTCACTGCACTACCAGATGGATATGACGTAAATGACCTGCTCAAGCCAGTTCGCGACGGACTTTCGTATGATGGTCAGCTCTATGCGCTCCCTTTTTATGGTGAAACTTCGATGACCTACTACCGAAAGGACCTATTCACCACGAAAAACCTGACCATGCCAGCTCAGCCCACCTACAACGACATCGAGAGGTTCGCTCAGGCACTGACCGACAAGCCGAATCAGCTTTACGGCATCTGTTTGCGTGGACAGTCCGGGTGGGGGGCAAACATGGCTTTGCTTTCCACGATGGTCAATACTTTCGGCGGGCGCTGGTTTGATGAAAGCTGGCACGCCACGATCAATTCACCAGAGTGGAAGAATGCTGTTGCAGAATACATAAAGCTGCTGACCCTCTATGGCCCACCGGGCGCAAGCGCTAACAACTTCAATGAGAATCTCGCCTTGTTCGCCGGAGGCCATTGCGCAATGTGGATTGATGCGACTGTAGCCGCGGGAATTTTCTCCGCAATCTGCTGTCGCAACCACAGTTGCGTTTGCTCCGGCACCCATCGCCGTGACGCCGCGCGGGGCCCATTGGTTGTGGGCCTGGGCGCTCGGGATTGCACAATCCTCGAGCCGGAAACCCGAAGCCATGAAGTTTGTCGCTTGGGCGACATCGAAGGATTACATCAGGAGCGTGGCTGAGCTAAAAGGTTGGGGAGCAGTCCCGCCCGGCACACGCTACTCGACTTATGAGAATAGCCACTATCGGGAGGCAGCTCCGTATGCTCCGTTGGTGCTACAAGCGTTGAGCGACGTGGATGCCTTCCACCCCTCAACCCTGCCAGTGCCGTACACCGGTATTCAATATGTCTCGATTCCGGAGTTTCAAGCCATCGGAACGCAAACCGGTCAGCTCATCGCGGGCGTGTTTGCGGGAAGGAAGTCCCTCGATTCTGCTCTCGCATCCGCCCAATTGCTCGCAGATCGAGCTGTGCGGCAGGCGGGCTATCAGCAATGAGATCAATGTATATATCACTGGGTATTTTAGAGTTAGAGTTCGATTCTTCTCGGCAGGTTGAACGTCCTTGTGCAAGCGCGCACTTGGTGAGAAACCATGCGCTCCGTTCCTGAAAAATCCTCAAAGACTGGAGCGAGAATATCAGGACCGCAAGATGGAAGGCGCCTCGTTAGAGGACATTGAGACTCTCAAAGCCCAACGTGGCAAGTTGCAGCACGCGCTGGAGCGGTTGATCGACAGCTTCACCGACGGACTGATTGACAAGAACCAGTTCAAATCGCGGATGGAGCGGACCAAGAATCGAATCGCTGATCTCGATGGTAGGATCAATGCCGGTGCAGGCGATGTGGATCCTCTGGAAAATCTCCGATCGGCAACGAAACGCTTGCGCGACTTGGCGGCAGTCGTTGGGCCAGACCTGGCAGGTGCGGATTGGCACCGCAGACGAGAGATTATTCGAACGCTGGTTCAGCGAATCGATATAGCACCAGAGATTATCAAGATTATTTTCCGAGTAATACAGAACGCTCGTGGCTCCAGTTCCGAATCTATCGTGATCACATTAGCGCGGGGGTAAGAAGGTGACCTGCCCCCCAAAAACTAGTCCAGTGGAAATGTGACTTCTCCATTTACGATGGCCCGCCAGGGCCAGAGGAGGAGTGGTGAGGAAGAGTCGATTCAGTGAGGAACAGATCATCGCCATCCTGAAGGAATCGGAGGCGGGAGTGGAGACGGGAGAGCTGTGCCGGCGGCATGGCATCATGCGGGGGTGCTTCTACCGCTGGAAGGGGAAGTACGGCGGGATGGAGGTGAGTGAGGCGAAGAGGCTGCGGCAACTGGAGGAGGAGAACCACCAGCTCAAGCACACCGTCGCCGAACTAGTGTAGTGCGTCGGAAACAATGTACGTTATCAAGAGGCGTTTGCCGCTCTCGGATCGTTGATGGTGATAGAGTTCCGGCCTAGAGACCGGCGATTTATAAACGTCAATCTGCATGACGCACTACACTAGTGCTGGACAAACGAGCGTTACAGGCGGTGGTCGCAAAAAAATGGTGAGCCCGCGGCTACGGAAGCAGGCGGTGGTAGTAATGCGCTCGGAAGTAGCGGTCTCGGAGCGACGCGCCTGCGGGCTGATCCAGATCCATCGAGGGACATACCGGTATAGGCGGCGGCCGGAAGACGGTCGATTGCGGGTGCGGCTGCGCGAACTGGCCGAGGAACGACGAAGGTTCGGCTATCGCAGGTTACAAGCGCTGCTGGTGCGCGAAGGGTGGGTGGTAAACCACAAACGGGTGTACCGGCTGTACGTGGAGGAGAAGCTGGGCATTCGTCGGAAGCGAGGACGGCGGCGGGCACCCGCCGGAGCACGACTGGTGTTGGCGCCGGCGACCGAGCCGGAGCAGGTATGGACGATGGATTTCACGCAGGACGCATTCGCCAGCGGACGGCGGTTCCGCACGCTGAACCTGATGGACGGTTGCACCCGTGAGGCACTGGAGATCGAGGTGGACACTTCGCTGCCGGGCCTGCGCGTGGTGCGGGTGTTGGAAGGGCTGAAACAGCAAGGACGAAAACCGCAGCACCTGATCATCGACAACGGCACGGAGTTCACCAGTCAGGTGGTGGACCGGTGGGCGTATGAGAACGGGGTGCAGCTGCACTTCATCACGCCGGGCCGGCCGATGGAGAATGGCTACATCGAAAGCTTCAACGGCAAGTTCCGGGATGAGTGTCTGAACGAGAACTGGTTCCTGGATCTGGCCGATGCGCGGCGCAAGATCGGCGACTGGAAGTGGGACTACAATCACGTCCGGCCGCATTCGGCGCTGGGGTACCTGACGCCGATGGAGTTCGCAAAAGCGTGGGCCATGACAGGCCGTGGAAAAGACGCTCGGTGGAAAAGTCCAAAAACAGACTTTTCCAGCGAGCTTGGAAATCCCGCAAAAGGCGCGGGATTCCCACTTTCCCACCGCCTCGACGACTGCGGGAGGATCTCTACAACGGCAACGTCCGAAAACCTAAACCCGGAGAGAGTCTCATTATCCCTGGACTGAAAATGGGGGGCAGGTCAAAGGGAGCCACTCTTTAGACTCGCGTCTTCCGGCACAGAGCACTCGCGTTTCAGCGGAAGACGGCTTATGGTCACATTGTTACAGGTGTGAACACACCCCAAACGGCCAAGATGGCGGATGACTTGTAATCCGCAAGTAATTCCCTGAATGGACTCTCAAGCGCGCGGGCCAGAAGTCTTCGGGGAAGTATCGAACATCCTCGCTCTCTGTTGCAAGGCGGGTCGATTAGGGAATGATAACGTCGTTTATCATTCACCACTTGGTATGGCAAGCCTGGCAACGAGTTTTGGACGCAATTGCCCGAGGTGCTGCTTTATCGGCAAGTGAAGCGAGCACATTCGTAAACACTTGCCGACTTCCCGTTACTAATCCGGCCAACTTCCTCGAAGCCCTTCGCCAAGAACGCGAAGGACGGGGCACGCATTATAAAAGGGCGCCCCTTTCGAGTAAGCTGCGGTTGCTGTGTGAAGCAGTCAACCAAAGCCTAACGAAAGGAACACCCAGATGAACAGTGTGAGATATGTCGGACTGGATGTCCACCGGGACACGATTTCCGTAGCCGTACTGGAGGAGGATGGCCGGCTGATGATGCAGTGCGTGCTGGCGACGCGGGCGGCGGCGATTTTGGATTTTATCCGGCCTGCGGGGAACGCTGCAGGTCACCCTCGAAGAGGGAACGCATTCGGCCTGGCTCTACGATCTGCTGGTGCGGCGGGTGGCGAAGCTGGTGGTGTGCAATCCGCGCAAGAACGCGCTGTTGAAGTCAGGCAGCAAGAGCGATGCGATCGACGCGCGCAAGCTGGCCGAGTTATTGCGTGCCGGGATGTTGTCGGCGGTCTATCACGGCGAGGCGAGCGGGTTGGAGGTGCAGCATGTGGCGCGCAGTTACAGCCTGCTGACCGAAGACACGACGCGGGTGATGGGGCGGCTGAAGGCCGTGTTTCGTGGCCAAGCGGTGGCTTGCGCGGGCAAGAGGTTGTATGGGAAGCGGCATCGCGAGGACTACCTGGCGCAGTTGGGAGCGGGCGGGCTGCGGCGCAGGGCGGAGTGTCTGTATCAGGAGTTAGATGCTTTGCAGCAACTGCGGCGGGAGGTGCGGCGCGAGTTAATCGTCGAGTGTCGCAAGCATGCGGCAGCGAAGTGCTTGCAGTCGGTCCCGTTTTTGGGACCGATTCGGGCCGCGCTGCTGCTCGGGCGGGTGCAGACGCCGCATCGCTTCCGCACCAAACGTCAGTTCTGGGCCTACTGCGGGCTGGCGCTGGAG
>Ga0137372_10005298_pt1 | contig 12593 bp, 6 predicted proteins | sample SagtaG_6_FD_104911 | JGI IMG/M metagenome (GOLD analysis project Ga0137372, IMG submission 104911) | Vadose zone soil microbial communities from Sagehorn Ranch, Mendocino, California, USA - Sage1_R_60_16 metaG | ecosystem: Environmental > Terrestrial > Soil > Vadose zone | place: USA: California...
CGGCGTCCTCGACGCAATGGGCGACGTGATCGCGCAACACCTCCTCTTCGACCCGGCGCAAAGCAGCGCGTACCGCGGCGGAGCCCTTGCCGAGCCCCTTGCAGGCGGCCCTCACGCTCCCCATCCTTTTTTGCTGCTACCGGCTGTCCGACTGGAGGTGAAATGAATTACTTGCGTACGGCGATCCTGCTGGCCGGGCTTACAGCACTGTTCATGGGGGTTGGTTATCTCATTGGCGGGTCCGATGGCGCCCTATTCGCGCTCGTGGTCGCCGGCGGCATGAATCTGCTCGCCTACTGGAACGCCGATAGGATCGTGCTTTCCATGCACGGAGCGCAGGGGGTCGATGAACGTACCGCACCGGATTTTGTTGGCTTGGTACGCGAGCTCGCGGCACGCGCTGCGCTGCCAATGCCGCGCGTCTATGTAATGGATAATCCGCAGCCGAACGCGTTTGCCACCGGACGCAATCCGCGTCATGCCGCCGTAGCCGCCACGACTGGCCTGCTCGAGCAGTTGTCCCGGGACGAGCTCGCTGGCGTGATCGCGCACGAGCTCACGCACATCAAAAATCACGATACCCTGACTATGACGGTTACGGCGACGATTGCCGGCGCCATCTCAATGCTGGCGCAATTCGGGCTGTTCTTCGGTGGCGGTCACCGGGATAACAATGGCGCTGGCTTTCTCGGTACCATTGCGCTTGTGATTTTCGCTCCCATAGCGGCTATGCTTGTCCAAATGGCGATCAGCCGTACACGAGAATATGCGGCCGACGAAGGGGGCGCACGCATCTCCGGGCAGCCGCTCTCGCTGGCTTCCGCATTGGCCAAGATTGCACAAGCCGCAGAGGTCATTCCCAATGAAACGGCGGAGCAGGTGCCTGCCACGGCACACCTGTTCATAGTCAACCCGCTATCCGGCTCGCGTATGGACAACCTGTTCTCTACGCACCCGGCAGTGGAGAACCGCATTGCCGCTCTGGAGCGGTTGGCACGCCATATGGGACCCAGCTCGGGTGGGATACGGGCACGTTCACGGGGTCCTTGGGGATGAATCAGAGTCGGCCGGGTCCTCATAAACGCGATAGACCCCCGCGCTCCAGCTCTTCTTGGCCATAGCCGCCGGATAGAAGGCCATGACCAGAGCACGGGCGCGTACTCTCGGGGGTCCCAAAAGGCGCGCTCTCGAACCGATGAAAATTGCGGACAAATTACCTACGGCGGGTTCTTCAACCTGCCACTACACGATTACGGTGACGGTTCAGCGCCCCGGCTCGCAGCCCATGGTACTGGACTTCAAAGGTCCGAACTTCGGCGCCCGCAGGCCCAAGGACAGTTGCTGCCGAGGTGAGGCTGAAGCCTCGAACCTTCTCGACCACGACCATCACGAGCACAGGGTGCCGTCCCAAGCCGTGCGGTCGTCGTGTTGCTGCGGGACCATCAAGGACAACGGGTTGGCCCGTGGGGCGATATGAACGCAGCAAAGTCGGTCGACTTGAGTGAGAGGAGCGAGGCATGAAAACAGCCACTCTTGATGTGGGCGGCATGCTGTCCATGCTCGACTACCAGGCCGCCGAGAAGCAACTCGGCCGCATGCCCGGGGTCCGGCGCGCGACCGCCAGCATCGCCTCGAACAGCGCAACAGTCGAGTATGACGAAACCATCACCAGCGTGCCGGCGCTCAAGGACAAGATCAACGAGTGCGGTTTTCACTGCACCGGCCAGATCATGCCCAAACATGTCTGCGAACCACGTCCCGGCATACCCCGTGGAGCGCCCACGAAGCCGGCCGATTCGAAGCCAATCACAGCGGCGCGTCCTACGCCTAAGCCTTACATGCATGCGCCGGGCGCAGTGCCCACCGCGGTAACACCCGCTGTGCCGATGTCGCACGACATGGCTCATGAGATGGGTCATGGCGCCAGCATGGATATGCAGGCCATGGTCCGCGACATGCGCAACCGCTTCTGGATCAGCGTCATCTTTAGCGTGCCGATCTTTCTCTATTCACCGATGGGAATGGGCTTCATTTCGTTGAAACCGCCCTTCGGCATGAATCTCAATCTTTTGCTGTTCTTTCTTGCGAGCGCCGCCATCATCTATCCCGTTTGGCCGTTCGCCGTCGGCGCTGTGCGCGCGCTGCGCAACGGCGTGCTGAACATGGCCGTGTTGGTTCTCCTCAGTGTTGGGACGGGTTACCTGTTTAGCGTCGGCGCCACGTTCTTCTTCAAGGGCGAGCAATTCTACGAGGCGTCAGCCGTGCTGCTCGTGTTCATTTTGCTCGGTCATTGGCTGGAGATGCGGGCGCGGGCCGGAGCCTCGGAAGCCATCCGGGCGTTGCTGGATCTCGCGCCGCCAATGGCGACAGTACTGCGGGACGGCCGGGAGGTCGAGATTCCGACCGCCGAGGTCCTTGTGGGCAACACCGTTGTGATTCGCCCGGGTAATAAGATTCCGGTCGATGGCACCGTGACGGAGGGCAGTTCCCTGGTGGACGAGTCGATGCTCACCGGAGAATCGATGCCGGTTGGCGGGAAGCCCGGAGACACGGTCATCGGGGCGACGATCAATAAGAGCGGTACTTTCCGCTACACGGCCACTAAGATCGGCGCCGACACGGCGCTGGCGCAGATCGTCAAGCTGGTGCAGGAGGCCCAGAACTCGAAGGCACCGGCCCAGTTGCTCGCCGATCGTGCGTCGCAATGGCTGGTCCTTGCCGCCATTGTCATCGGCCTCCTGACTTTCGCCGTCTGGTATTTATGGGTCGGTCAGCCCTTGCTGTTCGCCATGACGTTGACCATCACCGTCTTCGTGATCGCCTGCCCGGACGCGCTTGGGTTGGCCACCCCGATGGCGATTATGGTGGGCACCGGCCTAGGCGCCATGAACGGTATCCTGTTCAAGAACGCCGGGGCCTTGGAGGAGGCGACCAAGCTCGACGTCATCATTTTCGACAAAACCGGCACGCTTACTGTCGGTCAGCCGGAAGTCGTCGATGTTGTGACGTCCGGAGGCGTGGCAAGGGACACCGTGCTGACGACCGCTGCTTCGGTCGAGCAGGGTTCCGATCATCCCCTCGCGCAGGCCATCGTGCGGCGTGCGAAGGGGCTTGCTGTTACTGTCCAGAAGGGCTTCGAGAACATCGAGGGCATGGGTGCCCGGGCCGAGATCGACAGTGAGCCCGTGTTCCTAGGCAATGGCCGGCTGATGGAGACACAGAAGCTCGAGCTCGGCGAACTCGCAGCGGAGGCCCAACGACTGCAGGGTGCCGGGCGCACGGTAGTTCACGTGGCACGTGCCGGCAAGGTGATCGGCCTTATCGCTATTGCCGATGCACCGCGATCGACGGCGGCGGCCACCGTCGCTAAACTGCGCGACCGCGGCGTCCAGGTCGCGATGCTGACTGGCGACAACGCTGGTACCGCCCAGAGAATCGCCCGCGACCTTGGCCTCAACATCGTGCTCGCCGATGTCCTGCCCGGTCAAAAGGCCGGCAAGGTCAAGGAGCTGCAGGCGCAAGGCAAGAAAGTCGGTATGGTCGGCGACGGCGTCAATGATGCGCCCGCGCTCACGCAGGCCGATGTCGGGTTCGCCATCGGCGCCGGCACCGACGTCGCCATTGAAAGCGCTGACGTGGTGCTGATGAAGAGCGATCCGTACGATGTTGTAGGCGCCGTCGAGCTGTCCCATGCCACATTGCGCAAGATGCATCAGAATCTCTGGTGGGCGGTCGGCTACAACGTCATCGCTTTTCCGCTCGCGGCAGGTGTCTTTTACCCGTTCCTGCTCAGCCCGGAAATTGCTGCTCTTGCCATGTCCGGCAGCTCGGCCCTGGTTGCGATCAATGCGCTGATGCTCAAGCGCACCAAGCTCGCCGGCATTACGCGGCGTCACGTCCAAAGATCATCGTTGCGGACCGCCGAGGCGACGACGTGAGCGAACAACTCCCCCGTCAGTCGCTTCCCTGGCGGGCCGGCGCGCAGGGAAGACGGAGGTTCGGTTAGCTGTTTACTTCATTCACTACCGCGCCTGGTTTCGGACGCCGCGCCGTGGAATAATGCTTTCTACGGCTTCGGTGTCATTGTTTAAGGCGGCGAGCAGTTTCAGCAAGAGCGATTTGCACGGTCTCACCGGGCGCCAGCCGATGAGCCTCGCCTTTGAGCCGTAGCGCGACCGGTTCGGTGGACACCGTTTCGCTCGCGACGCTGAGCGCGTCTTCGGTGATGTCGACGTGGAGGGAGTGCCCGCGGTGGCGCAGCTTGAAGCTGAGGCGCGACAGCTCGTGCGGCAGCAATGGGTTGAACCAGAGCTCGTCGCCCCGCAGCTCGATGCCAGTATAGCAACGCTGGATGAGATCGACCGTCCCAGCCATCGCACCCAGGTGGATGCCTTCCGCCGTGGTTCCGTCCTGAATATCGCCGATATCGCTCCGTAGAGCCTGCTTGAACAAGGCCCAGGAACGGCGCCGGCATGATCGAGATAGCACCCATGCGTGGACGATCCCGCTGAGAGTCGAGCCGTGCGATGTCCGCTGGAGGTAATAGTTGATGTTCTTCGGGATCATCGATCCATCGAATGGATACCCGAGCCGGGAGAAAATATCGACTAGGGCCTCGGTCGAAAACAAGTAGAACAGCATCAGAACATCGGCCTGCTTCGAAAGCTTGTATCGATTTGGTGTGTCGCCCTCGGCCTCAAGGATCAGGTCGAGGCGCATGATGTTTCCATATCGGCGGCGGTACGCGTCCCAGTCGAACTCCTCGAGCTCCTCGTAGCCCTCAAACTGGCTGATGATGCAGTCGTCGTGGAAGGGCACGAACATCTTCCGGCTGATATCCCTCCACGCCAAGAGCTCGGCGCGCTCCAGCCGAAGCGTGTCGCACAGCTCACGACAGCGCTCCTCAGGAAGGATGTCAAATAGGCGCAGCGCGCGCTCAAGACACCAAGCAGCCATGACATTGGTATAGGCGTTGTTTTTTAATCCCGGCATAACCACGCCCGGAAAAGCGTCGTGGAACTCGTCCGGACCCATGACGCCGCGGATCTCGTAGCGCGCCCGATCAGGGTTCCACTGGGCCATGCTGCTCCAGAACCGCGCAATCTCGAGCATGAGCTCGGCCCCGTAGACGTACAGGAACTCGCTGTCGCCCGTGGCGCGGTAGTACTGCCACACGTTGAAGACGATCGCTGCGTTGACGTGTCGCTGCAGGCGGGTGTTGTCCCGGATCCAGCTTCCCGAGCGCGGATTGAGGAACATCACATCGGTTTCTTCGCGGCCGTTACTGCCGCTCTGCCAGGGGAACATGGCCCCGCGGTATCCTGCCTCGCGCGCCGCCCAGCGCGCTTCAGGCAGACGGCGCCAGCGGTACAGCAGAAGCGCGCGTGTGAGTTTCGGGAGGCGATGATTCAGGAACGGAAAGATGAAGAGCTCGTCCCAGAAGATGTGGCCCCGGTAAGCCTCGCCGGTCCAGCCGCGCGCCGGAACGCCGGCGTCCAGGTCGATCGTGTGCGGCGACACGGCCTGCAGAAGGTGGAAGATGTGCAGCCGGACGATGCGATGGGTGTGATGGTCGGATTCGCTCCGCACCTGCACGAAGCCGAGATCGCAGCGCCGCCAGAGCTGCACCCAGCCGAGCGTATGGCTTCTGACCAAGTCCGCGAAGCGGCTGGCGCGTGACAAGGTGGTCAACGCCTCCGTTCGAGCATCAGCGATGGCCTGGTCGCGCGAGGCATAGAGTGCGACGATCTTCTCGACATCGACACTCTCGCCTTGAGCGAGGGTGAGGGTCAGCTCCTGGCCAATCAAGCCGGGCTCGCGAACGACTACCCGATCCGAATCGAATGGCTGGCCGTTCCGGTAGAGCCGTGTCCGGGCGGCCTCGGCGACGCGAAGCCGAGACTGGACCGTCTGCGCCTCGATGAGGATCGTGTCCGAACCAACAACGGGGGAATCGAAGATCTCGACGTGACGTCCGTTAAAGGGCTTGTAGCGCAGCACACCTGCATTGGTAACACGGCCGTCAATCGAGGATCGCACGAGGAGGCGACCCGACCAGTTCTCGGCGGTCACGCGGAGCCGAATGCCGGCCAGGTGCTTCTCCTGCATGTGGACGAACCGGCACTCCTCGAGCCGCGTCACGCGCCCGACAGCATCGCGGAAACGGACGCAGCGCCGGTATAACCCACGGCGAAGATCGAGGTCCTGACGGTATTGAAGGAGTCCAGCCGTGCTCCCGGGACTGAACCACTCGGAGGCGCCCTCGTCCGATCGAACCGCAAGGGGCAACCAGTTGGGCCAATTCACCAGATCCTCGTGCTCGACGGCGCGGCCGCCGATCTCAGTCGTGAGCCTGTTGTAGCCACCGGCCAGATAGGTCCCCGGATAGTGGATACCATCGGAGACCGCTTCCGCCGCCGCGCCGCGCGTAGCGAAATAGCCGTTGCCCAACGTGAAGAGCGCTTCGCGGCGCCCTTCGAGGGCGGGATTGAAGCCCTCGTAGGAGAGGGTCCACGGGCCTGCCTCGCCCGCTTTGTCCAGACTATCGGGTTCCGGTACGGGGATCGCGGATGGGTGCAAGGGGCCATCGGTTGGTTCAACCGGCGAATCGAGCCTCGCCCGATGCTCGATGTATTCGTCGAAGATCCGTTTCCAAGCAGCCTCATGAACGAGGGCTGTTTTCGTGAGCACACCGTCGAGGTCGAATGCAACGTCATCAAAACATTCGGGCGTGATCGGCGCCTTGGGAAGGGGGGCCGCAGCGACTGACATTGAATGCCTCCAATCCTGGACGGATGATCCAACCGAAATGTGCCTTGCTGCAATCGCAAGCGTCCTCCACCCAAGTGAACAAGCAGACCACCGGCGCTTCCCGGCACCGCATTTATCCGTTTAATGATGGCCTGTTCGCCGTCGGTCTCGGTCAAGACCCAGTCGCAATCACAATCGGCCTTTGGCCATACCGGCGTAGAATAGCTTGCAGCCGTTCGAGGTTCCAGCAACTTCAGATGATACGGGGCCCGGATCGCATGATGTTTTCCGCGGAGCATGAGTGCGCGGCCCAACTCCGATTGCGCAAATAGGCGAAGCGCCCGGCCACAGCCTATATGGGGGCCTGATGCCGAACGGCTCCGGCTTCGCAGTTCCGCTCGAAACTGCTCGCATCTTGAGAAAACGGTGATTGATCTTAACTGGCGGATTGGGGTCGAAAGTCAAAAATGCGGGTGACGGTCATTGGAAAAGTCGCGTAAATTTATCGCAGCACCTGCACCGAGGTATCCAAAACAGGCCGGCGGTGATCTTGAAGGAGAACGCTGATGAAGAACCTCTATCGCTCGAACTCTTGCGAAAGATGAATGCCTACTGGCGCGCCGCAAACTATCTATCCGTTGGCCAGATTTATCTCCTCGCCAATCCGCTCCTGAAGGTGCCGCTGAAGCTCGATCACGTAAAGCCACGACTGTTGGGCCACTGGGGCACGACCCCTGGTTTGAACTTGATCTACATCCATCTCAACCGGCTCATCAAGGAACATGACCTGAACGTGATGTACGTCACCGGCCCCGGTCACGGTGGACCGGGCCTGGTGGCCAACACGTATCTGGAAGGCACGTACAGCGAGTTGTATCCGAACATCTCCCAGGATGAGCAGGGCATGCAACGCCTGTTCACCCAGTTCTCGTTTCCCGGCGGCATCCCCAGTCACGTGGCCCCGGAAACGCCCGGTTCCATCAACGAAGGCGGTGAACTCGGCTATTGCCTGGCGCACGCCTACGGCGCCGCGTTCGACAATCCCGACCTGCTTGCCGTCTGCGTGGTGGGCGACGGCGAGGCAGAAACTGCCTCGCTGGCAACCAGTTGGCACTCGAACAAGTTCTTGAACCCAGTGCACGACGGAGCCGTCCTGCCGATCCTTCACCTCAATGGCTACAAGATCGCCAACCCCACGGTGCTCGCGCGTATCAGTCAGGGGGAATTGAAGCAGCTTTTCCTCGGGTATGGCTATAGACCCTATCTCGTTGAGGGAATCGACCCCAACGAGGTTCATCAGCTCTTGGCGGCAACGCTCGACACGATCCTGGCCGAGATCAAACAGATCCAGAGCGAAGCGCGCGCCGGAGGTTTCAAGAAGCGGCCTCAGTGGCCGATGATCATTTTGCGCACGCTCAAAGGATGGACGGGTCCCGAGGAAGTGGATGGTCTCCCCGTCGAAGGCACCTGGCGCGCTCACCAAGTGCCACTGGCAGAACTGGCAACAAAGCCAGAGCACCTGAAAATTCTGGAACAGTGGATGAAGAGCTACAAGCCGGAGGAGCTTTTCGACACGAACGGCAAACTCATTTTCGAACTTGCCGAACTAGCCCCCAAAGGTTCGAGGCGGATGGGAGCCAACCCGCACGCAAATGGCGGACTTCTTCTCCGTGACTTGAAGGTGCCGGATTTCCGCGATCATGCCCTTGCCGTCCCCCAACCGGGAACCGTCGTCGCAGAAGCGACGCGAAATCTGGGAGCGTTCATTCGGGACGTCATGAAGCTAAATTGGGACCGGCGCAACTTCCGGGTCGTCGGTCCTGACGAGACGGCATCAAACCGGTTGACTGACCTGTTCGAAATCACAGACCGGGTGTCCGCTGCGGAGATTCTTGACACTGATGATCATGTGTCACCCGACGGGCGCGTAATGGAGGTATTGAGCGAGCACCTTTGCCAAGGTTGGCTGGAAGGTTATCTGCTGACCGGCCGGCACGGCTTCTTCTCCTGTTACGAGGCGTTCATTCACATCGTCGATTCGATGTTCAACCAGCATGCCAAATGGCTGAAGGTGACGCGGCATATTCCCTGGCGGCGACCCATAGCCTCGCTCAATTACCTGCTCACGTCGCATGTATGGCGACAGGATCATAACGGATTCAGCCACCAGGACCCAGGTTTTATCGACCTCGTCGTAAACAAGAAGGCGGATGTGATCCGCGTCTATCTGCCGCCGGACGCCAACACCCTGTTGTCAGTGGTTGACCATTGTTTGCGAAGCCGTAATTACGTGAATGTCGTCGTCGCGGGCAAGCAGCCGGAGCTGCAATGGCTCGACATGGATGCCGCCATTAAGCACTGCACCGCGGGGCTCGGTATTTGGGAATGGGCAAGCAATGATGATGGTGGTGACCCCGATGTGGTTATGGCCTGCGCGGGCGATGTGCCTACACTGGAAACATTGGCGGCGGTCGACATACTTCGGCAGCGCTTTCCCGACCTGAAGATCCGGGTGATCAACGTAGTGGACTTGATGACGCTTCAGCCGAAGAGCGAGCATCCTCATGGTTTAAGTGACAAAGACTTCGACGTCCTGTTCACCAAAGACAAGCCCATAATCTTCGCCTTCCATGGCTATCCATGGCTGATCCATCGCCTGACCTATCGTCGGACCAATCACAACAACCTTCACGTGCGCGGATACAAGGAAGAAGGAACAACAACCACGCCGTTTGACATGGTGGTGCTGAACGACCTCGATCGCTTTCATCTGGTCGGGGATGTGATCGATCGCTTGCCACAATTGGGTTCGCGGGCCGCTTACGCCAAACAGTTTATTCGCGACAAGCTTATCGATCACAAAACCTACATCGAGAAACATGGCGTGGATATGCCGGAAATTCGCAGTTGGAAATGGGGTTTGGGCAAATCCGACACAGGCGCCTGAAGCCAGCTCCGCAGCTCGCACCACCGGAGGGATGAAGATGGAAATCAGTTCAAAGGAGTTCCGTGTGCAGGAGAGAACAAAAGCCAAGGTCAACACATTGCCGACAAGTATGTCATACTTGGCGGCTCGACGCGCACGCGGTTTCGGTGTCTTTGGCGGCGCCTAACGCAAGAGCAACTAATCAGCAAGGTGCAGTCGTTTCTGACTCATAGGGGCTTCCCGCCGGCCTGTCTCGCCGTGCCAGTGAGAACTGCATTGAGCTCCCGCCCTCAAAATGGAAAAAAGCGACGCAATCCGCGTGCGGAAACTCGGCCAATGAGGTCGGCGCGCCAATGATCGACCAAGAAGCAGCGCCAGGCAGCGTTACGGGCCCTAGCCCACTCGGCATCGACCTCCCGCTCGCATCGTCCGGCGATCCGGGCTGGCTTCTCGTCGAGGAGGGCTTCACCCTTGTTCGGGAACACGAGATTGAATCGATCTTTGCCGTCGCCAACGGATACATTGGCACGCGGGCGTCGCTAGAGGAGGGAAGCCGGGTCTCGCAACCGGTCACCTTAGCCGCCGGGATCTACGCAGATGATCCGGCCTCCGAGCTCGGGCCGGCACTCGCCGTGCTTCCCGATTGGCCGCACCTCGAGATCGCGGTGGAAGGCGACCGCCTGTCGATGGAGTCGGGACGGGTCATCGAGCATCGGCGAATGCTCGATCTCCATCAGGGCGTGCTTTGGCGCGACTGGCGTCAGCAGGACTCGCGTGGTCGGATCACCCGGGTCCGCTTTCTTCGCCTCGCATCCCTTGCCGATCGACACGTGCTCTTGCAGTCGGTAGCGGTGACGGTCGAAAACCACGCCGGGCGCATCGAGCTCGTTGCCGGCCTGACCCTGCCCGACGGCCGAGGTGCGCGCGGCCCGCTGACCGTCACACGCGACTTGGCGACTGTCGAAGTCCTCGCGCGACAGACGAGCGTTGCCATGGCAACCGGATCGGTCGCGCAGCCGAAGTCCGAAGCGGCGAAGTCGCGCCAAGAGCGCCCGACCGATCACGTGGAAGAGCGCTGGTCGTGGCCGGCGGGCCTCGGCGAGACGGTCTGCCTCCATCGAGTCGTCGTCGTGTATACGTCGCGTGACGTTGCAGACCCGGGGGACATGGCGCGAGCTCATGTCGCGATGATCCAGGAGCGAGGGGTGCCGGCCCTCGCCAGGGACCATGTCGACGCCTGGAGCCGTCGGTGGGACGCCGCCGAGGTACAGATCGTCGGCGATGACGAGGCCCAGCGGGCCCTCCGCTTCGCCGGGTATCATCTGGTAGCGGCGGCAAATCCCGACGATGAGCATGCCTCGATCGGCGCGCGTGGCCTCACCGGCCAAGCCTATCGTGGGCACGTTTTCTGGGACACCGAGATCTACATGCTGCCGTTCTACCTATTTACCGACCCGCCGGCGGCGCGCGCCCTCCTGATGTACCGCTATCACACGCTCGGTGCCGCCCGACGGAAGGCCAAAGCGCACGGGTATCAGGGCGCGCTCTATGCCTGGGAATCCGCCGATAGCGGTGAGGAAACGACGCCGCGTGAGGTCGTTGCGCCGGACGGGCGCGTCGTTTCTATCTTGACCGGCGAGCAGGAGCACCACATCAGCGCCGACGTCGCATACGCGGTCTGGCAGTTCTGGCGCGCAACCGCGGACATCAACTTCATGGTCGACGCTGGCGCCGACATTCTGGTCGAGACCGCTCGATTCTGGGCAAGCCGCGTCCGGATGGAGGCGGATGGTCATGCCCACATCCGAGCCGTCATTGGCCCCGACGAGTATCACGAGACGGTCGATGACAATGCGTATACCAACGTCATGGCGCGCTGGAATCTCGACCGCGCCGCGGACGCGGTAGCCATTTTGAAGCGAGAGCAACCCACCGACTGGAAGCGGCTATCGGCTCGTCTCGCCCTCACCGAGGACGAGCCGGCGGCTTGGCAGCGCATCGCCGCCGCGCTCGTGACGGGCTTCCACCCCGATACAGGACTCTTCGAGCAGTTCGAGGGCTACTTCGGGCTCGAAGAGGTCAACGTCATCGAGCATCGGAGCCACGCGACGCCGATCGATGTCTGCCTCGGACGGGAGCGGACCCGTCGGTCGAAGGCGATCAAGCAGGCCGATGTCGTGGCGCTCTGCGCCCTCCTATGGGACGAATGGCCGCGGGCTGTCCATGAGGCCAACTTCAACTACTACGAGCCCCGAACGGCGCACGGCAGCTCGCTGAGCCCGGCGCTCCACGCTCTTGTCGCCGCGCGGCTGGGTGACGGGGTGCTCGCGCGAAGCTATCTGCGGCAAGCCGGGGAGGTCGACCTGGCCAATAACATGGGCAATGCCGCGGGCGGCGTCCACATCGCGACGCTTGGCGGGCTCTGGCAAGCAGCGGTCTTCGGGGTGGCAGGCGTACGGCTCCGAGAGGACGGGATCGCGCTCGACCCTCATCTGCTACCCGGATGGACGCAGATGCGCTGTTCCGTGCAGTGGCGGGGACGCGTGCTGAGGTTGACGCTCGCCGCCGATCCCGCTCGGCTCGAGGTCGAAGTGGATGGTTCCGGCGAGCTGACGGTCGCAATCGTCGATGGTCCGGAATGCCGCGCACGTCCCGGCCGGCGCTACGCCGTGGGCCGCGAAGGTTCGGCATGGGGACCCTGGCGGGAGGCAGACGAATGATCGCCCCCGTGACACTGCTGGTCCCCCTCGACGGTTCCACGAACGCAACGGCTGCGCTTTCCATCGCCCGCGGCCTCGCACATCTGAAGGGTGCGACGGTGGTGCCCATCCATGTCGGGCGTGAGGCATTGGCACCCGACGCGCTTCTTGGTCGTCTGAGGCTCTCTGCTGAAGATGTTCGCGGACTGGTGATCGAC
>Ga0137372_10005301_pt1 | contig 12592 bp, 8 predicted proteins | sample SagtaG_6_FD_104911 | JGI IMG/M metagenome (GOLD analysis project Ga0137372, IMG submission 104911) | Vadose zone soil microbial communities from Sagehorn Ranch, Mendocino, California, USA - Sage1_R_60_16 metaG | ecosystem: Environmental > Terrestrial > Soil > Vadose zone | place: USA: California...
AATCGCCTGCTGGCAGGCGGAACCCACCCGCTACCGCGAGGTGGTACTGACCTCATGTCACTGCGACGAACGATGATCAGCGTTCGCTAATCGTGCTGCTAGTCAAACTGCATCAGTACTGGAGTTTATAACCCTTGGCCACCGTCGCAAAACCTGTCCCGCGCGAACATCGCGGCCGCCTGTTGCGGGTGCTCGGCGTCGGTTTCGGGCTCGCGGTAATCATCGGCAACACGATTGGTGCTGGAATCTTTCGCGCGCCCGGCACAATTGCATTACAACTGCCACATCCGTGGCTCTTTCTCGGGGTGTGGCTCCTGGGCGGCGTCTACGCTCTGCTCGGCGCAATCTCCCTGGCAGAACTCGGCGCAATGATTCCGCGCTCCGGCGGGCAATACGTTTTTGCGCGCTACGCTCTCGGCGAATATGCCGGCTTTATTGTGGGTTGGAGCGACTGGCTTTCGACGTGCGGTTCGGCTGCAGCCGTATCTCTGGTTATTGGTGAGTTTGCCGGGGCACTCTTTCCTGCACTGAAGGAGGAGGGTGTAATCATCGCGGCAACGATAGCCATCGTGTTTGCCGCACTCCAATGGCACGGAATCGTATGGGGCAGCGCGGTTCAGAACTCTACCAGTTTGCTCAAGGCGCTTGCCTTCCTGTTGCTCATTGCTGCCGCCTTTATTTTTGGCGGACAGGGCTCGTTCACAACTCATGCCGGACTGCCGCTGCCCGCAGGTTTTGCTTTACTCGCCGCCCTGGTGCTATCGCTGCAATCCGTCATCTACACCTACGATGGCTGGAACGGTGTAGTGTACTTTTCTGAAGAAGTCACAAATCCCGGCCGCGATATTCCTCGGGCAATGATTGGCGGTGTGCTCTTGATCATAGCTATCTACCTGCTCGTTAATGTGGCGCTGCTCTACGTTCTTCCAATTTCGAAGATAGCCGGACAGGACTTCGCCGCCGGCGCTGCAGCCCGGGTGATTTTCGGCCGGCATGGCGACACCGTCTTTCGATCCCTGACGATCATTTCAATGCTCAGCGCGATCAATGCCTATCATCTGATGTCCACGCGCGTCTTATTTGCAATTAGCCGTGATGGCCTTTTCGCGAAGCAGGCAGCATCGGTTAACAAAGGCGGCACTCCCATTGTTGCTTTAGCGATGAGCGTCGCGGTGGCGATGATCTTTATCGTTTTTGGAGAAAAGTTTGACATAGTCATTTCGGCGTTGGCGTTTTTCTTTGTGGCAAACTATACGCTGTCTTTCGTCTCCATCTTTGTGCTGCGCCGCCGCGAGCCGGAAAAAGATCGGCCGTATCGGGCCTGGGGCTATCCCTGGACCACCGCGCTGGCGCTAATCGGCTCGGTCGTTTTCCTGGTTGGTGCAATCGCCGCAGACCTGGCCGGGGACACGCGTTATAGTCTTTATGCGCTTGGGCTGCTTGCAGTCAGTTATCCTTTGTTTCGTTTGATGAAATTCACAAATCAGTTTTTTTCAGATTGACTTCGCCGCAAATTTCACCTGGAAGGCTTTGCGTGATTTCAAAAACGGTTAGGTAAGGAAGGTGCCATGAGACCAACTTTTGCAATCGGTGTGTTCATTCTCATTACAATCAGCATTCCTTCCGTCTATGGTCAGCAGGACGATGAGGCGGTTCGCAACCAAACAAGAGAACGGCTCGCGCAATTACTGGAAAAGGCCGGCCCGGCCGTCAACATCGATTTCAGCCGAAGCCAAAAACAACCCTATAACTATGTCGGCACCTTGAGAACGGGACTAGCTAACGCGGACAGTTTTGAGGTCGTCATCAGCGTTACTCCCAAAGAAACCATAGGGTTTCGCATCTACCCGCATTACAAGAGCGGCTATATCAACGTCGACAAGGCCAAAGACCGCGCCTCACTCATGCGACTGTTACTGCGATTAAGCGATCGAGCCTTTCTTTTTTGGGGAGCAGATGAAACAGGCGACATCTTCACCGGCTACACATTCACGCTGGAATCAGGCTTTCCGGAGGAAGCGATCAAGATCGTGTTGCGCAGTATCGTTAATAGCGATAGGTTTGTCGGCGAGATGCGTCCCTTTCTCGATGGTAACAGCGCGGGCGCGCTTAAGTGAACACCGACCGACAAAGCTTCGTTTAATGCTCGCACCCACAAGAAGTTTACTCTGACGGCTCCACGGCAAACGGAAGTTTGCCAGCCATGTACCTACCGGCCAAAAACAAGCAAAGTGAACGACCCCGGCACAACAGTAGGCCGCGGCCGGAGTTGTTCCGCGGTCGGAGCCGGCGCCGGGCCGAATTCCGCGGTTATCAGAAAGACTTTGTGGGTCTTCTGATCGAGCGCCATCGTTCGCGCGCCTCGCTGCGTCGCAGCATTTTCCACGACCCTAAACTTGTCGGGCGCGTTCTCGTGAACTACCGTCAGCGTGCCCTCACCATTGGAACTGAACGCCAGTTGAGTTTCGGAATCGAACGCGGTGGCATCGACGCCGGCACCAATCGGCAGCGTCGCAACGACCTTTCCGTTGTCAGCATTCATCACCGCGAGCACCTTATTGGCGCAGCCAACGAACAGACGACGGTGCTTGCGATCCATTGCGATTCCGGTAGGCTCCTCACCCGGCACCAGCGGCCAGGTTGCATTGATTGCTAAGTTACGAGAGTCAAACTCAATCACCTGGCCCTTGTCTTCGATGTTAACAAAAATCCTTCCCCGCCCGTCTGCAACTCCCGACTCAGGACGCCCACCCAGCGCGAGAGTTCCCGCCACCGTGCCGGTCTTCGCGTCGACGGCTGTGGCATCTTTGCTTGCGCCATTGAAAGTGAAGATACGTTTGCTGCTTTCATCATAGAGAATCGCATCCGGATTTTGTCCTACTTTAACCTGCCCGAGGGTTTTTAGAGTTTTGAGATCAAAGATTGTAACGCTGGCGGCTCTGCCATTACTCGTGAACCCCTTGCCAAACTCTGGCGCGAGGGCGATGCCGTGCACACCCAACGTGTTTGGTATATCGCCCATAATTGCTCCGGAGTCGGAGTCAACGACCATTACATGTGTCGAGCGCGAGATGTAAAGACGGTGGGCGTCGCTATCGCAGGTGATGTAGTCCCAGCGACCCTCGCCACCCAGGACAAATTTCTTCAAGAGGTGATATCCGGTAGCAGGTTGTGTGTGGACAACTGCGATCGTTGAAAGCAGAAGACCAAAGCAGATGACGGTGTGGACGAATAGACGACGCGATATGTGTGATTTCATGAGAACCCTCCTCAGGAGATTTAAGAAGAAATGAATACTGGCAGCGCTGCGAGCGGCGGCTCTGCCGCATTCCGTGCGGAAAGGCTTTGCCTTTCCGGCCCGCCAAATTGAGAAAGGCTACGCATGGTGAACCAGAGGCATAGCCTCAAAGCTTGAGTGAGCCACCACGGTAAGGCAGAGCCTTACTGCACCGATGGCGGGAAAGCCGCACTGCGGTTCAATGTTTCCCTAGCTCGTGCGTTCGCGGCTCAACATCGCGTATACAGTTGGCGTTACTACAAGCGAAAGCAAGAGTGCAACCGTGAGACCGCCGATAACGGCTATTGCAAGTGGTTGCAGCAGCTCAGCCCCTGATCCGAGCGCGAGAGCCAACGGCAGCATTCCGAGGATAGCAGCCAGCGAAGTCATCAAGACCGGACGAAAGCGCCGGCGGCCCGACCGCAACAGGGCTTCTCGCAGCGTGTCGCCCGCAGCCAGATGATCCTCCACAGCATCGAGCATCAGGATACCGTTCTTCGCAACGATACCGACCACCATTATCATTCCCATCAGCGATACTATGTTGAGCGTACTCCTGGTAATGAACAATCCTGCGAGTACGCCACCGAGCGCCAGGACAGAACCGGTCACAATCGAGATTGGATGAGCGAACGAGCGAAACTCAATCAGCAGCGTTATGAATACCAGCACCACGGCGAGAAAGAGCGCTAGCGCCAGCTCCTGAAAACTTGCCTGCTGTTCCTGATAAAGACCTCCGTATTCAACCGTCATGCCCGGCGGAAATTTTACATCTTTGGCCAACAGGCTCTTGATTTCACTGATGCCGGTGCCCAGGTCCTTGCCTTCCAGCCTGCCCGTGACCGCCACAGTCTGGCGCAAACCATCGCGGTGGATTTCGGTTTGGCCCTTGTCGTAATCGATCTGCGCTACTTGATCCAGGCGAAAAAGCGTCCCCGACGATGAGCGAACTTGCAGCGAGCGCAGCTTATCGAGCGAACTACGCGCCCAGGGCGGGAAGATGACGCGCACGGCAATTAGCCTGTCCTGTTGCAGGATTGTAGAGCTTGCATCGCCCGACATCGCAGTTGTCACAGTGTTTGCTACATCGCTCGCGTTCACTCCAAACCGCGCCGCCAACTGTGGTTTGATGTTGAAAATAATGGCTGGTCCGCTCACAATCACGCCGCTCTTTGTGTCAACCACATACTTCAGTTTCTGAATTGCTTTTTCAACTTCCTCGGCCTTCTGATGAAGCGCATTCGCGTCCTCGCTGAATAGCTTAATCTCGATGGGCTCCGGTGAGCTGGTCAGGTCGCCGATCACGTCAGAAAGAATCCCGACAAATTCGATTTCCAGCGCAGGCTCCGACTTTTCGATCTCAACGCGCAATTCACTGATTACTTCTTCGGTCGATCGCGCGTGTCCCGGCTTTAGTTTCACGGCGTAGTCGCCTCGATTAGGTTCGGTAATAAAGAGACCCATCTCAAGCCCCGTCCGGCGCGAATAACTTTCTACCTCAGGAGTCTTCAGCAGCAGTTGTTCGACATTACGAAGCATGCGATCAGTCTCGGTGAGTGATGAGCCGGGTGGCGCCCAATAATCGAGAACGAAAGCGCTTTCTTCGAACTCGGGAAGAAACTCCGAACCGAGAAACCGGTAAAGAAGAAAAGAACCAAAGATAACTGCCCCTACAACAAGCATTACCACCCAACGATTGTCCAGAGCATGCCGCAGGATCCACTCATAGCGGCGCCTCACTCCCACCAGCACCCGACCTTCATCGTGCTCTTCTTCGAGCTCCTCTCCTGTTAGCTCGGCCTTATCCGAGTCCTCGGGCATATCGGGCGCTCTCTTCACCCTCGCTCTCACGAAGCGCTCAGCCAGTACGGGAGTAAAAAAGAGCGCCAGCACCAGCGAAGTTAACAAGGCGACGGCCATTGTGAGGGCAAGCGAACGAAAAAAGACTCCAGTCACCCCGGTAAGCAACGTCAGCGGGAGGAATACGACGACGGGCGTAATCGTGGATCCGATTATCGGCACAGTGATCTCTGTTAGGGCATTCTCGATTGCCTCAGGCCGCGATTGGCCACGGGCCAGATGCGTATAAATGTTTTCGACGACGACAATCGCATCGTCAATAACCAGTCCGATTGCCGCGGCGACGCCACCCAACGTCATCAGATCGAAACTCAGACCGGCAAGCCACATCGCCAGGAACGTGACTAGCACCGTAACAGGAATTACTAAAATTGCGACGAACGTCGTGCCCCAGTTTCTTAGGAAGGCAAAGAGGATCACAACCGATAGCAGCAGACCGATCAGAATTGATTCGCGCACTGATTTGATCGACTGCCTTACCAGCAGCGACTGGTCGTAATAGGGTGCGATCCGAACATCCTTCGGCAATTCATTGCGCATCGCTGCCAGCTCGCCCTTCACTTCGTCAACGACGGCAACTGTATTCGCGTCCGGTTGGCGACTAATATTTACCAGCACCGCGGGCTTTCCGTCAGCCGTCACAATCGTGTACTGGGGTTCCACGCCGGAACTGATTGTTGCCACGTCTGCCAGCGTAACGGGCGCATTGTTAATCGTCGCAACCACAATGCTGTTGAGCTCTTCAGGTTTTTTTGCCTGCCCGCTGATTAGTGCCAGCTCGAGTTGGTGGTTTTCCTCGATCAATCCGGGCGAAGCGAGAAGGTTTGAATTGCGCACAGCGTCGACAACTTGCTGCACTGAAACGGTGTGGGCAATGAGACGATCGGGATCAAGCGTCGCATGAAATTCGCGCACCTTTCCACCAGCGACGCCAACGTTTGCAATCCCCGGCAAACGCGCCAGCCGCGGCCGGATCGTATAGGTCGCAATGTCGCGCAGGTCGGCGAGATCATGCTTATCCGAAGTAAGGCTATAACCTGTAACAGGGAAAACTGCGAACGTGAGTCGTTCCACATTACGAATTGTCGCTGTCGGCGGCAGCGTCGCTGCGAGTTGCGACAGCCGGGCCTGCACCTGTTGCAGTGATTGAAGAATATCGACCCCCCAGTCGAAAAAGAGGCTTACCTCTGAAGCCCCGCGCGAGGTGGTCGACTTGATACGCACGATGCCGGGGACGCCGTTCATCGCTTCCTCGATTGGACGTGTAACAGAAACGAGAGTTTGCGGTGCGGGAACGACGTCGTTGTCAACGATGATGACGATGCGCGGAAAGTTTGTCTGAGGAAAAATGGCCACTGGCAACCGCCAGGCGGCGTACAGTCCGGCCACGCATAACAATCCTATGACTACTAAAACGGTGCGCGATTGATTTGAGACGACCCTGGCGAGTCTCATTGGCTTCATTTGCCGCGTAGCGGCGCTTTGAATTTAGCCGTGCCTTTCAAGGCACGGTTCGCAGCATCTCCGATCGTTTCGTCGCGTCAGCGACGAATGAAAGCTCAACCAATTCAATCGTCGCTGACGCGACGCACTGCCGTTACCGCTATTTCTCCCGGCCTTGAAAGGCCGGGCTACATTCATTACCGCCGCTATGCGGCGGAAACCCGGTAACCGCTACCCGAACCGACCCGTTCGTCCCAACTTGCTTATCTCTCCTCAGGCTTTTTCTCTTCGCTTGCGTCCTCTTCCTTTTCTTCACTGACTTCGACCTTCGTGCCATCAGGCAGCGCGTAATTTCCTTCAATGATTACCGTCTCCCCGCCTTGCAAACCTTCGATGATCTCGATTTTGTCATGTGTGCGAATGCCCACAGTTACCTTCGTCTCGTGCGCGATGTTTGCGGCATCGACGACCATCACTGTTCCTTCGTTTGCATTACTTGCGTCGAGTGTTACGGCTGAAGCAGGAACTACGATCGCCTCATTTTTTGTCAGAGTTTCAGCGGTCACTTGAGCGGCTTCGTTGGCGCGCAATCGGCCTCCGCCGTTGCCGAGGGTGATCCAAACTTCCACGGTTCGGTTCAATGGATCGCTGGCTCGACTAATCAGCGTTATCTGACCGGCCATTTGTTCGCCACTCGAGTCTGTCGGCAACACAGTGGCCGTATCGCCCACCTTGAGTTGCGCGGCGACGGTGTCAGCAAAGGGAGCTTTGACAATGACCTCGCTGATATCGGCGATATTCACGAGCTTGCCTCCAGCTGCCGCAAACTCGCCCTGGTACTGGAACTGATCGGTGACGATACCCGTGATCGGGGCGCGAATAGTCGCGTAGCTGAGCTGCGCGTCAAGAGTGGCAACCTTTTGTTGGGCCGCCTGCACGCGCGCAGTGGCAAGCGCCCGGTCGTTTGGATTGATCGCCTTCGTGCGCAGGGCCACTGTTTGCTCCGCAAGTCGTAACTCGTTTTCCGCGGTCGTAAGTTCCATCTGCGAGGCTTCAAGATCCTTTTTCGAAATCCCGCCCTTTTGATACAACGCCGTGCGCCGTTCGTATGTGGCGCTTGCGGTCCTGACTTTGGCCTGTGCGTCGCGCAATGCCTTTTGGTCCTGCGCGTTTGTTTGCGGAATCGTTCCGGTAACCACGCTGCGCTCGTTGGCACGCTCCTGATTCAAGTTTGCGATCGCTTCATTCCGTTGAGCCACGAGGTCGCGGGATTCAAGCATAGCGATCACCTGTCCCGCCTTCACGGCCTGATTTTTCAGTAACCCCATTGTTTTGATCTGTGCACTGATCTTTGCGGCCACCGTAGCCTGGTCCCGCGGGATAATGGTGCCAACCGCGGAAACCGGCGCTGCAATCGCTTGCTTCTCAACCTTGGCGACGCGCACGCTAACGACCGGCGTTACCGTCTCCTCCGAATTAGTAGATGACCTTCGCCACTTCCAAGCCAGGAAAAACACCAGAAGCAAAGCAACAATCCCAACTGACGCGACGATTAGCAGATTGCGTCTGCGTTCACCAGCGAGTCGATCGCGTCGAACGGCGAGCCACTTTTCCTGCTCTTCTCTGGTCTGCGATGAGTCCTGCTCGCTGTCGCTCGCAGTATCGGTTTTGTCCTGATTCATTGTTCTTCCGCCTGTTGCTCGTCAAGTGCCCAATAAACTTCAGTTTGTCAAAAACTGTGATCAAGTTAAGGCCGTTCAGTACTAAAACTATTTGATGCTTGAGTGCTCCTCAACCAGCGGGGGCAAGCCCGCCTTCCCAACCTGAGAGCTACTCTCATTGTCCGATTAATCTCGTTTTGAATGCGTGGCAATCAAGAACTCCAAATTCAACTTCAATAATCTCAGGGTTGGGAAGGCGGGCTTGCCCCCGCTGGTTAGCAACACTCAATCCTGGCATCAATCTTTCCCTACCTGTTCAGCACTTTCTAAAGTTTGTCGACATTCCGTCATTGTCCGGTCGCCTGTCGCAGGCGCGCGAGCGCCGTTTGGTAGTCAAAAATTGCCTGGTAGAGCGCAAACCTTTGCGCCGCCAAAGTGGTCATTGCGTCTTTAACTTCAATTATCTGCGCTTCGCCGGCCCGGTAACGTGCGATCGACGCGTTGAGATTACTTTGCGCTTGAGCGACACCTGTTCCCGCCAGTCTGACACGCAAGGCAGCGGAACTTACCTGTGCCTGAGCTGCATAAAACTGCTGCGAAAAGCCACGCAATGCTATGGTGCGTTCGTTCTCCGTAATCTGCGTCCGCAAACGTGCCTGTCGCTCCTTGCTTCTACTTATTCCCCAATCAAATATCGGTATTGACAGGCTGAACGCCGCCGCCATGCCCGTATGTTCTTTGAGACGTGTCGGCCCGAGTGAATCCGTATCGAACCCGCCGAGCATAGAATAAGAGAGCTGCGGCAACCGCTCCGCTCGTGCGACACGAACTTCCGCTTTGGCAGCGCGGAGTTCCGCATCAAACTGCGCAAACTCGGGCCGACGAGAAATGTCGTTGACTTTGAACTGCTGAAACTCTGAATCGACCGGCGCAGCCAAGGTGAGATCTGTGGTACTGATAGGGCGCGTAAAATCATAACCGACGAGTACACGCAGAGAACCGGCAGCGACTTCTTCATTTGCGCGCGCACGCTCCAACTCATCGCGCCGCCCAATCGTTTGCAACTGTGCGCGGGTCAGATCCACGGAAGCGACCTCGCCCCCGCTGAGAAGCAACGAAGTGATGTGCTCAAACTCTTCTGCAGCGGCCAGATTTTGTTCGGCCGCGCCACGCTGCGCTGTTGCCAGTGCCAGCCCGTAGTAGGCTTCAACAACTGCCTGGGCCAATGCTCTTCGCGCCACTTCGGTGCCGGCATGCGCCGCTCCGAGTAGCGCGCGATTCTTTGCGAGAGTCGCTCGCAAGCGACCGGCAATATCGAGGTCGCCGGAAACATTCAGGTACGCCTGGTATTCGCTGATGGCATTGTTGGCGATAAAGCTCGGAGCTCTGGGCGTGCCCGGCAACAGCCCCAGCGCCGGCGAGGTGTCGAGGTAACTCAGAGGTGCGCTGATACGCGGTAGAAATGCAGCCTCGGCTTGCCGAACGTCCTCCCTGGCTATTTTCTCGTTTAATCCCGCTTGCTGGAAACTTGACGCCAACCCGGATGCAAGACGCAAAGCCTCATCAAGAGTAAGCGGTCCCGTACTGTTAGGGCTCTGGGTGATCAGCGACACGGACGGCGAAGGAGAGGTAATCGGGACCTGCATGACCGCAGGAGCCGCAGAGGGACCAGGCAAACTCGGCATCGCAAACGGCGTAGCCTGCGGCGAGGGTGATGCTTGCGGCGACGCACTGGCTTGTGCAGGCGCTGCAGATATTGGCGGGGTTGGTTGAGAAGCCGCTGGGTTCTGCGCCGCGGTTGATGAACTGGGCTGCTGTGCCCGCGCGGCATACCCGCCAGACAAAGTAATTACGACGACCAACGAAACAAATAAAGGGCTGGATGATTGGTGTTGGCCCACGCGAGTCAAACAGCTCAAACGTTTCATCACGAGAGTCGCCGTTCTCAGGTTGGAAAAAGTTTTACCAGCAGGGGGTCTATGCAGTTTAGCATCATGGGCCAGGTTTTCTAAGCGCTAATCGGAGTAGGTAATGCGTCAGTTTAATAGGTTAGAGGTCGGAGCCCATTACAGAACCGAGCGCGGTAGCGCCGGATGCTAAGCTCAACTCTGAATACTCGGTGAATCCCTCGAATAATTATCATCCGAACTTGAGTCTAGCATCCGGCGCTACCGCGCTCGGTTCTGTAAAGCCACGCCACCTTAGCCAAGTTCAAACTGACACACGGCCCAGCAATAGCCTGGCCGGTGGGTATTCGATCTCCGGGTTCGCGGGCGGCAAACTAAAAGTTCCACGCGAGCTTGCCGCCATACAGATGCGCTCGCGGGTAATATAGCGGAATAATGCTCGGAAACAATTTGGATCGCGTTAAGGCGACATGGTCGTCATTCCCTTTATCGTTCCCAGCATCGAGCGCCGAATCGTGATGCTTGTGGTAGACATAACGGCCGATGCCGTAACCCATCGCGCTGCCAACCAGCACGTCAGAAAGGAAATGCTTTCGTCCAGTATAACGAGACACGCTAACCGCAGTGGCGAGACCGTATGCGCCAACCTGCACCAGCGGGCGGTGATGGCCATACTCCTCAGCAATCACCGTCGCGAGCGACCAGGCATTGATCGCGTGACCCGACGGGAACGAAGCACCACCATCAAAGAATTCTCCACTCGAGTGATCTTCCGGCGGTCGCTGGCGCTGGGATGCTGTCTTCAACGCGCTCGCTACGATGCTACTATCGATGAGCGCCTCAGCGCCAAGCAAACCAGTTTCTCGCAAGCGATCGTTGTGGGTTGCTCGGCCGGCAAAATAAATAACACCGACGGCTCCGGCAGTGGAATAAAGCGAACCCAGCCGGCTGATGTCGTTGCTGATCCTAAGTCGATTCAGGTTGTCTCCATGCTCGACCAGCTCGCCCGAGGTACGACGGTCAGTGGTAATCAATGCCACGCTAGTCAGTCCAAGCGGGGCTAACCATTTCGCGTCACTTTCATGCAAATGAAAAGGTGAAGTCCAGATGGCGCGCTGGTCGCGGAGAATGTTGACGAAGAATTTCTTTTCCAGGGTTGCTCTAGAGGGGGACTTTGGTTTGACCTGGTTTTTGGTCCCTGAAGTCTGTGCCGGAACGTTAGTCGAGAAAATCAGAATGAAAAAGAACAATAAAGTCACGGGCCGGGCTGCGCGGGTCATCGCAAAAAAGGTAGTCATATCTAATCCTTCACGAATTTAGGAGGTTGTGTTGATTGAAGGGAGGGGAGCCCGACCAATTATCTGCCCGGCGAATGCATTGGACAAGAGCGGAACGAACGGGGAAAGAGCGCGAGGACTACTGTTTAATGACTGGGAGGGAGGCTGGAATGAGAAGTGTGACACGATGGTATGGTTACAGTAAGTAGTAGAATGTTTGCGATCTGAAGTCGCGGAGGGTTCGACTCTGCACATTACAGGCACACAAAATAACAAAGGGCATCCTGGGATGCCCTAAACCAATTCTTCCAATAAGTTAGAACACAGAGTTTTAGGGTGAGGCCATTAGCTCACGTTTAGGGGACAGGTCTAGCGAGGGCAGCTACGGCGGCGACTAAATCTGCCGAACTAGCCGGTTTGGCTACGTGCATCTGGTAGCCCTCTGCGATCGCACGTTTGCGATCTTCTTCCCGAGCATAGGCTGTCAGCGCCGCGGCGGGCACCCGGCCTCCGTGCTCATCGGTGAGCGCCCTTACCTTGTGGATTAATTCATAGCCGTCTTCATGAGGCATCCCGATGTCACTCATCAGCACGTCCGGCCGCCACTGAGGAAGCGTCGTCAGCGCTTCGCTCGCGGAGCAGCAGGCTTTTACCTCAGCCCCTGAACGCCTAAGAACAGCACTGATCATCTGCCGCGCATCCGTGTCGTCGTCGACTACTAGCACACGCACTCCGCGAAGCGACGTAGCGGCGGCGTTCCGTAGGTGCGATTCAAGCAGACAGTTTGCAGGATCGACTTCACTCGCCTCCACGCGAACGGCCGGAAGCGGGAGGTGAAAGAAGAAGACTGCGCCCCGACCGGCCCCCGAGCTCTCAACGCCCACTTCACCTCCGTGAGCTTCCACGAGGTGACGAACGATCGCAAGCCCTAACCCGAGGCCGCCGTGAGCCCGCGTGGTAGTGCCATCCGCCTGGCGGAACCGATCGAAAACGTGCGGCAGAAATTCCGGCTTGATGCCCTGGCCGTTGTCGCTGACCGAAACCCTGACGCGGTGATCAACTTGCTCAAGCTTAACGTCGATGCGTCCGCCTTCCGGCGTGAACTTCACGGCGTTGACGAGCACATTCCATACTACTTGCTGCAAGCGCACAGCATCTCCGGACACG
>Ga0137372_10005306_pt1 | contig 12586 bp, 10 predicted proteins | sample SagtaG_6_FD_104911 | JGI IMG/M metagenome (GOLD analysis project Ga0137372, IMG submission 104911) | Vadose zone soil microbial communities from Sagehorn Ranch, Mendocino, California, USA - Sage1_R_60_16 metaG | ecosystem: Environmental > Terrestrial > Soil > Vadose zone | place: USA...
GGACGCCCTGAGCCGCGGCAAGACGCTCCGGGACTTCAACGCGTACGCGAGCTCGCTCGGCTGGCCGCCGAAGTCCGTGTTCGAGGAGAAACTCGAGGCGTGGGTTCGCGCGGCCTGAACCGCTCCAATGGCCATGACGTGCTTGGATGGAATTCTTTATGGGCACCGCTCCGATAGCCGCGCGCTTCCCCGCCTCGGGGATTCGGAGACTCGACGATGGCCAAGCGGAAATCGGCACGTAGGAGGGCGACCAAGACGGCCGCGCGGAAACGGAAGCTCTACGACATGGCGCTCATCCAGCGCGGCGCACGCCTGCGGCGGTCCCCGTTCTTCGACAAGACACTCGAAGCGGGCTGCAAGTCGTATACGGTCTACAACCACACGTTCCTGCCGAGCTACTTCGACGACCCCGTGAAGGAGTACTGGCACCTCCTGAAGCACGTCGCCCTCTGGGACGTTGCCGTGGAGCGCAACGTGGAGATCAGCGGTCCCGACGCCTTCGCCTTCATGCAACTCCTCACGCCCCGGGACATGCGGAACTGCAAGGTCGGCCAAGGGAAGTACGTCCTCATCACGGACGAGGACGGGGGCATCCTGAACGACCCCGTGCTCCTGCGCCTCGAGGAGAACCGATTCTGGATTGCCTTGGCGGACAGCGACATCCTCCTCTGGGCCAAGGGTGTCGCCTACCACTCCGGAATGGACGTCAAGATCACGGAGCCGGACGCGTCGCCCCTTCAGGTCCAAGGTCCAAAGTCGAAGGCACTCATGACGGATCTGTTCGGGGAGAAGGTCACTTCCCTCCCGTACTACTTCTTTACGCGGGCGGACCTCGACGGAATCCCGCTCGTCGTCACGCGTACCGGCTGGACCGGGGAGGTTGGCTATGAGCTGTACCTCCTCGACGGATCCCGGGGCGGGGACCTCTGGGACGCGGTCGTGAAGGCCGGAAAGCAGTACAACCTTCGGCCCACGGGTCCCTCGGACATCCGCCGGATCGAGGCGGGCATCCTGAACTACGGCGCCGACATGACGATCGAGAACAACCCCTATGAGGTCGACCTCGGCCGGCTCGTGGACCTCGACAAGTCGAGCGACTTCATCGGCAAGGAGGCCCTCCAGCGAATCAAGGACGAAGGCCCGAAGTGGAGGCTCATTGGAATCGAGATCGACGGAAAGCCGATCGAATTCAACATGACGAAGTGGACCGTGACGGCGGGAGGCCGCCCCGTTGGCCGCGTGACCTCCGCGATTCACTCCCCTCGGCTCAAGAAGAACATTGGATACGCGATGCTACCGATCACGCACGCAGACCTTGGGATGGAACTCACCGTGGAACACCCTGACGGACCGCGGCCCGCCACGGTCGTGAAGAAGCCGTTCATCGACCCGGGGAAAGAAATCCCGAAAGGCTAGGCGCGCATCCTACTTGTTCTGCGTCTGCAGGGTCAGCGGCAGCCCCCGGTAGACCGTCGCGTTCAAGAGGGTGGCGCGTTCCGCACCGCAAACCGGTAATCGGAGGGAGCCCATGGACGGGACGTGGCGGAGGACGTCCGCGAGGCATTCGTCCGTCGCGTGAAGCCGATCGACCCGCTCTTCAAAGGGGGAGACCTCGAACGTTTCTGGACGATGCTGCGCGACCTGGTGGCGATGGCCCCGCAGCGGGTTGATTTGTCGCAGAAAAAATCCCACTATTTGGCGAGCCTCGCGGCTCGCTCCCTCGCCCGCGACGACCCTCGTTCCGCCCTGCGGTTCCTCGAGTTCGCAGACCGTTCGGTCGATCGGAGCCATCTCACTCCGTTCCTCCTGACCGAACGGGAAGAATTCCGACGGCAAGCCGAGGCCGCCCTGGGCCCCGCACCCCGTCCGTAGCGCAGCCCTACGGCCGTCCCGACTTCAGGATCGCCGCGATCCGCTCGCCTCGGAGCGGTTGGCTGGCGCGCCCCATTCCCGGAAAATCGATCATCTGCACCTCGATGCCTCCGAGGTCGGCGGCGTAGCCCAGGACGGACTCGCGGTACTCGAGGGAGAGAAGGTCGACAACGGTACTCGGCCGGACCGCGCGAAGATACGCGGCGAGGATGTCCGGAAGCCCACGATCGTGCCACCAGCGGTTCAGCTTGCCGAACGGCGGCATCGGCTCCGCCATCGAGTGGACGTACGCCGGAATCGGATCGCGCGACGCGACGACGCCTCGGAACCCCGAGGCGATGACGACCTCGACGTTCGCCGCGCGCTTCTCCCAGGCGTCGTCCGGGATGGAGCGGTACATGTTGCCGTCGTACCGGCGGTAGGCGGCCAAGAGGCCGCGTGCGGCATCGACCGAACTTGCCGCACTCCCCGCCCGGATCTCGCTTCGGAGGTCCTCCAGCCGCTTGTGGGAGGCGTCGGGAAGCGCATCCGCGATCGCATCCGCTTCCGCCATCGAAGTCCCCCCTTTCCGTTTGCGCGTGCTCTCGGGAATCAGGACGACGATCTCCGGAGAGGCCATCGCGGACGAGGAGAGCGCTGTGAGTCATAGCCCTTTGGCCCGTTACGGAGGACACCGCCGCCAACCAAGATCTTGGTTCAAGATATCCTTAACTAGCCGGTCCGTTTTGGCCCGTCCCGGGGTCACCACATGGTGCACATACATGATGACGGAGTGTTCGACGCGCCGATCGAGAAGCTCTGGAGATACGTCCAGGACAACGACGCCCATCAGCACGGGGCCTTCGTCGTGCAGAAGGTCCTCGAGCAGAAGGGCAACGCGCTGACGATCGAAGCGAAGCTGGGCAACCCGGACGGCTCGTTCAGCGTCGAGAAACTTCGATGGACGATGAACCCGCCGAAGGGGTTCGACCTGGAATACCTCTCGGGGCCGTTCCGCGGCACGAAGCACACGCACACGTACACGCCGCAAGGCAATCGGACGAAGGTCGTCGTCGACGGCGAGTTCGTCGTGCCTCCGGGGATGACGGAGAACGCGGTCCGCAAGGGCGCGCTCGACTACTTCGCCAACGCATTCGAAGAGGACAACACGGCGCTGAAGAGCTACGACTAGGCGTCATCTGGCCCGTCCCTACACGGGACGCCGACGGCCGGGACGGACCGCGAGCCACCGGGCCACGACATCCTCGTGGCCTCGGGCGTACTCGCTGGCTGAGAGGCCCTTCGGATCGTGCCACCGCATCTCCGTGTACCACGGAAGCGCGTGCGCCTCGTAGGCGGCCGGCGGCGTCGCGTCGACGAAGAACCAGATGTCGTAGTGCATCTCTCCCGGGACCATCTTCGAGGGGTAGAGGTCGACTTCGCTCCGCGGCTCCGCATAGCGCGCGCCTTGCATTTGCAGGATCTGCTCCCCGACCCGCCTCGCGGTCTCACGCGGATCCTCGCCGAACTTGAGGTGGGACGCGGGAATCGTCCAGCCGTTCGCGTTCGTCTGCCGGCGCTCCGGGTCGAGCCCGGCGAGCTCCTCCCACGTCGGGTCGTCGGCGTATTTCCCGAGGAGGATGCGACCGTTTCTCGTGACGAAGAGAAACGCGCACACGCACATCCCGCCCCGGGGAAGATCGGAGAACCCGGCGGGCGGCGCTTTCTTCGACAGCCAGAGGAACGGACCTCGATCGTTCATGCGCTCCGCACGTCGGTGAAAGGCAAAAGCTTTGGGCTCGCATCGCGGTGCGAGCGGACCTCACCGAGGCAACCGACCTGATTCCTCCGCCCAGCACGCGGGATTTTCAGAAGCCGCGGAGCGAGCGGACGACGGCCCTACTCGTGGTCCTCGCAATCGCCCTCGTGGTAGTCACCGCAATCGTGGTCCCACAACCGCGCATCCGACTCGCGGGCGTTCGGTACGAGACGGCTCCGTGCGATTCGGTGACCATCAGCTTCGTCGCAAGGGCGATCGTGACCCTCACGAACGAGGGAGAGGGCGACGGGGCCATCGTCGTGCGCTTCTACGTCGACGGACGACTCGGGACGAAGGGAACCTACCTTGTATCCGCACAGAGTACGACCCAGAGGGCCCTGGACATCGTAATCGCGGGTTGCTCGCCCCATCGGTATTCTGTCGATACGTGCATCCCAGCAAGCAACGGATCCTCCTTCGCCTGCTAGCCCCAACGACCGTTGAGCGAATCGCATCAACGGTGGCCGAGGAGATTCGAGATCGACTCGTACAGGAAGGGGAGCTCTGGGAGGCGGCCCCCATTGCAATAGATCGTGCCGCTACGGTAGCCGGTGAATACCGTCTTCTCGATTCGAACCCGCCACGCCTCATGAGCGTTGCTCAGTTCCTTATCCTCGATCGCACCACGCCTTAACAAGAGCTCCCGAACCCCCGCGAGCGCCTCGGGACTCGCCCCTTTCCACGTCTTCCCCTGCATGGAGTTGCGACAGTCCTGAAAGTCTAAAGCGCTTGCTGGGAAGAGGGTTAGGTTCCTCGTCTCGGGCCTTCAAGACCGAAGCTCCGGGCCCCCTCGAGCGGGGTCGAATGCGGGCTGGTGACAGCCCCTTACCGGGCCTCTTCCCGAATCTCGGCCGAACCCGTTTCGGTCTCCGCATTCTCGCCTCGAGATTGGCCCGTCTCGCGCGGCCCAATTTTCGTCTTCGCTTCGAAGAACTTCTCCAAGTACGTCCGGATCTCGCCCACCTCGTCGACGAAGCCCGACCAGTCCTTCAGCGGTTCGCCGAAGCGGGCTTCTAGATCCTGCAGGACCGCCTCCGCCCTCCGCCGGACGCGGCGCTCGGCGAGCGGGTGCGCGCTCCGAAACAGGACGGCGAGGTACACGTTCGTCCCGCGGGCGACCGTCAGCCGATGGTCCCCGAAGCTCATCCCTTTCATCTCCCCGCCGGTGACGGGCCCCATCGACTGCTTCGCGAACAACTGGACGACGGTGAACATCCCCGAGAGGACGTCCGCGTCTCGGTCGGGGGTCAGCGTCCGGGACAGGTGGGCGACGAGCACGCCGCTGTTGTGGACGAGGAACACCTCCTCGATTCGAGTGCGGAGGAGCCTCGAGACCACGACGAGACACACGCCGATCAATGCCGCAACGACGGCGGGCAGGAACGGGAGCAGCGGGTTCGGGCCGATCACCTCGACCTCGATGACCGCCTGTGCGCTCAACTGGCCGTCCGACACGGCGACGGTGACCCATTCGTGGAGCGAGGCCTGCGAGTAATCGAACACGAGGAACAGCCCCGCGGGCCGCACCCGAGGATTCCCGACGACCGAGAGGACGAGGTCCGATCGCGGGCTGTCGGAGTCAGTGACGAACGGCGTCAGGTCCAGGATCCACGTACCGAATCCGAACAGAGTCTGCTTCGGCAACGGGAAGATCACCGGCGCGTCGTTCACGGGCGTCACGAAGACGTTGATGCTGTCTTCCGCGAAGGCACCTCGCTCGTCGATCGCGCGGAACGTCACGACCTCCCGTCCGCTCCAGTTTTCGCGGGCGCCCAGGTCGACGGTGTGGTCCGCGTTGATCGTGACCCGGACGTCCGTCGACTGCACGGCGTACCCGAGGATGGGTCCGTCGATGTCGACGAAGTACGCGTCCAAGTCGAAGACGCCCGCCCGGGTCGTATCCTCCGGGAACCTCTCGTCCGGCAGGGTCTTCGAGAGCCGCGGCGGGAAGTTGTCGCTGACCGCCACCGACGTGTTCGTCGATACCGCGGTCCGGGCGTCCCGAACGGTGATCGTGAGCGGGACGGTATAGGGGGCGGTGAGGGAACCCAACTGGGCGGGGTACAGCAGAGTGAGGACGTGTCCCGTCACCGTGACGTTCGCGGGATTCGACGTGTCCACGGCGAGCGCCTCGAGCGGCGTGTCCGGGTCGCTAAGGTATGGCGTCAAATCGAAGTCGAACGGGTAGTCGTAGTGGACCGCGAAGGGGAGCAACGGCGCGATGCTCGGCGGATCATCAATCGGGATGACCGTCACCAGGATCGTGTCCTCCGCGATCGCGCCCGTCGGATCCTCCGCCCGGAACGTGACGTTCTCCTGGCCCGTCCACTCCCCCGGCGCGCTGATGTTGACCGAGTGATCCGCGTAGATCGTGAGCGTGAGATGCGTGTACCCGTACGTGAAGAATAGGGAGTCGGTGTCCGGATCGGTGAAGTAATCGTCCAAGTCGAAGACGATCTGCCACTGGCCCTCGAAGAGGAGGACATCGGGGAGGGGGCGATCGAGCTTCGGAGGATAGTCGGACGTGACCTTGATCGCGATGACTTGGGAGGCCGTCGCGCCGCTCGAGTCGGTGACCGTCAGGACGACGTACGCCCACAGGCCGTCGAACGCCTGCGGAAAGAAGAACGTGACCTGGAGGCCCGAGACGGTCGCGTGGTCCGTGTCGTTCGCGGACAAGGCGAGGGAGGCGATCGGGTCGTCGATGTCGGACATGTACGGTTCGAAGTCGAACGTATATGGGGTATCGTGCCGGACGTAGAACACCCCGGGCGGGTCGAACTTCGGGGCGTCGTTCACAGGGACCAGCTCGACCCGGATCGGCTGGCTGTCGACGTTCCCTTCGTCGTCGAAGAGGAACAGTGTCCCTTGTCCCACCCCGTTGGCATCGGGCATCGGCTGGAATGTGAGCGCGTGGTTCCCCGTCACGTTCCCGCCGAGGACCTGCACCAAGCTCGAGTTGATCCCGACGAGATCCCACCGGAGGCGGGTGACCGGGGTGTCGGGATCCCACGCGTAAGGGAGGAGATTCAGCGTCCACGCGGGGGAGTCCTCGAGGCGGACTTGATCGGGGACCGTCCCGCGGATCTGGGGACTCGGATCTGCGGTGTACGTCAGCTCAAGGGTCGGGGAGAGACCGCCGCCGTACTCGCGGCTCGCGAATGAAACGTTCCAGAGGGAGGATTCGTCATCGGACTTCAAGGCGAGCCCGGTGTTCGGGGAGGAGCCGTTCACCCACGCTTGGACGAGGCCCGTTACATTCCACGTGGCCCACGTCCCCGCCGCGGTGACGGCGGAGGCGAGGGGCGTCGCGTCAATGTCGATGCCCGGGTTCGCCCAGGGTACGGTGCCGTCCCGTGTCGTCCACGTGACGCCCGCTGTGAACCCGCCAACGGGGCCGAGCGTCCATTGGAGCAACGCCTTCCCGTCGGGCGAGTTGCCATCGAACCAGAGGCCGGTGTCGAGCGTGTTGTACCCGACCGTCCTCGTGTCGTGGCCCAGGCTCCCCGTCCCGAAGGCGTACAGGCGGGCGGCGCGCGACGCGTCCGTCGAATTGTCGCTCGCCACGAGGACCTCCATCGTGCCGTCGCCGTCCAAGTCCGCGACGACGGGCGTGTCGACGACCGGGGCCCCGACGGCCCAACGCCATGCCGCCGTTCCGTTGGCGGAGACGGCATAGACGACGGAACCCCGGGTCCCGTACAGGACGTCGGGCTTGCCATCGAGATCGACATCGGCGGCCACGGGACTGCCGACGCTCGTCCCGTTCGCCGCGCCGGCGAACGTCCACGTCTGCGCGAGGCCCCGCGTGAGTCGATGAAGGACGCCGTCCTGGGTCACGACGTAGACCTCCGGACTCCCGTCGCGGTCCGCGTCGACCACGAGCTGGCCTCCGGTCACGTCGGACCCGAGCGTAGGGCTCGACGCCAACGTCGACCAGTTCAGGCCGCTGACGAGGTACTCGCGGGAGTTCACGCCGTTTCGATCGCCCGCGAGGATTTCCCCGCGGCTATCGAACGATAAGTTGGCGAGCGAGGGCGCCACGGAAATCGAGGAAGCGCCGGGTTTCGTGTTCCCGGGGGGCAGTGCGTTCGAGCAGTCCGGGTTCCGCATGCGAACCTTGCCTTGCGAATCCGTGAACACGACCTCAGGAGCCGAAGTGCCGGTCACGTCACCGACCGCGAAACCGAAGCCGAACGCGGTCGAACCCAGGTCCTGGTATTGGCACAGCATCGCGCCGTCCGATCCCCGAATCGCGTAGAACGAGGAGTTCCCACTCGAGTCCCCGGTGAAGACCTCCACGATGCCGTCCCCGTCCGTGTCGGCCGCCGCGAAAGGACCCGTCGGCGCCGTCGGCAGGCGGAAGTGCCACAGGTAGCGGCCGGAGGCGCTCAGCGCGGTGAGCGTGTTGTTGAACGGGGGCGACGAATCGGTGTTCTCGAACAGGATCTCCGGGCTCCCGTCCCCCGTCAGGTCCGCGACGCGAAGGGGGAGGACGACGGACCCCGGCGCGACGTAGGTCCAGAGAGTGGTGAGCGTCGCGCCGTCCCACCGGAGGGCCGTCACCTTCCCGTCCGTCGTCCCGATGACGACCTCCAACAACCCATCTCCGTTCAGATCCACGACGACCGGGGAGGCGACGGAGCTTGCGGCGTACGTCCACAACGGGACGGAGGAGAGGCTTTTCGTCCGGTAGCCCGGGACTCCCGGGAACAGGCCGTACCGGACGGTGTACCTCTTCGACTCCCCCGGCGCGTGCGTGCTTTCGAAGGCGAGATCGAGCCCGACGATCTTGCCGTCGAGCAGGGTGACGTTCGACACCTGACTGGGCACTTCCCTCCCGATCGAATCGTAGAGGAGGAAATCGGCTTTCGGATCCCCGCTCATTCCACCACCGACGCCGAGGTGGACGACCACGGGCTCGCGAATGCGGGCGAGGCTCGCGGTCTCCGTCACCGTGATGTTCCGCGCATACGCCTCGACGCCCGTCCCCTCCGTCCAAGGCGCTCGGACGCGGTAGACGTCGACCGTCCCTGGGGACGTTGCGTTTGCGGCGTGGATCTTGAGCGTTGCGTTTGCGACCTTCGCATAGGGAGGGACGGAGGAAAGGTCAAATTGGACCAAGGCACGGTACGTAGACCCGTTCGCGGGGTCCCTCCCGACGACGAGCTCGGTGCTGCTCCCCAAGTTCCGGTTCGGCTGGGCGTCGAAGACGTAGGCGTCCCCGATCGCGGTGAGGTTGATCGTGACGGGGGAAAGTTCCGCGGAGAAAGAGGGCGGGGAGACCCCTTGGCCTCGGCCGTATGCGGAGATAGTTTGGACCGCCAAGAGCAGGCACAGAGCGATGAATACGGCCCTGGCTCCCCGGACCGGCGTAGAATGCCTCCTGGCGACCCGCGTCTCGCCGCGGGTCCATGAACAGAGAAGTGAAGTGGTAAAGGGGTTCCGACGTGATTATCAGGAAGGCCTCGGAGCGAAACGCGGGCGCGACGCTCATCCGAGGCGTTCTCGAGCCCGCTCCCAAAAGTACAGGAACAAATCGGCCGCCCAGCGGTACCCGGACGGGTCCTGAAGCAAGAGCATCGTCGACATGTCGACCTTTCCGTCGAGGGCGGGGAAGCAGACGCCCGCGATATCATCGAGGACGGCGAGGAAGATCCTCGTTTCGTCGAGGAGCCGCACCGGATAATTCCGTGACGCCCCGGACAGAGCCGGGACTACCTCCTCGAAGCCCCCGCGAGGCCGGATCACGCGGACGTCCGCGCCGCTCGACGCCTTCTCCTGCAGAATTGGAATGCCCTGCTCGAACGCATGCTCGGACATGACCCAAGTCCGTCGCTTCACGGCCCGAAGAGACTGCTCTTGGAAGGCAACGACCTTGTACGTCCCTGACGTAAATGAGCCCTGGCTCAGGGCGCCCAGTCGCTCGACGAATTCCCGGGGCAGGACGAGGACGTCGTGGCTCAGAAGGAAGTCCCGGTGGGTGGCAAGGAAGTCGAAGAACGGGATGCCCACGGATAGCAGGCGGGCCAGGTTCGTGGGCCCGTACTCGCTGCGCGGATTCTTCGAGACGAGGCCGACGGACACGAGCCGTGTCAGGTGCCGAGTGGTCTCGGAACCGGTCAGGTCGAGATGGCGCGCGATTTGCGCGTGCTTGAGGGGCTTCTCCGCGATCGCGGAGAGGATCCCGAGTCTCTCGTCCGAAGCGATCTCGAACAGGTGGCGTGCGAGCTCGTTCGACCCCATGTTGGGGCGGGAAGGTCAGGGTCGATACTAAGGCCTTCGGATTGGTCCGAAGACAAGCTAATGAGGCCCCCCGGGCTAGCCCCCTCTCTCGCACCTAAAGGAGTCACCCACATGACGGCCAAGACGGAGACGTTGTCACGCAACACGAAGCCAACCGTACAGAGCATCACCCCGTGCCTTTGGTTCGACGGAAAGGCGGAGGAGGCGGCGAGGTTCTACGTCTCCTTGTTCCCCGACTCGCACATCGACAAGGTCGTCAAGGCAGCCGCGGATTTCCCAAGCGGGAAGAGAGGGGACATCCTCGCCGTCGACTTCACCTTGATGGGCCGGAGCTTCAATGGGCTCAATGGCGGCCCCTACTTCAAGTTCAACGAAGCGGTCTCGTTCGTCATTCCCTGCAAGGACCAGGCGGAAATAGACCTCTACTGGAAGGCGCTGTCGGCGGTCCCCGAAGCCGAACAGTGCGGCTGGGTGAAGGACCGCTTCGGACTCTCTTGGCAAATCGTGCCGACCGAGCTGTATCGGCTCCTTGACGATCCAGATCCGGCGAAGGCAGGTCGCGTCATGGAAGCGATGCTCAAGATGAAGAAGCTGGACATTCGGGGGCTGCGACAGGCCTACCAGCGCCGCGAGTGATCGGAGGCAACGCACATGAGGAAGCTTGTTGTCGGCACCTTCCTGACAGTGGACGGGGCGATGCAGGCGCCGGGCGGCCCGGACGAAGACCGGGATGGCGGCTTTGAGCACGGCGGTTGGTCGGTGAAATATTGGGACGACATGATGGGCAAGATGATCGTCGAGCAGACGCTGCAAGCCGACGCGCTGCTGCTCGGCCGCAGGACGTACGAAATCTTCGCCGCGCACTGGCCTCGCGTCACCGATCCGAACGACCCGGTGGCATCGAAGCTGAACAGCATGCGAAAGTACGTCGCCTCTCGGACGCTTCGCAAAGTGGAATGGCACAACTCCACCCTACTGTCTGGGGATGCCGCGAAAGCCGTCGCGCGGCTCAAAGAGCAGGCCGGAGGAGAGATCCAGGTGACGGGGAGCTCGAACCTGATTCAGACGCTGTTGAAGCACGACCTCGTCGACGAGTTTCGCCTGTGGGTCTTTCCGGTCATGGTCGGTTCCGGCAAGCGCCTCTTCGGCAACGGGACGATTCCCGGGGCCTTCCGGCTTGTGGACGCCAGGACGTCGACCACAGACGTCGTCATCCACCGCTACGAGCGGGCGGGCAAACTCGAGCACGGCACCTTCGAGGTGGACGAACGGGGCCGATCCTCGGCGCTCTGGGAAGACAAGTCATGAGCCCGAAGAGCCGGGCGTGACGCCCGGTCGAACGGTTGAACATATCCCTGTGGGTTGATGATCTTGACGAATGGAACGCGCCGGGCCCAATCCTATAAGGGACCGACGGCTCCGGAGCCGCTACCCCGAGATCGAGGCACGAGAACATGAGGAACGAGAATTCGGACCAAGACGACAACGCGATCTCGGAGCGGCCGGTCGGGACCCGCACTGCGGTCATCTTGGCGGTCGTCATCGCCGCCTGTTTCCTGGACGTCGTGGACTTCTCCGTCGTCCAGGTGGCCCTTCCCACGATCCAGAAGGACTTCCTCGTCTCGTTCGCGAGCGCGCAGTGGGTCATCGGCGTGTACGGCCTGACAATGGCCGGCTTCCTCATGGTGAGTGGCCGGGCGGGGGACCTGTACGGCCAGAAGCGGGTGTTCGTCCTCGGAATCGTGGGCTTCGCCGTCTCATCCCTCACCGCAGGGTTCGCCCCGTCGCTCCTCGTCCTGATCACCTCCCGGGCGGTGCAAGGGATCGCCGCCGCGATGACGACCGCGACGGCGCTCGCGATCCTCGCCGCCACGTACCCGGAGGGGCCGAGACGGAACAAGGCGTTCGGCGTGCTCGTCGCGGTCCTGTCCGCGGGATTCGCGGCCGGCTCCCTCGTCGGCGGCGTCTTCACGGAAGTCTTCGGCTGGAGGTCGGTGATGTTCGTGAACGTGCCGATCGGGGCCGTCGCGGCGCTTCTGGCCTATCGGTACATCGCCGCGGCCCCCGCCCGGGCCGCGAACATCCGTCTCGATGTCCCCGGCGCCGTCGCGATCACGACCGGGCTGATTCTGCTCGTCTACGCGTTCACGAACGCCGCGAACGAGGGGTTCCTCACGCTCGCGACCGCGTTGCCCCTTGGCGTCTCGGCCGTCGTGCAGACGGGCTTCCTCGCGATCGAGCGCCGATCGACGTCGCCCCTGATGCCCTTGTCGTTCGTGCGACGCAGGACGGTCCTCGAGGCGAATGTCCTCTCGGTCCTCATGACCGCGAGCGCGGGGGGATTCCTCATGCTGACGTTCTTCCTGCAAGGGTCGCTCCGGCTCTCCGCGCTGGAGACGGGACTGGCGTTCCTCCCGCCCGCCGCCGTCTTCTTCTTCGTCGGCGGATGGGGGGCCTCCCGCTTAGTCGACCGGCTCGGCATGAGGAAAGTCCTCATCATCGCCGCGGGGTTGATCACCCTGGGCTCCGCGCTCCTCGTGCCGATCTCGGTGCAAGTAGGTTACTTGAGCATCCTGCCCGGGAGCGTCGTCTGGGCCCTCGGGGCGAGCATCGGGTTCCCGGCGCTCGCAATCGCCGGCCTGACGGGAACGAAGCCCGGGGAGGAAGGCC
>Ga0137372_10005312_pt1 | contig 12580 bp, 17 predicted proteins | sample SagtaG_6_FD_104911 | JGI IMG/M metagenome (GOLD analysis project Ga0137372, IMG submission 104911) | Vadose zone soil microbial communities from Sagehorn Ranch, Mendocino, California, USA - Sage1_R_60_16 metaG | ecosystem: Environmental > Terrestrial > Soil > Vadose zone | place: USA...
ATCACTCATCACTCATCACTCATTACTGTTTTTTAGTTTCTTTTTCACGACGGCGGGTACCCCGGCGACGAGTGAATCCGGAGGGACGTCGCTGATGATAACCGAACCAGCGGCGGTAACCGAACCGCTGCCGACTCTGACGGGTGCGACCAGCATGGTGTCGGAACCAATCTTAACATTGTCCCCGATCACCGTTTCGTGCTTGGTCTTGCCATCGTAGTTACAGGTTATTGTACCGGCTCCAATGTTTGTGCGCTCACCGATAGTTGCATCGCCTAGATAGGTGAGATGCATCGCCTTTGAGCCTCGGCCAAGACGCGACTTTTTGACCTCGACAAAGTTTCCTACTGCCGAGCCCTCTTCCAGACACGCGTTCATGCGCAGGTGCGCAAATGGCCCGACTGAGCAGTTTGATTCGATCTCGGAATCAACAATCACGCAATGATCTTTAATTTCTACGTTGTCGCCAATCTTTGCGTTCGTGATTCGGCTGCCGGACCGGATCACAGACCCTTCACCAATCATGGTCCTACCTTCGATGAGCACGTTGGGATAGATCACACAATCACGGCCGATTCGCGCGTCCTCGCCAACATAGGAGTGAGAAGGATCGATGAAGGTGACACCTTCCGACATCAAGCCGCGAATCGTACTGCGTCGCAGGAGATTTTCGAATTCCGCAAGATCGGCCCGGGTGTTAATTCCGGAAACCTCACGTGCATCGGTGTGCAGGTAGATAGCGATCCTGGCACCCTCCGCCAAAAGGATTGCGGGAACATCGGTTAAATAGTACTCAGCCTGCTGGTTAGTCGGCTCAACTCGGTCGAGAGCGGCGAATAATTTCGTGGTCTCGAAGCAATAGATGCCAGAGTTGATCTCTCTGATCTGTTTCTCTTCCGGCGTTGCATCTCTCTGTTCGACAATTTTGACAAAACCGCCTTTCTCGTCACAGACGATGCGGCCATAACCAGTGGGATTCTCAAGTTTAACAGTCAAAATTGAGCAAGCCGCTCGGTCCGCGAGATGATGCGCTACAAGTTTCCTTAAAGTTTCAGCCCGCACTAATGGAACGTCCCCTGACAGGACTAGCAGTGTTCGATCCGCGTGTTGCAACTTGTCGCTGGCCGCTTTGACTGCATCTCCAGTCCCGCGCTGTTGGGACTGCGTGACAAATTCAGCCACAGTTTTGTCACCGAGCTCATTGCGAACTGCCGCTTCTACTTCTCCGGCCTGGTGTCCAACCACTACATAAATCCTTCCCGGGTTGAGCGACAGGGCCTGTCGAACCACATGAGCGATCAGGGGTCGGCCGCCCAACTCATGGAGCACCTTGGCCTTTTGGGACTTCATACGAGTTCCCAGTCCGGCGGCAAGAATGAGCACATCAAGCGGGCGCTGTTGTTCTGTGGGATTCAAGCGGAGGTCTTTTCTTCCGGGAATTAAGTAGAGAGAGCTGAGCGCAAAAGGTTCTCTTGCCGGCAGGTTAACACGACACGAGCCAGTCGCTCGGAACTGTGCCGGACCTTTTCACCTTCATCAAGGAGATCCGCGCGAATAACCTCCGTCGCGCCAGTTGGTAACTTGTCCAAAGAGTCTTCGGCTATGCCAATCTGATTTGCGCCTTCGGCTGCATAGCGAGCACGTTGTGCGTCGCTAATCGCCCGATCGTTTACAATAACAAAATTAAAGTGAATCTCGGGCGCATATTTTTTAACCGCTTCCAGGTGCTGGCTGGCAGTATAACCATCAGTCTCACCTGGTTGGGTCATTAAGTTTGAGATGAAAACCTTGGTCGCCCGAGCCTGCCCAATTGCGTTCGCGACGCGCGCGACCAGGAGGTTTGGCAGGATGCTGGTGTAAAGAGAACCTGGTCCGACTGTGATTAAGTCAGCAGTCCTGATCGCCGCGAGTGCATCGGGAAGAGGCAAACATTGCTCGGGTTCCAGGCGCAGCGAATGGATCCTTTTTCCGGAAGCACTGATCTGAGTTTCGCCCCGCACCACCGTCCCGTCTTCCAGTTCTGCCACGAGTCGAACATCGTTGATCGTTGCTGGATATATGTGGCCCTTGCTCGCCAGAACCTCCGAGGAAAGTCTGACCGCCTCAACAAAATCCCCCGTGACTTCCGTCAGGGCTGCGAGAAACAGATTTCCGAAACTGTGGCCACCGAGCGCGCCGTCACCACGGAACCGATATCGAAAAAGACGGGAAAGTAACGTTGAATCTTCCGAGAGGGCGATCATGCAGTTGCGTATGTCGCCCGGCGGGAGCATTTGGAGTTCCTCACGCAAACGGCCGGAACTACCTCCGTCGTCAGAGACCGTGACTATGGCCGCCAGGTTATCAATCCAAACGCTCGCACCATCCTGTTTTCCGACACGGAGTTTGAGACCGGAAAGGAGTGCAGAGAGTCCAGTACCACCGCCAATTACGACGACATTCAAACCGCGATCGCTGTCCGACAAAAATGGCAAACTCTGGTCTCCTCAAAAGGGCAACACGCACTTACGAATGGTATCGGCCTTGGTCCGCAAGCGGCCAGCCCGCTCGGCGTGCTCGAAATCATACATAAAACATGAGTGCTTTCATACTACTGTGGGAAGTAGCGTGGTAAGTAGCAGGTTAATACTAGGCGCGCGGTTGAAAGATTAGCTTGTCGAAGTCAGGGTCGTTTCTTAGCGAGGTCAGATCCGGATCGTGCTGTGCCCTGACACGGAGATTTGGCTGGATGTCTAAAGCCCTCTGAAGGGATTGCAAAGCAAGATCAAGTGAGCCGAGACGGGCACGAGTTGCCGCGAGGCCATAATGAATGTGCGCTGCCTCTGGTTCGCGTTTCAGGGCACGCTCAAACATCTCCTGGGCTGCCACATATTCACCTCGGTTGAGTTCAATAACTCCGCGGTCGTAAAGAGAATCGGCATCGCGTGGCAGAATACTCTCCGTTCGGAGGCGTGACTCGGCTATTGCAAGGTATGTGCGTGCACGAGCGGCGACTTCAGATACCTGCGAATGCTTATCCAAGAGTCCGCGGAACTGATTGCGAGCTTCGCCAAAGCGACCGTGGGTAAACTCCTTGTGAGCGCGTTCGAAAGCCCTCAGTGCTGCAGATTCATCGAGCGTGGGCTGACGACGAGGAGCAGGCGTAACTATGGTCGGGCGTTGGGCGCGAACCGCGGCTAGCTTCTGAGTCGTTTTGACTCTCGGGACAACAACTTTCTTTGGACGAGTTACGTTAGCCTTTTTGGAAATAGTTGGACGCGCCTTCTTTGCAGGCTTCGGTGTAATTCCTGCGCGCTTCGGGGCAGGCTTCTTCGCGACGCTACTCTTAGAAAGCGTCGATTTGGAAGACTTTCGAGCAACAGGCCTCGCGGCAGTCGCCCTCTTTGCCTTAGGTCGAACTGACTTTGTCTTCAATGCACGCCCTTTAACCGACGATCTTGGCGAAGACTTTCGCGTTGGGGTACGCGATGTCGACCGTCTCAAACTTTTTGTCATGGGGCTACTCACTAGGATGATCGGGATATCGTGCTGCTGTGTATGTCGTCCGAGCCCGAGATCGACCGCAAGTTTAACACAGCTTCTCCTGTAAATCAACGCGAAAAGGGGAGTTGCGGCCACTATTAACATCCCTGAAGTCCTTCAGTATCGACCCTCACGCCATCAGAAAGTGTCCAACAGAGAAAAACCTTGAACGTCGTTGTTGGCTATGTTAGAGTTCCAAGGGTTTTACGGAGTGAACTCAAACTCCGGTACCTCGAGCACCACAAGCCTAGCGAACTACTTCGGCATCAACGTCTTGCGAAACGGCACGGCCCAGAGGTCGAATACCCCCCAGCCGTTTGGTATTGCCCATCTTATCCTAAGAAAGTTGTATTAATGGCAGACACTCCAATTCTATTGCGAGAGCGGCAATATCATCAGATCAAGGCTGTCTTGGCCCGGCTGCGGCTGGACTCTTCCGCCAAGGTGATATTTCTTGTCGACAAGGATGGCCAAGAAATAGCCGCACAAGGGGAGATGGGGAATCTTGACACGACCAGCCTGGCCTCGCTCGCAGCGGGTAACGTGGCAGCCACGGGTGGGATGGCTCAGCTTATAGGCGAGAAAGAATTCCCAACGCTTTCCCACGAAGGCGAAAGGGAGAGCATACACATCTCCGTCATCGGTCGGTTTTTGCTCATCGTTGTCTTCGACGAACGCTCGAGTCTGGGGCTGGTGAAGCTCAGGAGCAAACAAGTATCGCAACAGATTTTCACTATGATCGACGAAATAACCCAGAGTGGCAAAGATCCCGATTCCCCCTTCGCTGAAATAACCGATGAGGACATCGACAGTCTTTTCAATTAGTCAAGTGCCTTATGACTTTCATAAACTACGCATCCCGGGAGATCAACTGCAAAATCGTTTACTACGGGCCCGGGCTCTGTGGTAAGACGACGAACCTGCAGTACATATTCGACACCACAGCTCCTCAAGCCAGGGGGAAATTGATCAGCCTTGCCACAGAGACGGATCGCACACTCTTCTTCGACTTTATGCCGCTTGAATTGGGAACTGTGCGAGGTTTCAAGACCCGCTTCCACCTCTATACAGTCCCGGGCCAGGTCTTTTATGACGCTTCGCGCAAGCTGATTCTCAAAGGGGTGGATGGCGTCGTTTTTGTCGCGGATTCCCAAGAGGAGCGCATGGATGCGAATATTGAGTCGCTGTACAATCTTGAGGAGAATCTCCAGTCGCAAGGTTACGACCTGATGAAGATCCCTTACGTATTGCAGCTCAATAAGCGGGACCTGCCGAACATTATTCCAAAAGATGAGCTCGCGGAGGAATTGAAACGTAAAGATGAACCTGTTGTGGAGGCAGTTGCAGCTTCAGGCACAGGTGTCTTTGACACGTTAAAGGCAGTTGCCAAGCTGGTTCTGACTGAACTACGTAAGGGATGAGGCCGATTGCCTGCTAGTCGAGCGACTTTAACATTAGCAAACCGTCTCCACCATTCGAATAGTATCTGGGCAATCTTTGTGTGACGGTGTAACTCAAACTTTCATAAACCTTCTGCGCAGCTGTATTGAGAGATCTCACCTCAAGCCGCACGAGTCGCACGTTGCGACGCCGAAACCCTTCTTCAGCCTCCAACATCAGACGCTTTGCCAACTGGCGCCGACGATGCTCCGGCGCAACTCCCACTGTGGTTACGTGTCCTGTGTGATCCGGCTCAACGAGTCCGATTACAAATCCCACCATAGTGCCGCCGGCAGTAACCGCGCGCAAAGAAACTGATTCGGGTGCGGTCAGCAGATATTCGAAGGTTTCGCGGCTATAAGCTTCGCCATCGACGAAGCACCGCTGGTCAAGCCGCCAGGTTTCATCAAGTTGGGAAATCGTAAGCGCGCGAATGTCGTACTTCGTGCCCACGGTGGCAACGGGCGTCCGCTCGGATGGCCGAGCATAGTTCTCGGGCGGCGTCGTTTGTGACCACCATTTAGTGCGAATCTTCTTTAGTACTGCCATAGCGGGCGATCTAAGCCAATATGCCGTTGCTAGTCTATCACCATCATTTTCAGAATCACTAGATCACTAACATGCAGTCGCCATAACTGTAAAAGCGATAGCGTGCCTCCACCGCGTGATGGTAAGTCTGAAGCATCAACTCACGACCGGCAAAAGCGCAAGCCAGCAAAAGCAATGATGAGCCCGGTAGATGGAAGTTTGTGAGCAGGGCCTCGACGATCCGAAATCTGTACCCGGGCGTGATGGTCAAGTCCGTACTCCTTCGGGTGGGTTCAAGAATTCCCTCCGCATTGACTGCAGATTCCAGGGCGCGAGTGGTGGTCGTACCGATCGCTATCACTCGTCCTCCACTTGTACGGGCATTGTTGATCGTCTCGGCCGCATCTTCCGTAATCTCAAAATCTTCCGACGCGATACGGTGCTGCGCGATGTTCTCCACTCGCACCGGTTCAAAAGTTCCATAACCGACGTGTAGCGTGATTTCGGCAACATGAGCTCCGCGTGCCGACACTCGTTCTAGAATTTGTGGTGTGAAGTGTAGCCCTGCCGTCGGTGCCGCAACTGCACCCTTCTCGCGCGCGAAAAGAGTTTGATAACGTTCCCGATCCATAGGGGCCTCACCCGAAGATCGTCTGATATACGGCGGAAGTGGTGTCTCGCCAAGATCATCCAAAACGCTTTCCCACCGCTCTTCACAATCAAAGCGGAGTTGACGCACGCCCTTCCCTGGACCATTGAGCATTTCCGCTCGAAGTCTGCCACCTCCAAACTCAAGCTGTGCACCTTGCCGCAACCGATCTCCGGGCCGCACCAGTGCCACCCAACGTAACGGTTCGACCTCGCGAAGCAGCAAAACTTCGACACTGCCGCCGGAGGGAACGCGCCTGCCTCGCAGTCTTGCCGGAAAAACGCGCGTATTATTGATAACAAGAACGTCGTTTGCTCGAACGTACTCGGGTAGTGTAGCGAAAACTGAATCAACGCAGGTTTTCTTTTCGCGATCGAGCACAATCATGCGCGAGGCATCGCGCTGCTGCAATGGTTCCTGCGCGATGAGTTCGTCGGGAAGATCGTAACTAAACTCCGAGATGTGCATTGCGAAAAGCGTGAACGAAAATAGAAGATTACTCGACGGGGTTCGGGTAGGCTGGGTGCTCTCGATGAAACACGGCGGTCAGTTGAGCGCCGAACAAAAGTATGAGACTGGAGAAATAGCTCCAGGTTAACACGGCTACCACAGCGCCTACGGATCCGTAGATTTGATCGTAGTGGAAATAGTTAAGGCTCCAGGCAAATGCGTATTTCGCCGCTTCCCACAACAAGCCGCCTGCAACCGCGCCCGGCAGCGTGTCGCGCAGGTTTACCTCGGCTCTAGGCATAAAACGATAAACCACCACGAAAAGCACAACGGTCACCAGGAAACTTAAGGCCGCGAAAACGCCTTGCCAGAACACACTTCCCACTGACATCAGAATTGGATGACCGGCGATTTGACGCGGCGATAGGCTTCCAGCTATTTCTCTCAGTGCAACCACCACCGAAGTTATCAGCACTGAGATTGCGAGCAATAAACCAATAATGCCGATCATGCCGATAGTCAGGGCTCGACCGTGCCAGAATGTTCTTGATGTGGCGCCCCAGATACGGTTCAAGGCGCGCTCGATTACCGAGAAAACCCAGGAGCCGGCCCATAAGACAACGATTAAACAAGTTATGACTACGCCCGTTCCCACGGAAGACAACGAGCGAATTGTTTCGCGAAGGAAAGCTCCCGATCCGGGGTAGACGTCCACCGCATGGGTAATCAGTCCAGTGGCAGCGTTGATTTGATTGCTTAAGGCCAGCATCAGCAAGAGTGCAGGGAAAAGTGCCATGAGGCCGAAATAACTCATGGCTGCGGCGGACGTGAAGAGATCGTTTTCGTGAAACTGATGGAGCGTGTGGGAAAGAATCGACCGCCAGGGCCCGCGGTTTTTTACGCCGAATGAGTGACGCGAGAACGAAGAAATCCTTCTCATTTAGATTCAGAACTGAGAGTAGATCTGCCTACCGGTTTGACACCCTAACAAAATCTTCAATGAGAATCGAACAGGCTGGGCTTTTGGTGATTGGAAGGGCTGATGCCGAAATGGTCGTAAGCGCGCCTGGTTGCCATGCGACCGCGAGGAGTGCGATCGAGGAATCCAATCTGAATTAAATAAGGCTCGATTATCTCCTCGATCGAATCCTTCTCTTCATGAATCGAGGCGGAAATGGTTCCCAGGCCGACGGGTCCGCCATTGAACTTTTCAATTATCGTCAACAGCAGCTTGCGATCCATTTCGTCGAGGCCATACGTGTCCACTTCCATGCGGTTGAGGGCATCGCTAGCTATGTCTCTCGTAATATGTCCCTCGTAGTCCACCTCCGCGTAATCGCGCACACGGCGCAACAAACGGTTGACAATTCTCGGCGTACCGCGTGATCGTCGCGCAATCTCGCGAGCACCCTCGTCATCAATCTCTACCCCCAGGATCTCAGCCGAACGCTTGCAGATCACTTCGAGATCCTCGTGCGGGTAAAAGTCCAGATGAAATACGATGCCGAAACGCCCGCGCAATGGCGCAGTAAGCAGACCTGCGCGAGTTGTTGCTCCGATCAGAGTAAATTTCGGTAACTCGAGTTTGATAGATCTTGCTCCGGCACCCTGACCGATGAGTAAGTCCAGGTTGTAATCCTCCATTGCCGGATAGAGCTTCTCTTCCAGGGCCGGAAGCAAGCGATGGATTTCGTCGATAAAGAGGACGTCGCCTTCCTGCAGGTTTGTCAACAGCGCGGCAATGTCCCCAGCTTTCTCAATCGCCGGACCAGCGGTGGAGCGCATCTCCGCCCCCATTTCGTTGGCGATGATGTGCGCAAGTGTGGTTTTTCCCAGGCCTGGCGGGCCAGTCAGAAGCACGTGGTCAAGAGCTTCCCGGCGACCTAAGGCCGCCTTCATGTACACGCGCAGATTCTCTTTGACCTGCTTTTGGCCGATATATTCAACCAGCCGTGTAGGGCGTACGGTCAGTTCAAACTGGCGCTCCTCGTCATTCAGTGTCTCGTCACGCACCCGAGCTGGCTTTTCTGTCGACATCATTATCACCCTTTTGCCAGCTTGCGCAGACTTTGGCGCAAGATTGACTCAACAGAAATGTCTCCTACCTCGGTAAGCGCCGAGCTGACTGCTTTTTCCGCGGCACCGCGTTGATAGCCCAGGTTCAATAAGGCGGAAAGCGCGTCGGAACGCATTGTATCTTCCGTTGGTGCTGCCGCAGCCCCAGGTTTTGCTCCGAGCTCTTCTTCGAGCTCCGGCGATGATAGCGAAGCAACTTTATCACGCAGTTCCATCACCAGCCGTTCAGCCGTTTTTCTACCTACCCCGGGAATCAAAGTCAGCCGAGCCAGATTGTTTGTGCGAATTGAGGCGATCATTTCGTCCGCGCTCATGCCCGAGAGCAGCGTGATACCCAGCTTCGGTCCGATCCCGCTTACTGAGATAAGACGCAAGAAAAGCTCACGCTCGCGCGCCGTCTTAAAGCCATAGAGCTGAAGCGCGTCTTCGCGGACATGCGTGTAGATGCGAAGCTGGATACTCGCTCCGGGCTCCTCGAGTTCGTAGAAGGTTGAAATTGGGATCGTAACTTCATAACCGACGCCTGCAACATCGAGAATTACCGACGTAGCCTGCTTGGAAAGAAGAGTACCGGATAAATGCGCAATCATTTATGGATGAAGCGGCCCGTGGCAATGTTTTCTGTTTGGCGACCGCGATTGTAGTAGCCTTACCCATTATCTGACAATAGAGCTATACTTGGCATCACAGGTCGTTCATGAAGTCAGAGAAAATCTCAGAACTGACAACAAATCGGTTAAGCATTTATCTTCGCTGTTTGAATACTCTCTCCGCGGCGGGAATCAAGACTATCTCGTCTCAGGGGCTTGCGGAGCAGTTCAATCTAAATTCAGCCCAGATCAGGAAAGACCTCGGTTACTTCGGTGAATTTGGTGTGCGCGGAGTCGGCTATTACGTCGAGGAATTGCGCACGCATATCACGAAGATCCTTGGTCTCGACAAGCCTCATCGGGTAGGAATTATCGGCGCAGGAAGATTGGGCACGGCATTGGCAAATTATCAGGGGTTCGAAAAATCGAACTTCAAGGTCGTCGCTTTGTTTGACAATGACGCGTCCAAAATCGGGGAACGAATCGGCGCCGGTAAGATTCCGGTACACGACGTCAAAAAGATCACGCGAGTAGTCAAGGAAGAAGCAGTGGATGTTGCCGTGATTGCCGTTCCCGCTCGGGCAGCGCAGCGAGTCTTAAACCAGGTTACTGCCGGCGGTGTCAAGGCGGTGCTTAACTTCGCGCCGGCATCTCTGAACGCGAGACTTGGGGTGAAGGTTAAGACCGTTGACTTAACCACTTCACTGGAATCATTATCCTATTTCCTGGCACGACCACAGATTAGTGCGGTGACCAACGCGCGACGCAGCAAAGTTTTTGAAGAGGCGGTCGAGCAGAAGGAACGCCGGCTATAATCAGTCACCTGATGGATGAGCAAACCGCGCGGCGCGAGATAGTTCGCGTTGGCCGTCTAATGTATGAACGCAGCTATGTTGTCTCTTCAGACGGCAATATCAGCGTACGTCTTGCTGATGGTCGCATCGTTGCTACACCCACCATGACGTGCAAAGGTCGTATGGACGAAGAGTCGCTGGCAGTAACAGACGCTCAAGGAAGGGCCCTGAGCGATCGCAAGGCGTCCAGCGAGCTAGCGATGCATCTTCTGATCTACCGCGAGCGGCCTGATGTAAAGGCGGTCTGTCACGCCCACCCGCCACACGGTACAGCGTTCGCCGTAGCCGGCCTCGCCATCGATCAGCCGATACTTTCCGAGGTGATTCTGACGCTCGGGTGTGTGCCGCTGGCGTCCTATGGCACTCCCTCGACTGAAGAATTGACGGAGGCCATGCGTCCACTTGTGAAGCATCACAATGCTTTATTGATGGCGAATCACGGCGCGGTGGCGTATGGGGCAGACTTGTGGCAGGCCTTTGACCGGCTGGAAACTTTGGAACACACAGCACGAATTACCATATTGTCGCGCATGCTCGGTGGTTCGAAAAACTTGCCGGCAGATGCTGTCGAAAAGCTGATTAATGTGCGCGAAGCCGCAGGTTACCTCGGCGAAAGCGCGCGCTGCCAGGCGTGCGGTTACTTGCACGAAACGCAGTTGGCCTGCCCCACTGGCGACAGGCCGCCAAGGAGCAACACCTGGGAAACTCCGGTAAATGGGTCGGGTAAGATTGCCTTGACGCGAGAAGAGCTAGTTGAACTCTTGTCGCAGGCAGTTAGTCGCAATGACCAATAAATGGCAAATAGTAGACGATTTACGATTCACTATCAGAGGAGCATAAAAGATGCCACAAGAAGCACTCGGCATGGTGGAAACCAAAGGATTAGTTGCGATGATTGAAGCGGCCGACGCGATGGTTAAAGCCGCAAACGTCACGCTAATTGGTTACGAGAAGATTGGCGCCGGCTTTGTAACGGCCATTGTGCGCGGCGACGTCGCGGCTGTGAAAGCGGCGACTGACGCCGGGGCTGCGGCTGCCCGCCGGGTTGGTGAACTTGTGAGCGTGCATGTGATCCCTCGCCCACATGGCAGCGTTGATGATGCCCTCCCCATAGGTAATCGCAGCTAAGCATGATCATCGCACGCATTCTCGGCACCGTCGTCTCAACGCAGAAAGACGAGCGGCTACTTGGAAAGAAGCTGCTCATTGTTCGTCCAATTAATGTTGACGGAACGGACACAACCGGCTACGTCGTTGCCGTTGATACAGTTGGTGCCGGCCTTCATGAAAGGGTCCTTGTTGTGGCCGGCTCAAGCGCAAGACTCGCACAAGGGTTGAAAGACACTCCGGTTGACGCGGCGATTGTAGGGGTGGTTGACACAGTGGATGTATCGTATTAGAGGGCACTGCCGCTTTGACAAGTGGCAGGCTCAGCTTGAGATGACTGAAGAAGAGATCGGCAAGAAGATCGAGTTCATCATTGAGCAACAGGCGCAGTTTGCCGCCGATATCCAGGCGCTGCGCGAAGTGCAGGCCGCTGACTCAGCGCTAATGAAAGAGTCTTTCTTAACGCTTAGAGAGTCATACCATACTCTGACCGGTGCCGTTACCACGATAGTAAGCCTGGTGGGAAACTTAGCCGACGCACAGGAGCGTACTGAGGGAAAAGTCGCCGAGCTTGCTGAGGCCCAGGCTCGAACGGACGAGCGCCTGAACGTTTTCATTGATGTTGTCGAGAGATACATTAGTCGCAACGGAAAACAGGGTTCCGAAGGTCCCGCCTGAGAGAGCATCATGCAGCTTGCACGTGTGATCGGCACTGTAGTGGCCACAGTCAAAAACGAATCGCTGGAAGGGCGAACACTCCTCGTCGTGCAGACGCTTGACAAGGATCTGGAGCCATCGGGGAAGCCGATGGTCGCGGTGGACTCAGTAGGGGCCGGCAAAGGCGATCTGGTTTTCTGGTGCCGCGGCAAAGAAGCGAGCTTTCCGTTCAAGAGAGAAGATACACCGACGGACTGCACCATCATTGCAATTGTTGATTCGAACCAGCACGTGACTCAGGCCTAATATGATTCTTGCACGAGTGGTTGGGAACATCGTTGCCTCGACGAAGAATCAGCGTTACGAGAATGCGAGCGTAATGCTCTGCCAGCAGATCAACCCAGAAGGCGATGAAACGGCAACGACGGTCCTGGCTCTGAATGCCGTTGACGCGGGCGTTGGGGATACAGTTTTGATTGTGCAGGAGGGCTGGGGCGCTTCCACCGCGGCAACCGGAAAAGCCGGCGCCGCAATTGATTCGGCAATAGTCGGCGTCGTAGATCGAATCGATCTATTGGACGATGAATAGTACAGATCATCAATCTCTCATGATCAAAACTGCTGGCCTGGAGTCGACGCTAACGGGAAGACGAGAACTGCGGGTCTTGAGAACGCTCTAATGAGCACTGAGCAAGCACGCTTGATCG
>Ga0137372_10005313_pt1 | contig 12580 bp, 9 predicted proteins | sample SagtaG_6_FD_104911 | JGI IMG/M metagenome (GOLD analysis project Ga0137372, IMG submission 104911) | Vadose zone soil microbial communities from Sagehorn Ranch, Mendocino, California, USA - Sage1_R_60_16 metaG | ecosystem: Environmental > Terrestrial > Soil > Vadose zone | place: USA: California...
CAAGGCCTTGGAATCACCGCCGGTCATCGACTGCACCATTGGCGTCTTGATCGTGCCTGGGCAAACCGCGTTGATGCGGATGCCACGGGCGGCGTATTCGAGGGCGGCAGACTGGGTCAGGCCGAGCACGCCATGCTTTGCCGCGGCATAGGCCGCCCGTCCAGGGTTGCCTATGACGCCAGCGATCGACGAGCAATTGACGATGGCGCCGCCGCCTTGCCGAAGCATTTGGCGCAGTTCGTACTTCATGCAGAGGAACACGCCGCGCAGGTTGATCGCCATCACGCGATCCCACTCGTCGCCGCTGATATCAGCCGTTTCGACACGGTGTTGCATGACGCCTGCGTTGTTGAACGCCGCATCCAGGCGCCCGAAGCTGGACACGGTTCGTTCGATCATGGACGCCACCTGACCGTCATCGCTCACATCGCAGCGAAGAGCGAGCGCCTTCCGACCGGAGGCTTCGAGTTGCGATGCCTCGGCACGCACCGCTTCCTCCTGGATGTCCGCCAGCACCACTGAGGCACCCGCCTCTGCGAAGGCTTTCGCGGTCGCTAGACCCATACCCGCGCCAGCCCCGGTGACGAGTGCAACCTTCCCGTTAAAAGACTCGTTCATGACTAGACTCCTTTCATAGCATTGTCGTAAAGCAGAAGCCGAACACCCTCTCTCTCTGCCGCTCATCCGGAGTCTGACAAGATGCGCGACTCCGGGACTTTGTAGGTATTCACTTCGTGACAGTTTATCATTTCGTGACACTGTTGAATAGACCAAGCACATGCAGAAAATTGTCTCTGTTTACAAAATTAAACCCATCATTAGTTGAGATTTTCCCTGGAAAGATACACGGCACACTGACACAGAAAATCGCCAATTTCTCCTTGTGACGAAGAGTCGTGACGCATAACTCCCCGTTTCGGCAACTTATCTGTCAAACGACAACCAGCTTGCTCGGCTCGCTGGGCAAGCAAGGCGAACATCTCACCGAGCGATCCCTGATTGTTGGGCCAGGTAAAGTTGGTAACGTGTAATCCAATCTACATCAAACGATTCTCCTTTCACACTTGAAACGTGAGTATGTCGTTTTCCGAAGAAGATCTCGATCAGCGGCAGGCGCGGTGCGGCTTCCTGCTGCACCACAGCCGTTTTCACGGCGCTCGCCCATTGCTCTTTCCGCTGGCCTCGTTTTTCGCTCAGAGACCAGTCATTCGCTCGAGCTGTTCGGGATACCGATCCCCTTGGACCGTGATCGTTGCAATGGCACTGTTGATCTCCCGCAGATCGTCGGGCTGAAGTTCGACGGCAAGTGCGCCGATATTCTCATCCAGGCGCTCAAGCTTGCGGGAGCCTGGTATGGGAACGATCCAGGGCTTCTGCGCGAGCAGCCAGGCGAGCGCGATCTGAGCCGGTGTTGCTCCCTTCTGTTCTCCAATCCTAGTAAGCAGATCAATCACCGCCCGGTTTGCTTTGCGCGCCTCTGGCGTATAGCGAGGGAGGCGGCTACGGATATCAACACTGGCGAAGGTCGTGTTTTCGTCGATCGTTCCCGTGAGATAGCCCTTACCAAGAGGGCTGTAGGCAACGAAGCCGATACCAAGTTCCTCGCATGTCGGCAGCACGTCCGCCTCAACGATTCTCCACCACAGCGAGTATTCGCTCTGAACGGCTGCGACTGGCTGGACCGCGTGAGCGCGACGGATCGTTTGCGCTCCCGCTTCCGAAAGACCAAAGTGCTTCACCTTCCCTTCCGCAATCAGGTCCTTCACCGCTCCCGCCACATCTTCGATAGGCACGTTGGGATCCACGCGGTGTTGATAGAGCAGATCGATGGTCTCGACCCTGAGCCGCTTGAGTGACCCCTCAGTCATCTGTTTGATGTGCTCCGGCCGACTATCCAGGCCCATGTTCTCGCCATTGGGACCAAAGGTGTACCCGAATTTGGTGGCGATCACCACCTGCGAGCGAAAGGGAGCAAGCGCTTCGCCCACCAGTTCTTCATTGGTGAACGGGCCGTAGACCTGGGCGGTATCGAAAAAGGTCATGCCGCGTTCGACTGCCGACCGGAGAAGGCGGATCATCTCCTGCTTGTCGGGAAGCGGGCTTTCGTCATGGCTCATTCTCATGCAACCAAGCCCAAGGGCCGAAACTTCCAGGTTCTTGTTTCCCAATGTACGTTTCTGCATGTGCTAAATTCCTCTTTTTCTTTGTCTTGTCTCCTGCCATGAACTGTGTTCAAACCATCCATGAGATTCCTGTGCTCGGGTGTCTTTACCGTTCGATGATTGGGAGAATCAGACGAGATGGGTGCGCTGCGTCATGAAAGATGCGATTGATCGCCGGTCGGTAGTGACTGGCAGCTTCACTCGCGATCTCCCCCCCTGTGTTGCTGTTGCGGGCAAACCGTGGGAAGTTGCTGCTTGCGACCTCCAGTCGGATGTGGTGGCCCGGTAGAAACACGTTGGCCGTAGCCCACAGATCGAGGCGCAGTTCATAGATCGCATCAGGTTCGAGGAGTTCAGGCTCGGTCATCGATGTGCGGTAGCGCGCACGCAGGATGCCCTCAGTCAGGATCATTGCCCGACCATCTGGGTACACATCTACCAGTTTGCCCGTAAAATCCGTGTCACGCGCCGACGATGCCACGAACAAGCGCAGTTCGATCGGGCCGATCACTTCAACCGACCGGTTCAGTACCAGAGTGCTGTACACCAACACATCGTCGCGCAGTTCAACCGTGCTCTGGTCTCGTGGTCCTATGGCGTTGCCACCGGGCAGGATAACCTGGCCGCCCACGGTCGGGACCGGGCGCAATGGGTTGGATAGGTACACGTCCGGCAGTTCATCGCCCGGCGGCTCGGTCGACAACGAGCCATCGCCATGAAGGGAGTTGGCTTGTCCAGTGCTGTGAAGATAGTAGGGGCGGTACTGCGTGTCGGGGAGCGGCCAATCGGCCTCCGCGCGCCAGCGGTCAATGCCCATTACAAAGAGCGTGACAGGCGGCTCCTGTTCAATACTGTTGTCCACTTCCCTCAGCCAACGATCGAACCAGCGGAGTTGGAGGCCAGTCAGGTCAAGCGCGTCGAGGCTTCCGGCTGTGCCGAACTCGCGTTCTGGGAAACTGCCGGTAAAGTTCGAGTGGCTCCAGGGACCAATGACTAGGCGCTGGTTCTGACGCGCGTGTGGCGTGCCTCCCCGCTGCCGCATACCCTGGTAGTTCTGGAACGTGCCCCACAGAAAGATATCGTACCACCCACTGATGTTGAGCGCCGGGGCATTGATCTGCTCGTAGCCAGCACAGGGGGAGATGGTGCGCCAATACGCATCCGCCGTTGGGTGAGCCAGCCAGTCACCCCAAAAAGGCACGAGGTCGTGGAGCAGCGGATGGTCGTTCAGTGGCAGATGAGCTAAGACGGTATTCACGTCCAGGTCTGCTCTGCCCTCTGGTGGCACCCAGCCACGAGCCACCCGGCGCTCTATCTCGTCATGACTTATCGAGACCGCCCAACGCAAGCTGTGGAACACGTTTGCGCCACCCTGATACGACTCACCCTCGTACATGTCTGAGGGGGTCACCATCGGTGCCATCACTCGCAAAGCCTGGGGCTGCTCACGGGCGGCCAGCCACTGGGTGCAACCGAGGTACGAGCCGCCAAAAGTGCCCACGATGCCGCTCGACCACGGCTGAGCAACTGTCCAGGCGATCGTGTCAACGCCATCACGGCCTTCTTGGAACTGAGGGTTGAACTCGCCCTCGGAGGCAAACCGCCCGCGCACATCCTGGATCACAACGACGTAGCCAGCCTGCACAGCACGCAAAATGTCAAACGCATTGCTTGCGGCTATGATGTGTTCTTTATCATAGGGCGTGCGTGCTAGCAATACCGGCTCAGGCGGTGCGCCCTCTAGCCGATACACGTCGGTCGCGAGCCGCACCCCATCGCGCATCGGCATCAGAACATTCTTGTCAATCAAAATGGTTGCCATCCATGTTCCCTTTCATCCAGTCGAAGAGTGTTCGGAGCCTTCCTGTTCCATCCAATCGACAGCCTTGCCATCGAGACATTCGGCAATGGGCATCGAGGGATGTCCTCTGTCTAGAAATCATTATAGACGCGCCGAAGCGCCGAGTGGTAGAAGAATTATGCACAATGATTGTTGGATTCTGCAACAGGGTCCGATGAACTGAGGAAAAGAAGAAAAGAGGTTCCGATGCAGGTGATGCTCCATCAAGAGAACGTATCTCGGAAACGGCCAATTTCTGAGTCCCAAAACCGTCCGTTTTCTGCGACATACTGTTCTGCTTTGCTAGGGTCGCGGCGCACCTGGTAGTTTCCCTGAAAATGTGTCCATTTTGCCCTGAATTTGTGATCGCTTTACCTGAATGTTTGATTTACCGTTTATACCGCCCGTTTTATATTGTAATACCTAATAAAATTATCTATAATAATATGAATTCGGTTTTGATCCTTATATAGGCTATAAGTGGTTCATAAACTGCATTGTGCGAATTCCTGGCGCGAATTTTCGTTTTCGAGCACATTTTCAGGGAAATTTTTTGACCCCAATTGTTGCTCAGGGAGCAAATTTCGTGCTCAATGGTGAGCAATAATTGGGGGAAACTACCAGCACCACCTCTGCAAGCGTGAGGTACCCTCTTGCAAAATCTCAAAACTTATCTCATAATCAGAATCTCAAAAGGTCAGGCAATCGACGGGAAACGTGAGACAAAAGGAAGAGTGTATGAAAATTGGCTATGTGCGCGTCTCCAAACAGGAACAACATGAAGCGTTGCAAATTGATGCGCTCAAAGAAGCTGGCTGTGAAAAATGGTTTATGGACAAGATGACTGGGTCAAAAGCAGAGCGCAAAGGCCTCGACGAAGCGCTGGCGTATGTGCGGCCAGGAGACACCTTCGTGGTGTGGAAACTGGATCGAGCGGGACGCTCGTTAACCCATCTGATAGAACTGCTCAAGGGCCTCAAAGAGCGCGGGATCGAGTTCATCAGTCTCACGGAGCAGATCGATACCACGACGCCAGGAGGCAAACTCATCTTCCATCTCATGGGGGCGCTGGCTGAATTTGAGCGCGATTTGATTCGAGAGCGCACCAATGCAGGATTAGCAGCGGCGAGAGTGAGAGGACGTGTGGGCGGGCGACCGAGAAAGCTCAGGACCAATGGGAAAGTGGCGCTGGCCCGGCGGATGTTTGCCGATCAGAGTCATTCCATTCCAGAGATCTGTGCGGCTCTTGGAATCTCTCGTGCGACGTTGTATCGCTACATCAAAGAGGTCGAACGGCCCACGTAATTCGCAAAATTCCTCCCATGAAATGAGCAAATTTACACGCCAATTGCCTGCGTGTAGACAAGGTCGCTTTATGGCTTGCCGGTGTAGAAACGAGCAGAATGAAAAATGACGAGTTCCGCAATAAGGTAGAAACCTACCAAGAGGAGCTCGCTCCAGTTGCTACGCAAGTCTTCATGCGGGTCATGGGCCTTCGCACCAGAGATATTACCCCTTCAACTGATCCGCAGATCCTCGCCCTGGCCGACCGGGTTGACACGCTCACCGAAATCACCACGCTCGTGCGCGAATACACGGAAACGCTTCTGGAGGCTCAAGGCCACACTTCTATGCAGCTGGAGCAAGCCATTCATCTGCTGGAAGCGCTAACCAATCGACAGGAGGTGACTGAGACTCAGGTTGCAAAGATCGATGAGCGCACCCAACGGCTCACTTCTGCTCATGGCAAAGATGTGCAAGAACTTGTCGATCTCATCGCCGCAACGCTTGAGAAACACTCTCCCAATATCACGACCCAGTTGGCCCATTCAATGGTGTATGGGCGTCTCAAAAAGCGTTTCCGCGCCAGAAGTTACATAGAGATTCCGGACGAGCGTTTCGACGAGGTAATGGCCTACCTGCGTGGGGAACTGCGTAAATTCTCAGGTGGAGACCTGCCAGGGCAAGGAAGTCTCTTTTAGATTCAGGGGGTCGAGGAGTAACGGACCCCAAAAACAACGATAAGGAGTGTCTATAGGCACCCTTCTGGCACTACAGGCAGCTTAAGTTGAAGCAAAGAACAGGTGCGTCCCGCGGAAGAGAGGGGAGCATCGCTTCGATGGCTGTATATCAATCGGCTCTACAAGCCATTTCATTTTCTTATCGTTGTTTTTGGGTCCGTTACTACTCAAGGGCCAATAAAGAACGCTTGTGGGGATATCTCTGCTGACTACTTCTGGCCTTTCCCTCGCTCTTTGAGCATTGCTGCCACCTGACGGCCCAGTTCCTCGCGGGCCTTGCGCTCCTCATTGAGTTGTCCCTGTAACGCCTGCTGGAGGCTTCTCTGGGCATCAAGGTCACGGCGGAGCTGGCGCGCTTCCTGCTCCGAGGCCTGCACCCGCTCCAGCCAGGTAGACTCCTGTCCGGCTACCTGGGTGGCGAGTTGGCTGATCTGCGAGAGTAGCTCCGTGATCTGCTGGCCCACACGTTCCACGTGCTCCTGGATCTCGCCCTGAAGCTTTCCGAGCGTCGTCTCCAACGGCTCCAGGCGATCCACCACCTGAGAGAACTGCTGATCAGTGTGTACATGCAGGCGGCTCACCGTCGTCGCCAGTTCCTCATGGGCCTCTACCGCACTCACCAGGCGCTCTTCCAAGCCCGCGACGTTCTGGCGCACCTGCTCCGTCGCCTTCGCGCCGATCTGCTGTACGGCCTCCAATGCTTGACGGAGCGTTGCCTCGCTGTGTCTCACCTGGTCAGAGAGCGCCTGGCGCAGCATCTTCTCCGTTTCGCTGACGAGAGCACTGAGGTCCTGCCGTGCTTGCTGTAGCTCTTGGCTATAAGAAGTAACCTGCTCCGTCAAGCATTGGTACTGCTCGAGCTGGCTCACAAGCTCCTGGTGGAGCGACCGGTCAAGCTCCTGGAGACGCTCTGTCAGGCTGTCGCGAACCTGCTGGATAAACTGCTGTTGCTCCTCGTCGCGGTGGGCCAGCGCCTGGCACTGCTGTTGGGTAACATGCCAGGTCTGACGAGTTTCCTCGGCAAAGTGCTCTTGCTTCCCTGTCACCTCCTGCTGGAGCGTGGTCATCTGTGCCAGAAGCTGCTGCTGCTGCTTGGGGATGCTGGGGAGATCCAGCGTCCCCAGGTCGGTCGCGATCCCGGCGTCCGGGTCAATAATTGGGGTCAGCTTGACCAGGTCGGAGAGACGTACCTGGCGGGTCTTCTTGTTAATCCCCACCCGCACGGGGTTGACCGCGAGCTTCCCCTGGGCGATCCAGGTCCTGATGGTGTGCTCCTGGCGGCGGGCGATCCGGCTGGCGTCGGTGACCGAGACCCAGCGATCATCAGGGCCGACAAGCTCCGTGACGTGTTTTTCCTGCTTAGATGGGTCCTCTGGCATAGCATAAGTCCTCTCAGTTTGCAGTAATGCGCAACAAATAACAAACTTATCTGGATTTGGTAGCTATTTTACTTACCAAATCTAAATATATCAGAGTTAACAAGCAAATACAAGGGCTAAGTTAGAGATAATTCGCGCATGATTTATAGCTTGAGAGACAGCAAGAACTATCCAAGTAGGTTACAAGTGGCTTTACTTAGAAGTGGAGGCCCGATGAAATGAGCGATATTTGCATGGCTCTTCATCCTCGATCACCGTTTAATGTTGTTCTACCTCATAAATAGTTCGCACATAAATTGTAGCTCACTGGTTATGGTAGTCTCGATAGCTACCAAATCTAAAGTATAGCTATCTGAGCATGTTAAGCACTTGTTGAGAAGATAAGTTAGAGAAGTTCGCATGATTTGTAACTTACCGGCCCAAACGCGCAGCAACCACTCGGAAGCCATTCCGACGTGAGAAAAGCTGCCCATGAACTGGATCAGTTCTCGTCGCCTTCGTCCATCTCTAGTTCCTCTATCGACTATCGACGCATTTGTCTATGCCACTGGGCAAAGCACTTGGCTCTTACATGATTTGTGCCGCCAGCGTTATGAGATCCAAAAAGCCGATGCAGTTGACACCTCCTGGCCCTCGAACGGATCGACCATCTGGAGACGAAAAATCAGAACATCAAACTCACGCCAGCCCAGTTTGCTGGCAGCGCGACCGCTCCCAAGCAGCTCAAACGCGGGACCGAGAATAAATAATAATCCTGTTGAACACACAACAATCTCTGCCAGCCAGCCGCAAACATCAATGCGCCATATCACGCGACCGGTTTCGCTTCGCCTTGTTATGAGCATTTATACATCCTTTACACCAAGATGAGTACGTATCATGAGGACGCTTGGAAAATCGGGTAGGATCTGTTTCACCGCATTTCGGACAAGAAGGCGTCTTTTTCCTATGCCCCTTCCCAAGTCGAGGGTAATCGACCCATTCAACCTCTTGGTAGGCTCTCACTTCCTTAAGCTGCTGGGCTAATAGAGTGGCTTCTGTTAAAATCTCCTCCGGCGTAGGTTTCCCATTGATGCACTTCAGTTTACACTCAAGAACAAGTCTCTTCCATATAACGAAATCCCTGCTTTTCTTCGAGCGAAGTGGGTATTTCTCAAAGTGAGGGATAATCACCTGTGCCAAGTCTTTCTTGTCATGAACTGCATACATATATTGCGGTTGCCAGTTCTCCCCCCTCGATGGAACAAGATAGATTCCCCCGACACCCAGTGCCTGTCGGATCTCTTCGAGAATGCGCAAATCGTCAGCCCTCAGCGCTATCGAGAATGAGACGATGATGGAGCTCTTCTTTCTCGACGGCACAACTCGACCGTGAAAGCATCCCTCGCCATCAGTAAAACCTGAAAGCCAATAACCAAAAGCATCATCATACATCTGCTCTTCCCTTTCTAGCCGCATAGTTCCTGTTGACATCGAATCACACCAAACTATTATCCCACCGTTCGCTGCGTTAAACGGTAACGAAACAAGCGTTGCACACATACTGCCCACTCGATCAGATCAATCGTCCTCGCTCTCGTCCATCTCTCTATCGAGTTCTTCTGGGGGAGCAAGCGGGGCAACCACCTCATCGGTCACATCACGAAAGTGCGTCGTCTGCGGCTCAAATCTGAGGCAAAAGGTGCCGGTCGGGCCATTACGATGTTTGGCCACGATAATATCCGCGATCCCCCGCCGCTGGGTGTCCGGCGTGTAGACCTCATCGCGATAGATAAACATCACGATGTCCGCATTCTGCTCGATCGCTCCTGATTCTCGAAGATCTGAGAGCTGTGGGACCTTAGACAGACGGTTCTCAACGGCCCTGGACAACTGCGCCAGCATCAGGATAGGAATATTGAGTTCGCGGGCCAGTAGCTTGAGGCTGCGGCTGATCTCGTCGATCACCTGCACCCGGTTCTCCATCTTGTGCTTCGAGGAGGTATCGCTCGGCTGCATCAATTGCAAGTAATCCACAATAATGAGATCCAGGCCATGTTCGACGATCCAGCGTCTGGCGCGGCTCCTCATCTGAATCGGTGAGAGCACTGGGGTCCCGTCGATGCGGATCTGTGCATCGGAGAGCCTGCCCAACGCCGCCACAACTCTCTCCCACTCGTGGTCCTCGATGTTCCCTGTACTCAGCCGCTGCAAATTAATGCCGGTCTCCATCGCCATCAGGCGCTCCGTCAACTGCTCCTGGCTCATCTCCAGGCTAAAGATGCCGATACGCTGGTCGTACTGCAACGCCGCATTATGAGCTAGGCTCAGGGCCAGACTCGTTTTACCAATAGATGGTCTTGCAGCGAGCACGATCAAGTCGGACCGGCGCAGTCCCCCCGTCAGGCGGTCCAGGTCGGCGAAGCCCGTGGGGACCCCGACGATACTGGCCCGCCGCTCTGAGAGCTGGTCCAGCCTGCCCATGTAGGACGTGAGCAGTTCCGCCAGACTCGCGTCCGTCCCCAGGCTGAAGGAGCGCTGCGTCACCTCGAAGAAGAGTTGCTCGGCCCGCTCGCATACGCCGGTCGCGTCATCTTCGGCTTCGTAGGCTGCTGCTGCGATCTGTCCTGCTGCCCCAATGAGGCGACGAAGAGTTGCCGTGCGTTCGACGATACGGCCGTAGTACAGCGCGTTGCCCGATGTGGGCACCCGGTTGATGAGCGAGGTAATGTAGCTGGCTCCTCCCACCTCCTCTAGTTCGCCCCGGCTCTCCAACACGTCACAGATGGTAATGAAATCCGCGGCTCGCTGCTGGTTGTACAGGTGCAACATCACCTCATAGATGCTGCGGTGCGCATCACGGTAGAAGTCATCGGCGCGGAGAAAATCAGCGACCAGGACGAGGGCCTCCGAATCAATGATAATACTTCCGAGCACACCGCACTCTGCCTCAATGTTCTGTGGCAGCAGGCGTTCGGCTGTCCTTGCGGTCTGGCTCATCGCTTGCTCCTCTCTTTCAGGGCATCAGCCAAACACCGGCGTCGAGCTGGTATCACGCCGAAGAGTTCAAAACAGTCCTTGATAGGGGCAGCGCGTGCCTCCCATTCACGCAAGGAGTAAAAATAGGTCTGGCGGGGAATGGCGGTGATGGTATTGTCGAGCAACACTGCATACGAGCTGTCGGAAAGCCGCTCCAGGTCAACACGACACATCTTGGTACGGAGGTCGCCCCGCGCGCAGGCAACCACCTGGAGCGCCTCCTGGCGGCTCATCCCATGTCGGGAAGACTCGACAGGAATGAGTCGCTGGATCGTTCCCCACTGTGGGAGAGGTGGGAGAGACGAGGGTGTTGCCGGATGTGCAGCACTGGCCAGTGGCGAGATACCATGCCTGGAAGATGCGGAAGAAGGAGCGCGCTTCCGTAAGACATCGAGCAGCTGCTGGTAGGTGAGTGCTCCGTATTCTGCCAGCAGTTCGGCTGCCTCATCGGGAATGCCCGTTTTGTGGTAGGCTTTGCAGCGCGCGATAAACACGGCTGCCGGGTTCTCAATCGTTTTATCGCGGTGAAAGTGGACCAGCGTGAAGATGGCTGCTGCGTGGATTGCTTCTGCCTGGTTGCACCCGTCTCGGAACAACCTGGAGTAGATTCCCTGCTTACTCGTCGGCTCGTTGAAGAGACGGCACAAGAAGGCCGCAACAATCTTAACGTTAACGTTAAGATTACTTGTAATAATATTTCCAACGTTAACGTTAGTGATGCCCTGAGAATCTATCGATGCAGACCCCGTGGGTGGATTCTCAGCGTCGGAAGGCGCACCGCGTCTACCTGGGCGAGCGGTTTGGGTAGATTCGCTGTCGTGATCTCGCTGACGAGAATCTACTAGGCCTGGCGATCTGGGCAGATTCTGGACAACATGCCCATTAACGCGTCTACCCAGCCTGCCAGTTCGGATAGATTCGCTGCTGTGGTCTAGCCGACGAGAATCTACCTGGGCTGCCTGGCCGGATAGATTCTCGCCAGCCCTTCTCTCAGCAAATCTACCTGACTCGCCAGGTTGGGTAGATTCCGATCTCTGCTTTTGCAACTCCGCGTCTCTCGATGTCACCGCGCCAGGTAGATTCGACGGTGGCACCTCGCTCTCGCGTCGGCGCGCATCGTCGTCTGTCATACCTGGAGACCTCGGTAGATTCTGTGTGAGCAACGCATCTTCTCTGGGCAGACGCTCGGTCATCGCCCGCGCGATCATCGTGCTCACCAGGTGCTGTGCCTGAGCAAGCCGCTGTTCGAGCTTGCTCCTGGAGAGTCCTGCGGGAGGTTGCACCAGGGCGTGCAACTGCCGCAGGGCATCGGTAAACTCCTGGTCGATGAGTCCGTAGACCAAGCAGCGCTCCTTGACGTCGGCCACCAGGTCATGATATTTGGTCCGGCTCTTTTTTGCCTTGCTTCTCTGAAGGAGGTAATCAAGATTGGCTTCGAGATTACGCGGGGGCAGGTAAATTCCAAGTGAGAGGATAAAGGCAATCTGGCCACTCATGAACGTCTGCTTCTGCAGCAGGCCGAGCGCCCGAAAGAGCGCCACGTATTTTTGGGCCGTGTCGTAGGCCAGATTCAGTTCCTCGCTGAGCGTGGCGATGCTTTTCGTGCAGATCACCACATCTCCTGCCTTGAGGCCGGGGGCGATCGACCGTTCGGCCGCTGCTCGCTCGACAAAGCGGGTAACGAAGACCTGACCAAGGGTCGGGGCCGGGAACAAGTTGGCAATCAGCTGCAGCGTCGAGTGGTCGATCTGTTCCCAGGCTTTGCTGCCACCTTCAGGCTGTACAGCCTCCATGTACGTTGAGATGATCATACTACACGCCTTCCTACTAGGGTTGATTCGGGAAGTGAAGGTGCGCGTCCTGCATGCGCTAAAGGCAACAAACATAGAACTACAGTCCCTTGACATTGCTGGCAAGATGGTATACTGTATCTAGTAGAATAAATGCGCCTGAAAGCACAAAACGTTGCCTGCGCACACGCGAGTGCGTGCGCAACACACACCTTCTGCCAGTGATCGGTTCGTAACTCCGTGGGCTCGGCAAAGCACTCTAGGGAGTTGTGATCCTGTTCCTGGCTATCTTTTTGTCTACAAATACGTTCGATCTTATGTTATTACATTCTCAATCGTCCTCTCAGACCAATGCATCTGTCCTTTGATG